>Ga0209018_1002044_pt1 | contig 14946 bp, 14 predicted proteins | sample YNPBryBLVA2012_FD_185814 | JGI IMG/M metagenome (GOLD analysis project Ga0209018, IMG submission 185814) | Anoxygenic and chlorotrophic microbial mat microbial communities from Yellowstone National Park, USA - YNP Bryant BLVA 2012 (SPAdes)... ...
TCTGGCGCGCGTTCGTCAATTTCGCCGTGCCTTTTTCATTCCTGGTCAACCTGGCTCTCGTGCTGGTGCTGGTCCTGGCGGTCAACCCCCTCCTCCAGGCCAAGCGGGACATCGTCGAACCGCTGCTGACGAACCTCGATAGCGCCTTCCTGGGGCTGAGCGAGACCAACATCCAGACCACCGTGCCGGTACAGCACCCCATCCCCATCCGTTTCGACCTGCCGCTGGATCAGCCGCTGGGGCTCGACTTCGACCTGCCGGTGCGCCAGGATACCACCGTCGTCCTGACCCAGGACACGCCGATCCCCAACACCGTGGTCTACCTCAACAACGTGCCGGTGCGCACGACGGTCATCCTTCCCGCCGGTACGCCGCTGCCGGTCCGCCTGGACTTCCAGGTGCCGGTGGAGACGACCATCCCCGTCCAGATGACCGTCCCGGTGAGCACCACGGTCCTGGTGGAAATGAACATCCCCGTCTCCATCCCGTTGGGGCCCTCGGGCCTCGACCCGGCGGTGCAGCGGCTGCGCGACGTCTTCGGCCCGCTGCGCGCCTACCTCGCCACGCTGCCCGACCGCCTCGTCTTCGGGAGGTAAGGGTGTCCAGCGATTCTCCTGCCCCGTCCGCGGCAACGGCCAGGCCAACCTCGCCCCCGATCTGCGACTACGAGGGCTCCCGCTACCGCACGGAGTTCTGGACCCCCCAGCGGCAATATGAGGACGCTGTCGAGCGGGTGGCGCTGCGCGCGCTCCTGCCCCCCGCCGGCCGCCGGCTGATCGAGATCGGCGCCGGCCACGGCCGTCTGGCCGACCTCTACACGGGTTATGAGCAGGTGACGCTGTTCGACTACGCCCATTCCCAACTCCTCCAGGCCCGCGAGCGGCTGGGAGCGGCCTGTCGCACCGTCCAGGGGGATTTCTACCACCTCCCCTTCGCCGCGGGCGCGTTCGACACCGTCGTCATCGTCCGCACCCTGCACCATGCCGCCGACGCCCCCGCGGTGCTGCGTGGCGTTGCCCACCTCCTGCCCCCTGGCGGCACGCTGGTGCTGGAGTTCGCCAACAAACGGAACCTCAAAGCCATCCTCCGTTACCTGCTGCGGCGGCAGTCCTGGTCGCCGTTCGACCCCCGGCCGGTGGAGTTTGCCCCGCTCAATTTCGACTTCCACCCCCGCTGGATCTGCCAGCAACTGGCCGATGCCGGGTTGCGTGTCGAGCGGGTGCGCACCGTCTCCCATTTCCGCGACCCGCTGCTCAAGCGGCTGCTGCCCACCCGTCTGCTGGTGGCGCTCGACCGCGCGGTGCAGCGCACCGGCGAGTGGTGGCAGTTGACCCCCAGCGTCTTCCTGCGCGCCACACGGCTCTCTGGAGATGAAGGATGAGCACACGACAGCCGTTCTTCGCTGGTCTGGTCTACAACGAGGAGGGGCAGCCTGTCCAGGTGGCCCAGGTGGGAGATGAACCCTGCTACGCCATCCCCGACGGGGATTTCCTCCGTCACGTCGAGGCGATCACGGTGGACCGCCAGGCGATTGCTCTCCTCAAAGAGCGTCTTTTGCCGCTGAAGGACGCGCTGGTTGAAGGGGTGCTGCAGATGACCGGCAGCGGCGACCCCTTCAGCCGCGCCGCCGTCGAGATGGGGCTGGAGAACATGGAGCGGTTGCTGGAACCGGGAGTTTCCCCCCCGGAGGACATGCGCCTGGCTTTGTGGATGTCGGGCTTCCGGATTATCGTCAACGTCCACGGCGATGTGGTGCGTGTGGAGGTGCCAGGGCTGGAAGAGGGCGAGTAGGGGCGCAGCGCCGCTGCGCCCCGACATGGGGGCACACCGCAGGGGCGGCATCCCGATGCCGCCCGCCGACGTGTCGGGATGCGCTGACGCCGTAGGGGCGGCATCCCGATGCCGCCCGCCGACGTGTCGGGATGCGCCGACGCCGCAGGGGCGGCATCCCGATGCCGCCCGCCGACGTGTCGGGATGCGCCGACGCCGTAGGGGCGGCATCCCGATGCCGCCCGCCGACGTGTCGGGATGCGCCGACGCATAGGGATGCGTCGGCTACGGGGGCACACCGTAGGGGCGCAGCGCCGCTGCGCCCCGACATGGGGGCACACCGCAGGGGCGGCATCCCGATGCCGTCCGCCGACGTGTCGGGATGCGCCGACGCCGCAGGGGCGGGTCGTGTAGGGGCGGCGCTGCGCCCCGACATGGGGGCACACCACAGAACGGAAGGGGGTGAACCATGCGCAGGAGGAGAATGTGGATCGGCGGTGTTCTGCTGGCCAGTCTGGCCCTCTGTCTATGTCTGGTCCTTGCCCTGGTCGGCGCTTCCTACTGGTCGTTACGGACCCCCTATGCTGGCCTGCGCGACCCCGTGCTCGGGCTCCTGGTGCGGGTCGGTGAGCCAGCGATGCCGTTGCTCGTTCAGGTGCTGAACGACCCCGCTGCCGACCCATCGGCCCGTGCGGCGGCGGCGAACGGCCTGGGTCAGATGGGCGGCGAGACGGCGACCGCTTACCTTATTGCCGCCCTGGATGACCCCGACGCCACGGTCTGCTCTGCGGTCATCGAGGCCCTGGCGGCGATGGGCCAGCCGGCCCTTGACCCCGTTCTCGCTGCCCTGAACGACCCCGCGGCCCGGCCCAACGCGGTCGAGGCCCTGCTGCGCATCGCAGCGGACAGCGCGGAACCTCTGGACCTCTCTGGCATCAACCTGAGCGACACCCACCTGGGCAGCGCCCGTTTCGCTGGGGCCGACCTCTCCGGCGCCGACCTGAGCCGGGCCGATCTTAGCGCCGCCGACCTCTCCGGGGCCAACCTGAGCGGCGCGCTCCTCCCTCAGGCCAGCCTCCAGAGCGCCAACCTGACCGCCGCGAACTTCTCCGGCGCCAACCTCGTGGGGGCCAGCCTCATCCATGCCGACCTGACCGGGGCTGACCTGACCGGGGCTGACCTGACTGAGGCTTTCCTGACCGGCACGGGGGTCACCGCTGAGCAACTGGCCGCCGCTGCCAGCCTGGTCGGTGTGGACATCGAAGGGTGCGACCTGCGCGGCGCGACGCTTTCGGGAGTGAACCTCTCGGAGGCCAACCTGCAGGGCGTCTATGCCAGCGGCGCTGACCTGTCTGGCGCCAACCTGACCGGCGCGGTCCTGGCCCGGGCGATCCTCTCTGCCACCAACCTGAGCCGCGCCACACTGGTCAGGGCTGACCTGACGGCGGCTGACCTCACCCGCGCCGTGCTGGACGGGGCCAACCTGAGCCAGGTGCGGCTCCGCCAGGCCGACCTGACAGGGGCCAGCCTGCGTCGCGTCAATCTGGTCGGTGCGGACACGACCGGCGCCGTCTTCGCCCACGCCAACCTCTCCGACAGCCCGATGACCCCCGCGCAGTTGACCTCCGCCGAAGACCTGACCGGGGCTGTCCTGCGCGGCCTCACCCTCTACGCGGCCAGTCTGGATCGGATTGACCTTTCTGGGGCCGATCTGAGCGGAACGAATCTGAGCAACGCCAGCCTGGTCAGCGCCCGGCTGGACGGGGCCAACCTCTCCGCTGCCAACCTGACCGGCGCGTTGCTGAACTCGGCCACCCTGCGCCAGGCCAACCTGTCTCGGGCCATGCTCAGCCGGGCGACGCTGGACGGCGCCAACCTCACCGGCGCTGACCTGAGCCAGGCCAGGCTTGACGGAGCCACACTGTACGAAGCCGTCGGTCTCACCGATGAGATGTTGGAGTCGGCTGCCAGCATCGCCGGCTTACAACTCGAGCGGATGGAGACCATCCTCAGCGCTCTGCAGCCCGTCTGTGGGGGGCAGGGGGTGGAGACAGCCGGCGCCTACGAACGCGACGGGGGCGTCAATCCGCTGGTCATTCTCTGGGACAGTGGGTGGGTCCACGACTGGATGTACCAGATACCGGCCGAGTGGAATCCCACCGGACTGCGCTTCACGGAACTGGTCGCCTGCGTCTCCACCGGCGAGCAGGTCGTGCAGGTCTGCGGTCCCTATTACGGCTCCGGCGGCGAGCGCGCGCCGGACATCACCCGTTACCGCCTGACGGCGACCGTGCGCCTGGTGGAGCCGAAGACCGGCCGGGCCGTGGCCACGCGGACCTTCTATGGCTCCTATCCCCGCCAGTGCAGCAACAGCGAACCTTACTGGCTGACACGGCTGGAAGGAGGCCCGGTGACATACAGCGACGTGGAGGGCTGGCTGGAGCAGTTTGTTTCGCCGTAGACACTCTGGTAACTGCCTGCCCTGTACTCTCTGCGCCCAAACCTGTGGAAGGGTGGGCAGTATCCCCGGTTCAGGAGAAAGGCGATGTTCTCAACATTCGCTGAAGCGAGCGCTTTCGCCCATGAGCGCGACGTCCAGATGCTGGACCTGAAGTTCAGCGACCTGTGGGGTCGCTGGCATCACCTCACCCTGCCGATCGCCCAGTTCACCCCGGCGCTGATGGAGGAAGGGGTCGGTTTTGACGGTTCGGCCGTGGGCCTCAAGTCGGTCAAGGCCGGCGATATGGTGCTGGTCCCCGACCTGAGCACCGGTTTCCTCGACCCCTTCTGTGATGTGCCCACGCTCAGTTTCATCTGCTACACCCTGGAGGCGGACACGAAGGCGGTCTTCGCCAACGACCCGCGCAACATCGCCCGCCGCGCTGAGGAGTACATGGCCCAGACCGGCATCGCCGACCGCAGTATGTGGGGGCCGGAGTTCGAGTTCTACATCTTCAGCCGCGTCACCTACGAGTACGGCCCCAACCGCTGCGGTTACGTCATCGAGAGCGATGAGGCCGACTGGGGCAGCGGCAACACTGGCGGTCACGGCCACGTCATCCCCCTCCACGGCGGCTATCACGCCATCCCGCCCAAGGACAGCCTCTCCAACCTGCGCACCGAGATGACGCTGCATCTGCAGCAGATGGGCATCCCGGTGAAGTATCACCATCACGAGGTAGGCGGCCCCGGCCAGTGCGAGATCGAGACGCCGATGATGGGACTGGTGCAGGCTGGCGACGCGACGATGATGGTCAAATACGTCACCAAGATGACCGCCCACGCTCACGGCTTCACCGCCACCTTCATGCCCAAGCCGCTCTACGGCGAGGCCGGCAGCGGCATGCACTTCCATCAACATCTGTTCAAGGAGGGGCGTAACGTCTTCTACGACCCGCAGGGGTATGGGTTGCACAGCCGGGCGGGGTTGGCCTACATCGCCGGGTTGCTGGAGCACGGCGCGGCGCTGTTGGCGCTGACCAACCCCAGCACCAACTCCTTCCGCCGCCTGGTGCCGGGCTTCGAGGCGCCGGTCAACGCCTTCTTCTCCCTGGGCAACCGCAGCGCCGCGGTGCGCATCCCCCGCTACGCCACCCATCCCGACAAGGTGCGCTGCGAGTTCCGCCCCCCCGACGCCACCTGCAACGTCTACCTGGCGCTGGCCGCGCAGTTGATGGCCGGGCTGGACGGCATCCAGCGCGGCCTCGACCCCAGCGCCGAGGGCTTCGGGCCGATTGACGCCAACATCTTCGCCTGGAGCGAGGAGCAGCGCGCGACGATCCGCCCGTTGCCCACCGCTTTGGGTGATGCGCTCGACGCCCTGCAGGCCGACCACGCCTTTCTGCTCGCCGGTGGGGTCTTCGGCGAGGACCTGATCCAGCAATGGATTGCCGCCCTGCGGGAACAGGACGCCGCCGTGCGCGTCCGTCCCCATCCCTACGAGATCAGGCTGTACTACGATTCTTGATCGCGTGTCGCGATCGGCGATACGTGATGACAGGAGGAACCCGTGACCATCGAGTTCGGCACCGACGGCTGGCGCGCCGTCATCTCGGATACGTTCACCTTCGCCAACGTGCGCCGCGTGGCCCAGGCCATCGCTGACTTCGTACATGAGGAGGCCGCCGCCTCCACCCCGGAGGTGGTGGTCGGCTTCGACACCCGCTTTCTGTCCGACCGTTACGCCGCGACCGTGGCCCAGGTGTTGGCCGGCAATGGCATCATCGCCCATCTCACCCGCGCCGACGCCCCCACCCCCGCCGTCTCCTACGCGGTGGTGCACAAAAAGGCCGCTGCCGGGGTGATGATCACCGCCAGCCACAACCCGCCGCGCTACAACGGCATCAAACTCAAGGCGGCCTTCGGCGGCTCGGCCCTGCCTGAGCAGGCCCGCCGCGTCGAGGCGCACCTGGCCCGCAACCAGGAGGAGGGGCGCGAGCCGCGCCAGGCCGACTACCAGCAGGCGCTCGACAGCGGCCTCATCCGCCGTTTCGACCCCGCCTGGCCCTACTACGAGCACCTGACCCATCTGGTGGACCTGGACGTCATCTCGGCGGGGGAACTGCGTATCGTCACCGATGCGATGTACGGCTCCGCCCGCAAGTGCATCGCCGACATGCTCGCCCGCACCCGCTGCCGCGTGCGCGAGATCCGCGGCGAGATGAACCCCGGCTTCGGCGGCATCCACCCTGAACCCATCGCCCGCCACCTCAGCGCCCTGGCCGCCGCCATCCGCGCTGACCAGGCCGACCTGGGGTTGGCGACGGACGGGGATGGCGATCGCACCGGCGCGATGGATGCCCACGGCAACTTCGTGGACCCCCACCACGCTTTCGCCCTGGTGCTGCAGTACCTGGTGGAGCGCCGCGGCTGGCGCGGTAAGGTGGTGAAGACCGTCTCCACCACGCGCATGGTGGATCGCCTGGCCGCTCGTTACGGCCTGCCGCTGGTGGAGACGCCGGTGGGCTTCAACCACATCGCCGACGAGATGCTCAACGATGACGTGCTCATCGGCGGCGAGGAGTCGGGTGGCTTCTCCATCAAGGGCCACATCCCGGAGGGGGATGGCGTGCTGATGGGCCTCTTGCTGCTGGAGGTGGTCTCCGCTTCTGGGATTCCGCTGCACGAACTGACCACCCGCCTGCAGGCGGATGTGGGGCCGGCCCATTACGCCCGGCGCGACCTGACGTTGCGCCATCCTGTGTCCAAGAAGGAGATGGTCGCCCGGCTGACCCAGGAGTCGCCCGCCCGGCTGGCCGGCCAATCGGTGACCGAGGTGCGCACCCTCGACGGGGTCAAGTACCTGCTGGCCGACGACTCCTGGCTGCTCATTCGTCCCTCCGGTACCGAACCGGTGCTGCGCGTCTACGCCGAGGCTCGCTCCCCGGAGGATGTCCAGGCCCTGCTGGCCTTTGGGGAGCAGGTCGCGGGGCGAGACAAAACTTGACGAAACCCCGCTCCTATACTATAATCTTCTTCTATCTATGAGACGCAACGCAGGATCGCCTCGGCAGTCGGTGGATGTTTGAGAACCTGACCCAGCGCCTCCAGGAGGTCTTCCGGCGGCTGCGCAAGCGCGGCGTCCTCAGCGAGGCGGATGTTGATGAGGTGCTGCGGGAGATCCGCCTGGCTTTGCTCGAGGCGGACGTACATTACAAAGTCGTCAAGTCCTTCATCGCCCGGGTGCGCGAGCGCGCCGTCGGCGCGGAGGTCTCCCAGGCGCTCAGCCCGGCGCAGCAGGTGATCAAGATCGTCTACGAGGAGTTGGTCGCCACCCTGGGGACGCCAGGGCGGCTGGAGTTGAAGGGGCCAGCGCCCTACGTCATCATGGCCGTTGGCCTGCAGGGCTCCGGTAAGACGACCTTCGTGGCCAAACTGGCTCGCCACCTCAAGGAGAGCGGTCACCTGCCGCTGATGGTCGCGGCGGACACCTACCGTCCCGCGGCGGTGACTCAATTGGAAGTGCTGGGCCGACAGTTGAACCTGCCGGTCTACAGCGAGGGGGTCCAGCCCAGCCCACCCGACATCTGCGCCCGTGGTGTGCAGGAGGCCCGCCGCCGGGGGTACGACGTCGTGGTGTTGGACACTGCCGGGCGGCTCCAGGTGGACGACGAGATGATGGCCGAACTGGAGGCCATCGCTCGCCGCGTTTCGCCGGTGGAGACGCTCCTGGTGGCCGACGCGATGACCGGCCAGGAAGCGGTCAACATCGCCGCTGGCTTCCACCAACGCCTGGCGCTCACCGGCCTGGTGCTCACCAAGATGGACGGTGATGCCCGCGGCGGCGCAGCGATCAGCATGCGCGCCGTGACCGGCGTCCCGGTCAAGTTCATCGGCACTGGCGAGAAGGCCGACGCCCTGGAGCCCTTCTATCCCGACCGCATGGCCTCGCGCATCCTGGGGATGGGGGACGTGCTCACGCTGATCGAGCGGCTGGAGACGACCTTCGACCAGGAGCAGGCCCGGCGGATGGAGGAGAAACTCCGCCGCGCTGACTTCACCCTGGAGGACTTCCTGGAGCAGATTCGCCAGGTGCGCCGTCTGGGTTCGGTGGATCAGTTGCTGGAGATGATGCCGGGGATGCGCCAGATGGGCGGCGCGGTGGATAGCGCAGAGGCGGAGCGACAGATGCGCCGGGTGGAGGCGATCATCCTCTCGATGACGCCGCAGGAGCGCCGCGACCCGCGCCTGCTCAACGGTAGTCGTCGCCGGCGCATCGCCCGCGGCAGCGGCACCACCGTCCAGGAGGTCAACGCCCTCCTCAATCAGTTCCGCCAGATTCAACACCTGATGAAACGGGTGGGCAAGGGCGGACGGGGGGCTCGCGGGCTGATGCAGATGTTTGGTCTGTAGTTATTTCACATTGAAGCAGGAGGAAAATGCTTAAAATCAGGTTGCGCCGTGTAGGCGCGAAGAAGCAACCCAGTTACCGCATCGTCGTGGCCGACTCACGCGCCCCGCGCGACGGCCGCTTCATCGAGACGATCGGTTTCTACAACCCGCGCACTTCGCCGGAGACGGTGCGGATCAACGAAGAGCGCGCGCTCTACTGGCTCAGCCAGGGGGCTCAACCTACAGAATCGCTTCAGCGTATGCTGGAGAAACAGGGCACGCTGTCCCGTCTGGCCCGCTTGAAGGCCGGAGAACCGCTGGCGGCGCTGCTGGCCGAGGTGGAGGCGGCCGCCGCCCGTCCCGCTGTAGCCCCTGCGGCCCAACCGGCACCAGGCGTCCAGAGCATTGAAGAGGCCTCGAGTGAGCCATCGCCAGAGCCATCTGCCGAGGCCGCGGATCAGGGATAGGAGGACGAGGCGTACCATCCGCATCTCCTTGCGGCGGGGCCTGTTCCTTGTGCTACCCCAATCCGTGATCTGGAACTTCTACCACGTGGGGAAAGGAGGAACCACCCATGTCCACTATGAAAGACCTGGTCGAGTACATCGCCAAAGCCCTGGCTGATAACCCGTCGCAGGTTCACGTCTCCGAGATCGAAGGTGAGAACTCGCTCATCCTGGAACTACGGGTCAGCCCGGATGACATGGGCCGCATCATCGGCAAGGGCGGACGGACAGCGAACGCGATGCGCACTCTGGTCCGGGTGCTTGCTGCCAAGCAGGGTAAGCGGGTGACTCTCGAGATCGTCTAGCCGCCGGATGGGCTATAACTCTCCGGAAGGACATCAGATCGGAGGCTCAGGGCCGCCGCCTCGGCCGTCTGAGCCTCCCTTTTTGGTAGTTGGCCGCGTCCTGCGCCCACACGGCGTCCGTGGTGTGTTGCGCGTCACGCTGCTCACCGATTTCCCCGACCGGCTGGCCCTTCACCAGGTCCTGTACGTGGGCAGCCCCGCCCGCCCCTACCGGGTGGAATGGGTGCGCCTGCTGCAGGGGGGCGCGTTGGTCAAACTGGCCGGCTGCGATGACCGCGACGCCGCTGCGGCCCTGCGCGGCGCGCTCCTGCAGATCCCCGTCGCTGCTGCGGTTCCCCTGGAGGAGGGGGAATACTACCACTTCCAGGTGCTGGGCATCGAGGTCTTCACCGAGCAGGGAGAGCCGCTGGGCCGGGTGGTGGAGGTCCTGGAAACTGCGGCCAACGACGTGTTCGTCCTCCGCGGGCCGCGCGGCGAACTGCTCATCCCTGCCGTGACGGACGTGGTGCGGGAACTCGACCTGACCGCCCGGCGTATGGTGGTGCACCTGCTGCCTGGACTGCTGGGCGAAGAGTGATGATGAAGGTGTCAGGCACTTCAAGAGTGCCTGGCACCTGAACATACTGGGGAGACCGGTTGATGGACACATTGCGCTACTACATCGGCTTCAACCTGGTCCAGGGCATCGGCCCGGTCCGCCTGCGCGCGCTCATCGAAGCCTGCGGCGACATCGAGCGGGCCTGGCATGCCCCCGCTGACCTTCTCCACCACGCCGGGCTGGAACGGCGCGCGCTGGAGAACCTGCTGGAGGTCCGCGCCCGGGTGGACCTTGAGCGCGAGGTGCAGCGGATCGCTGCCGCCGGCGTGCAGGCGCTCACCTGGGACAGCCCCGACTACCCCTCGCTGCTGCGTGAGATCCCTGCGCCGCCGCCGCTGATCTACGTCCGGGGCCATCTGGAGCCGGAAGACGCCTGGGCGGTGGCGGTGGTGGGCACCCGCCGCGCCAGCGCCTACGGCCGCGAGGTCACCCGCCGTCTGGTGAGCGACCTGGCCCGCAGCGGCATCACCATCGTCAGCGGGCTGGCCCGCGGCATAGACGGCGTGGCCCACCGCACGGCTCTGGAGGCCGGGGGGCGCACGATCGCCGTGCTGGGCTGCGGCGTGGACCTGGTCTACCCTCCTGAGCACCTTGATCTGGCGCGGCGCATCGTGGAGCACGGCGCGCTGGTGAGCGAGTACCCCCTGGGCACGCCGCCGGAGGCGGGTAACTTCCCCCCGCGCAACCGCATCATCAGCGGCCTCAGCCTGGGCGTGCTGATCACCGAGGCGGGGCGCGGCAGCGGCGCGATCATCACTGCCGACTACGCCGCCGAGCAGGGACGCGACATCTTCGCCGTGCCTGGCTCCATCCTCTCCGCCACCAGCGGCGGCACCAACCGCCTGATTCAGGACGGGGCGAAGGTGGTGCTGGAGACAGCGGATATCCTGCGCGAGTTGAACCTGACGATGGTGGCCGAGCAATCCCAGGCCCGCCAGTTGTTGCCGACCACTGAGATAGAAGCGCTCATCCTGGCCTGTTTGAGCGCCGAACCCACTCACGTGGATGAGGTTGGGCAGGCGTCGGGGCTGCCCATCGCCCAGGTTACCAGCACCCTGGCGCTGATGGAGTTGAAGGGCCTGGTGCGCCAGGCCGGCGGCATGAAATACGTCGTGGCCCTTCCGTAAACGGGGGTAACTGCCTGCATACCCTCCCGCAGGGTACCGACCGTTGCCGCGCAGGTCAGAAAGGTGATGACGCGCCCGGCCTTGTCGCTTGGGATGGGTGTGGTATAATCTTCTCGCACAACACTGCAGGAGAAGAGGCATGGTTCCACCTGTCAGTCCGGTTCTCGTCCGCATTGGCTTTCTCGAGATTCACTGGTATGGCGTCCTCATCATGATCGGCGTGCTGCTGGGGGCGGTCTACGCTGCCCGGCAGGCTCCCCGCCGGGGCATCGCCCCTGACCACATCTGGAACGGGTTGGTCGTGTGTGTCTTCCTGGGCATCATCGGCGCGCGGCTCTACCATGTCTTCTCTACCCCTGCCGGCTGCACCGCCGACGCTGGCTACGCCTGTGGCTGGCCGTGGTACCGCCACCATCCGGAGGACATTGTCAAGATCTGGACCGGCGGCCTGGGCATCTACGGGGCGATTGTCGGTGGCATTCTGGGAGTCATCGTCTATGCCCGCTATAACCACCTCTCGATCCTGGATCTGCTCGACCTGGGCGCGCCGGGGTTGGCCCTGGGCCAGGCGCTGGGTCGGTGGGGCAACTTCATCAACCAGGAACTGTATGGCCCGCCCACCGGCTCCACCTGGTATGGCCTGCGCATTGACGCGGCCCATCGCCTGCCGATCTACCGCGACCTGCCCGCCGATACGCTCTTCCATCCTACCTTCCTCTACGAGTCGCTGTGGTGCCTGGCGCTGTTCGTCCTGCTGGTGGTGCTGGCGCGTCGCCTGGCCCCCCGCCTGCGCGCGGGGGACATCTTCGCCGGTTACGTGATCGGCTATCCGCTGGGGCGGTTCTGGATCGAGTTGTTCCGCCCCGATGCCTGGCGCATCGGCCCTTTCGCTACCGCACAGTGGGTGGCGTTGATCCTGATTGCCGCCGGTGTTGTCTTCATCGTCCTGCGTCACCGCCGGGCGACCCCGCCCGTTGCGGGCGAGCCGCCGCAGGAGGCAGGAGAAGTCGCGGGGGAGCCTGCGGGCTCGGGGCCGGCGACGGAGTGAAACCGGTGAGGCCCAATGCCGAGGCATTGGGCCTCTTCTTTTCAGGGAGGACAGGGAGAATGGGCCGTGCAGCGCGCCTCTATCAACTTCAGCAGTTGGATGACGAGGAAGGGAAGTTGCGTGGCCGGCTGGCACAGGTCGAGGCTTCTCTCAAGGAACCCTCCGCCCTCCAGCAGGCCCGTCAGGCGGTGCAGCGCACCACCGAAGCGCTGCGCCAGGCTACCGTGCGGCAGCAGGACCTGGAACTGCAGGTGGCCGGCCTGAAGCAGAAACACGCCGCTTCCGAGCAACGTCTCTATGGCGGCACAGTCCGCAATCCCAAAGAGTTGAGCGACCTGCAGGCGGAGGTCGCCTCCCTGAAGCGCCGGCTGAAGAGCGCCGAAGATGAACTGCTGGAGGCGATGATCGCGCGGGAAGAGGCTGTTGACGCCGCCGCGCAGGCCCAGGAGCGCCTGCAGGCAGCGGAGCATGAGTGGAACGCCGCTCACCAGAGCCTGCTGGCGGAGAAGGAGCAGATGCAGGCCCGCCTGGCCGAACTCGCCGCTGCCCGCGACGGCCTTCTGCCGGAGATCTCTGCGGCCGATCTCAAGACTTACCGGCGGCTGCGGGCGGAGAAGAAAGGGAGCGCCGTCGCGCGCGTCCACGACGAGACCTGCGGCGAATGTTGGATGGAGATTCCCCCGGGGCGACTGCAACAGGCGCGGCAGGACGACCTGGTCTTTTGCGGGAACTGCGAGCGGATCCTCTTTCTGGAAGACTGACCTCTGCAACGAGCCTGTCCGAACGGCCCCGTAGATGGCGCATCCCTGTGCGCCATCTACGGGGCCGTTTGTAAAAAGACCACGGCCCCCCGGGGAGGGGGGCCGTGGCCCGCGAAAGGAGGGTAACCACAAACAGCCTTGACGTGGAGAGGGGGCGGGGTCCTGCTCCAGCGTCAGTCATAGTGTACCTGCCTTCCATCTTCGCGTCAATAGGAACAGAGTACTATCCCACCTGTACCCTCCCGTGCGCCCAGGCCTGCGGGGGGCAGGCAGTGACATCCCTGGTCGGGCCCAACATGGGCGCTCAAAGTTGCTCTCTTCCCCCGCTGCGGTATAATGACCCTGTCGGCGGCACGGGGGTGAACGATGATCGAGTTGCTGTCCATCGTGGTGTTGACCTTTTCCCTGGCCCTGATCCTCCTGGGGCTGGTGACGCTGTGGCTGGAGCGGCGCGCTGGCCGCTGGCAGGGGGTGGCTCTCAGCCTGTTGGGACTGTTGTTGGGTATGGGGTATGTCTTCCTGGGCAGCCGCTATTCTCTGGCCCTGTTCGGGCGGCTGATCGTGCGGGTGAACCTGCCAGCGCTGATGGTCACGGCGCTGGTCTATACGGGCGGTGTGCTGGGGGGTGTCGCGTTGGCGCTGGGCCTGTTCCTCTGGGTGACCGGCCGCGCCCCTGCCTGGCCAGTCCGGCGGCGGACGGCGGTGCTGATTGCCGCCGTGGCCTTCCTGGCCCTGGTGTTGATCTTCCTGGCCGTCTGGTTCAGCCGTCTGCCGGGATAGGGGGATGATCGAGGTCGAGACGGCGCGTCGCTACTACGGGGGGGCCGGGGCCGGCCACGATTTCGACCACGTCCTGCGCGTCCTGGCGCTGGCGGAGCGGATCGCCCGGGCGGAGGGGGGCGACCTGGAGGTCGTGCGGGCGGCAGCGCTGTTGCACGACGTGGCGCGGGCGGAGGAAGAGGCTGGCGGCCCCGACCACGCCCTGGCTGGCGCAGAGCGGGCGCGGGAGATCCTGGCCGGGCACCCAGCGGAACGTGTGGCGGCCGTGGCTGAGGCCATCGCCGCCCATCGTTATCGTGGCTGCGGCCCCGCGCCACAGAGCCCTGAGGCGCGCGCCCTGTTCGACGCCGACAAGATAGACGCCCTGGGGGCGGTAGGGGTGGCGCGGGCCTTCGCCTACGCTGGCGCGCACGGCCAACGGCTCTGGGCCCCCCTGGATGAAGCCAGCACCCAGGGGGATGGCACCGCCGGCCACACGCCGGTCCACGAGTTCCAGGTCAAACTCTCCCGTCTGCGCCAGGTGCTGACCACGGCGACCGGGCGGGCCATCGCCGAGGAGCGACACGCCTTCACCGTCGCTTTCTTCGAGCGGCTGGAGGCGGAAGCGCGGGGGGAGAAGTAGGGGCCTCTACTCCGGCCCGGCGACGGCCAGGGCGTAGGCGTCCGGGTCGAGCCAGCGCTGCGCCGCCTCCTGCACCCGTTCGGGCGTGATCTCCCGGATCAGGTCGGCGTACCGCTGCAGGTAGTCCAAACCCAGGCCATACCGCTCCATATCCACGATGGCGGCGGCCATGCCCTCGTTGGTCTCCAGCCGTAGCGGCAGGCTGCCCACCAGGAAGGCCTGGCTGTCCGCCAGCTCCTCCTCCGGGACCGGTTCCTGGCAGATGCGGTGGATCTCCGCGCGGATGCTCTCCACGGCCCGTTCGACGTTGGCCGGGTTGACGCCGGCGATCACCTTCCAGGCGCCTGGCCCCGGACCCCCCTCGAGCCGACTGTAGGAGTAGTAGGCCAGCCCCTGCTCGTCACGCACGCGGTCCCCCAGGCGGCCCATCATGCCGAAGACCCCCAGGACGGTGTTGCACACGGCGGCATCCAGGAAGTCCGGCTCGCTGCGCGCCGGGCCGGGGTAGCCCAGGATGATGTCGCTCTGGGTTTTGCCGGGGATGGGGACGAAGCGCTGGCGGGTCTGGCTCAGCCGCGGGACAGAGGGCAGGGGAGGG
>Ga0209018_1002045_pt1 | contig 14942 bp, 12 predicted proteins | sample YNPBryBLVA2012_FD_185814 | JGI IMG/M metagenome (GOLD analysis project Ga0209018, IMG submission 185814) | Anoxygenic and chlorotrophic microbial mat microbial communities from Yellowstone National Park, USA - YNP Bryant BLVA 2012 (SPAdes)... ...
AATCGCCATCGCAGAGATAGTTTTCTCTCTTCCCTTCCACACAAACATCTGGCGTGCCCAGACAACATTCTATCGCGTCGTACTGGCGAACTACAAAATCTTCTTCATGAGAACAAAAGCCAATGATGAGGAGGCTAAAGAATGGGTCGAAGCTTGTACAAGAGCAGCAAAAATTCTCCGAGTGTGTCTGCCCCAAGTCGCATGAGGCTTTCAGGCAGCGCACTTCGCACACTCCCACTGCTCATGAGCGCTTTTCTCTTGCACGCAGTCGCTGCAAGTCAGTCGATTCCGACTTCTTTTTCGGAGCCATTCGAAACCTCGGGCACTGTGCTGAGAGGATTGGTCATCGTGGCTGATCCTGCTGGCTATGAGGCGACTATTCCCAGCGAGCACGCCGCGAAACAAGATACCGAGGCTCTCGCTGCAGCGCGCACTAATTTTGCTGTCGCAGCACTCCTCCGTCACCACGTTACCGACGCCGGAGGCGACTTTTATCTCACGCGTCACGACGACCGCCCTGCCACAAACTCGCTCGAGGATTACCCTGCACGAGAAACGGTTGTTCGACGGGCACAACCTCATTTCGTTGTCACCATCGCACACACGAGTAGTGAGCGGGCAATTGTTGTTCCGGCTGTTGATTCCGCAACAAGTGACCCGGTCAGTTACGCGCTTGCGCAAATACTTGCTCACCACCTTGCGCAGGCGGGTCTTGGTGCATTCGATATACGCGGCGGGACAGTGCCTCTTTACGAGAGCACCGGGGCTACGGCGCTCGTGCTCATGCTGCCACTCCCACCGCCGCCGCCAGCTCCCGATTGGCGCCCACGCTCCACCCACACGTCCAAGGTTGCCCGTGCTATTTACTCTACGTGCGAAGAAGCGTGGACAGGCAAACTTCGAGACGCGCTCGAAACGCGCCGTACGCGGACGTTTCGCTCGCCGCGCGCGGAGACCTCATCCGAAGCACCTCCACCCGAGGGCGTGACGACCGAAGTTGCGAGTCTCGCACGGAATCTCTGGCATGGAGAACGCCCGCCAGCGAGCGTTGAAGAGGCTCGCCGCCTCCTCGATGCGTACAAGAAGCAAACTCTTACGGACACGTCCATCTTTTACCTCGACACGCAAATCGAGCAAACGCCGCGCGGGTGGCGTGTCGTCGCACGCTCAAATTTCCGCCCAATTGCTGAGTGCGCAGTAGGAATTCTCCGCACGGTAGGATGCAGCCCGCTTGAGGCAACCGTCGAGGTTCTCCCCAACTCTGCTAGCCTTGGGAAAGCTCCGTTTGCTGTGGCGGTCGGCGTACCAGCACTTATTTGGGGGGCACCTGAAGAAGGAAACGACGTGCAAACACAGGTGCTCCCGGGCGAGCCGCTGTGGCTCCTCGACCGCACGCCTGATAGCACGTTTTACCTCGTTCAGGGAGTAGATGGCTACATCGGATGGTTAAGATCCGACTCTGTCGCGCTCGTCGACGCCGAGCGGTTCGACTCGCTTCTCGAGAAGCGCTGTGCCGTCCTCATTGCCCCATGGTGCGACGGTTCGCTTGCGCTGACACCCGGCACGCGGCTTCCCCTCGTCGATCAGCATATGCACGAACCCAAAGCAGGTCGAAGCCCGGTCAAAGTCCAGTACTTCATGCATTCCTCGCGCGGCGAACTCCTCGCCAAGGAACTTACCATTCCAGCTGAGCTTCTCTCTTTTCCACCGCAACTGTCCGCCGGCCAACGCGCCGTCGAATCAGCGCTCAGCCTCTATGGCTCGCCCTACGTCTTCGGCGGACGCTCAGCGAATGGAATCGACTGTTCAGGACTTGTGGGCGTCGCATACGAATCCGCAGGCTTACGACTGCCTCGCGACGCACGCCAGCAGATTCTTGTCGGCCGACTGGTTGCCACGCGTTGGCATCGCGATGCACTTCAGCCAGGAGATATTTTGTTCTTCATCAGCAAGACCGGCCGCGTCGTCCACACCGGTTTGTCGCTCGGCGGCAATCGCTTCGTCCATTCATGTCCCCCATCAGTACGCGTGAACAGTTTCTCGCCCGATGATCCTCTCTACAGCAAGACATGGAGCGAAGCTTTTGCGTTTGCACGCCGCCCGCTTCCCTGATAGGAACTGACACCGACAGAGGTGAGGCGCCGTAGAAACCCAGCGCGCGCACAATAATGAGTCTCGCGAAGGAGACAGCGATGACGCTCTTCAGGTTCGAAGCTGAGCAGCTCGTTCCTGCATCTTTCGAAGAGGTGTGGGATTTCTTTGCCACTCCCGCCAATTTGCTCAAGGTCATGCCCCCGGACATGGAACTCGAGCTCCTTCCTCCTGTGCCCGACAAGGTGGAGGAAGGGCTCATCATGCCTTGCCGCGTCAAGCTCTTCCCAGGCTGGCACGCCCAATGGGTCACCGAGTTCACCCACGTCCGCCCTCTCTCTTTCTTCGTCGACGAACAGCGCTTCGGTCCCTACCGTTTCTGGCACCACCGGCATTCGTTCGTTGCGAGGGACAAGGGGACACTCGTGAAGGATGTGATACACTATGCGCTGTGGCCTCCACTTATCGATAGCGTGGTGAATGCGCTGGTAGCCCGCCGCAAGCTTGAGGACATTTTCGTTTACCGCAAGCGAATGATCGAAAAGATCTTCCCCTTACCGTAAGGACGCGCCTCTTTCTCCTCCCATATCAGGTTGGGGAAGGAACGCAGCGAACGATGCGCTCGATTTCAGCGTAGTCGCGCAGGATAGCCTCGACGCGCCAGCCACACTCTTCTGCAGCACGCCGCACACGCTCCGCCATCCCAGCTCCGATCTCGAACGTAATAAAGCCCCCACTGACCAGTAGCGGAGCACTGTTAGCGAGCAGCCAGCGGATCCACTTCATTCCATCCGGCCCCGCGAAAAGTGCCTCGTGAGGCTCGTAGCGCACAACGTCAGGCGGAAGTTCATCCGCCTCGCTCTCCGCAATATAAGGAGGATTACTCACAATTGCATGAAATGGTCCCTTGATACCTGCGAAATCGCCCTGGAGTCGCACCTCCACTCGCTCCGCGACACCGAAGCGCTGCGCGTTTTGGCGAGCCACCTCTGCAGCCGACGGACTGACCTCCGTGGCCACTGCGGTAAGACGCGGACACTCCGCTGCGAGCGTCACGCTAATTGCCCCAGACCCTGCCCCGAACTCGAGCACCCGAAGCGGCAACTCGCCTGCAAATCGCCGATCAAGTTCCTCGAGCACATGCTCAGCAAGAAGCTCCGTTTCTGGACGCGGAATGAGGACAGCCGGCGTCACCAGAAACTCGCGTCCGAAAAACTCTTTCCTCCCGGTGATGTATGCAACCGGCTCTCTGGCTGCCCGCCGCCGCACGAGCTCGCGCGCCCGCGCAAGTTCTGCCTCCGTCAGCGGCCTCTCGCGATCGAGATAAATGTCAAGCCGCGTCACGCCAAGTGCATGCGCAATAAGAAGCTCTGCATCAAGGCGCGACGTCGTCACACCGCGGTCGCGCAGATACTCCGCGGTGCGCCCAATCACCTCAGCTATCGTCAATGTCTCTTTCTTCGTCACCTGAGTCGCCTGCAATCTCGCCAGCGCCGGGCACGGATTCAAGCGAAGAGTCCGACTCGTCGCCCAACTTTCCACGCCACTGCCCGCCACGCCCACAAAATAAAACGCTCGCACGTCATTACATTGCACTGCAGATGACTCTGTCGCCAGAACAACGCATGCGCTATCTGCGCCATATCCTCCTCCCGCAAGTGGGGGAAGATGGCCAGCAAAAGCTTCTTGACGCAAAAGTGCTTATTGTAGGCACGGGAGGTCTTGGCTCCCCCGCCGCCTTATATCTTGCTGCAGCGGGCGTGGGAACTCTCGGACTCGTCGATTTCGATGTTGTCGACGAATCCAATCTCCAACGGCAGATCCTCCATTCCACAACCACCGTCGGGATCTCGAAATTGGAAAGCGCACGTCGAAGACTGACAGAGCTGAATCCGGACGTTACAGTCATCTCCCACAACGTTCGGCTCATGTCTGCCAATGCGCTCGATATCATCAGCGGTTACGACATTGTGATCGACGGCTGCGATAATTTCCCCACCCGCTACCTCACCAATGATGCATGTGTCATGCTCCGCAAGCCAAACATTTATGGCGCACTTCAGCGGTTCGATGGTCAGGCGGCTGTGTTCTTTCCGGCAGCAGGTGGGCCATGTTACCGCTGCCTTTTCCCCGAGCCACCTCCGCCAGGCGCTGTCCCCTCCTGCGCAGAAGCTGGCGTGCTCGGAGTCCTTCCCGGAATCATCGGCACAATCCAGGCAACAGAGGCTATCAAGCTCATCCTTGGTATTGGAGAGCCACTCATCGGACGCCTTTTACTCTACGATGCGCTCGCCATGAACTTCCGCGTCATCCCACTCAAACGAGATCGCCGCTGCCCTGTCTGCGGCGACAACCCTTCGATTCATCAGCTTATCGATTATGAACATTTCTGCAATGGAGACCCACACACCATGACTTATCGTGAAATGACAGTCGACGAACTATATGACCAACTGCAGGACGGCAAAGAGGATTTTCTCCTCATCGACTGCCGTACACCTGAGGAGAATCGCCAGGCTCGCATTGCCGGTGCTCGCCTCATCCCGCTCGCTTCTTTGGAGGCAAAACTCCCCGAGCTCGCCAATCACAAAGACAAAACTGTCATCATTCATTGCGCCCGCGGAGGCCGAAGCGCACAGGCGTGTCGCATTCTCGCTCAGCATGGATTTGCGGATCCCGTCAACGTCCGGGGCGGGATCGCGGCGTGGATCGAACGCGGCTATCCTGTCGAGCAGGGATGATGCTTTCCCGCTGACCTTCCCCTGGACAACTTAACGGATGTTGCGCGCCGACGACGGAGGGACACTCTGTGCTTGTCGCCACCTCGTCGTTTGATACTCCCCACGGTTCCATGGGGTCAATGTCTGGAAAGTGCCGCGTCGTTGTACCTATAAATAGATGAGAAGGAAGCCTTTATGAGGGATGACGACGTTGCCGACGTTCTGCGCCGCATGAGCGATCGCATTGCCAACATGATTCTCCACTGCGACATTGAGTGGATCGACGTCCTCGTGGAAACCGAAGCGATGCGCGAGGTCTGCAGGCAATACGCTCCCGACCGTCTCGACCTCTTTGAAATGATCTATCCGCCACGCTTCGAGCGTCTCTGGAACGACTTCGGTCCGCCAACACGGCCGCGCGAATTCTGAGTCGCGCTTCGGGTGCGAGGGAATCACTCCCGAAGCATCCCTCATACTCCATGGAGACATGTTATAATCTTATAAAGATTTATTGTCTGAGTGGCGTCGAATCGTACGCTTTTAGCCCAGCGTTCGGCGGAACCGAAAACTGCACACAGCAAAAATGAATGCCCCCATCCCGCACAAAATGGATAACTCCCGCGCATAATCTGACCACCGCGCTCCCCTAACAACAATCGCGCGAACAAGGTCAATGAAGTATGTTGCCGGCAGCACCTCGCCGATTGCGTAAAATATCCATGGCATTGTTTCCCGTGGGAAAATGAGCCCCGAGAAAAACACCGACGGCAAAATAAGCGCCAGGGTCATTTGAAATGACTGCATTGTGTTTTCTGCCACGGTCGAAATGAGCAAGCCGAGGCTGAGAAGCGTGAAGATATAAACAAGTGTCGCAGCAATGAGCGCCCATAAATCTCCGGCAATGAGCACGTCGAACAGCCCGCGCATAATCCAGAAAAGCAGCGCCGACATAGCCGCCGAAATTGTAAAGTAGGGAAGGATCTTTCCCAACATAAGCCCCGGGCGCGATATGGGACTGATGAGAAGCTGCTCGAGCGTCCCACGCTCACGCTCGCGCACCACCGCCAGTGCCGTGGAAAAAACTGTCGCAATCTGAAGCGCTAGGCCTATCACCCCAGGGATAAAAAAGTTCTGGCTGCGAAGACCAGGATTGTACAGCACCTGCGGCCTTATCTCGAGCGGGACTTTTCTCACACCACTCTTCTGGGCAAGCGCGAGGAGCGAATACCGAAAGCCAACGCCAAGCGAAGTATTGAGCGCTTGCAGAGCTGGCGTCGAATTCGAGCCATCAATGAGAACCTGCACTTGGGCTCCCTCTCCTCGACGGAGTCGCTGCGAAAAATCGGGCGGAATTTGAATCCCCACTCGCGCCTTTCCTGCACGCAGATACTCTCTGAGCTCCTCAATACTCCGAGCTTCGCCCACAACTCGAAACGATCCTGTGCTCACGAAAGTGTCGACAACCGCTCGGCTGTCCTTTGTCCGGTCCTCGTCGAGAACAACTGTGTACATGTGCTTGATATCCATATCGAGCGCAAATCCGAACGCGATAATCTGCACGAGGGGAGGAAAGAACATGAAGAAGAGCGCTGTGCGGTCGCGAAAAACTGTGATGAACTCTTTATACGTCACTGCCGTGAGGGTTTGCCAGAAGCGCATCAGCCACTCCTCTCGCCGGTCTGCGACCGGCTCGTCAGAGTCAGCTCGACAAAGACGTCTTCCAGCGACGGATGAATCTGCCGCACATCCCATTCGGTAATTCCTGCTTCGGCAAGCTTGCGCAACGCCTCCTCCTCGGAAAAATCGTCGTTGACGAGCAGGTGCATGGACTGCCCGAAAACAGTCGCACTGAGAACACCCGGCTGAGCTTTAATGATCCTCATTGCGCGCGTGACGTGGTCGCATGTCACTTCGAGCCGTCGCGTTCCCGGCAAGTTTACTGCCGGAAGGCGCTTGAGATCATCGGGCTCCCCCTCCACCACCAACCGTCCACCGTGGATGTACGCAACGTGCGAGCAGCGCTCAGCTTCGTCCATATAATGCGTTGTGACAAAGAGTGTAATGCCACGCCCTGCGAGGTCGAAAAGCATATCCCACAGCGCTCGGCGCGCAACAGGGTCGATCCCAGCTGTCGGTTCATCGAGAAACAGAATTTGCGGATGGTGGACCAATGCGCAGCTCATTGCAAGGCGCTGGCGCCACCCGCCTGAGAGCTCGTGTGCCCTTTTGTGGCGGTTCTCACCGAGTTCCATCGTTGCGAGGAGCTCCTCACGTCTGTTTTTCAATTCCTGTCGCCCGAGCCCATGGATCCGCCCGTAGAACGTAATATTTTCCTCCACGGTCAGCTCGTCGTACAGCGAAAACTGCTGCGACATGTAGCCGATAAGTCCCTGAATCTTTTCCTTCTCGCGTACGACGTCGAAGCCGGCAATGCGCGCGCTGCCAGAGGTGGGCTGAAGAACCCCGCACAACATTCGAATGAGAGTGGTCTTTCCCGAGCCGTTCGGTCCGAGAAGCCCGAAAACCGACGACCGCCGCACGGCAAAGCTCACTCGATCGACTGCTGTTACCGAACCAAACCGCCGCGTGAGCTCGCGGCACTCGATTATGACGTCTTCGGATGTCATCGCTGGGCAGCCTTTCCGGCATAGCGCCCAGATTTCTGGAATTCGGGCGGCGGCGCTGGCACCCGAGGAAACTCGGCAACTACCGTCATTCCCGCTCTGAGCTCTTTGACGGCGGGGAGTCCAATCTTCACAGCATACACTTGTTCGACGCGATCAGCCGCCGTCTGCACATTGCGTGGCGTGAATTCTGCACCGCGCGCAATCTGCTCGATGACTCCCTCGTATACCTGAGTGGGAGCACTGTCAGGGCGGATCGCAATTTTCTCACCCACAGAAAGCGCGCCAAGCCACGCTGCAGGGACAAAGACGCGCACATAGAGCGAGTTCTCGAGCAAAACCGTGCCAATCTCGCGATTGGCAGCAACGACGTCCCCTTCGCGAACGGAGAGAACCTCGAGGGCTGATGTAGTCGGCGGGCTTAGCACGCGCAATTCTGCTGCGAGCGCCTCAAGCTCCGCCACCTGTGCCCGAGCCTGCCGAATCCTTTCAGCGCGCGTTCCTGCAAGGAGAAGTTCATAGCGCTTGCGCGCAGCATTTGCGCTTTCTTCAAGATACGTTGCTTTGCTCTCGGCAGCTTCGCATTCCGATTGGGTCAATGTGCCCTGTTCGAAGAGTTTCCGAATGCGTTGTGCATCGCGGCGGGCGTACTCGAGCTCAGCCTTGAGCGCATCCCACTCGCTCCGTGCCGCCGCAATTTCCTCAGGTCGCGGCCCTGCCACCGCTTCCTCAAGGGCAGCTCGCGCAGCCTCAAGTCGCGCCTTTAACTCTGGCGCGTCGAGCTCCGCCACAAGAGTCGCCGGAGGCAGAACGTCGCCTTCCTGAGCGCAGAGGCGCGCAACGCGACCGCCGTAGCGCGAGGCCAGCCGCACCTCGTCGCATTCGATGGTGCCCGAAACAGCCTGCCCACTTGGCGCCGCCACGCCATTCTCAGCGCAAGCAAGCACAACTGCCGCCACGAAGAAACTCACTCGCACCAGCCAGCGAAAAATTTTCGACATCTTCCTTCCTCAGAGCGTTGGTCATGAGGCTATGCGTGGAAGAGTGTGAGCGAAAATCGCCTCACGAGACAAGAAGATGTTTCTTTCGGGTGCCCGCACAGGAGAGTCTCTCGGAGCAGACCGCCGCGGTAGATGGGCAAAAACGCTCATGCCCCTCCTGTGCTTCTCGGAGGGGCATGGCGTCGCAGTACGCTTTCAATTGCCCTCACACAACGCAAAAAGCACTTACATACTCATTCCGCCATCGACAACAAGCACAGTACCAGTCACATACTGCGCCAAAGGAGAAGCGAGATAGAGCACCGCTTGCGCGATATCCGTTACCTCGCCGAATCGCCCGAGCGGAATTTGAGCAACCACGGCTTGCTTGATCTTTTCATCAAGCACATCCGTCATCTTGCTGCGAATGAAGCCGGGAGCCACACAGTTCACACGAATATTGCGGCCTGCCACTTCGCGTGCGAGCGACTTCGAGAAACCGATCACCCCAGCTTTACTCGCCGCATAGTTGCACTGGCCGGCATTGCCCATAATTCCAGCAACAGAGCTAATATTGACGATAGCTCCGCTCCGCGCCTTCATCATGTATTTGATTGCAGCGCGACTGCACGCATACACGCTTTTGAGATTCACAGCAAGCACGGCATCCCATGCGTCTTCTTCCATGCGCATGAGAAGGGAATCGCGGGTTATTCCAGCGTTATTGACGAGAATATCGATTTTGCCGAATTCCTTCACCGTGGTGTCAATGATACGGTTACAGTCGGCAACTTTGGAAACGTCGGCTGTCAGCACGAGAGCACGACGTCCCTGCTTTTGAACAAATTCCACCAGATCGGCTGATGCCTCAACGAGGTCGACGATGACCACGTCCGCCCCAGCCTGGGCGAATTCTTCGACGATGGCGCGCCCGATGCCGCGGCCCGCGCCTGTCACAACTGCTACTTGGCCTTCGAGTGATATCATTTTCATGACATCAAAACACGCGGGGGACACATCTCCTTTGCAAGAGAAAAAACTGCCACTCCTGGCTTTTGCATTCTCTTCATCTTTATTTTGACTTCATTTGCGCGTTTGTCGTACGAGTAGTTCCGGTGCAAAAAGAGTGATGCCGGATAATCATTTCACAGGCAGTGGGAATCGAATCGAAGCCGAGGTGCGCAGGGTGGGGCGCTATATCATTGTGCGCCAACTCGGCAAGGGTGGCATGGGCGAAGTGCTCAAAGCGATTGATCCCGACACCAACCGTCACGTCGCGATCAAAATACTCGATGCCCAAGCCTACGAGGATAAAGAAGCGCTCCAGCGTTTCGAGCGAGAAGCACGCAACGCGATGAAGCTCGACCACCCCAACATCGCTCGCATCCTCTCTTACGAGACCGACCAGCACCATCAGCCGTTCATCGTCATGGAGTACATTGAAGGCGAACCGCTCGACCGCTTTGCGCGCGGCGGCGTTGAGCTCCCGTTTTCTCAGCTTGTTGACTTCATTCTCCAAGCAGCAAAGGGGCTCGAATACGCCTATCGGCAAGCGATCATTCACCGCGACATCAAGCCTTCGAATCTCCTCGTCACAAACGACTTTTGCGTGAAAATCATCGATTTCGGCCTCGCAAAATCGTTGCGCGACCAGTCCTTCCTCACCGCAACGGGAATTGTCGTCGGGACGCCACGTTACATTGCCCCCGAACAAGCACTCGGTCGCACCGTCGACCATCGATCTGACCTCTATTCTCTCGGGGCTACATTCTACGAGCTCGTCACGCATCAGTGTCCGTTCGAAGGCGAGACACCGATGCAGATCATGCTTCAGCACGTCAACCGTCAGCTCACCCCGCCGTACCTCATCAACCCTCGCATCCCCGGCGACATCAGCGAAATCATCTGCCGCATGATGGAGAAGGACCCCAACGACCGCTATCAAGATTACGAAACTCTCATTCGCGATCTCGAAGCAGCAAAGATCCATCGCCTGGCTAAAGAACGCCGGTCATCGGGTGCGCAAGATGTGCATCCTGGCCTTGCGGAAACCGTCGTACTCGATGAACTGAGCGATATAGGCGCGAGCGGGGCAGCTCCGTCTCCATCCGCTCAGTATGTTCAGGAAGGAATTGTTCGCGTCGAGCAGGGCGAACTGCCTGATGAGCCTTCGCCCTCGCGTGCACGCGTCTACATTATGGTGCTCGTCGGAATGTTTATCGTTGTCGTCGCGCTCCTCACCGCTTTCGCACCTCGCGACGAGGCTGGCAGCGAAAAACGCCCCTCCTGGCTAGCGCAACGCATCCAGAATTGGCTCAACCCGCCGGGCCAACAAAGCGCCTCACCCACTGTCGAGAACATCATCGCCGAGGACAAAGAAAAAATCGAGCGTACACGCCAGCGCATGGAAGCTCTCCTCCTCACGATCATTGACTACAAGCGCATTCACGGCGGAACCCTTCCCACCGTACGAGATCTCCTAGCAGAGAAAAGAATTAAGGAGGAGGATGCCAGAGACGGCTGGGGAAATCGCTTCGTCATTAGCTCTGAGGAAGGAGGCAAACTCATCGCCCTCGGACGTGATGGGCAAGAAGGAACTGCTGACGATTTTGTCTTTAATGTAAGAGGTGGCTCGCCACGAATCCCTGCCCCGCTTTCCCAGTCTAATGCTTCTATTCTCCTCCAAAAGGAAGAGAAAACTCCGTAGAGAACTAGCCTTCGCCAAGCTATGTCACCCGGTGCTCCCGTGACCGATTCACCGGCATTCGCCGCACCGCGCTCAGGCAGACACGCTCGATACGGCAAAAGCGCCACAGCGAATCCCACGCGGATGAGAAATACGACGCAGTGACAGAGAATGGAAAGAGAGCTGCCGCCCTCAGCGTGCCGACGAGGTCTTCTCCTCTGAAGAAGTCACTTGCCTAAGATCCTGGGGTTGTGTCGTGGCACGTGCATCTACCGCAGTACTCGTCGCGTTGTCTGTGCCGGCAAGCAAGCTCGCCGTCGCAGTCGTTTGCTCCGTCGCTTTTGTCGCCTTTGCCCCCACGTTCCCCAGCTCATCGCGCAGCGCCACGGTATGTGACACGCTGAAGACGTCTTGCGCATCCCACGCGAAAAAGAGGTCGATATAGGACGCAAACCCAACCTGGAATTTTACCCGCGGAGGAATCTCGGTGAGAGGAATTTGCCGACGAGCCATTTCGCGGCGAATCTCTTCAACGGTAATCTCCGCCAACCGTCTCGCACTGTCCATTACACGTGGATCTTGTTTCAGGCGAGCAACATCGAGCTTCCCCCGGTAGCGATATTGGAAGTGAGCCGTCGACGTTTGTGTATCCGCCTCTTGGGTCGCCGACGCAGCAGCTGGCACCGGCCGTCCAAAACCAGGAAGAAAGAGCTCGCGATTGTGTGCTGCATACCTCTCCTTGTCTGCGGCTGGCATCGCATCGAGGTTCTTCGCCTCGGACCAGAGAAGCCAGACAAAAAAGCCGCAGAATGCCACGAGCACAGCGACAAGTGTCCCGAGCGGCTTGCGCGGCATGGGCGACGCGGCAGACTCGCGTGCTGAGCGCATGAACTCGCCGAGCGCTGCAGGATCACAATCCGACGCGATCACAACCGACCCACACATCCAATCCCAGAGGGTCCGCCCATGGCTCTCGAGCGACGCGAAGAATACGTTGCCGAGCAACCACCCCAGCCCGAGCGCGCCCAATGCCCGCGGATAGAGCGGCATGAGCGAAAACCCATCGGCATTGTCCATTCTCTCCGCCCACTGGTCCACAAGCACGAACAGCACGAAAGGCCACAGGAGAATCGCCGAGCGCACAAGCGCCCGCCCTACGCTGAGCTCAGGTCCGGTCACGTCCACCACGCGCAACTGGAGAATGAGTTTGCCAACCGTGCGCCCACCCGTGAGGACGCTCGCCCCTAGCCCGAAATAGAGCGAGGCAACGAGAAGCCCAAGCCAAGGACCAGCCCAGCCCACATTCACAAGCGCATCCGGCACAAGACGAATGACCGCGAGCCCAATGAAATGCAGAACGAGGACATCAATGACGAGCGCGCCTATCCGTGCAAGCATCCCCGCTCGTGGTGCTCGTGGCTGGCGCGTTTGTACAGCGCATTCTCCCGACGCACACCCCGAAGCCTTCTCTTCGTAAAGAGGCTTATTCAGCTTGATTTCTGCCATTGGTTCTTTCCGCTCTTTCGATAATTTTCAATAATGTAACGTAAATAAAAAGCAAGTCAACGCAAGGAACCACTTTCCTAGCGCTCCGCCGCGAACGATCAATTCCTCTCACCCATGCATCCCCATTGGCGACATCGACCGTTCTACAAGCTTCTCGAACACTTCCGGTGGCGGTTGATTCGGATTTTCCTCGTGAAAGATTCTTTCCGCGCGCTCCCGCACCGGGGCAAATTTGTTCTCGCGTCGGAGCCACACATTGAAGCCGCTGTGCAGGGGCGAGCTCCCGCGCGGCACCCAGTAATACACCTCATCCCATCGCCCGCTGGCGCGCAGCTTGGCGTTGAGAGGCGCAGCTCGCGAAATGACAATAAAATTCACGCCATACGCGTCGAGAATTTCATCCCATCCACGCCCAATTTTGGCCTCGTGCTTTTCGACGCCGTTCACGACCGTCGCTTCTTCGAGATAGAAACGGCTGCCAAAGAGATCAAACCGATTGTCTGTGAAGAGCTTGTGGTGTTCCGGGCTCAGCCACCAGATCATGTAACCACAGTAGTTGATCTCGCTAAACATGCGGTCGGGGAATCCAACTCGCAGAATGAACTTCATGACTGGTGTGGGATAATCAGCCTCCTCACGATCCTTACCATTGAGAAGCTCGAGATTGCGGCGGAAAAACGTTTGTGGCGGCGGCTCCGCCACAACAAAAACATAAATCACGAACAAAGCCACCGTGAGAGCCGGCAGAGCCCAAGCAACGAAACGTTTGCCTTGCACAGTCAGCGGCGCGCAAACCGCTGCGAAAAGATTCGCCAGAACCGGCATGCACGCCACAGCATAGAGCGGCAAAAGCCGAACATGCATGACCGCCTGGTAGGTGAAAAATGCGAGGACGACGGCATCGACCCCAGCCGCCAGCCGCCCACGCCGAGCAATGAGGAGCATACACAGCACGCCCAGCGATGCCCAAAATGAAAGGTAAAGGGGATTGATGCTCCAGCCGCTACTTTCATCCAGCCGCATGAATGGTCCGGGCGTGGGAAGCATCTCGGCAATAACACGCTGAAGAATCGGATCCGCAGTGAACGTCCTGCCGAGAACGAATATCTTCGGACCCGACGGATTCACCGAAACAGCGAGAGCCGTCGCACCGGTGAGAAGGGCAAGAATAACGGCACGCCGGAACGACGACGAAGAGAGGTGGCAAGAGAGCGCCGACGACGCCCCACGCCGACGCGCCCCCAGCCATTGCACACAGACGTCGATTATCTCGCCTGCCGCAAACGCACCCGTCGCCACAACCGCCAGAGGCGCCATCCCGTGGAGATTAGCCCACGCAACCGCCACCAGCGGCAAGCACCACAGCCACTGGGTGCGCAATCTCCCCTGCTTCCAGCGCCAGAGGACAAGGAAAAACAGCGCAAGGAGAAAGTACGACACGATAGGCGGCCGCGGATAGATCGTTCGACGCGCCACGTCCGCTCCCACAAGACTCACAAGCGCAGCGATCCGCCACGAGCCGCACCGTAGCGCTGCAACCCACATCACAAGCGCAAACGTCACAGCCACAACGAGAGCTTTCATCGTGATAAGCGCACGCAAGCCCCCCACACCGCTTTGCTCGCCCCCCGCATAGACAAGGTAGAAAAGGATCTGAGAAAGCCACTCGTGATTGTGCCAGCGTAAGCCTTCGCCCGCATAGGTGAAAATGTCGGTGGTGGGAATCTGTCGATGTTCCAGCATCCACTTGCCTGCCTTGAGGTGCCACCATTCATCCTGGGAAGCACGCAGGGGCACAAAGGCAAAGCTCCACGCCGTGAGAATTGCAAGAGCGGTGCAGAGCCATGCAATGACGTCGCGCCGCCACGGCCACCCGAGCGTACCATCCCCGCAAAGGGAGGCGTTGGTCGAGTCGCCGGAAGAATCGCTCCGATCCACGCCCTGGGATGGCAACGGGTCGGGAGCAGGGGGGACGGCGTGCTTCGCAGAGCCCGTCATCGCATGAGACAACTCAGCCGCGCGCGGAGCTACGGATGAATCCTCCGATCCGCGTTGCGCGTCGTCCCGAGAGGTGCAATGAGTCCACATCAACACGCAAGCATTCCTCAGAAAGCGTCGCGGCGAAGCAAGCACGAAACGCACACGCGGCACCAAAACCGGGCGAGCGACGCCGTCGCGGCAAGGGATGCAGCCAGCAGCGTATTGTGGCAAGCCGTGTTGCCTGGGTGAGGCTGTGGGAGCGTGTGCGAAAGGTGACAGCGCAATGTAATAGTAATATTATCTAATTAGACTAATAAGATGTAATTGTGTGTGTGTGTGTGTGTGTGTGTGTGTG
>Ga0209018_1002046_pt1 | contig 14928 bp, 16 predicted proteins | sample YNPBryBLVA2012_FD_185814 | JGI IMG/M metagenome (GOLD analysis project Ga0209018, IMG submission 185814) | Anoxygenic and chlorotrophic microbial mat microbial communities from Yellowstone National Park, USA - YNP Bryant BLVA 2012 (SPAdes)... ...
GCGCAGCCGAAGGAAGAAAACCGACCCCGACACTGGGCATCCTCGACAGTCAGAGCGTCAAGACCACCGAGGTCGCAGCCGAAAGGGGCTTCGACGCGCGAAAAAAAGGTGAAGGGTCGCAAGCGGTACATCCTCGTCGACGTCTGCGGGCTTCTGCTGGCGGTGTTTGTGTCGTCGGCGAGTGTGCAAGACCGTGATGGTGCGGTTCCGCTGATCCGCGCCGCACACCAATCGTTCCCCAGCATCGAGAAGATCCTGGTCGACGGCGCCTACGTGGGCGAGGTCATCAACGATGCTGCGTCTGCCATGGGAATCACCGTCGAGGTGACCAAGCGCAACGAACGGGTGAAAGGCTTCGCGCCTGTACCAAAGCGCTGGTCGGTCGAACGAACGCTTGGATGGGTCGGCCGCTATCGCGGCACGAGCAAGGACTACGAGCGTTACAGCGAGACCGAGGAGGATGTGATCAAGCGGGCCATGGTAGCCTTGCTAGTGCGCAGACTTGCCCCGGGCCATCCGTTGGAGACGCCCCGGTTGCAGATCCGCGATTAAACAGCCTCTCAGGCACCGCGAGCAGGAGTAGTGTGTCGAGGCGTTGATCCTGCCCCCCCTCGTGCAGGCTGCGTCCGTCGGAAACTGAGCCACGTAGCAGGCCTTGTCGCAGACCCCGCAGAGCTGGCACCGGTTCTCATCTACCTTGGCACGCAGCACGCTGATCCTGTTGAGCAGCCCGCCCGCCCAGCTTGTCGGAAAACCCACCTTGAAGTAGCTGCACTGGCTCTTCTGCTTGTTATCCTCGCCGCCGGCCCCCGGCATGAGATGCCCAGCGACGCCTGCACAAACCGGCGCCGGTTGATGAGCTGCTGCAGAACGGTCTCCCGCCGCACGCTGCGCGGACCCGGCATCGCGGTCGCCAACTCGCTCATGTCGCCCCCCGAGCGTGCGCCCCGGCACGCGCGCATCTCATTATGCGGGTCGTCTCGGATCGAGCTAGCGCATCGAACGCCGAAAGCGTCGCCTTCGCCCGCGCGCCGTCGGCGACCGCGTACACGAGACATCGCCCGTCGGGGTTGCACCGCAGCAGCCTGGCGGCCCGCAGAATGCCCAGTTGCTTGGACACCAGCGCCTGCTCCGCGTGCGTCGCGGCCACCAGATCTCCCACGATGCGCGGTTGCCGCGCGAGCATGGACAGGATCTCGACCCGGAGCCGATGGCCCAGGATGCCGGCCAACCTCGCGCTTCTCGTCGCCATGGTTCGGTTCATCACGCCAATACCTGCCGTGCTCGATATATGTCGTTAGCGGCAAGTTCGGGGCGCCCCGTAAGAGACACTCCCGCCAAGCCGAGGTCGCATCCTCGCTCGCCAAGCGGTGAAGCCCCATCCACGGGCGCGTTGCATCCGGCCGCCGCCTGCCGTAGCGTCGGCCGTCAAGAGCGTTTCGCGTGCGGCGTCCGTCCCTCCAGAGCAAGCAACGTCCGGCTCGGGCCCGCTCGGCCCACGACGTGCGCCGGCAGCTCCAGCAGGTCGGCTATCGATACCACCGCAAGCAACGCCGCGACGATGGGTTCGAGACACGCCGGATCGCTGTCCACTACCTTCCCGCCAACTGCTTGCGCGTCATGCTCGGAGGGCCACCCTGATGGGCGTCGTCCTTCTCATCCGTCACGGACAGGCGTCGTTCGGATCCGAAAACTACGACCAACTGTCCGATCTAGGCCAGGAGCAGGCCCGCGTGCTCGGCCATGCCCTTCGCCCGCGTGTGCCGCGCCTCGGAAACGTTGTCGCGGGGTCGATGCACAGACACCGACAGACCGCCGAGCTGTGCCTTCGCGAGATGGGTGCAAGCGCACAGGTGATGGTGGACGCTTCGTTCGACGAGTTCGATCGCGACGAGATCATCGCGAGGCTCGATCCTCGTTTCGCGGACAAGGGGGCGCTCGCGGCGGAGCTGTCGGGTGCGGCGGAGCCGCGGCGCGCCTTCCAGGATCTGTTTGCGCGTGCGATGCAGCGCTGGGTTGCCGGACAGCACGACGACTACACCGAGTCGTGGGACGCTTTCCGCAGCCGGTGCAGCGAGGGTTTCGCCCGCGTGGCGGCTTCGACGGGTCGCGACGAGACGTCCCTCGTGTTCACGTCCGGCGGGCCGATCGCGGTGGTGATGTCCGCGCTGATCGGCATCCCGCGGGACCGTGCCTTCGAGCTTTCCTTCAGGCTGGTCAATGCAGGCGTTTCGAAGGTGCTGGTCGGACAGCGCGGGTGGTCGTTCGGATCGCTGAACGAGCACGGCCACTTCGAGCACGAGGGCAGGCGGCTCGTCACGCACGGTTGAGACAGAGGGCCCGTGGGCTTGTCTGACTCCTCGCGAGCCGGTGCCATCCGCAAGCGCCTCCGCGGTTTCATGCACGTCTGCGTCGGGCACGCCGACGTTGTCCATCGGCGTGGTGGCGATACCTCGGCCCGCCGCGACCGAAGCAGCAGCCTCACGGGGCTTTGCGCATCCTACGCTACCCGGCGCAGATCCTCGATGAGCCGGGCGATGCCGTGCCGCAGCGGGATGCGCGCTTCCCACCCCAGCAGTGTGCGTGCGCGGGCGGGATCGCCGTGGAACCGCGCCACGTCGAAGTCGCGTGGTGCGCACAGGTCGATGCGCGACGAGCTCGCCCCGATCTCGACGGTCATCGCCGCCAGCTCGGCCAGCGTGGTGGGCACACCGGTTACCAGGTGAATGGGCGGCAGCAGCCCGCCCTGCCGCACCTGCTCCATCACGAGCAGCATGCCACGCACCACGTCGTCGACGTGCGTGAAGTCGAACGTGCTGTCGGGTCCTTCCACGCGCAGGGGCTGGGCGGCCAGGGCCGCGCGCGCGAACGCGGGAACGACACGGTCCGCGTGGTCCGTCGTGCTTCCGTACACGTTCGACAAGCGCACAATGGCCGTGCGAAGGCCCGCGCGCCGTGCAGCGTCGACCATCGCCTCGCCCGCGAGCTTCGTGCGTCCGTACACGTTCACCGGACACAGCGGTGCGTCTTCGGTGACCGGAAGGATCTTGGGTTGACCGTACACCTCCCGGCTGCTCGCGAAGATCAACCAGGGCGGCGGGTCTTCTTCCAGGGCAATCTCGATGAGGTTGCGCAAGCCGTCCACATTGGTGGATCTGCATCGTGCCGGGTCACGCTCCCCCCAGATCACGCGAGAAACCGCCGCCAGGTGAATCACGCCGCCACAGCCACGCAACCGCTGGCGCAGGCAGGACCGATCCCGGATGTCGCCGCGGCTCCGTCCACCGGCCCTGAGGTCGAACCTGCGGACCGGCTCACCCTGAGCCTCCAGCATCCGCAGAAGCTTTGTCCCGACGAGCCCGGCCGAGCCGGTCACCAGGATGGGGCGCGAGGGCGAAGAGACGCTGCTTGGCACGGAGAAGCGCGAGCAAAGCCTCGGTCGTTCTGCGTGTCAAGCGCGTCTGCCTGCGACAGGGTGACGCATCACGGCTGCCGCCCGGCGGTGCACGACGGATGTTCATCCGCGGGGCCTCGACGGCAACGATTCGAGGAAAGCCTTTCCCACGCGCAGGTGAAGGTTGCGGTCGTCGAAGCTGGGAGCGCGGACGACGCAGCCGATCTTCTCGCCGACCAGGAGCGCGAAGAGCGCGACCACGGGACCGATGGTGAGCCAAAGCAAGGAGCTCGCCCACGACCCGGCAACGAAGCTCGCGGCGCCCACCAGCAGCCCTCCCCACTTGACCGCGGTTCCGACACCCATTCTGCGCCGATGCTTTTCGCACAGGCCGACCTCGACGGTGAACGCCGGGCACAACAGGAGGACCAACCCGACGGACGCCGGTCCCCCGGCCAGCATGGCCGCCATCGCCCACCAGGGTATCACCCGCACCTCGCGGATGTGTCGGTAGTAGTCCGTAGGGCCGTTGCAGATCACGCAGCGGTCGGGCAGGTCGCCCTGCTCTCGTGGCAACATGACGAGGTCGCCCTCGCGCCAGGCGTTTCCCGAACCGTCTTCGTGCGCCTCGTCCCGGGGTTGAACGGAAAGGCGTGCAGCGAACCCCTCGTCGGCCAGATGATCGGTGCAGCTTGTGCTCATGCCCACACGTCGGACGGGCAACTCCGGTTGTTGCGAAAAATCATCCGACGCCGCTGCCTTTCCAGCCCCCGTGGTGGCGCTCGCTGCACTTGTCGACGCGGTCGCACCCGCACGCCCCTTGCTGCCAGGGGGATGATGGTGCATGACCGGGCAGTCCTCGGCGCATCGGCTGCCGCATCGGCGACCGCAGGTTCGCCGAACCCGTTGACCAGGCCATGGCGCGCGTCTTTCTCATCTACGGCTCCCGCGGCGCGGGCAAGACCACCACAACCCTGAAGCTTGCAGCACACCTGTTGCACAAGGGTATCGGCGTCGGCGGATACTACCAGCGGACCACCACGGACGATCTGGAACGCCGGGGCTACGACCTCATCAGCGTGCGTGATGCCAAACGGACCCTGCCTCTGGCAAGGCCTGGAGGCCAGGAGAGCCCGGGCACGAGCGCCATCTGCTCGTTCTCTTTCTACCGGGACTCCTTCGCCGCGGCGCTGGGCTGGCTCCAGCACGACGCTGCCACGTGCCGGGCGCTGGTCATCGATGAGGTCAGCAAGCTCGAGGTCCGTGGAGAGGGCCACGCTCAGGCGCTGCGTTGGGCATTGACACTCGGCGACGACAAGCTGCTGCTGTTGAGCGTGCGCGGGGATCAGCTTTTCTACGTGGTCGACGCCTTCGATCTCGGCAGCCAGGTGGCCGGGTATCTGGAGATCCCTGCGACCGATGCGGAGGTGGAGGACTGGGCGGCGCAATTGGCCCGCCTCGTCGGGTGACAGGCCGCCGCGCGCATTCTCTATGCGTCGTCGAGCAGACGCTTCTCACCGGACAGCGACTGGATGCGCGTGATGTCCTGGACCGTTTCGAGACACCCCAGGTACTTGCCGTCCTTCCCTCGCACCGGCACGTAGCGGATGTGGATCTTCTTGCCGCCCATGTCGATCCAGAACTCGGCGACATCGCGCGTGCCGGCCTTGAAGTCGCGCAGGATCTTGTTGACGAGATGCACGCTCTTCTGCGGATGGCAGTCCTGCACCGCGTTTCCGATGACGCCCCGGGTCCGCGGGAAGATCTTCGGATGGTGCTCGTGGCTGAAGTAGCGAACGATGTCGTTCTCGTCCACGAACGACAGCTCCACCGGCAAAGTGTCCAGCATCGCTGCCAGCACTTCCGCGCTCAGTGAGCTCGACAGCGGGTCGATGCCGCCGTGGATCTCGATCTGCGACGCGATGTCGTAGTACTTGGCACGAGTCGCTTCGCCGAGGGCGGCCTCCACTGCTTCGATCCCTCGCACCACGGCGGCACCGTCGGCATCGGACATCACCTTTCGGGCCATCGGATACAGGATGTCGTTCTCTTTCCAGAAGTGGTTCTTGAGCAGCGCGCTGTACTCGGCGAACACCTCGCGCATCGCTTCGAGGGTGGTGGGGTCGCCGCTCTCGTACGCCTGCATGAGCGGAACCAGCTTCGCGAGCAATTGCTTGCTCTCCTCGTGCTCGCCCAGCATGACCGCGAGCGGCCCGCCCCCGCGCGGGATGCCCCTCTGCTCGATGAGCGGGAAGAGATGAAGCTCCTCTTTCTTGTTGTGACAGCCATCGACGTACTCCACGAAATACGTGCGCGCCAGGCGCACGGTCCGCGCGCCTGGACCCTCGGCTTTCGCAAGCGCATTGTCGAACGCGACGAACACGCGCTCGGTGGTTTCGTGGTCCTTCATGAGAAGCTCGTGCCATGCGGTCATCTGGTTTCTCCTTGCTGCGCGTCCCCGGCGGTTGAAACCGGCCCCGCGTCATCGTGGTGACAGAACCATCTTTGTTCCTTTCCATGCGGTTGCCATGACGCCCGTCATGGCCGCCATCGCCTGGTATCTACCACGTTCCAGGCATGCTCGCGCGGGCGATGCACCGGACAACACGAACCGTCCAGCCCGTCCGCACCGGCGACTTCGATGCAACGCAACGCCTGGGGCGCACCGGGCGACCGAGATCGTGGGGGCTCCGCTTCCCGCGGGGATGCGCTTGCCTGCGCGCTTGAAGAATTCGGCCACGCGGCTCCTTGTCTCCACGCTTCTTGTCGTTCGCGTCATTCTGCAACAGGCTGAGGACCCGGCACAATGCCGGCGATATCCGGATCCTCGCCGTTCGTCGGCTCCCCCGACCGCGTCTTGTCCAACCGCCGCTGCCGGCGCTTCTCTTCCTTCTCGCGCTGCCTCTCCTGACGCTGCCGTTCCTTCTGTCGTTTTGCCGCTGTTGGGCTCGCAGCCATGCGCTCTCACTCCTTTCCGTCTTCGGGTTCGCTTGGTTCGCGCACCGCGCAGGACAACCATTGCCGCCGCGCGGCCGCATAGATCAACCGGGCCATCCGCTCCAGCTCGGCGTAAGGCAGCGGAGCCCGAGCGCCGCCAGCCGTTACGGCCGCAGCGCGCGCGATGGTTCGCGCCTCGCTCATGGTCCCGGGCCACCCTCCTCGCACAACACGGCATTCCGCGCGCATCTGTGCACAGAAGCGCCGCGCCCATGCACACCCGGCGGCATCCGCTTCACCCGCGGTCATCCGCCAACCCAGGGGTCCGCCCCTGTCCGGCGTCGCGTCGGACACACGTCCGCCCAGTTCCCGCTCCTTCCGCCGAACGCATGCGAGGGCGACCGAACCGTCTCGTTGGTCCTTTTCCGGCCGGTCGCCCGCAGCCGCGCCGATCCGGGCCCGGGTCACGAACGTCGCTCACAGGGGTCATTGCCATCCATCCGACTTCACCTCGCGCTCCAGCGCGCTCCAGCCACCGCCCCGAGAACGTTCGCCGTTCACCGGGCATCTCTCGCGCAGCCGTCTGCGCCGCACACGGTGCGTGCTCCAGTCAGCCGAACTTGCTGCCGCTCGCGGTCAAGCGCAGGGTCGTGTCGAGGGGCCAGGGACGATCGTGTTGGCACCACCTTGGCACAGCCGCGGTAGCGACGCAAGGCGGCGTCCCGGGTCAGCAGACGCGCTTCGTGCGCACAAGGCGGCCTGGCGCGAAAGGCAACCCATCAAGCCCGGGACAGCGGCTGGCGCAACGGGCAGGATGGGTCCGCCCGCTTCGGGCACGGCGGGCGCTGCAACCGGCCGGCAAATGAAGGCGAACCGGCACAATCCGCGCCCGGATCGAGAAAGGGCTTGCTTTCGACGTTGCGGTGGACCATGTTGCGCTCTCCCCTCCTCGGGCATTCGTTGTGATCGATTCCCAGACAACCGCGCTTCTTTTTCCTCACGCTTGCGTGTCGTCCAAGGGATCTTTTCTGCGTTCGCATTCCGTGGGGGATGGTCGCCATGCGGGTGACCTTTTCGAGGAAGCGCGTGACGCGCTGTCGTGACTCGTAGGCTCCTTCTTTGCGCGTCGGATCTGGTAGGATTCACATGGGAAATCGTATTTATGTCGGCAACCTCTCGTACAACACCAGCGAGGCGGAGCTTCGCGACACGTTCTCCAGGCACGGACAGGTCGTGTCAGCCCAGCTCGTCACCGATCGCATGACCGGTCAGGCGCGAGGATTCGGGTTCGTGGAAATGGCCACCCTCGAAGATGCGCAAAAAGCCATCGAGGAGCTCAACGGCTTCCAGCTCGACGGACGCACCCTCACCGTCAACGAGGCGCGCGAGCGCACCGCGGCAGGAGGAGGCGGCGGTCGCGGCGGCCGATCCGGCGGCGGGCGATCCGGCGGCAACCGCTGGTAGCACGGCCACGACTGGACGGCGTATCGCTGCCCGTCCCGCGCCGCATGACCGCCTGGTGCGCTGGGCGCTCTGCCTCGCAGCACCCATGCCGTCCATGAGGTCGTCGGCCTCGTCGGTTGAATCCTGCGTTGGATGACCGCGACGACGAGCCGCGCCCGGCCCTCCTGGAAACAGCCTGCCCTGCGTATCTTGCTCTCGGCGACGACGCCGCGGCATGCCTGCCTGTCAGCGTGTTGACAACCGGCGCTCGCGGCGATGATCCTGCCGGCGTGCACACGGAATCAATCCCAACCGTGCCGCCAGGTCGTCTCCACGATGCGCCCACACGACATCGTCGATGGAAGCGGTGGATGCACGCCATGGCGCCCTGGGGCGTCGCCGCGGGCTTTGCGCTCGTATTCGGGCATGGGCTGTTCCGCAGCCTCGGCAAGCTGGGCCTGGGTGATTGGGATTATCATCGAGCCTGGGCTCTGTTCGCGCGGCGGACGCTGCTCCAGTACGGGCAGTGGCCGGCGTGGAACCCGCATCATTGCGGCGGCACAGCGTCGGCGTCGAACCCGTCGGCGAGGATGTACACCCCGTCCGTGTTTCTCACGTATGTCATGGGCGATGACCTCGGCATTCGAGTGTGGCCGCTGGTGATGCTCGCGCTTGGGTTCGAGGGGGCTCGCAGGCTGGCAGTGCGACTGGGCGCTGGACAGAAAGGGTCGTTGCTCGCCGCACTGCTGGTCGCCGGCAACGGCGGGGTCGCTCTGCACCTTTCGCACGGACACTTGCCCCAGCTCCCATGCTTGCTGCTGCCGTGGTGGCTGTTGGGCATCCACATGAGCTGGACGAAGCCCTTCCGAGGTGCGTTGTTGGGCGGCGCTTTCGGCGCGCTGGCGTGCATGGAGGGCGGCCTTTATCCCCTGGCCTACGCCAGCCTCCTCGCAGCGGCATGGTCGATCCGCGAGGCGTGGAGAGAGAGGAACGTTCGCCCGCTGCTTCGCAGTGCCTCGGTCGCCGCAGCCACGGCGGGGATGGCAGCCGTGGGCCTTTTCCCGATGGCGAGCGAGCTCGGGGCCGCGCTCAATACACCCGCGCCCGAGCGCATTCCCCTGCGCGCGCTGCCGCACATGTTGCTGGGCATCCATCAAGGCGCGTTCGACGCAAACCCGGTCGGAGGCTTGCCTTGGGCCTGGCACGAGTACGGAACCTACGTCGGCGCGCTGGGCCTGGCAGCGCTCGTGTGGGGCATCGTGCACGGGAAAGACCGGCGTGAGCAGGCGTTCTGGCTCGCGGCTGCGCTCGTGTTTCTCGCCATCGCGCTGGGAGACTTCGCCCCCTGGGCGCCCTGGTCCGTGCTCCACCACTTGCCGTTTTTCGACAAGATGAGAGCCAGTGGACGCGCGCTTCAAGTCACGTTGCTCTGCAGCGTCATCGCCGCAGCTCCAGGCTTCGATGTCCGCCCGCGCCTGGCGGCAGCGGTCCTGTTGTTCCTCGGGCTCGACCTCGCAAGGATCGCCGCGTCAAACCTGGGCCGCGCATTTGTGGTGCCCGAGCCGGGGGTCCATCTCGACCGGAACGCCGGCGCCACCCTCCCCGGTGGCAGCCACGTTTTTCGGCAGATTCTCGACCGGCGGCATCGCGAGAGCATGACGACGCGCTGGTTCTCGACGATGACCGCGGATGTCCGCGCCAACCTGGGAATCCTCGACTGCTACGACCGCGTCGTGCCTGTGCACCGCGGGGCTGTCCAGCTCTGGCCGCAGCGGGACGAAGTCCTTGTCTTCCCGCAAGACGGCCAGGCCGAGATCACCCGCTGGAGCCCCAATGAAATTCGCATCCGCGTTGCGAACCTGCGACAAGCCAGCTTGCTCGTCGTCAACCAGAACTATCACGCGGGATGGGAGTCGCCGGACCGCCCCGTCGTCAACGCTTCCGACACCCTCGCCGTGGAGGTACGCCCGGGCGACACCGAGATCGTGTTGCGATTCGACTGGGGGCTTCCATGGATCGGATTGGGCGTGGGCGTGGTGACGGCACTGGCGCTCGCGCTGGGCGTCAAGCGGGAAATGCACGGTCCAGAGAAGCAGCCCCGAATCCGGGCCGCGTGACCGCGTCGTCGCAGCTTGCTGAACCCTCCACAGCCTGGCGGGGACGCCATCCGGGCCAGTTCTCGGCCCGATTCGCGCGCCCGGTCGGTAACCGGGGCGGACCGCGACGGCTCGTGCGACCTTCCGGCCCCCCGCGTCCCGGCAACGTGACGCACGATCTGTGGGCACGAGCCACGGACTCGCCCCGCCCCGCAGGCTGCGTCCGAGCTTCGCGGGCGGAACCGATGCACGGCGCGCGATCGTAAGGGGCGCCGGTACGGCTACTTCGTCCTTCGCTTTCGATCCAAGTCGTGGTGGTGAGCATTCCCGCCGACTCCCTCGGGCACGATGTGGAGGGCACCTTGCACGACGCCGCGGGTCGCCAAGATCTTCTCGGCCTGTTGCCGCAGATCACGCGAATGCCCGCGAAGCGCGACGACTTCCATACAGTTGTGACGATCGAGGTGGATGTGCAGCGAGCACACGACGCGGTCGCCCAGCTCGTGCTGCAGCTCGGTGAGCTTCTCGGTCAGGTCGCGCACGTGGTGATCGTAGACGAAGATGAGTGATCCGACGGCAGGCACGTCGGCCTGCACCTTGGCTCGCGCCACCTCCGCCCGCACCAGGTCGCGGATGACCTCGGACCGGTTTGCCCCACGCTGCGCCGCGATCTGGTCGAGATCGTCGAGCAGCGGCTTGTCCATGGCGATGCCAAAACGAATCAGGTCGCTCATCCGATGATCGGGAGTCTACCAAATCGCGGGAGCAAGCGCTTGCCTCGCACGGTTCGCCACGCTCGCGCGACGCCGTGGTCGCGTTCGGCATGCATGATCCGTTGACACGGAGGCGCTCCCCGTCTATCCACCTCGTAGCACACTTTTCATTGTTCGTGTTACCCACCAGGAGTCGTCGGATGAACTCGTCCCGCATCCCAAACCTTTCCTTCGGCATCGCCGCTCTCGCCTCGCTTGCCGCTTGCGGCAGCAGTGATGACACGTCGAGCCCTGCCCACGTCCGGATCATGAACGACTTCAATGACCCGCAGATCACCAGCTTCCAGCCCCCGTGGACCATCTGCAAGTCGTCGTTCCAGGGCGTCGAGTTCGGCAAGATCGAGATCGGCCAGACCAGCGACACGCAGGATGTCCCGCCCGGGCTCGACTACGTGCTCATGGTCGCCGCGTGGGACGACCCGTCCTGCAGTCCCGCGAAGAGCCTGCCCATCGCCACCAAGAACAAGGAGGAGGTCGTGAGCGGGCAGATACGCACCATCGCGGTTGGGATGACGAACCACCAGGGGCCGTGTCCTCCGGAGGGGGTGCCGCCCATCCCGCAAGAGCAATACGACCGGATCCTCGCGCTGTGGCCGGAGTATGGGTTCATGCCCTACGCCGATCGCATGCAGAACGCGCAATGCGCAGGTAGCGGCACCGACAGCGGTGACGCCGGGACGGAGGGCGGCGCCGAAGACGGCGGCAGCGCCACCGGTCCGTGAGTCTCACCTTGATCTGGCGCGTCAGGATGCCCTCGCGACTGGCGACAAGAGCAGCCATCCTCGCCCTTGCTCTGCCGGGCTGCGACAACGCCTATCCGGAGGTGGTCGTGGTCAACGCGATCGACGAGCGGGTGGTCGTGCGCGACGTGAGCTTCAACGGATGCCTTTGGAGCGGGGTGCTCGCCTTCGCGGAGGCGACCTCCCCCCAGCGGTGTCCACCTGGGTCAGACCGGGTGCATTTCAAGAAGTTCGACGCTGCGAAGTACTGCCAGCAGCAGGCGCAGGATGGCACGATCGACGGCATCGGTGCCTGCGATGCTGGCGTTGCGGTGCCCGCGTCGCCCCGCGATCCCGGCCTGATCGAGGAGGTGCCCCTCTGGTTCAACTACCAGACGCTGTCGGAGTACGAGGCCCAGTATGGCGACTTCAAGCGCATCGAGCTTACGCCGACGAACATGGAACAGGATTTCTCTGTTCCAGGCCCCTATGGGCATTGAGGGCGCGCCATGCGAAGCAGGTCCCAACCCGCGCTGATGCTGCTTGCGGGTCTCGCCATCGCGCGCTGGAGCCTCGCGCAAGATCCGAAGGTCGTCACGGCGCCGGCCGGGGATCCCGGCGGGTCTGGTTCCGCGCAAGCCTCACCGGCGACATCCACATCCGCGGCCCCCATCGAGGTCCGGGTCGTCGGGCAGCGGCGGCAGCGTTCCGACCGCACCGCCGACACCGTTCGGGTCGGTGGCGACAAGCTGCGTGCGAGTCCGAAGGCGACCCTGCTCGAGTCCCTCGCGCAGGAAGCGCCGGACGTGTATGTCACGTCGAGGGGGGCGGCAATCCACGGTATCGCTTCGGGTGCCACCGGTGGGATTCACATCCGTGGCCTGGGCGGAAGCCCGAACTCGCAGGTCGTCGTGATCGAGGACGGCGTGCCTGACTACCAGGGGCTGTTCGGCCATCCGATCCCCGATGCCTATGCTCCTTTCCTGGTCGACGAAGCGCTGGTTGTACGTGGTGGAGATTCGGTGCTGTACGGCACCAACGCCATGGGCGGTGCGATCTTGCTACGCAGTCGTTGGCGGCAGGAACAGGGGTGGGAGGTCGAGACGGACTCGGCGTTCGGCAGCTACGGCACCATCCGCGAGAGCGCTGCGGTGCTCGGCAGCTCGGGTCCGGTCAGCGTTGCAGGCGGCGTGCTTGCGCTGCGGACCGAAGGCCACCGGACCGGCGCTGGCGGCAGCAACCTCATCGGTCAGGTAGCCGTGCGCACCCGCCTCGGCTCGGGGTGGGAGGTCACGCTACGACAGAAGGCGATGCATCTGACGGGCGCGGACCCCGGCCCGGTGACACACCCCTATGACAACCACTTCTTCGACGTCTGGCGCGACCGGGTTTCGTTGCAAGCGGCATGGCAGGCTGGGGCAGTGAGCCTCCGGGCGCAACCGTTCTTCAACATCGGCCGCCATGAACTTTACGACGGGTTTCGGTCGGTCGACACCACGAGCGGCGCTGTCGTCGAAAGCGACATCAGGCTTCATCCATCGGTCCAGTTGCTCGTCGGCGCCGCGATGGATCGCGCCGACGGTACCGCGGAGAACCGTGCGACGGGCGATCGGATGCGCGTGCGCGCACAGCAATCCGCTTCCTGGTACGAGCAGGTCACGGTCGAGCCTTGGCAGGGGCTTCAGCTCGTGGGCGGAACACGCGAGGTCGCCAGCCCGGGTTACGGCTTGGTGTTCCTCTACAAGGGCGGGTTCCGCTGGTCGATCGGCGAAGGTTGGTACCTACGTGGCCGGGCCGCCAAGAGCTTCCGCCAACCAACGCTGAGCGAACTGTACCTGCCGTTTCCCACGTCGAACCCCGACCTGAAACCCGAACGATCGTTCGGCACGGACGCCGGCGTGGGCTACGCGAGCGAGCACATCGAGTGCTCCGCTGTGTGGTACCGCAACGACGTCGACAACCTCATCAAGTACTTCGGTGTGTGGCCCGCAGCCGAGGTCGTGAACATTGACCACACCACGGTGGTTGGGCTCGAAGCGCAAGTCGTGGCCAGCGACCTGGGCCCGGTGACCCTGCGCGCCGGAGGAAGCTGGCAGGATGTTGGGCGATATACCAAGCAGAACCCATCGGCCCGGGGCGTTTTCGCTATGGAGGCGGGACAACCCGTAGGCATCTGGCGCATACGCGGCTCGGTCGAGGGCGAGTGGGTCCACGGCCTGTACATGAACAACTACGGCCAGGACCGCATCGACGACGTGTTCGTGGTCCATTTGGCGCTGCGGGCTCGCCAGGATATCCCCGGGCGCGAAGTGGTCGTGGAGCCTTACATCATGCTGCGCAATCTGCTCGACAGGCGCTACGCCTACGTCAAGGACTACACGATGCCCGGGTTCCATGCTCTGGGCGGACTGCGATGGGTGCTATGAAGTCGCGAGACCTTGCCTATTCCGGTCTCTTCGGGGCTGCCGCCCTGCTGCTGCCGATGCTGTTTCATCTGGTCCACCTCGGCCATGTGTTCATGCCCATGTACTTGCCGCTGATGGCACTCGCATTCTTCGTCCGGCCCACACCTGCGGCGGTGACGGCCTTCATCACGCCGCTGCTGTCTGGTGCCGTCACGGGCATGCCCCCCTTCTTTCCGCCGGTGGCGCCGTCGATGGCGATCGAGTTGGCTGCGATGGCTGGCATCATCGCGCTGGTCAAGCAGCGCTGGCCGCGGGCCAACGAGTGGGCCGTGCTCCTACCCGTGCTACTGCTGGGTCGCGGCATCTACGTCGCACTCGTGTACGGCGCATCGCTTGTCGTCGCGCTTCCCCCCGCCTTCATGGCCGGCGTCTCGCTCGTCAGCGGTTGGCCCGGGCTGATTCTGATGGCGGTCGTGGTGCCACCGGTGGCAAGACTGGGCCGAAGCATCGTCCACCCCGTCGCGAGTGCACAACAGAGCAGACCATGATCAGCGCCAAGACAGCCTTCTTCGACAGGATTGCGGAGCAGTGGGACGGCTGGGACGACCTCGAGGCGCTCGCGGTCCGCTTGCGGGCAGGTCTGCAGGAGATGGGCGTCGGTCCCGAGGAAACAATCCTCGACGTCGGTTGTGGAACCGGAAACCTGACCCGGGCGCTGCTCGGTCGTCTCGGTGCCGGGGGGCGTGTGGTGGCCGTCGACATCTCACCGCGGATGATCGAAGTCGCCAGGCGAAAGGTGCGCGACGAAAGGGTGACCTGGCATGTGGCCGATGCAAGCCGACTTCCCCTCGCCCCCGCGTTGTTCGATCGCGTGTTCTGCTTCTCGGTGTGGCCGCACTTCGACGACGCCGCCGCGACGGCGGCCGAGCTGGCCCGCGTCCTTCGTCCATCCGGGAACCTGCACGTCTGGCACCTTGTCGGCAGGACCAAGGTCAATGAGATCCACGCATCTGCTGACCCGGCCGTGCATGGAGACGAGCTGCAACCGGCCGAGCGGGTGGCGAGCCTTCTTTCGGCTGCCGGATTCGCTGTCACGAGGGTGGAGGACGGCGCCACGCACTACCTCGTTTCGGCGACGAAGCAGAGCCCGGAGCCGTAGCC
>Ga0209018_1002048_pt1 | contig 14914 bp, 14 predicted proteins | sample YNPBryBLVA2012_FD_185814 | JGI IMG/M metagenome (GOLD analysis project Ga0209018, IMG submission 185814) | Anoxygenic and chlorotrophic microbial mat microbial communities from Yellowstone National Park, USA - YNP Bryant BLVA 2012 (SPAdes)... ...
GACAGTGAGACAGTAGGACAGTGGGACAGTGAGACAGTAGGACAGTGGGACAGTGAGACAGTAGGACAGTGGGACAGTGAGACAGTAGGACAGTGGGACGGTGAGACAGTGAGACGGTGAGACGGTGAGAGGAAAGGAGGAGCGATGAATTACTTGGCGCGCGTTGCAAGTTTTCGTGACTTGGTGGTGTATCAAAAGGCGCGAGCGCTCCAACACGAAATATTTGAAATCTCGAAAAGTTTTCCCAGGGAGGAAACTTTTTCTCTCACAGATCAGATTCGTCGTTCGTCGCGTGCAATTGGTGCGAACATTGCCGAAGCGTGGGCAAAGCGACGCTATGAAAAGCATTTTATCAGCAAATTAACGGATGCGGATAGCGAACAGATGGAGACCCAACATTGGATTGAAACCGCATGTGATTGCGGATACATTCATCGGGCGCAAGCCGATGCGCTGGTTGCCAAATGCAAAGAAATCGGCCGCATGTTAGGCGGAATGATGGAACGCGCTGATTCCTTCTGGGACGACTCAAAGACATTGCGCGAATCGGTAGCAGAATATTTTACCGATGACACTGACCCACTGTCCGACTGACTGTCTCACTGTCTCACTGTCTCACTGTCTCACCGTCCTACTGATTCAACTGTTCTGCAAGGGGGACTTGTGATTAACGAACTAAGCCAACTCCGCGCGGACGCGCTTGAACAACTCTCACACATCTGGGATGACAGCGCGCTGGAACAATGGCGTATTACCTTTCTGGGACGCAAGGGCGCGCTGGCAACGTTGATGGAAAAATTAGGCACGTTGCCAAAAGAGGAACGCCCCGCCGCTGGCAAACTCGCCAACGAAACCAAAGCCGCACTCGAAGCCGCGTTCGAAGCGAAGATCGGCGCGATGAAACAGCGCGCGCTCAGCGAATCGCTGGAAAGCGCGCCGCTCGATGTGACGCTCCCCGGGCGTCCGGTGCAGCGCGGGCGCTTGCACCCGGCAAATGCCAACTTGCGCGAGATTTATCGCATCTGGCGCGATATGGGCTTTCAGATTTTTCGCTCGCGCGAAGTCGAATCGGACGAGACGAACTTTCAACTGCTCAACATCCCGCCGCATCATCCCGCGCGCGATGCCTGGAGTACGTTCTACGTTGCCGATACCGATCAGCGCGTTCTGTTGCGTACGCACACCTCGCCCGGTCAAATTCGCGCGATGCGCGAACTGGGCGCGAATGGCACGCAACCGCTGCGCGTGATTTTACCGGGAATGTGCTATCGCTACGAACAGGTGAGCGCGCGCTATGAAATTCAATTCAATCAGGTCGAAGGACTTGCCATCGGACGCAACATCACCTTTGCCGATTTGAAAGGCACGCTCATCGAATTTGCGCGCCGCGCGTTCGGCGAACGCCCGATGCGTTTCTATGCCGATCATTTTCCCTTCACCGAGCCGAGCGCGCAGATGGATGTGCAGTGCATCATCTGCGATGGCAAGGGTTGCGCGATGTGCAAGTACACCGGCTTTCTCGAAATCCTGGGAGCGGGGATGGTGCATCCCACCGTTCTCCGCAACGGCGGCTACGATCCGAACGAGTGGAGCGGCTTTGCCTTCGGCTTGGGCCCCGAACGCATCGCGATCTTGCGTTATGGCATCGAGGACATTCGGTACTTTTGGGGGAATGACCTCAGGTTCCTGGAACAATTCTAAGCCACAGCATATCTCACGTCTCACGCATCACGTCTCACGTTCGTAAAGGAGTCCACTATGAAATTGCCATTGAGTTGGATACGCGAGTACGTTGACATCAACATTTCGCCGGAAGAGCTGGCGATGAAACTCACGTTTGCCGGCCTCGAAGTCGAGCAGATGGAGTACATCGGCTTGCCGCGACCGGCGGGTTCACGCGCGAGTGGCGAACGCCCGGAACTGGCGTGGGATCGCGATAAAATTTTCGTCGGCGAGATTCTGGAGGTGAAACCGCATCCGAACGCGGATCGCCTGACGATTGTGCGCGTGGCGTACGGCGCGCGCGAACCAATCGAGATGGTGACCGGCGCGCCGAACATCAAAATCGGTGGGCGCGGTTACAAGGTCGCGCTCGCGCTCGAAGGCGCGCGTCTGTTCGATGGGCACAAGCCGGGCTGGGAAATCGCCACGCTCAAAAAATCGAGAATTCGCGGCATCGAATCGGGTTCGATGGTCTGTTCCGAAAAAGAACTCGGAATCAGCGATGAACACGAAGGCATTATCCTTTTGCCGGACGATGCGCCGGTCGGAATGTCGCTCGCGGATTATCTCGGCGATGTGGTGTTCGACATCAAAATCAATCCGAATATGGCGCGCTGCGCGTCGGTGATTGGTGTGACGCGCGAAATCGCCGCACTGACCGGCGCCAAACTGAAAGCGGTGCCGCAAAAAGTCGTAGCAAAGGGCGCGCCCATTGAAGGTCAGGTCAAGGTCATCATCAAGAACCCGGAACTCAATCCGCGTTTCACCGCCGCGCTGATTCGCGGCATCGAAATCAAACCCTCGCCGTTCTGGATGCAACGTCGTTTGCAGATGGCGGGGATGCGTCCTATCAACAACATCGTGGACGTGACGAACTATGTGATGCTGGAAACGGGCGAACCGCTGCACGCGTTCGATTACGACAAACTCGTCGCGCGCGCGGGCGGCAAATCGCCGACGATCATCACGCGCCTCGCCGAGCCCGGCGAAGAACTCGAAACGCTCGATGGTGTCAAACGTCCACTCGATCCGTTCACGATTCTGGTGTGTGATACGCGCGGCGCGCTTTCGATTGGCGGTGTGATGGGCGGCGCAGAGAGCGAAGTGGATGCGAACACAAAGAATGTGTTGCTCGAAGCCGCGGCGTGGGATTACATCAACATTCGTCGGACGATGGCAGCGCAAAAACTTGTCTCCGAAGCCGGCTATCGCTTCAGTCGCGGCGTACATCCCGCGCAGGCAATCGTTGGCTTGCGCCGCGCCATCGAAATGATGCGCCAACTGGGCGGCGGCGAAATCGCGCGCGGCTTGATTGACGAGTATCCGAACAAGCCGAAGAAAATCGTCATCAACCTGCCGGTCGCGGAAGTCAAGCGACAGTTGGGTGTGGAGATTCCCGCGCCAGAGATCGCGCGAATGTTGACCCGTCTCGAGTTCAAAGTTGAGAGCGCTCAAGACCGACGACCGACGAGGGGCAACCGGCGGCGGTCGGCGGTCATCGGTCATCGATCGTCGGTCCTCCGCGTCACCGTTCCCGACCATCGTCTCGACGTGGATGGCACGGATGATCTCGTCGAAGAGATCGCGCGGATGTACGGTTACGAGAACATTCCGATTTCGCGGATGAACGATGAACTGCCACCGCAGCGCGAGAATCTCGATGTGGAACTGGAAGAGCGCGCGCGCGATGTGTTGATTGACGCGGGCTTGCAGGACGTGGTCACGTATCGTTTTACGACGCCCGAACGCGAGGCGCTACTCACGCCACCCGGCGCCACGCGCCCGGCGCTGCCCGCGCGCGAGTACGTGCGCATCGAAAACGCGATCAGCGCAGACCGTTCCGTCCTGCGCCAGTCTCTCATCTCCAATCTCCTCGATCTCACCGCTGCGAATCTGCGCTATCGTCCGCGCGTCGCGGTGTTCGAAATCGGTCCGGTCTTTTGGCATCGCGGCGCAGACGATACGCTCTTGCCGCGCGAAATCGCGAGCGAGTTGCCGGAGGACAAGGACTTGCGCTTGCCGCTCGAACGGCGACGGCTGGGCATTGTGATAACGGGTGCGCGCGAAGAAGTGGCGTGGCAGGGTGCCGACACCGCGCCAATGGATTTTTACGATCTCAAAGGCGTCGTCGAAGCGCTGTTCGCTGGCTTGCATCTGACGAATGCGTCGTTCGTTCCCTCGTCGAATCCGATGTTTCATCCGGGGCGCGGCGCGCAGGTCAAATTGGACGATGTGGCGATTGGGGAATTGGGCGAGTTGCATCCGGTCATCCGAGAGAAATTTGATTTGCCGGCGCAAGCCGTTCTGGTGGCGGAATTCGATTTGGACGCGCTGCTGGCGCGTGTGCCGCTGACGTACAAGACCAGCGCGCTCTCGCGCTATCCCGGCATCGCGCAGGACCTCGCGCTCATCGTGGACGAGGATGTGCCGGCGGATCGGGTGCACGCGCTCATCGTGCAGACCGGCGGTGCGCTGTTGCAACGCGCGGTGCTGTTCGATGTGTATCGCGGCGATCAAATTCCGCGCGGTAAAAAATCGCTGGCGTACGCGCTCACCTTCCAGGCGATGGATCGCACGCTTTCCGATGCGGATGCGAGCAAGGTGCGCGAGAAGATCGTCGCGCGGCTCCAGCGCGAGATTGGCGTGGAGGTGCGGGGGGCATAGCCGCGCAAGGATTGGAGATTTGGCGCATTTGAATTATAATGCAAGCAAATGATCAATGGCGATCGGGTTGAATGGACTATGATACTTTACCACTCGACACAATCATCTTGCCTCGATGATCTATGCCGAGTGGTTTTTGTTTGAAAATGCTTACCGCCGGCATTGACCTTGGAACCAAAACTACCCGCGTCATCGTTTTGAACGACGACACGATTCTCGCGCAGCGCGCGCTCCTCACCGGTTGGGAGCCGCAGCACGCCGGCGAGAACGCACTCGCTGCCGCGCTGGAGGACGCTCGTCGCGCGCGCGATGACCTTGCGCGCATCGTTGCAACTGGCGCGGGGCGGCAGGCGTTTTCGCTCGCGCAACACAACGTCACCGAAGTCACTGCCGACGCGCGCGCTCTCGCGTTCTTGCACCCGCGCGTCCGCACCGCGCTCGATGTAGGTGCGGAGGAAGCGCGTGCGTTCAAAATCGCGGCGAATGGTCGCGTGCTCGATTTTGCCGTGAACGAAAAATGCGCGGCGGGCGCGGGCGTCTTTCTCGAAACGATGGCGCGCACACTCGAAGTGACGCTTGACGAGATGAGCGCGCTCGCGCAGCAAGCCACCGGCGCAGTAACGCTGAACTCGCAATGCACCGTGTTTGCCGAGTCCGAAGTCGTTTCGCTGATTCACGCGCAGACGCCACGCGCAGAGATCGCGCGCGCGGTGTTCGCGTCTATCGCCGCGCGCGTTGCGTCACTCGCGCGGCGCATCGGCATCGAAGCGGAGGTGGCGTTGGTGGGCGGCATCGCGCACAGCGTTGCGTTTGTCGCGGCGTTGCAACACGAGTTGGGAATGGAGATACAGGTGCCGCGCGATCCCGAGTACATCGGCGCGCTCGGCGCGGCACTGATTGCAAGCGACTCGGTGTCATTGCGAGGAGCGTAGTTTGCGACGAAGCAATCTCCCAGTCACGATTTGGGGATTGCTTCGCAAAAAACGCTCGCAATGACAGATGGAAAACATGACCCAAGAATACTGGCGCTGGAAAGAGTACACCTGGCGCGCGCCCGATGTGTCGTGGCAACGCGGCAGCATCATTACAGCCGGCGTGGACGTTGGCTCGGTCAGCACGCAAGCGGTTGTGATGGTGGATGGCAAACTGTTCGCGTACGCCAATCGGCGCACTGGCTTTAGCAGCCCCGATAGCGCGCGTCGCGCGATGGAGAGCGCGCTCGAAGGCACCGGGCTGACCATCGAGCAAATTCACTACATCGTTGGCACCGGCTATGGGCGCGTCAACGTGCCGTTCGCGCACAAGACGATGACCGAGATTGCGTGTCACGCGCGCGGCGCGCATTTTTTGTACGGCGCGTCGGTGCGCACGGTGCTGGATATGGGCGGGCAGGATTGCAAAGCAATCAAAGTAGACGCGCAAGGCAAGGTCGTCAACTTTTTGATGAACGACAAATGCGCGGCAGGCACAGGGCGTGGTCTGGAAGTCATCGCCGATTTGCTCCAGGTGCCCATCGAAGAGATGGGCGAGTTGTCATTGCAAGTCGAACGCGAACCAGAGCCGGTATCGAGCACGTGTGTCGTCTTTGCAAAATCCGAAGCGCTCGGTTTGTTACGCAAGGGTTGGAAGAAGAATCAAGTACTTGCCGCGTACTCGCGCGCGATGGCGTTGCGCGTTGCCGCGCTGCTCCGACGTATCGGCATCGAAAAAGAGTTTGTGATCACCGGCGGCATTGCGAAAAATATCGGCATTGTGACGCGGTTGGAAAAAGAACTTGGCATCGCCGCGCGCAAACCGAATTTCGATACGCAGATTGCCGGCGCGGTGGGCGCGGCGTTGATTGGGAAGAAGATAATAGAGGAAAGATGATGAAGAAGAAGATCGGTTACCTCTGCACCTACGTTCCCGAAGAAATTCTCCACGCGGCGGGGTTTTTGCCTGTGCGGATTATGCCTGGCACCACGCCGCCCACGCGCGCGGACGCGCATTTGCAAAGTTACACCTGTTGCTTTGCGCGCGGCTGTCTTGACCTTGCGCTCGCCGGCAAGTTGAACGATCTCGCGGGCGTCGTCTTTACGCACACCTGCGATACGATGCAAGGTCTCGCGGACATCTGGCGCGAGGTGTTTCCGCATCTGTTGGTCGAGACGATTGTCACTCCCGTCACGTTGAACAGTCCTCACGCGCAAAAATATCTCGTCGCCGAGTTGCGCCGATTCACTGCCGCGCTCGAAAAACATTTCGACGTGCGCGTCACCGACGACGCGTTGCGCGCGAGCATTCGCGCGTACAACGCGCGCCGCCGCGCGCTTGCTGATTTTTACGCGCACCGCGCCGAGTTCAGCGCGGTGGAATGGTTCAATGTGATGAACACTGCACTGACGCGCCCACCCGAGGAATTCGAAATGCCGCACTCGGCAATCGAAAATCAAAAATCGAAAATCGGTCTCGTGCTTCTTGGCGCGACGATTGACGAACCGACCTTGCCGCAAATCCTCGACGATCTTGGCGCGCGCATCGTCGCGGACGATTTTTGTAATGGCGCGCGGTATTTCGATACGCTCGTCGCCGAAGATGGCGATCCTATCGAAGCGCTGGCGACGCGCGAACTCGCACGCGCGGCGTGTCCGTGCAAACATCGCGCGCTGGACAATCGCATCGAGCGCGTACTGAAATTGGTGAAAGAGCATCGCGCGGATGGCGTCATTTTCTACCACAAAAAATTTTGCGATCCGCATGCGTGGGACTATCCGCCACTCGCCGCCGCGCTCGACCGCGAAAAAATTCCGCACCTCCTCCTCGAAGTCGAGCAAGTGGCACCGCTGGGACAAACGCGCGTCCGCGTCGAGGCGTTCCTCGAAATGCTCTCCGCATAGCACGCAACACGCAATACGCAATACGAGGTCCCTATGTCCGAACGACGCTACAAAAAACTCAAAACCGCGCCGCAACTCAAAACGCTTTTGGAACGCCACTATCTCGCGGCAAAATATTTTCACCCCGGCAAACCCATCGCCTGGGTGACGAGTGGCGCGCCGGTCGAAATTGTGCGCGCACTCGATCTCTTTCCGGTCTATCCCGAAAACTATGGCGCGCTCTGCGGCGCGCGCGGCGCATCCGCCGAGTTGTGCCAGGTTGCCGAAGCGCGCGGCTATTCGCCCGATTTGTGCGCGTACGCGCGCAGCAGCGTCGGAATGATGAACGATGCGAAACGCGCGCCGCTCGGTGGGTTGCCGCGCCCCGATGTGCTGATCACGTGCGGCAACATTTGCGGCACCGTGCTGAAATGGTACGAAGCCGCCGCGCGGCATTATGGCGCGCCGCTCTTCATCCTCGATACACCCTTCATCCACGCGGACGACGGCGAACCGACGCCGCACGCGATCGCATACGTCGCTGTGCAACTGGATGAGATGATTGCGTTCCTCGAAAAACAGACGCGGCGCAAACTCGCGCGCGAAAAATTGTTCGACGTTCTGCGGTTGTCCATCGAGGCGGTGAATCTGTGGCGCGAGGTGCGCGAGATGTGCCGCGCGCGTCCTTCGCCGCTGAACGCGCCCGATTTGTTCCTGAATATGGCGCCCATCGTCACGCTGCGCGGCACCAAAGAGTGCGTCGAATTTTATCGCGCGCTCAAAGACGAAGTGGCAGAGCGCGTCGCACACAAGGTGAGCGCGTTGCCAGAAGAAAAGTACCGCCTGCTATGGGATAACATCGCCATCTGGCATCACCTCTACAAGTTCTACAATCACTTTGTGGATTACGGCGCGTGCTTCGTCGTGGATACGTACACCGGCGGCTGGGCGATGCGAATGAACGAGCAAGGCGATCCCATCGAAGGGCTGGCGCGCACGTACACGCAGGTTTTTCTCAATCAAAGTTTGCGGGTGCGCGCGCGCGATATGATTGACCTTGCGCAACGATTCGATGTGGACGGATTCGTGATGCATTCGAATCGTTCGTGCAAGCCGTACTCGGCGGGGCAGTACGATATTCGCCGCATCGTCACAGAGCAGACGGGAAAGCCGGGATTGATCATCGAAGCGGATCACAGCGACCCGCGCTCGTACGACGATGCGGCAATTCGCGCGCGTATCCAGATGTTTATGGAGGGGTTGCAGGCGCGGGGGTGATTGAATGATTGGGTAAAAATGATTTTACGGAGGACCAAATGCGTGACTATCACGTTGCCGTGATTCCCGGCGATGGCATTGGACAGGAGGTAACACCCGAAGGTGTGCGCGTGCTGGACGCAGTCGGTGAGTTGACCGGCGCGTACAAGATGCGTTACGAGTATTTTCCTTGGGGATGCGAGTACTATCTCAAGACTGGTCGGATGATGGCGGAGGACGCGCTCGACATTCTCCGCGAGTTCGATGTGATTTACTTTGGCGCGGTGGGGTTTCCCAGTGTTCCCGATCACATTTCGCTGCGCGGCTTGCGTTTGCCGATCTGTCAGGGATTCGAGCAGTACGTTTGTCAGCGTCCCAGCGTCTTGTTGCCCGGCATCAAATCCCCACTCGCCGATAAAAAGCCGGGCGACATTGATTTCGTCGTGATTCGCGAAAACACCGAAGGCGAGTACACTGGCGCGGGCGGGCGCGCACATCGCGGCTTGCCGATCGAGGTGGCGGTGGAAACGGCGGTGTTTACGCGCGTGGGAGTCGAGCGCGTGATTCGGTATGCGTATCAACTGGCGCAGCAACGCCGCAAAAAGTTGATCAACGCGACCAAGTCGAACGCGCAGCAGCACTCGCTCACGTTTTGGGACGAAATCTTTGCGGAGGTGGGCAAACAATTTCCCGACGTGCAAACCGAGCGCGTGCTGATCGACGCGCTTGCCGCGCGCTTTGTGCTGCGCCCCGAATCGCTCGACGTGGTGGTCGCGTCGAATCTGTTTGGCGATATTCTCACCGATCTCGGCGGCGCGATTTGCGGTTCACTGGGCGTGGCGCCCAGCGGCAACATCAATCCCGAACGCGCGTACCCTTCGATGTTCGAGCCGGTGCACGGCTCTGCGCCGGATATTTTCGGCAAGGGCATCGCGAATCCCATCGCGATGATCTGGTGCGGCGCGATGATGCTGGAATTTCTCGGCGAGAAACCGGCAGCGGATTTGATTGTGCGCGCGATTCGCGCCGTGACTGCCGAGGGCAAGGTGCTGACACCTGACCTGGGCGGCAGCGCCAGGACGCGCGAGGTAACCGATGCGATGATCGCGCAGGTGCAACAGATAAGCGCGCGCGGCTAGAACATTTGGATACAAACTATGAAAAAACTATTTTCACACCTGCGTAATCTCCACCTCCTCAGCGCGATTCTCGCGGCGATTGGGCTTGCCGACTCGTTGTATCTGTGGTGGAGCAAGGTCGCGCAGTCGCACATCGTTTGCGGCGTAGGCGATTGCGATCTGGTGAACGCCAGTCCGTACTCGATGCTGCTGGGAATCCCGGTGGCGGCGCTGGGCGCAGCAGGGTACAGCGCGCTACTCCTTGGCGCACTGTGGGCGCTCCGCGCGCGCGACGATGCGCCCGCGTGGTTGTTGAACGCGCGCTTTGCTATGGCAAGCGTGGGCTTGTTCTTCGCCGCGTACCTCACGGGAATCGAAGCGTTTGTCCTGCACGCCTACTGTATCTGGTGCGTGCTACAGGCAACAGCAATGCTGGGAATTTTTATGGGATTGTGGTTAGAGCGACAATTAGAAGCGTAGGGACGTTCCGTTGAACGTCCCTACATTTTTCATCGGCGGAAATCCAACACAATCGAATGCATCTCATCCACGCCATCCGGAAAACTCTCCACAATGCGAAACGGTTGCGCGCGCACTTGCATATTGCCGCGCCCATCCGTCGCGCGGGCATACAAGGTATGTCGCCCGGCGGATAACGCCTGGCCGCTCCAACGCCACACCGACCAGGCGAGTGGTGAGGGCGCGCGCGTCAGGTCGGCTGGGAACCATTGCTGAGTGTCGTCCCAACTGATTTCGACTTTTGCCAACCCCGCCGCGCCAGAAAACGCAATCCCAGAGAGCATAAAAGTCGCTTCGGTGATCGTCGTGGAATTTTTCGGCGCATCAATGCGCGAAAAAGGCAACAGGTACGCATCGTCCGACCAACCTTGCCTTTCCCAAAAGCCAAGGTGCATTTCGGACATTACAGTAATCGTTTGAATCCACTTGGGTTGCTTCATCCCGTACCGACCGGGGAACAGACACCGTAGCGGCGCGCCCAGATCGCGCGGCAATGGCTCGCCGTTGATTTCATAGACCAGTAGCGCGTCCGTGTCCATTCCCAAATCGAGCGGGATGCCGGTGTGAAAGCCATCGAACGATTCGAGTTTGAGATACCGCGCGTTCGATGTGACTCGCGCGCGCGCGAGCAGGTCGCGCAATCGAACGCCGCGCCACACGGCGTTGCCAATCAGATCGCCACCGACTGGATTGGAGATGCAAGCAAGCGTTCGCATCGCCGTCACCGCCGGCAGCGCTTTGATCTCGTCGAGGGTTAGCGTCAGCGATTGTTCCACCAAGCCGGTGATCGTCAGTTTCCAATCGGCGGGCAAGGTGGGTGTGCCGCGAATCGAGAGAGTGAAAAAATCTTTGGTCGCGGTGATGGGAATCGTTGGGACACTGGGGGATGGAGTGGGGAGTGCGCGCGTGATCGGTTCAGTGGCGCGCGCACAGGCGGCAAGGAGCGCGCCGCCCGCGCCGAGTGCCGCCAGTCGCAAGACCTCGCGGCGGGTGAGTCGAGTATGTAAATCGCTCATTGCGTTGTTTCCTTTCTGTGGATGGATTATACGCGCAAATCGGCGCGATGAAAAGGGGTGTAAAAAAAACCTGTGAGGTGGCTTTCACCTCACAGGTCTTGCATCGGTCTAGTATCTGCCGCGTGGTCGGCTGCCGCGGCGATTGCCATAACCGCCGCCGCGGAAACCGCCGCCCCCGCTGCGTTCTTCGCGCGGGCGCGCGATATTCACAACCAATTTGCGCCCATCGAGTTCATAGTCGTTGAACATCTCGATGGCTTTTTGCGCTTCGGCATCCGTTGCCATTTCCACAAAGCCAAAGCCCTTGGATTGACGCGTGGTGCGATCCATAATCAACGCGGCGTCCTTGACCTCACCGGCTTGGGCGAAGAGTCGTTGCAAATCTCCCTCGCTGATGTTGTACGACAGATTGCCGACGTACAGTTTCGATTCCATTCTAAACCTCTCCTTTTGGGTTTTGGAAAAAATGCCCCGCTCTTCGCTTTGGCAATTCCTTCCGAAAAAAATGCCGCCCGAGTTCACAAGCTCAGGCGGCGTAAAACCGAGTTACTTGTCCCGACGCTGGCTACTATAACACAACTACGCGAATCTGTCAAACGCCGCTAGTGTGCGCCTGCCGATGCGTTTCGACGTATCGGCGAATCGCGTCCGCATCTGGCTGAACGAGCGCGGGTGCGCGATAATCAATCCCGTCCAACCGACGTCGCTCGATTTTGTGTTGCAACACAATTTCGATGCGACGAACGACCATTTCGTCGCCAGGGGTCACCAGCGTATAAGCACGTCCAGCGGCTTGCATCCGCCCCGTGCGTCCAATGCGATGCACGTAATCCTCGACGTGCTGCGGTGCGTCGTAGTTGACCACGTGCGAAATCCCTTCGACGTCAATGCCGCGCGCGGCAATGTCCGTAGCAACGAGTACGCGCGATGTGCCGCGGCGAAAATCGTCGAGCGCGGCGAGGCGTTGCGCTTGCGAACGATCGCCGTGAATCACTGCCGCGCGAATATTCGCGCGCTGCAATTGTCGCGCCACGCGCTCGGCGCGATGCTTGGTGCGCGCAAAGACCAGCACGCTGTCCATTCCTTCTTCGCGCAGCAAACGCTGCAACACTTGCGCTTTGAGATGCTCTGGCACCGGAAACACGGTTTGCTCGATTGCCGGTGGCGTTGCCGTTCGTTCGACCTGAATCCGCGCCGGGTGGCGCGTCACGTGCGCGGCAAGTCCAACGACTTCCGGCGATAACGTCGCCGAAAAAAGCATCGTTTGGCGTTCGCGCGGCAAAAGCGCAACGATGCGACGAATATCCGGCATAAAGCCCACGTCCAACATTCGATCCGCTTCGTCCAGCACCAGCGCGCGCATCGTGGCGAACGCGATGTTCCGACGCTCTGCGTGATCGAGTAAGCGGCCGGGGGTGGCGATCACAATGTCCGCGCCGCGTCGCAGCGCGGTGGTTTGCGCGCCCATCGGCACGCCGCCAAAGATTGCCGCGATGCGCGCCTCGGTGAACGCGCTCAGCGCTTTTGCCTGTTCGGCAACTTGCAATGCCAATTCGCGCGTCGGCACCAAAATCAAAACGTGCAGCGCGTGCCCGCGCGCGGATGTTGCTAGCCAGCGCTGCAACAGCGGCAGAAGATACGCCGCCGTTTTGCCGGTGCCGGTTTCCGCCGAACCCAGAATGTCTTGACCGTCCAACGCGGCGGGAATCGTCGCGGTTTGAATTGGGGTGGGCTGAGTAAAACCCAACGCGGCGACACTTTTTTCCAAGCGCGCGTCAAGACCCAAAGTACTGAAACTCATCAAACTCCTATGCGGTGAAAATATTCCGAAGTGAACAACCGCTGAGGACACATCGGTCGCAAAGCGTTGCGGCATTTTTCACACGCACACTCTGCGAACGTTAGGGGAGTGGATCAGAGGTAAAAAGAAACGCCGCCAAGTCACAAGCTCGGCGGCGCTGATTGACCGAATCTACTTGTCTCTAACGGCTCACACTATATCACAGATTAGCGGATTCGTCAAACGCGATGCGGATGCTACCAGGGCTTTAAGTCGCGTCCTGTCATTTCGAGGCGCGCTTCCCTTGCCGCCTCTGCACCAGCCCTGCAAATCCAGGGCATGTGCAAAGTCGGGTTCAAAGACCTGTCAGGTCTCCAAGACCTGACAGGTCTGGGATTCCAGAATCATCTTCCAAAACCTATACCCCAGTGTCAAGCGACTTGGCACACGCCCTGCCTGCAAATCGTCCCCCACTTGACACGCTTTTCAATTTGAGTATACTCGCTCGTGTAATTGAAAATCGTTTTCATTTATGAAAATGGCACAAAAATCCTCGACGTTTTCGAATGATTTGCGACGGAATCATCACAAGTTGACCCGCGCTCGTCAAGCCGTGTTGGACACGCTGGCAACCACCGAGCGACACCTGACCCCCGCGGAGATTTACCGCCAAGCCAAGACCAAGTATCCGCGCCTGGGGTTGGTCACGGTGTATCGCACCCTGGAATTGCTCGTGGAGATGGGATACCTCCAACGCGTCCACACGACCGACGGGTGTCATAGTTACGCGCCAAGCGCGCAAGCGCACGGGCATCAACTCATTTGCTCGTTGTGTGGACGCACCGAAGAATTCAGCGATTGCGACCTGGAGGCGTTGATCGAATCGCTCCAGAGTAGAACGGGGTTTGAAATCAACGTGCATATGCTCGAATTGATGGGGTATTGTCCGGCGTGCCAGACAAAACGGCGCGCGGCGAAACGCAGAGCGAAAAGAAGAAAGTGAGAGGTATGGCGTGTTGCGTATTGCGTATTGCGTAATACGCACTACGCACTACGAAATAGGACAAAATGTCAATTCCAGTTTCTCCGTCTCCACTCTCCCTGCAAGTGAATCATCTGACTGTCGCGTATAACGGGCAACCAGCACTGCGCCAAGTATCGTTTGTCATTCCGCACGGTGCGCGCGTGGCGGTGGTGGGACCGAATGGCGCGGGTAAATCTACCTTGTTCAAGACGCTCGTGGGTTTGTTATCGCCGCGCGCCGGACAGGTGATTTTGCACGGGCAACCTTTGCAGCATCACAAAGAATGTGTGGCGTACGTGCCGCAGCGCGAACAGGTGGATTGGAGTTTCCCGGTCACGGTGTACGATGTGGTGATGATGGGACGTTACGGTCATCTGGGCTGGCTACAACGTCCGCGCGCGATGGATCACGAAATTGTGACGCGCAGTTTGGAGCAGATGCAAATTGCCAATCTCGCGCGCGTGCCGATTGGCGAACTTTCGGGTGGGCAGCAGCAGCGCGTCTTTTTAGCGCGCGCGCTCGCGCAAGAACCGCACATCTTGCTGATGGACGAGCCGTTTACCGGCGTGGATGCCACAACTCAACAAACGGTGCTGAATTTGCTGGAACAACTGCGCGCGCAAAGTGTGACGGTCCTAGTTTCCACGCACGATTTGAATCTTGCCGCTACGCGCTTTGACCTGATTCTCTTGCTCAATCGCCGCGTGATTGCGTTTGGCAATGCCGCCCAGGTCTTTACGCCCGACCACATCACTCTGGCTTTTGGCGCGCGGACGTTGCGGCTGGATGATCAAGGAAGTTTGATTGTGGATGAGTGTTGTCCGCCGGAGGAGAGATAAGAGAGGAGAGAGGAGAGATGAAAGAGGAAAGAGGAGAGAGGCGAGATGGATTTTTTACTTGCTCCGCTGGCGTATGAATTTATGCAGCGCGGTTTGCTCGCGTCGCTGATGGTGGGCGTG
>Ga0209018_1002049_pt1 | contig 14912 bp, 9 predicted proteins | sample YNPBryBLVA2012_FD_185814 | JGI IMG/M metagenome (GOLD analysis project Ga0209018, IMG submission 185814) | Anoxygenic and chlorotrophic microbial mat microbial communities from Yellowstone National Park, USA - YNP Bryant BLVA 2012 (SPAdes)... ...
CGGTGGGCTCGTCCAGGTCCACCACAGGCAGCACACCGTAACTCGACGGATCAGAGTAGTCTACGGGCATCATCGCTTTCCCTCCTGCGTAGGTCGTTGCATCTGCGCGCCCTCCGTCGACGCGCGCAAACCGGATAGGCCACCTGGCCGTGCGGATCAAGCGCGAGCGAGTGCATTGCGTCGAGCCGGGTTCTGATCCCCTGCCCCTACCCCTGCCCGAGGTGCCGAGCACGTGGCCGGCGGAAGCTTGCTGAGCCGCATGGTGGAGAACCTCAAGACCCGCGCTCCCCGCAACACACAACGCAATCAGCCCGGCTAGCGGGCACCCTTGCCAGCGCGTCGGGAAAAGGAAGGGGCAGGGGAAAGGGCAAAGCCCCCGGGCCGAGGCAATCCACCCAGCGCGAGCAAGCGCGAGCGAACTCGTCGCCACCGTCCAGCGGCCGATGCCCCGCCCGATGGAGGCGTTGCGGAACCCCTCGAAGGCCGTCCCGAAGCCCTCGGACGCCGTCCCGACCCCCTCGGACGCCGTCCCGACCCCCTCGGACGCCGTCCCAAAGCCCTCGGACGCCGTCCCAAAGCCCTCGAACGTTGTGCCGGACCTCCTGTCGTGACTGCGGAAGCTCCTGCTGGTCGCCCCCAAGCCCGTGCAGACCTCGCGGAAGCGCCCGAAGGCGAGCGTGCGGCTCCTGCGCCTCCTGCGGAAGCTGGGGAAGGTCATGGCGGACCTCCTTCGAGCCATGCCGGACCCCTCGAAGGTCATGGCGGACCGCCCGAAAGCCATGCCGGACCCCTCGAAGGTGATGGCGGAGCTCCTGGGGTCCATGTCGGGGCGCTCGCTCGCGGCAGGGGGCGTATCTGGAACGACTCGACATGCGGCGTCCTGGCCCGGGAGCATCTTGGTGAGGTTCGGCCATGGAGCGTGCAAGCGCGACGATGGCGCCGCGGACGGCGGGATCGCTTGCGGGATGGGTTTACCCGAGCGAGGGCGGGGCAGTCGAGCTGGAGACTGAGCAAAGTACGTTGGCGTGCAGTCCGGCGCGTCGACGTGGCGGGGGCGGGAGCCCACCCGCGCCATCCTCGACTCGATGGGCTTGCGCTCCACACCGTCCGTGCCGGCGCGTGCCAGACATTCGTCGCCCTTCGATCTCCGCGGCGCTTAGGCCGCCGAGTCGGCGCAGCATCGGCGTGTGGGATGGGTGATGGAATGTGTAAAGGGTTCGAAATGCCTATCGACGCGCGTCAGATTCTCCGATGTCACCATCGATCGCGGCGCCACGGTCGACTGCGACCCTTCTGACTGGCTGTAGGACGTGGTGGCTACGTCGATCGGGCTCGGCCTCACCGAGCCGTACTAGCCGAAACCACGCTCGCGGCTGGTTTTTCATCGCGCGCTACGACGCGCTCGGCCTCACCGAGCCGTACTACAAGCGAAACCTCGATGTGCTACAGCAGGATCGCCCTGGCACGACGCTGCGCCGCTGATGCCTGTCACGCGCCTGGCCGACGAGGTTCGTGGCGGGAGAATGGGACAACGACACGGACGAGAACGCGATCGAGTCGGTCACGCTCGCTTCCGGCTTGTTCGACTTGATTCAATGAATCCCGAAGGCTGCGGTGCGTCGATTCGCTACTTCTTGCGGACGAGGCGGCCCTTGGGCTCGACTGACTTCGCCCTGCTGGCAACGCTACGAAGTAGCTGACGACCGCCGGATAGCAGAACGATTCTCCTGTCGACGAACGACAACACGTTCAGGTCCTTCGGGATCATTCCCCCACAATCAGTCGGAACCACATGCCAACCATGCAAAACTGGTGGACATGAAACCCGCCGTCGCGCGTGCTCTCGGGTGCTACAACTATCCGATCAACACGCGGCGGTTTCTCAGGGTTCACCAGCTCGACCAGCAGTCTTGAGCTCGCCGGGAACGCAGCTTTGCCGAGAAGGAAGTTGGCGAATTCCGCATTGTACTTGTCGCCGAGCGTAACCCCGCAATACGTCTCGCTCCTGCTTGCTCGCCAGATGACGCTGGCTGCGAAGCGGGCTATCGACTGCACATCGAGGGCCGATGCGTCTCCTAGCTGCCATTCGAATCCCGCATTGCGAGCCGTGTCGTCGGCCCCTGTCGTAGTTGCGGCCGATGTGTCTCCTAGCTGCCATTCGAATCCCGCAGGTGTCGACACGGGCTTGACCGCATCGAGCGCTGGGAAGCGGCCATCCTCCTGAAGCACTATCCCGCTTACGTAATTCTCGCAGTCGCCGATCCGTGTCTCGCAATCGCGACAAAGCATGTATTCGGCGTCCTGCTTGCATGACGCTATCGCAATCTGTCCCTCCACGTGGACCAGTATTGCCGGCGTTCCGGCGGGTCGAAGGGCGAGGAGTCTCCGGTACGCCCATCGAGGAACGATGTGGCTCCTTTGGAGCACTGTCGTCGTTCCGCACAGCTTGCACGGCGCCATCGGTGGCGCGGCCTTGTTTGGCATGATGCAAGCATAGCAGGTCTCGCGAACGCGTGCGTGCGTCCCGCTGGCAAGCGACCCCGCTCCTGCCCCCTTCCGATCCCCACGCTCCCAAAGGCGCCCGCATGCCCCACATCATCAACTTTTATCCCCGGCATCAAGGTCCACGAGGAACGCTTCGAGGCTAATCGTAGCTTGCCAAGAGCGCCGGCGTCGTCAACGAGTTGCTGCGCGCCTGCTGAGAGGAACCCCACGACACCGACCCTTACGATTTCAGCGGCAAGACGATCGACTGGGACAAGGTTCTGCAAGGCGACCGCTTCATCGCGCTGATCGACATCCGCGCGCTGACCTACGGCTGCGAGTAAGCGTTGTCGGTCACGGGCAGCGAGGCGGGTGGCCGCGCGCATCGAATGGCGGCTCGACCTGCGCCAGCTCCCCGCGCGTCCCCTGTCGGATGCGAGCCGCTGCGCAACAACACGCCGTGGTCCGCCGAGCATGAAATGTGGCCTCCACCGTTACAGCGGACGTGGCGGGGCTCGGGTACCTGGGGCTCAGGAACCTGTCTTCTTCGGTGGCCGGCGTAGCGGTCAACGGTGTCGTGATGTCGTTTGTGGAATTCGCACTCAGCCGGGAGGGCCAGGACATCATCGCAGCGCAGGGCCTGATCCCGGTTCGATAGCAGCACTTGTCCGCCGCTTTCCGATCCTGGTGGACACGGGCAGGCCATGGTCGGACGGGGTTTGGGAGCCGCGTTGCCGGCGGAACGCGGAGGGTCGAATCGGCGGGGTGCCGGACCTGCTCCGCGAGCCGCCTCCGTCTGCGTTCTTTCATTCCCGGGCGGCCCTGCGAATCGGCACCGGGACTACTTCTTCCTGATGGGAGGCGGACGAACAATGAGGCGGGGCGGTGTGGCGCCGGGCGGGTCCATCGAATCGCCCTCCTTGACCCAGTCGGGGTTCTTGACGGCCACTGCGCCGTAGCGGTAGGTGAATTGCACCTCGCCCTTGTCCGTGCCTGTCTCGACCTGGAGGGAGATCTGCTGAGGATCGGCGCCTGCGGCGGGCGAGAACATGCGCGCGACCGGCCCTCGGAGCTTCGAGGACAGCACGGTAGAGCTCCCGCACAGGTGATAGACGAGGGGGCGATAGAACGTGAAGGCGGGAGCGGCTTTCTTTGCCACGTATCGCACCACGAGCAGCTCTTCGTTGGACCGCGGGTGCCAGCGCCAGACCCTGTCGAGGGAGACGTCAAAGCCGGGCACGTTGCGCATGCTGGCGGGCAGCACGGAGAGGAGTCTGGAGGATAAGGTGGAGTCGACGGCCGCTTCGGCGGTGAGGATGGGCTGCGAGTCGAGGGACAGATTGACGGAAACGGTGTTCTGGTCGCCGCCGCAGCAACGGAAGCCGACATCCGCGGCCGAGTCGGCGGGGGATCGTCCCTGTCCGTTGGCGCAGCGGCTCTGAAGGGTGGGATTCTTGGCGCCGCCGCCGCGGACCGTGGCCAATCCTCCCGCCCCTCCCCTGCCCCACTCGCTGGAGGTCCATTCCCACACCGCGCCGAACAGGGCCTTGACGCCGAACTCGCTGGCGCACGAGTCGTAGGACCCGGCGTTGCGCAGCAGGGACGAAGACCCATCGCAGACCTTGGTCTTGTAGGCGTTGCCGTAGGGATACGTGTAGTTCGACGGTCCTTTGCAGGCGCGTTCCCACTCCAGCTCGGTGCACAGCCGCCGGCCGCGTGCGCGGCAGAGCCGGTCGGCCTCATCGCGGGAGACACCGGTGGCTGGGGGTTTGGACGGGTCGTTCGGATACGGGTAGACGTCGATGTCGAAGGCACCCAGCTCGAGACGCACGCCTTCGAGCTCTTCGTTGGTGATGCGCGGGATCTGCTGGCAGGGGGTGCCGGCGACGAGGGTGCCGGCTGGGATCCGGACGACCGGACCGGTTGCGTCGGGCGCTGGCAAGTCACCGGCGCGGGCGCCGGAGGCCGGGGTTGTCGCGGTGGATCCGGCGGAATCGCCGCTGTCCTGGGCTTTTTTGCAGCAGCCGGAGACGGCGCTGACTGCGAGCGCGATCGCGACGGCGGCGAGGCGGGTGGAACGAACGGGTGGACAGTGATGGATCATACCGGCCCCTGGACTCCCTTCTGCGCGCGGCACGAGCGGACGCTCGTTGCGCGTGATGACTACACGATGGTTGCGCGAGAACAGTCCTGACGCTAGGAAGGGCCGGCGTCAACATGGCACTGAAACAGGTTCAATTAATCGTACGGGGACGGGTGCAGGGGGTGTTCTTTCAGGCGAGCGCGCAGCGCGAGGCGAGGAGGCTGGGGCTGACCGGATTCGTTTCGAACCGGCCCGATGGGAGCATCGAGATGACGGTGGAGGGGGAAGAGGAGCCGATGCGGGAGTTGATCGCGTGGGCGCACCGGGGTCCGAGCCCGGCGCGCGTGGAGGCGGTGGACGTGCGGTGGCGGTCGTTCACCGGGCAGTTCCACGATTTCCGCACCACGGATTAGGACCGCATGCGCACGGCCGGGAATGCTTGCGCTCCGCGCGAGCGTTGACTTGAATCGACGCATCATGAACGTTCGCCGCATCGTTGCACCGTGGATGGTCGGCCTGGCCCTGGTGGCGACGGCGCACGTGCGTGCGGATGCGCCTACGAATTCGGCGGCCTCGGGATCGGTCGCCATCCCGCTTCCCACGATCCCCCGACCGCAGCCGACCACGCTACCGCCGCCCGATGCGGATTCGGCGGCGGAGCTCGACAAGCTGCTCGACCAGCTTGCGGGCATGGATGACAAGGCGCGCGACAGGGCATTGGAGGCGCTTTCGGACCAGGACACGACCGCGCTTCCGGCGGTGGCCGCGAAGCTTGCCGCGCTACGCAAGAGCGCGGACCGCGACGCCATGGGCAGGCTGCTCGAGGCTGCGCGCAAGGCCGGCAGGGACACGAAGGAGCCGTCGGACGACAAAGACACGAAGGCGCGGTCTGGCGCGGACGAAGACCTCGCAGCGCAGGCGCATCCGCTGATCGAGGATCCGAAGGCGGACTGGCTGGCGTTCGTGCTGGCGAAGCCGGCTCCGAGCCAGGCGGGCTACGAGGACCTGGTCGCGGTGCTCGCGCTCGCCAGGGTGTGCGCATGCATCGGGTCGACCGCTGCGGCGCGCGAGCTGATCAACGTGTACACGTACTTCGGCGAGCTGTTCCGGATCGACGTGCAACGCCAGCTTGCTCGGATGGGAGACCGTGCGCTGCCGGCGCTGATCGAGGCGTCGTACCACGACTCGAAGATGGTGCGCTCGTGGGCGTCGCGGCGTCTGGATCTGCTTGGCAAGGCGATCCCGAGCGAGGCGGTGCGGACGAGCGACACGCAGGCCTTGGCGGACGTGATCCGGGCGTACGGGCGAGCGCGCGAGGTAGAGGCGGTCCGGGCGATCGTGGGGTTTGCCAACAGCGACCGGCTGCAGGTGCGCACCGCGGCGCGGGAGGCCATTGGGATGATCGGGGAGCCGGCGCGATGGCAGCTACGCGACGCGTACGAGGGCATGATGGGGCGCAAGGCGCCGCCGTCGTGGGACTGGAAGCGAACGGCCCAAGAGCTGTTTGCCGAGTACGACCGATCGCGGCTGCAGGAAGTGTACGCCACGATGGAGCAGGGCCTGGCGCAGATGAAGGACGGCAAGGTCGAGGAGGCGGTCAAGCGCTTCGACCAGGTGCTGGCGCGGGCGCCGATGTTCGAGCGTCGAGCGGAGATGGTGCCGGCCTATCTGCAGCGGGCGCGGGCGCTGCGCGACGAGGACCGGCCGGCGGCGTTGGCGCTACTGCGCAAGGCCGAGACGATCGACCCGGCGGGGCCGTCGGCCAACGCGGTGCGGGCCGAGATTGCGGTGATCGAGGCGGAGGACCTGGCGGCGCGGGGCGTGTTCGACGTGACGCTGCTCGAGCAGGCGGTCGAGATGGATCCGTCGAACACGCGCGCGCAGGGGCTGCTCGACCAGTACAGGCAGCAGGCGGGGCAACGCCAGACGAGTTGGCGGCGGTACGCGGCGGCGGCGTCGATCGGGGTGATCGCGCTCGGGGCGATGGTATTCATCGCGCTGGGGCCGCGGCGAAAGAAGCAGGAAGCAGGCAAATCGGTCGAGACACCGCCGGAGCCGCCGACGCCGGACGAGGCGCCACGCAGGTAGCGGGCTGGCGCGGGGGGCGATTCGGCGGTGCGATGGGGGCAAGCGGTGGGCGGCAGAGCGCGCCGGACTACCGCGGTTGCGAGAATTCACGAAACGTCCGCGCCGTGCTGGCCGGCAGCCCTGTAGCGCCAGGCGTACCGGAAAGACGGTCGCCGGGCCGTGCTGGGTGATCCATCGACAGTAGGGAAAGCATGTTCGAACAGACTGAATGACGAATCGCACCGTGTTGGAGGCTGGCATCCGCGTTCCATCCGTTTGAAGCGATGGAGGAACTCTTGGTACTTTTGCTTGACATCGCGACAAGGTCCACGGATGCTCGGCGGGCAGCACAACAGAGGTTGCGAGACGGCGCTGGGCGCGGCGTCGAGGTTGTCGGCTCCGCGGCACGGGCGGTCCCGTGCGGCGAATCGGCGCAGGACAGAGGAACCAACGGCAGACCGGGCAACGATGCGTCGGGTGAGGAGCGGGGGAGGATGATGACGAGCGGAGAAGGGTCGTGGGTGCGATGGGGCGTCCGCGCGGTTGTGGTGGCAGCGGTGGGCGTGGTGTCGTGCGGGACGGACGCCGCGAAGAGCGCACCGGGGCCGGTATGTTCGCCTGGCAAGCAAGATGCGTGTGCATGTGGAGGGGGGGTGACAGGCTACCAACGTTGCAAGGACGACGGGTCGGGGTGGGAGGCGTGTGTGTGTCCCGACGCGGGCGAGCAGGAGGAAGCGGGCGAGGCAGGGGGCGGTGGCGCGGCGGGGGCGGCGGGTGGCTGCGACGATGGTGGATCCATCGAAGACGCCTCGGCGGACGGGTCGGGGGGTTTTGGTGGAACGGGGTTGGATCCGTTGCTGGTGCCGGGAGATCAGGATGCGCGTGTTTGCATGGTCGATCTGGAATGGTGGGTGACAGGCTGCAACAACCCTGCATTCTCGTGGTGCCGAATCGACTCGCCGGACGGGGGCCGCTGCGAGACGGCCGACTGCTACGACTATCAGTGTCCTGCCGGAAGTCCGTGTGAAGTCGGGCGCGACTGCGCTCCGCTGTACCAGTGCTACGGGGGCCAGTGTCGTGCGATCTGCAAGCTGGGATCGCAGTGCGACTCGGGTCTTGATTGTCAGAACGTTGGACACGTCACGCACGGGATCTGCGTGCCCTGAGGTAGTTGCCGAAGACGCGCTCGACGCGAAGGAGTGGGTGATGACGAAGGACACCTGGATGAGCGCAACGCTCCGTTTCGCCCTGGTTGCTGGGCTCGTCGTGTTGGCGGCGACGTGCAAGCCGGACGCTGTGGCGGACCCTGCATCGGAGGTGAAGCCGACGGGCACACCGCTGCCGCAGTTGGCGATGATCCCTGTGCAGATCGAGCTGGAGGGCGGGACATGGGCCAGCGTTCACGTACCGGAGGCTGCCGCGGAGCGGATGGCGCAGAAATGGTGCCGGGAGTGGCGGCAGGTGAATGACGAAGACGCCTGTCCCTTCGGCTTGCGTTCGCCCGAGTTCGACGAGACGTCGCTCGACGGGACGGCGCTGGCTGGTGGGGCTGATGGGACGTCTGGGGCAACGTTTGCGGCCTGTCGGGACGAGGGGCTGTGCAAGCTCCGCAACGAGCTGTGTGCCGGGTACTTGCTGGCGGAGGCAGCTCGATCGCCCGTGCAACGCGTGCTGGGCGGGGACAGGTCGATGACACCGTTCGAACTGGACGAATCGATGCTTGCGATTCCCCAGGTCGAGCGAGCGAGCCTGCCGCGGGACATGGCGAGCACGAAGCGCGTGCGTCTGCAACCGTTGACGGGGCCTGGCCGTGCGGCCGCGCTTCGCGGGGCGGCGCACCGATTCCAGGAAGCAGCGCGCATCGCACACTACTTTCACACGTGGGACACGGGTGACGGCCGCACCTGCCTGGATCGTTTCATGGACGCCGACCTGTCGGGGAAGCAGCCACCGCAGGTGCCGGCGCACGAGGACGGAACGCCAGTGACCTGGAGCGACCTATTCTACCAAGGGTTCCTGGAAGCGGCTTCGGAGTACCAAGGCGATGTGGACAGGACCGTGCTCGCAATGCAGGAAAGCGCCGATTCCTACATCGCGGGGAAGGCTCCACTGTCCGACGAGATGGCGACACGGTGGAACGGCGAGGTAGACAGCGCCGTGGCGATCGCGCGGTTTCTGGCGTCAGGCAAGGTGACCGCATCCGATGGCGCGGTGCCGATGGGTGGGACGGTCGAGCCGTGTACGGGAGGCGACGGCTTTGCGCGGAAGCTTCGGATCACCAAGGTTTCGCAGTGCCCATCGGTTCCGATCCATTCGGGGGCCTGGGCCGCGATCCGAGCGGCTCGTCGGTTCCGGCTCTCGCCCGATCCGATGGCGTCGCCGATGAGCTTCGGCGATCGGATCGCAGCAGCTTTCAATGCGGAGCAAGCGCGTGCTGGCGTGACGACCTCGCTGTCGAAGGCCGAGGTATTCACCAAGCTGGGGGTCGGGCAGAGCGACGTGGATCTGGCGCAGAGCTACCTGTGCGGCGAGGCTGCATCGTTCGGCAAGGTCTACTCGTTTGCGTCGGACGAAGGGGGCGTGGCGCGCTACCACGGCGTGGAGGGACCGGCGGGGCCGCTTCCGGCGGGCGCGGTTGCGGCGCACTTCCTCGGCGGGGACAAGGGCACCGACATCGACATCGCTTCGGAGGACTACGCTTCAGCGGGAGCCATGCGGGTCCTCGACTCGATGAAGGCGACGGCCGTGAGCCTCGAGCAGGGAGCTTTCGCGAAGATTGTGCATCCAGCGCTATACCGATCCGTTCAGGATCTGATCGGTTCGTTGAAGGAGGACATCGGCGACAGGCGACTCGAGTTCAAGGTCGGGGCGCCCTCTTGGACGACACCTGGGGCAGTGCAGGCACTGACCGTTCGTGTGCATGGCATAGGGCAAGGCGACGATGAAGGTGCGGAGTACGTCGCGGTGAACGGGATCGGCGCGCTGAAGTGCGTGTTGTACGGCAATGTGGATGGGCGCCGTGCGAGCCTCCCCGGTACATCGTCAACCTCAGCAAGCTGGGGCGAGTGGTGGCGCTGGACCCACGGATGGCGGACCTTGGGGGATCGACGCTCGAGTACACCATCAAGGCTGCGCAACGCTACGATGCCGACACCCGAGAGCTGACCGATGCCGACGCGATCTATGTCGTGCGCAGGAAGGGCGACGAGGCGACGGTGCTGGGGGGCATGGTTCCCACAGCCGGTGACTTGCCGCTGATGGACGCCGAAGGCAATCCGTATTGGCGTCTGGTGGTCGCGCCCGCGGGCGGGAGGCTGTTCGGGGTGCTGGGGCGATCGATCCTGGCGAATGTGGACGACTGCTGGCATCCGGCCGAAAGCTGCGCGGGTCTGCCGATGTCCATGTGGCCGCCGCTCGAGTCGGAGGTGAATGGGCAGCCGGCCGACCGGCCGTACGAAATGGCGTGGGCGCACTACCTACAACTCGCGTCGGAGGCAGCCAGCGAGGCTGACGCACTCGGCACATCATTATTGGAGCAGGGGCTCGCGCTCGACAACCGGATCGAGGAAGCGACGAGCGAGGTGATAGACCTGTGCGGGGCGGATAGTAACGGGAAGACCGGGTGTGGCGACGGAAACCCGGAGATGGTGAGCTGGGCCACGCTCGGGGACAAGCAGGCGTGCCTCTGGAAGGTGGACGGCGAGCTGTGCGCTTGTCCAGTCGACGACAAGCCGTGTCCGGTGCGCTGTCCGCTTTCGCTCCCGGACGACGTGCCGAACCAGGCGGACGAGTCGGGGTTGGAAAAGCGGTGCTCGGAGACGCTCCAGGCCCAGCTTCTGGGCAAGCCCATGAAACAAGGCACGCAGGTCGTGCCGGTGTTCAACACGATGGGGCTGGCGCCGAGCACGTCGTTCAAGCAGCCGACCGCGTGTGCGGCATTTGACAGGCTTCGCAACGGCGACTTCGCGACGCAGGCGGAGCGGGAGCGTTTCATCGTGGAGGAGCTTGCGCCGGCGTGGCCGAAGGATCGGGTCAGGCAGATCATGCAGCTTCTGCGGTACAAGGAGGCGTTCTTCGACAATTGGACGCTCGAGTACGATGGTCACCTGGTGTTCCAGACCGAACGGCCGTATCGGCCCTGTGAGAACAAGGCGGCCATGTCGCCGTGCAATCCCGTCAAGGACGACCAGCGCAGCGGGTCGCGCTTCTGGGAGACGCCGATCAGGTGCTTCGTCGAGCAAGACTGCAACGATCCGCGTCAGGATGTCGGCTTGGACGGCTGCCCGGATCAGCATCCCGTCCGCGACCAGTTGAGCATGGACACGGAGCCGGAAGCGCAACGGACGCGGTGGGCGTGGGGATTCGGTCATCTGCGCCGCTCCGTGGCGACGCTCGGCGTCCTCACCGGCGCGCTCAGCGGTCGCATGCATCTGGCGCGAGTGTGCTCGGCGTCATCCTACCATTGGGAGTATTCACCTTCACCCGGGGAGCTTCCACAGTCTATGATGATTCGGGGACCTGGCATCGGCCGATGCACTCATGACATCGAGGGCAGTGAGCCGCCATGGGTGCAGCGCTGCATGCCTTTCGACATAGCAGACCACGCGAACACCGCGCGGTGCGTGAAGTCGGGCGGCCGTGCCGGATCGAGCCCATTGTTCGGCTACCCGCTCAACGCGAACGGGTTCTTGCGCAACGGCGTTCCGACCGAGTCGCATCTGGACTTTCCGCTGATGCCTCCGTGCTGGGGCGACGTTGCATCGTGCGTGCAGTTCCCGGCGCAGGGACTGGACCCTCAATTCATGTATTGCGACATGCCATCACCCGACGAGCTCTCCACGAACCCGTCCGGGCCATGGGGTAGCGCAGATGCGATCTGGGCGGTTCCAGGAGGAGACGGGCAGATCTCGAGCGGCATGATCGGATCGAGCTTCACCAACGAGGCGAACTTCAAGGACGGAGCAGCGGACTACCTGAGCGCGCTGGATCAGATCTGGACCATGCCCAAGGCGGGGCTTTGCGCCAACGCGGGGCAGTATGCCAGTGACCCGCGGCTGTCCGCGGTGTGGCGCGCGTTCTGTGTCAAGCCCAAGGACCTGTCGATCGAGGAGCTCGAGTCGCAGCCCGCATTCATGCGGTTCGGCGTGGTCGAGCCGGACTCGGTAGAGTACTACAGCGGTGCGACCATTGCCCAGTGGCTCCTGCCCGTGCCGCAGTACGGCTACCACGAGCAGATGTTGTTCGATCAGCGAAACGAGACGATCCTGACGGGAGCGCCGCCTTTCCAATATCCATTGACCGCGCGCAACATCGTCGACGCCATGGAGCTCGGGTGCCACGCAAGCAACACGACGGCCGGCAGCTCGCTCGACTGCAGGACGACGCCGGCGGACAAGCTTTCGGCGTCGGTGACGTCGGTCGAGCAGATCTCGGGGGTACTCCAATGCTTTTCGTCGTGGATGCAGGAGCTGGCGGGGCAGATCGTGGTGGGACCGGTGCCGAGGGAGGTCGTGGAGGCCGCAAAGGCTCATCGGCCGTTGAGCACGACCTCCGGCCTGGGCGGCAGCTACCTCGAGGCGATGTCCGCGCAGTACGACGCGTTGGTGGCGATCTCGTCCGACTTCGACCACATGCGCGATCGGCTCGACGCGCTCTCGCTCCACATGCGGACCATGGCGTCCATCGACCGTCAAGAAGACGCCTTGAAGGCGCAGGCGCACGCCCAGCGGTTGGCCGCGATGCTGACGGCCACGGCGCAAGCGATGAGCGCGATGGCGAACTGCACAAGCCTTGGTGTGGGCAGCGTTGGTTCGGCAGTGACTTCGGCAGCCGCGGCCGGTCTCTACTTGGAGAGCGCAGCCGCGCAAACCAAGGCGATCGAGGCCGGTCTGGAAGCGAGCAAGGAGGAGCTGGAGCAGCACCGGTTGTCGGTGTTGGGAGCGATCCTGTCGGAGCTTCAACAGGCCCGGGACACGGCACAGACGCTCGGGTCGCACATCAACGCGCTGACAGAAGCGGCGGCGAGGCTGGAGCAGACGCGGCTGAAAGCCCAGCGGGCGTCGGCGAGGATGAACCTGCAGGACTTCGTCAACAACGAGCCGATGCACGTCAACACGGTCTTGCGCAGGACTTACAACACGACGCTGATCCGATACGAGCGTGCGTTGGCGAGGGCGAAGAAGCTCGCGTTCATCGCGCGAAGAGCCATCGAGCTGCGGTTCGGGGTGGACCTGACGCGGATGGCCTCGGACATGACGCTCGTGGAAGCGCCTCAGAAATGGGTCAACGACGTTTGCAGGATGCGGGGCATCGACTACGCGGCGATTCGCACGGCAGACCCGGACGCGGCGGTGGAGAGGTTTGCGTTCGGGGAGGCGCCCCCGGAAGGCGACGACTTCGCCGATGCGTATGTTGGTGACTACGTGAAGAAGCTGCAGGACTTCGTCACCAGCTACCCGATCGACTACCCTCTTCACGACGGCGACGACGTGGCGGTGCTCTCGCTTGCCGACGACATTTATCGGATCACGGGCCAGTGTGTGCAGCCGTCGCGCAACCTGCTGTACTACTCGACCGAGCTCGACCAGCGCACGAGCCTGGTGGTGGAGCCCGAAACACGTGGTTGGTACGTGACCGGCTGCGGGCATCTGGCGGGCGACGACGAATGGACGGGTTGCGTCGAGGCCAGCCGCGTGGCCGGGCCGGCAAGCCTGGATGACGAGCTAGGCAACTCGACGACGCAGGAGCCGATCAGCCTGGCGGGGCTTCCGTGGGGCGCCATCGCGTATCGCGTACGCAATCGCCCCTGCACGGCGGGCACGCTAGCCGAGGACGGCGGTGTAGCGACCGACGAACAGACGAAGCCCGCGTGCCCCGACGTGGAGCAGTATCTGGCAGCAGGAGCAGTCGCCCAACGCATCCGCGACATCGCGGTGGGCTGGCATCGTGTCTCGCTGTACGCGCGGGTCGACCCGAATGGCAGCACGCTTCCGTACGAAAACGGCAACAGCGCCGAGATGCGCGTCGTGGACGAGACGACGGGTGAGGTCGTCGTGGCCGAAGCGGTTGCCCCATCCGACGTCTGGCAACGCTTCGAGGCCGCATTCCTGGCGAAGGCGGGTGCGACGTATCGTCTGGAGATCGCGCCGTCGGTGCAGCCGATCGCGCTCGTGCCGACCGATGGCGGGGCCACGCTTGCGCCCGGGCTGCTCGTGTCCGCCGTGCAGGTGGAGGCGTCGGTGCAGCAGCCGGACAGCGCGGTCGCGCCTGCCGGGGCATGGGAGAAGACGGATTCGCAAAGGCAGGCTCCCCAGCCTGTCTGCCACGAGCGGTCGGGGCCACAGCTTCGCGCACGGTTCCAGCGCAAGTGCGACCTGTACCTGTGCTCGGATGGCATCCGAACCGACTGTCCCGCGAGCGACGGCACGGCCGTTCCGAAGCTCTGCTACCACGAGGCCACGTTCTCGATTCCGCTCGACCAGATCGAGCATGGCGAGCTGATCCCCTCGGGGCAAATCGCGGTCGGCAACTTCAACTTCAGGCACAACGAGGTAGGCGTCAACGTGGTCGGCACCGCCGTCACGAGCTGCGACAACGTGCAGGGCGCCTCCTGCTATGATAACGGCTTCGTCGAGTACACGCTCTCTCATGGCGGCGACACCGCGATACGCAATTGGGAAGGCGGAAGCCTTCCGGTTCACATGGATCGCGGTGTCATCGAGCACGGCAAGGCCCTCGCAGCGGAGCGCATCATGACCAATCCGCCGTCAAGCGTGGATACGTCGTTGATGTCGCCCTACATGAAGAACGAGCTCAAGGGACGCCCGATCGAGGGCCAGTACACGCTGCGGATCTGGGATTCACCCTCGCTGCAGTGGGATCACGTCGAAGACATCCAGCTCGTGTGGAAGTACCACTACTGGACGCGCTTCGAATAGGTGCGGGCGAGGTGAGACATGCCAAGCGATCGACTTGTCCTGGCTGCTGGCGTGTTGCTTGCGATGATTGGCGCGTCCAGGTGCACGATGAACGCTGACCCTGCCAGCGTGGGCGTCACGTCGCAGGCGCTGTGCGACGACTCGAATCCATGCACGCGCGATACGCCCCTGCCTCACGGCCAATGCGCGCATGTCCCGCTTGTGGGCACGAGCTGCGATGACGGCAACGCTTGCACGGCGGGGGACCGCTGCACGAGCAGCGGCCAGTGCCGGGGTTCCGCGGTGTCGTGCGACGACGGCAACGAGTGTACCGACGATCGATGCGACCCGGTCAGCGGCTG
>Ga0209018_1002052_pt1 | contig 14895 bp, 14 predicted proteins | sample YNPBryBLVA2012_FD_185814 | JGI IMG/M metagenome (GOLD analysis project Ga0209018, IMG submission 185814) | Anoxygenic and chlorotrophic microbial mat microbial communities from Yellowstone National Park, USA - YNP Bryant BLVA 2012 (SPAdes)... ...
AGGCGGCAGCGGCCAGGCGCAGTCCGCTTGAGCGGACTTCCATGAACTGAGCAGGGGCTTTAGCCCCGGCGGCTCGGCGGCCTGCATCTCGCCAGATTTCCGATGCCGGGCTTGCTTGCAGCCCGCTGAATCAGGCGATGCAAATGGGCAATCAACAGAAAAGTAAAGTCTTACATAGAACAGATGTTCTGGTATAATGGGGGCTATGTCCATGCCAGCCGATGACTCGATGCTTCCCGATGCCCTTCGCCAACCCGATTGGGCAACCTGCTTGTTCCGCCAGGCGCTGCAGCAAAAACTTCCCCAGACGAAACGTCTCCCCACCTTACAGGATTTGCTCGACGAGACCGGGCCGTTGCCGCCGTATAGCGTGCTCATCGGCGGTTGCGATGATGGCCGCCATCTCTTCCTGGATTTACGAGACCCCCGCGCCGGTTCTTTGCTGATTGTGGGAGAACGGGGTGCAGGCAAGACGCGCCTGCTGCGTACCATGATGACCTCCTTGAGCCTGGCCAATGATTTGCGCCAGGCGCGGCTGGCGCTGATCTCTGCCGATAAGGCCAGCCTGCAGGCGGCAATGGCTTTGCCACATTGTTTCAAAGCCGCCACCCCTTATGCCGACGAGGCCGCTCATTTGGTGGAAAGCCTGGCGCAACTGACGCAGCAGCGCCGCCAGGGACGCCAGCGCGGGCCAGCCGTCGTGTTGTTGATTGACGAGTTGGACAGTCTGGTCAGCCGCCTCGACCGCGAGAGCCGCGACCTGTTGCGTTGGTTGACGCAAAACGGCCCGCAAATGCGGGTCTGGCTGGCGGCAACCTTACCTGCTCAGGCCACTACCCAGGTAGAGGGGGCTTTGTTGCGCGTTTTTGGCGCGTGGCTGCTTGCGGCTGGACGATTCTCCCGCCTAGACGCCCTCTTGCCAGCCGGCTATCCCCTCCCTCCAGATGACCTGACGGAGCACGCGCACTTCTACGCCTGTTTGCAGGGCGAGTGGCTGAAATTCTGGATTCCCGATCCGGCCTGATATAATGGGGGCGTTACACCGATAGAAAGGAAAGTGCCATGATCGCTCCCCTTCGCCAACCTCCAATTCATTCCAATCCTATTCCCTTGATTCGCATCAAGGGTTCTCACCGCGCCATGGGACAGCAAATGGGGGAGGCCCTTATCGCTCAGGTCCATCACAGCATCGAGAATGCCAAAAAACTGATCCAAGACACTTACTCAGTGCTCGAACTGGATTGGGAGGGCGCTACCATCCAGGCGCGCAAGTATTTGCCCTTTGCCCAGGAGCGCTATGCTAAGTATGTGGACGAGATGATGGGCATTGCCGAAGGTGCTGGCGTTGCTTTCGACGATTTGATGGTGCTGACCTCGATGGAAGCCGTCACGATGGACGCTCTTCACCTGACCAAATGCACCAGCTTCGCCGTCAATGGTGAGCGAACGGCTGATGGGCATGTCTTGGTGGCGCATAACGAGGATTGGTTGCCAGAAGATGAGCCGGATGTGTGTATCGTTCATGCCGTTCCCGATGACGAGCCGCCTTTTCTGGCCATGACCTATGGCGGCTTGCTGCCCAATATCGGCTTCAATGCCTGTGGCATTGCTCAGTGCTGTGATTCGGTTTATCCCAGCGATCCGCGTATCGGCATCCCGCGTGTGGTAGTATCGCGCGCTGTCCTGGCGGCGCGCACCCCCGCAGATGCCATCCGCCACATGCTGGTACCCCATCGCGCTGCCGGTTACAACCATCTGCTCGCTCACGAAAGCGGCGAGCTTTACAACGTCGAAGTCTCTGCCCGAAAATTTGCCATCCTATATGGCCACGATGGACTTGTCGTCCACACCAATCACTATACCGATCCTGCCATGCAGCAAGTGGAGGCAGAGCCAGATGAATTGATTCATACCCGCGTGCGTTACTTCCGCGCCCTGCGCCTCTTGCGCCAGACCGAACACCATACGGTCAAATCGCTTCAGGTGATTCAGCGCGATCACGTCAATTTCCCCAGCTCGATTTGCAACCACACCGACGAAGAAAGCGATCCCTTCGATCGCGAAAAGACGATCAATTCCCTGGTGATAGACCTGACGGCGCGGACCATGCACATTGCCTGGGGAAACCCCTGTCGCAATCCTTATCACACGTTTCATCTGGACGTGTAATGAAGGCAGGTTCGGTAAAAACAAAAGCGGCTGTCCTCGACAAAAGGCAGCCGCTTTCTGCTCGCAACATTTCCCTAACCCGCAGAAACGTGGAACGACCACGACGCTAAACCAGCCTTCTTGTTTTTGTGTGAGGCCTATGGGCTGGGCGCTAGCAGACGGGGAAACCAGAACCATAATACGCCCGCCGCCGGTTTGCCGTGCACGGAGGGCGACAGGTCTTGCAGCGCCAGCGGCGGGAAGAAGCCGCGCGACACAAATCCGGCCACCCAGGGGCGGCTGTTCACTGCCATCAAGAGAGCGTTATAAGCATCGGCCTGTTCGGCCAGGTCCCAAGCAATGGCGGGCGTGTTCATCTTTGCGGTGGAGAGCTTTTCGAAAGGCGCGCACGTTCCCTGCGGCTCGCGCACGCATCCGCTGATGCCCCCATCTGCCGAGGGGTAGGCGGCGGCAATCACCACAGGCTTGTTGATTTTTTGCTGGAATGGCAAAACCATCTCGTCCAGCAGCCGCCCGGCCTCGCTTTGCATCTCGCTTACCGGCGCATTGGCGTTGGTCGCCAACGGCGGCGACCAGAGGACGTAAATCATGTCCACCGCGTCCAGGAAAGCTGGCGGGTTTTGCAGGCCCTGGTAGGGCAGCGCCCAAAGCAGCGTGCCTTCGAAGCGGCTGTGTATTTCCTGGATGATAGCGCGCCAGCGCTCTTCGGCATCGGCGGGCACGCCCGAACTCGAACCGTCGGCCAGACTGCCGCCGGGTAAAGCTGGCGATAGCCACTCGCCGCCCAAAATCAGCGCCTTGGCGCCCTGCTGCGCGGCCAAATCGGCGTGATGCCGTGCAAAACTGCGATAGGCCTCGAACCAGCTCACCCACCAGCTAAAATCCCGTGACCCCTTCTGCCACCAGAGGGTCTGCTCCTCGGGAAAATGTAGCGTCGCAAAAACGGCGACATTCATTCCCAGGCTGCGCGCTTTCAGCATGTCGCTGATCGATTCGGCCCACAGGGGATCGTTGCCCGGTTGCAGCTCCATTACCGGCGGGTTGAGACGCGTCAGGCTCCAGCTAGGGGTCAACACCAGCCAGTTGGCTCCCATCCCCTGCACGTCGTTCATGGCGCGAGCCATGCGCGGCGCCCAGGTCGAGTCGTAAACGGGCGCAAACTCGACACCGGCGATGAACGAGGCCCCGCGCGGCTGAACAGCCACGTTGGGCACATTGGCCGGCTTGTTCTGATCCGGCAACCAGGCCCACTGGCTGACCTCATCCACGATATCCTGCGCCAGCAGGCTGGTGCCCACATAATAGCCGCTGGTTTTCACCCCAGCCGTGGCAGCGTCATCGGCGCACCCGCATTGATCCTCGCGGCAGTAGCGGTAACCCAACCCCCCCAGCATATCCAACGGGCTGTACACAATATACATCCACTGTCGCTCACTCACCTTCCACATGGGCAGCGGCATCGTCCAGCCATGTCCCGGGTTGAGTTGAAGCGAGATATTCTCGCCGGCGGGCGTATTGGCTGGCACGGTCACCTCGAAGGTGATGGGGGCATTTTGGCCGGTTCGCCACGTCTGCACCTGGTCGTCCACGCGGCTGTTCGTGGCAGGGACGATCAACTGACGGACGACGTATTGCCCCTCGGCGCGGCGTTCGGCGTTCCATATCCCATCGCCTAGCGTGTATTTGTAGCGCACGTCGGCTCCGGCAGGCAGCTTCAACGTCAGCGTATAACGCCCATCGGGCAGCGGCGCCAGCGTCGGCAGGCGCGCCGCGCTGCTGTTGGCGCCCCCGGCTAGGTCGGCATACGTATTGCCGAGTTGCAGCAGGTTGCCTGCCATGCGGATGGGAATAGCCGGCAGGGTGCCGGGCGGAACGATGACGGTGAAGACGATATTCACCAGAGGGGCGGGGGTGAGTGTCAGGGGAGCGGGGGTGGCTGCATCGCCAGCAACGATAGCGCCTTGCTGATAAGTGCGGTAAACGCCATCTAGGGCGTAGGCAACCAAATTGTGTGTCCCCGGCGGCAGGCCTTCCAAAACGTAGTAGCCTTCCGAGTTTGTCAGAGTTTGCGCGCCGCCTGCTGTGACCAAAATGTTGGCGATCGGCTGGCCGCTGACGGCGTCGGTCACCTGACCGCTGATGCGCCCAATGGGGCCGCTGAACGCCGTGTCGGTCCAGCGACTGACCACATCGTTGACCACAGCGGGGCCGTCCACCTGATAGAGACGGTAGCGCACCGGCCGGCCATCCGAAAGATGTTCCTGTGATAGCAGGTTGCCTTGGCGGGTATAGCGGTATTTCAACACCGAGCCGACCGGTTGGGGCAGGAAAACGGTGTAGTGGGTGGCGTCTTCGGCCTCCATCGTGTAGTGCGTGGGGTTAAGAGCCAGGCCGGTCACCTCATCCAGCGTGGTGAGCTGCAACTTCTCGCCTGGCTGCAGCGGCGCTGGCAGGCTGACGCGGAACATCACCATGGCCTCGGGCCGCGGCTGGGTGGGGGCAGGGGTGGGGTACGGCAATGGCGTGGGGGAAGCGAGGGGTATCTGCTCGCAGCCGCTGATGAAGACGGCCAACAGACAAAATAACGCTGTCAGCTCGAAGTGATGCCTGACCAGGGCTTTGATCATGGGCGTACCCCCTCCGAGATGAGGCGGAAGATCAATTCCAGGTTGGGGATTTGCACAGCGCAAAGTCGCATCGTTTTTCCTTGTTTCAATTCTACCACCAGCCAGCCAGCCTGGATGGTGACGTGCTTGACCTGTGCCCATGGGAACTTATGCCCGCGCAGGGCGATGAAAGTGCGCTGCAAGGTGAGCGGCCCGAAATCCAGGGAGTAACCGTCGAGGAAATCGGTGCGCAGGCGGGGGTAGATGCGCCGATAGAGGCTGGCCTTGAGGCGGGTGGTCAGCTCGGCCAATTGGGGCAGGCGGCTATCGAGGGGTAAGCGCCGCCCGTTGGTGAGATAGAGCGTCGTCTGGATGCGTGTATGGATCACCCGCCCAAAGAGCGTATCGGCGATGACGCCGCTGGCGATACCGGCGATGTCCTCCCAATTCAAGCGCTGGGCAGGGAGAAACAAGCGGGTCAAGACAAGGCCCTGGCGGCTTTGCGTCACCCGGTAGACGGCAGAGCGCAGGCGCAGGAAAACCATCAGCACGGCAAGCAAGCCGACGACGAGTGCGGCTGAGAGCCAGGGTTGGCTGCGGGTATAAGCGGCAGCGATGCCGTGCTGCGTATAGTCACTATAATACAGCCAAAGCCCACATCCGGCCAAGACGATTACGCCCGCTGCCGCCAGAGCGAAACCCAGCGCATCGCGCCAGCTCAACGGGCGGAAACGGTATTCGAAAACTTGTCGAGACGAGAGCGGCGCTGTTCTGGCAGGACGCGTTTCGGCGACAGGCTCAGCGAGGGCGGGAGAGATGGCCAACGCAGGCCGCGTCACTGCCTGGCGAGCAGTGCCGCTAGGCCGTGTTTGGGGTGAGCGTGTTTGGGTCATCGCAGGCTGAAAGGGCAAGCGCGGCGCGCAGAGGTTGATGGAAGCTGTGCAAGTTTCGCGCCAACCGCAGGCAGCCTCAGGCTGGCGGGAGTTTGCCGGCTGCCCTGGCGCGCACGAGCACCCGTTCGGCGGCTTTGACCACGGGCGCGTCCACCATTCTGCCCTCTAGCCCAAAGGCGCCCTTGCCCGCTTGTTGGTAACTGCTGTTCAGTTCGATGATGTGCAGGGCGTTGGCAATCGCCTCGTCGCTAGGCGTAAAGGCCTCTTGCACCGGGGCCACTTGGGCCGGGTGAATCACTTGCTTGCCGGCAAAGCCCATGCGCGCGCCTTGCAGGGCTTCTTGTTTGAGGCTGCCAATGTCTTTATAGTCCACGAACACCATGTCAATGGCCTGCAGACCATAAGCGGCAGTGTAGGTCACGATGGCGCTGCGAGCGTAGAAGACCTCCCAGCCTTCGCGGCTGCGCACGGCGCCGATGTCGTTGGCAAAGTCCTCGGCGCCAAAGATGATCGCATCGAGGCGCGGGTCGGCGCTGACGATGTCGTGTAAGTTGAGGAGGGCGCGGGCCGTTTCGGCTTGTACAATCAGGCGGATGCTGCCTTCGGGCCAGCCGTTTTGGCGCTCGCAGGCGGCAATCTGTTGACTGACCCAGCGCACCTGCTCGCCGCTTTCCACTTTGGGTACGACGATCCCATCCGGCCGGGCAGGCAGCACGGCAGCCAGATCGTCCTGCTCAAGCCCCGAGCCCACCGGGTTGGTGCGCGCCAGTCGCTCAGAATTGCCGAAATCCAGCTTTTGCAGCGCCGCAGCAATGCTGGTGCGGGCCTCCCCCTTGCGATTGGCTGCCACGCCGTCTTCCATGTCGAGACAGACGCTATCCGCGCCCAGGGCAGCCGCTTTGTTGATTTTGTTGGTGTCGTCGCCAGGAACGTACAACAAGGCTCGTCGCGCTCGCATATCAACCTCCGTCAGTTGCTGGGTTTTTGACTGCGCCGGGCAATGAATGCCAGGCCGATGCTCAGAGTATACAGCCAGATCATCGGCCCCATCACAAGCGCCATGTTGACCGGGTCGGGCGTGGGGGTGATGAGGGCCGCTGCTATGGCGATGATGACGACGGCCAGTCGCCATTGGTCCGCCAGCATACGACCGTTGACGACGCCCATGCCTGCCAGGACAAAGATGACCAGGGGGAACTCGAAAGCCACGCCGACCCAAAACATCAGGCCGACGCTGAAGCTGAGAATCGAGGTTGGGGTGAGGATGGTGGGAATATCGAGGATGCGGGTGAGAAAGGGCAGCGCCGCCGGCAACATGACGAAATAGGCAAACGCCATGCCGCCGACGAAGAAAACGCCCACGGCCGGTATCGCCAGCAGGCCGTAGAGACGCTCTTTTCGGCTCAGGCCGGGGGCGGCAAACAGCCATAGCTCTAGGGCAATGTAGGGCAACGCCAGAGCAAAGCCTGCCAGCAAGGCCACTTTCATGAAGATGCTGATTTGTTCGGTGACGCCAATAGCCGTCAGGTTGCTCAAACCACCGACCGGCTGCGCCAACCAGTTGACGATTTGCTCCGTGTAGGCAAACGATATGGCCGTGGTGATGGCCAGGACGATCACTGCCCGCAGCAGGTGTTTGCGCAGCGCTTCGATATGCACCAGCAATCCTTGCGGTTCCTGGATCACCTTGGCTACTGCCTCCGGCAGGGGGGCTTCTTCAGGTTCTTCACTGAAGAAACGGCGCACTTTGCTGAAAACTTGGCTCAACCCGCGCGTCGCCTGCTGCAGCGGCCAAAAAATGATGCGGAAGGGGATGGTGATGAGGCGCCAGGCGGCGCGTAGTAGTTTGCGCATACAACGTTATTTTTGCGGCGGCTCTTCTTCGTGGGGCTTCACAGCCGGTGAATTGACTGCCTCCGCCGGCGTGGGCAGGATAACTGGCGGGGCGGCGTCTTCACCGATGTCTTCTTTCCAGCGCTGGACGTCCTTGAGACTGTCCAGAACGGTCTCCTCGCTGGTGCGTTTGACTTCTGCCAGCAGGATTTGGGCCTCTTCCATGCCGGCTTCGCGCATCAGGCGGGTGGGCAATTGGCTCAGTTCTTTGGACGCTTTTTGCATGGCGCGCCATTCCTCGGACGTGACCAGGCGGCGCAGGAAGCGGCCTAGCGTCCGCCCTGCCTTGACCATGTCGTTGGGGCCAAACAGAATCAAGGCAATCAGGATGACGAAGATCACTTCCAGGGGACCTACACCGAGGATGTCCATGCGGTTCAGGCGCCTTTCTGCTTTACGCTTTGCAGCATCTTTTGGATTTCGTGCTGCTTGGTTGCCAGGCTGCCCAGCACACCGTTGACGAAACGCGGCGTGCTGTCGGAGCCATAGGCCTTGCTGATCTCGACCGCTTCGTTGATGGCAACCTTCAGTGGCGTTTGTTCGCCGAGGGTAATCTCCCACAAGGCGATGCGCAAGATATTGCGATCAATGATCGAGACCTGATCGAGAGGCCATTCGGGCGCGTATTGGGCGATGATGCTGTCTAGCTCAGTGACCAGCGGCAATACCCCCAAGACGATACAGCGGACGAAATCTGCCAAACTGTTTTCCAGCCCGGCCTCTTCGATCCGCTCTTGAAGCACTTTTTCTGGCGGATGTCCTACGATATCTATCTCGTAAAGTGCTTGCAGGGCCGTGCGGCGCGCCCTGGTGCGAGGTTTCATACGTTTTTCAGACCTCAGGCTCCTGGAGATAGTCTATGTCTTCGACATGGACATTGACGCGACCGATCGTCATGCCCACCATATTGGCCACTGCCCGCGCCACTTCGCGTTGAATGGAGCGGCTGACATCGCGCACATTGAAATCACTGCGCAACACCACGTACAGGTCGAGGTACACTGCATTGTCCTCGATAGCGATCTCGACTCCGTCGTCGTATTGCTCGCGGCGCTTGAGCAGCCGTTCCACCCCGCTCGGCAGGTTGCTCATGCGGCTGACGCCGGGCACGCTGAGCGTCGTCAGACGGGCGATGGTCAACAGAACTTCGGGCGCAATCGTGGTCTTCCCTGCAATTGGATAGCTCTGAGACATGGCAAATCCCTTCCTGATTTTCAAGCCATGACCATACCGCCGTCCACGCTCAAGACGTGGCCGGTGATGTAGGCGGCCTCATCGGATGCCAGGAAGGCCACCGCGTAAGCGATTTCCTCCGGCGTTCCCCAGCGGCCGAGCGGGATCATCTTCAAGGAGGCTTCTTTTAGCTCCGCGGGCAAGTCCTGCGTCAGCGCGGTCGGAATGAAGCCGGGAGCCACGGCGTTGACGGTGATCGAGCGCGAACCTACTTCGCGCGCCAGCGCCTTGGTTAGGCCCACCACGCCAGCTTTGGAGGCTGAATAGTTGGTCTGCCCGGCCTGGCCAGCCAGCCCTGAGACGGAGGAGATATTGACAATGCGTCCGTAACGTTGTTTCATCATCGGGCGGATGGCGGCCTTGCAACAGTTCCACACCCCCTTCAGGTTGATGTCAATCACCGCTTCGAAGTCGGCCTCCTCCATGCGCATCATCAAATTGTCGCGGGTGATGCCGGCATTATTGACCAGAATATCCACTTTGCCAAACTCGCTGAGGGCGCGCTCCACCATCTGGCGGGCGCTCTCGGCGCTGGAGACGTCTACCGCCACCGCCATGGCCTTCTGGCCTGTGTTGGCGGCGATCTCCTGGGCTGTGGCTTCGGCCAGCTCAGCGCGCACGTCGGCAATCACTACCGCCGCGCCGCGTTGGGCCAAAAGCGTGGCAATGGCTTTGCCAATGCCGCGCGCCGCGCCGGTGACAATGGCAACTTTACCTTGCAAGGGCTGATCAGAGTGTGACATGAGCTTTCTCCTTGTGGCGGGACAGGGTAATTATACCTTAAGGGTCTGATAAAAGATTAGGGGTTTGTGAGCGATTGTCTGAGTCACAAACCCCTAACCCCTTAGAGAGCGGGAAGTTTCGCAAAATCTTCGGGCGTTCCCAGCGGAAACGCTTGTGCGCTTTTGTCCACCCGTTTGATCAGGCCGGTCAACACCGAACCGCTGCCCAATTCCAGAAACGTGGTGACGCCTTGGGCTGTCAGGTATTGCACCGTCTCGCTCCAGCGCACGCGATGGGTCAATTGGGCTTGCAGGTCGGCGCGGATTTCGGCGGCGCTGGTCAGCGGGCGGGCGTGGACATTGCCGATGATGGGGATGCGCGGGTCGGAGATGGGGGCGGCGGCCACAGCCTGGTTGAAGGCGGCCTGCGCCGGGGCCATCAGCGGGGAGTGAGCGGCAATGGAAACAGGCAAGCGCACGGCGCGGCGCGCCCCGGCTGCTTGGGCGAGTTGTAGCGCCCGCTCGAGGGCGGCCGTAGCGCCCGAAATGACCACTTGCCCCGGACAATTGTCGTTCGCCACCTGCACGATCTCGTCGTCTGTGCTGGCTTGGGCGCAAACCTGCTCCAGCGCGGCAATATCCAGCCCCATGATGGCGGCCATACCGCCCGGATGGGTCTCTCCGGCTTGTTTCATCGCCGCGCCGCGCTGGCGGGCCAGCCGTAAGGCATCTGGAAAAGGCAGCGCTCCTGCCGCCACCAGCGCACTCAGCTCACCCATCGAATGCCCGGCTACGAAGGCCGGCTCGAAGTGCGGAAATTTCTCCTCTAAAACCCTGAGCACGGCTACCGAATGCGCCAGCAGCGCCGGCTGAGTGTTGTAGGTGTCGTTGAGCTGCTCTTCGGGGCCGTACCAGGCCAGGCGCGTGAGGGCAAACCCCAAAATTTCATCGGCCTGGGCAAAAACCATGCGGGCAATGTGATAAGTCTGCGCCAGGGCTTGTCCCATTCCCAAGACTTGCGATCCCTGGCCGGGGAAAACGAAAACGGTGTTGCGCGCTTCCATTGGCAACCGGATAGGTCAATGATCGGCCTGAGGACTATTTCTTCTTTTCTTCTTTGACTTCGATGACCTCACGGCCTTTGTATTGACCGCATTTGGGGCAAACCCGATGGGGTTGGCGCATTTCGCCGCAATTGGGGCATTCGACAAGATTTTGCGCTTCGAGAGCGTCGTGAGCGCGGCGGCGGTCGCGGCGGCCGGCTGAGTGCTTACGTTTTGGATGAGGGGGCATGTTCTTAACTCCTGGTTGATCGAATCCACAACAAGACCTGCCCTTGCGGGCAGGTAGGGGGATTATACGTTCGAGATTGCAGGCTGTCAAGGTAAGTACAGCTGATGAGTCACGCCGGTGGGTGGAAGTCGGCTGGCGGCTGACGCTGAGTTGAGGTGAACAGAATCTGGCGGCTGAATTGACGGCGAAAGAGCGCCGACGCGGCCAGCTCGACGTAGGTCACACGCTGCGCCAGCGCTTCGGCCCGCTGGCGGGCGGCCGCGTCCCACAACAATCGCCGCGCCCCCGCACCGGCGGCGTTGCCCACTTGCCGGAAACGGCCGCACGGCAGATCGGGGAACATCCCCACGCGCACCGCACTGTGAATGTCGAGATATGTGCCAAATGCCCCGGCGACGATGAAGTCTTCCAACGCCTCGGCGCGCAGGTTGGCCTGCGCCAGCAGGGTCTCCACGCCAGCGCGGATGGCGCCTTTGGCCAGTTGGATTTCGTTCACGTCTTGGCGTGTAACCAGGATGTCGCGGTGATGTGCGCTCTTCTCTGCCGCCACCAGCAACACTGCGCCGCCATGCTGGCCCGACATCGTCAAGGGGTGACCGGCCACAAAATTGCCCCGCTCGTCCAGCGCACCTGCGTTCAATAGCTCGGCCACAGCGTCGAGAATCCCCGAGCCGCAAAGTCCTATCGGCGGGCGCTGCCCGATGGTGTGGAAGCGGATGTCCCCTTGCCGGATTTGCACCCGCTCGATGGCTCCTGCCGCTGCGCGCATACCGTCGCGCAGACGCGCGCCCTCGAAGGCCGGCCCCGAAGCGCACGAGCAGGACAGGATTCGCCCGTCTACGAACAAACTGATCTCGGTGTTGGTGCCGATGTCTAGCAGCATACCCACTCTGGGTTGTTGCTCGCCAAGAGCGAGCAGGGCGGCAACGTGATCGGCGCCCACGTAACCGGCAATATTGGGCGGCAAATAAAGTCTTGCCGTGGGGGCCAGCGCCAGGCCCACCTCAGACGCTGTCAGATCGAGCGCCTGAACGGTCGCCGGGCGATAGGGCGCCCGTCCAAGACTTTGAACGGGCAAGCCGATGAATAGGTGATGCATCACTGTGTTGCCCACGGCGACAACTTGCCTGATGCGTTCTGGCTGCGCACCAACCGATTGGCACAATTCCGTTATCAGCCCGTTTAGCGTTTGGATCAGACAGGCTTGCAGGGCGGCGCGCCCGTTGGGATGGGTATTGGCGTAATGGATGCGGGCAATGATGTCCTCGCCATAGCCAATCTGCGGATTCATTGCTCCGGCGCGGGACAAGGTTTCCCCGCTGGACAGGTTGACCAGGTAGGCGGCCAACTTGGTCGTGCCGAGGTCGAAGGCTAAACCGAGAGGGGCGTGAGGCTCTAACTGGCTGGGTTCGAAGGCGGCCAATTGCGGCTGCTCAGAGTGTTCAAGACGGTCTTCGAGTTGGAGACGCTGTGGGGCCGAGAGGGAATCGGGCGGGATAATGACGGTGCAGTCGCTTTGGGGAAAAGCCTGGCAGGCCAGGCGCTGGCCCGAGGTAATCTCTTCGGCGCTGAGAACCGCTTGCTCTGCGGGGGTTGACGCCGAGAGGACGCCGCGCCCCAAACGGATGCGGCAGCCGCCGCAGATGCCCATCCCGCCGCAAACGGCGGTCAATTCGACGCCGGCATTCTGGGCGGCTTCGAGCAAGGTCTGGCCGGGAGCAATTTGGATGCGTTTGCCGATGGGTTGAAAGTCAATCTGGAACATGAGGTGGCCGGTAGCGGCAGCTTTGCCGCAGGGAGCAGAAGTCGCAGGTTTGTCCCTCGTTCGAAATGTCTGGACCAAAGCCGAGGACGAAGGAGATGGATTGACGGGGTGTCATCATGCCCGAAGGGAGCAGGCGCACGCCGAGGGGGGCAGGGTCCACCAGCTCGAAGATTTCGGTTTGACCGCTGAGAAGCTCCCAGCCATCCAGGCCGGGGGAGAGAGGCAGGGAGACTTGCCAGCCGGGGTCGGCCTGGGCTGCCAGGTTGAGGCAGATTTCGCCGGCCAGGGCGTGGAGAGCGCTCGTGCCCAGGGCGTCGAGTGCCAGGGCCAGGGCGGGTTGACGCGGCGTGATCTGGCTGATGTGCTGTTCGAGCGCTGCGCCAATACTGGCAACGATGGCTGTGATCTGCCGTGCCCCGCGCAGGTTGTGGGCCAGCAGGGGGCTGTTCAGCCCTTTGCCGCCGCGCAGCCAAATGCGGTCACCGCAGATGCTTTCGACTTCCCACGATTGATGGACGGCGCGTGGTTCGAGCAAGGGTAAGCCGCTTCGCAGGGCGCGTTCGGCCAGGGTTACCAGAGTACGGGAGCGCGCCCGGCTGGCACTGGCGGCCTCAATGCCCTGATTGCGCAGAATATGGTGGGCTTCCAGGTGGAGGTGAAAGCCGGTAAGCATGGTGGGTAGTTTAGCACAAGTTGGCGCTGAGCGGTGTAAGATGTCTGACTAGAGGTCTGACTGAATTCTATCCTGTGACCGCGCCCAAGCCGAACTGCGCTGCGAAGGGCGAAGGATTCGGAGAAGGGGACGGCAGCAGGTGTGGTCGGTTCGTATAGGGGGCTTCGCACACAGCGGTAGCCCCGACTTCCCAAACCGACAAACTTGCTGCCCGCCCACACGGCGCCGTGGTAGGTGACGTAATAGGCTTCGTCCCGGTTAGCTTCATCTGCGCTCCACAGGTAGATGAGGGGTGAATTTGGATTCCACAACGGTGCCTCTTTGTCGGGTGTCACGGTGCATTGTTGATTGCCAGTCTGCCCCTCCCAGATACAGCCGGCGTTTTCGCCGTGACGTACCAGTGAGCGCACAATCTCATCTGTTGTGGGCATGCGCCAATAGCCTTGTAAAGATGTTTCCAGCCTGGAACCATCTTCACTAAGATAAAGACACACATTGTAGTGTTGCATATCACGGGCGGTAGCGCAGCCCTCGTTAGTGTTTCTGTTGCATCTCCCCTCGTGGCCGAAAGATTTGTAGTCGAATCCAAGAGGCGGCAGACCATAGAGAGCGACCTGATTCCAGGTAACACTCCTGCCCCAGCCAAGGCCAGCGGGTGCCCAGACAAGCGAAACACGATTGCCGGGGATAAGCCGCGTGCCATAATTACCGTCATCCACACGATTCGCCAGATGGATGGACTGCTTGCTTGCCAACCCAAGGCCCAATAGCAAGGGGATACCGATAGCCAGCAGATAGCGCAGGCTGCGCCGCCCGCGCTGGGCAGTACTGGGGGTTACAGAAGTGCGGCGCGCTTCGAGCAAGAACAATACCCCAATAAACGCCAGGAAACCACTGGCCGGAAGCCAGCTCAAAATAATCTGGGGATTCAACCCGAAGTTTATGGCTGCCTTTACCAGCATCCAGGCATAGGAAGCAATGCCCGTGCCTATCAAAAGCCAACCGCCCAGGCGCGGCCAGGTCAGGGCGATCAGTGCAAAGGTCAGGGACAGACTTGCAGGCAGCAAGAAGAACATCCATTCGAAGGGGGCGTACCATCCTTCGTGGAACATCTCTGTCACTCCCCAGAAGGTCCATAGACTGGTGACGATGATACAAAAGAACAAAGCCAGGTTTCCTGCCGATGTGATTTTCTTCATCGCGTCATGGTCCTGTTTTGCAAAGCCACTCAATAACAGAGATCGAGGACGGTCTTATGCCTGATTTGCCTGCCCTGAGCGGCCTTAGGTCTGGCGAAGGGAACTAGGCCGCACGCAATAAATGCCGTAGAACAGCCTTGCCATGGGCATTATCGTGCGTCCACATGCTGGAGTCTGGCCTCTTTGGGGTGGAGACCGAGAGCTTACCAAGAATTATACGCCGCTCACTGCGTTGGCTAGGGCGGTTTACAGGAAGCAGGCGTTTGCCCACGAAGAACAGTTGCCGATGCCCTGCGCTGTCGGCGCGGCGTAGAGCACGCCGCGATTGGCGCGGGTCGGCGTCGGCCCGCCAAACAGCAGGCTCAAGACAATCAGAAGCAAAAGCCATTTCTTGTTCTCATTCCCCTTTCTTTGTTGGGGCATACCCTCTCCCCCCTTCCCCCTTCCCT
>Ga0209018_1002053_pt1 | contig 14889 bp, 7 predicted proteins | sample YNPBryBLVA2012_FD_185814 | JGI IMG/M metagenome (GOLD analysis project Ga0209018, IMG submission 185814) | Anoxygenic and chlorotrophic microbial mat microbial communities from Yellowstone National Park, USA - YNP Bryant BLVA 2012 (SPAdes)... ...
TTGTGGTATATGTTTTAAATATTCAAATTTATCGGTCAAAAGTATTTTAATTTCTTGAAAATTTTGGTCAATGCAGGATAAAAGGTATTTAAATGAGTTAATTTTAACACTTTCGATTGATTGAAATTTGAATAAATTATCAGATGATTTTTCGATTTTAATTTCATTTGTAATTGTATTTGTTCTTTTTGTGTTGTTTGGTTCGATAAAGATATTGAGAAAATTTAAAATAGATTCTTTTACTTTTTCCAACACCTCTAGTTCAAGTGAAGTATAGTATATCTTTTTTAGTCTATTTACATTGAGGACAAGATTTATTAAATTTTCTGGTAAATTATATTTGGCAATTAAAAATTGCATTCTAGCCAAATTGGAAGTAAATTGAAGTTTGAATTTTTGATTAAGGGACAAATGTTGAGAGTCGATTAGAGAAGCATTTTTCAGAAAATTAAAGAAATAATTAGTTATAGTTTTAAATTTTTCTTTAATATCCAAAATATCATTTTCGTAAACTTCTCTAATTGATTCAATAGTAGCTTTGCTAAGATTTATTAACCTCTCGTCAATCATTGGGAGCAATGTCTTTGATATTAATTTGAGGGAATTTTATGGCACCTTGCCCAATTCCATCAATTGTATATATAATTGAAAATGTTTTTCCATTAGAAATTAAATTTGCTTTATTACCAAGCATTGGGGCGATAGCATCGATAACAAAATTATTTTGCATAGCTCTGAATTTAAAGGTGTTGTTGCCAATAAATTTGATACCATTAATGGATTTGACGTTTCGGGCCATAAACAAAGGACGATCATTGCTAAAACCAAATGGAGCCATCATATTTAGCGAGTTAATCAGTACTGGAGATAATTCATTAAAACTTAATTCGCAATCGATTTTAATTTCGGGTTGGAGCATTTCGTCGGTAATTTGACTTAAAGCAAGTTCATCTAATCGTTCACGAAGCAATGGAACATCCTCGATTTTTAAAGTCAATCCAGCGGCATGACGATGACCGCCGTATTCAATTAATAAATTATCGTGTTTTTTGAGTGCTGAATAAATATCAAAATTGTTTATACTACGGGCAGAACCTTTTGCTAATCCATCAATTGTTGTTAGCAAAATTGTTGGGACTTTGAATTTATCAACCAAACGTGAAGCAACTATACCAATGACGCCAGCATGCCAAGAACTGTTGTGTAAGACCAATGAACGGTGCTTTCCAAATCGTAAATATTCTTCGGCAAATGGCAATGCCTCGTCGAAAACTTGTTGATCTAAAAGGCGACGACGACGATTTTCTTCCTCTAACTCTTGAGCAATACGGAAGGCAAAATTGACATCCTTTTGAAGCAACATTTCCACTGAACGATTGGCGTCCCCCAATCTACCAGCAGCATTGATCAAGGGAGCCATCGCAAAGACAATGTTTGTGGATAGAACTTCACCTTTTTCCAATCCAGTGCAATAAAGCAGTCCTCGGATGCCGGGTCTTGGGTTTTCGTTTATATTCTTCACGCCATAGTGAACAAAAACGCGATTTTCATCAATCATTGGAACCATATCCGAAATTGATGCAATCGCAACCAAATCTAAATAGGAATAAACAAAATCACCTAAATTAAGCTTTTGACCAATTGCTTGAATTAATTTAAAAACTACACCACTTGCAGAAAGATTTTTAAATGGGTAAGGACAATTAGGTCTGAGCGGGTCCAAGATGCTAAAAGCGTCGGGTTCGCGTTCGTTGGGTTCGTGATGATCGCAAATAATTAGATCAATACCCAATTTCTTAGCAAAAAGAGCTTGAGTGAATGCTGTAATACCAACGTCAACACTTATTATTAAGGATGCACCAATACTTTTTGCTTTTCTAATGCTTGTTTCCGAAAGTCCAAAACCTTCGGTAAATCGATCTGGAATATAATAATACACCTTAAGGCCAATGCTTCTAAGAAAATCTGTAAGCATTGCCACACTTGATGTACCGTCAGCATCATAATCGCCATGTACCCAAACTACTTCTTTATTGTCCCTTGCTTTTAGTATTCTATCAACAGTTTGCTCCATCTGCAACATCAAATAAGGATCGTAGAGATCGCTTAATGATGGATTTAAGTATTTTCGGGCTGCTTCGGGGTCTGTTAATCCACGACTAACAAGCACTTTCGCAAGGCTTTTGGGCACTTTTAGCGATTTTGTTATGTTTTGTACGGTAGCATCATCAAAATTTTCACCAATCCTCCAATGGAATGTCAAATTTAAATCCAGTTTACAATTAATGTTGCAAAAATATGAAAAAATTTGCAAATAAGCAACAAAAGGTGTAAATTTTTTTTCACATATTGAATTTTTTACACTATTTAGAGGTCCAAGTCAACAGAAATTTGATTGTTTAAAATATCTTGAAAAGTCTCACGCTTGCGGATAAGGTAGGGTTTGCCTTTGTGAACCAACACTTCAGCTGGTCGATAACGTGAATTATAATTGGAAGCCATCGTAAAACCATATGCTCCAGCATTTTTGAACGCAACTATATCACCAGTTCTAACTTCGTTTAATTTGCGATTCCATCCAAATGTATCTGTTTCGCAAATATATCCAACTACTGTATAAATTTTTGGTCTACCTTGGGGATTGCTCACATTGATTATTTCGTGGTAGGCATTATAGAACATTGGCCTAATCAGATGATTAAATCCAGAATCGATACAAGCAAATACAGTCGATGTTGTTTGTTTAACGGTATTTACTTTGACAAAAAAATAGCCTGCTTCGCTTACCAAAAATTTGCCTGGTTCAAACATTAATGTTAAATTATGTCCATATTCACGACAAAATTGATTGAATTTGGCACTCATTTCGGCTCCAAAAGCAAAAATGTCGGTTTCGTAATCATCAGGTTTATACTTTACTTTAAATCCACTTCCAAAATCGATATATTCTAAATTTGGAAAACTCATAGCAGTGTTGAATAGGATATCGGCTGCTTGCATAAATACATCAATATCCAAAATATCGCTACCAGTGTGCATATGTAATCCATTGACATTGATTTTGAGTGTTTCGACAATTCGTTTTACTAATGGAAGTTGATGTATTGATATTCCAAACTTGGAATCTATGTGTCCAACCGAGATGTTTGAGTTTCCGCCAGCCATTATATGCGGATTTATTCGAATGCATACAGGAACAGAATTGTGGGTATGCCCAAAGTATTCCAAAATTTCGATATTATCAATATTTATTCGAACTCCATATTGAACAGCCCGCTCAATCTCCTTTACAGAAACGGAATTTGGTGTGAACAAAATATCTTGGGGATCAAATCCGGCTTCCAAACCTAATTTTACTTCTTGGATCGAAACAGCATCCAAGCCAGATTTTAATTTGCGAAATAATTTTAGGATTGAAATGTTGGTTAATGCTTTTGCTGCATAGTTTATTTTCAGTTTTTCGACATCGAAAGCATTAACCATTTTGTTGTATTGTTCTATTATTTTTGAACTATTGTAGACATATAATGGTGTATCGAATTCTTGACAAATGTCCTCGACACTAATTCCATCAATGTAGTATTTGTTGTTGATTAATTCCATATATTCAATCACTGGTTTTGTTCATCAAAACTAATTAGTATATCATAGATTTCTTCGGGCGATTTAGATTGTATTAAGTTTATTCGATTTTCTTCGGAATTGAGAATTTTGGAAATTTTGCTCAGTATCTTTAAATTTAATCCTACTTGACTTTCCATTCCCAAAACCATAATGAAAAACGATACGGGTTCCCCATCCAATGCATCAAAATCAACTGGTTCGCTGGTTGTCATAGCCGAGATAACGAAATTGGATATGCCAGTTGTTTTGCAATGAGGCATTGCAATACCTCTACCAATACCAGTAGAAAGAACTTTTTCCCTTTCAAGCAAATCTCTTAGAACAACATCGCGGTTGATAACTCGACCAGATTTTATTGCTAAATCCAATAAATATTCGATTATTTCTCTTTTACCAGAAATTTTTACTTTTGTGTCTATACACTTTTTATCTAATAAATCTTTAATTTTCATTGTTTAACTTGATTATTCAATTACAAAATTAAAATAAAAAAAAAGAAAACACACTAAATTAGAAGAGTAAAAATTTAATAAAGTTGATGGTTAATCTAATTCCTGTTTCCATCCATTAATTAAAATTTCGTGTTGAGAGATCAAATTCTTGGCATTTTCGGGTTCCGAAGCATCTGCATATATCCCAAATGATGGATATTCTGGATTTGGTAACAAAACAACCGAATCAGTCCCGTAGAATATCTTTACACCTTCAACTAATTGACGGGGTAAATTTTCGGAATACTCCATTGCTTTTCGCATAATATAACCTTTCATATCCCAGGGCACTTTGATTTCCTTACTCGCAAAGTATCGTTTTGGCAACATTTCGTCAATTTCGGAAATTTTCAGCTTAGTTTGAGAGGTCATTTCCAGAATTTGACCTATGGAGAACATACCATCTGATGCAAACAAGAAATCGCGGAAAATAAAACCACCGTGTATACTTCCAACAAATAAGACTTCTGGATCCAAAGTCTCTTCCATCATTGCCGAATGGGTATTTTTGATTCGCACTACTTCGACATTATAATCTTTGGCAATTTCTTCGATTTCTTTGGTAGCCAATATTGACACGGCAATTTTGTAGGGTTCTTTGTGGCGATGAGTTTCCAAAAATAGCTTTGTCAGAATTGATAGCAATCGGTGAGATGGTATCCAAAAACCTCTTTCGTCGACAACCGATATTTTTTCGGCACCGGGTTCGATCCTAAAACCAAGTTGGTATCGAAGCGACTTCATAATTCTACACATTTCGTCCATTTCTGAAGAATTTGTGTCGGGATCGGGATGGAAACGAGTAGCGTCAACATAATTATTCAACGAAATTACATCCACTCCCAAATTTCCTAACAATTGGGGTAAAATATACGATGCTAATCCAAATGCATAATCTATAAGGATTTTAAACCCTTGCTCACGAATTAATTTTACATCCAAAGAGTTCATAAATCGATTGATATAAACCTCGTTGGCTCTTTCCAAATATATTATTTTACCTAATTGTTTGTAGTGAACCCGAGTAATATCTTCGCCATAAAAGTATCTTTCAATATTTTTGCTCTTAGAAACATTAATATCGCGACCGTCAGAATTGAAAATTATAATATCAGTATTTTCAGGATTTCGTGGAGAACGACGAACATGGAATCCTCCAGCATATTTTCCAGATAAAAGCTCTTGTCGTGTTTGTGGTATACTCATCAATTGCAAATCGTTAATGTTAACTCCAACCGAAGTAAGCCCTGAAAGCAAAGCTCTTTTTATAATTCGAGAAAAATCATCTGGATCCCGACTTGAAATGATAATAGCACCCCTGCCAAATGCCATACCAAGAGCTGTCCCTAATTTTGCAGCAAATTCGGGATAGATTTCCACATTGGAAATGCCCGAAATTCTTGCTCCCGAGAATAATTCTCTCATCCATTTGTCTTCTTGGACAAGTGAATTAGTAACAACTGCTCCTTCTTCGATATGTTTGTTTGGCCATAGTTTAAGATTGGGATTGATTAACGACTTGCTACCTAAATAACATTTCTCTGCAATATAGGTATTATCTGAAATCGTAACAGAGTCCTCGATAATCACATCATTACACACAACAGCATTGTTAATTTCGACAAAATCACCAATTTTTGTGTTTTTCCAAATCGTGGAACCAACTATTTTTGAACCAACTCCTATTGTAACATTATCTCCAATCACCGAGTCGGTAATTTCGGCATGAGCTGCAATTCTTACATTTTCGCCCAAAACCACTCTACCATTGATTTTGGCATTCGAAGAAATTATGCAGGATTTTGGTGCAATTAATTTATTTCCATTTTCTAGAAAAACACCTAAATCAATATTCTGATAGATAGCATCCCGCTGACCAGCTTGGTATTCGTCTAAATTGCCAACATCCCGCCAATATCCTTTGGCGATGTATCCATATAAAGGCATCTTGTTCTTCAACATTAATGGAAATAAATCCTTACTAAAATCGAATTCTTGTTGGTAGGGAATCAAATCCAAAACGTCTTGTTCGAAAATGTAAATACCTGTGTTGATGGTATCCGAAAACACTTGTCCCCAATTAGGTTTTTCCAAAAACCTAGTTATTCTTCCTTGTTCATCGGTAATAACAATTCCGTATTGCAATGGCTTGCTGACTCTTGTTAGCAAAATTGTTGCTTTTGCTTTTTTTTCAATATGGAAATTAAGAGCATCCGTGATATCAAAATCGGTAAGCACATCTCCACTTATAACAATAAATCGGTCGTCGAGGTATTGATATGCATTTTTAACAGCACCAGCAGTTCCATAATCGGCAACTGCTGTCACGTAATTCATATTGATACCAAATTTCTCACCATTTTCGAAATAATTTGTTATCACATCGGGATGAAAATACAATACAGAAATAATATCAGAGATTTGATGTTTTTTTAATAAATTAATAATATGCTCCATCATAGGAGTATTTAAAATTGGAACCATAGGTTTGGGAATTGTCATAGTTAAAGGTCTTAGCCGAGTGCCAAAGCCTCCTGCCATAATTACCGCTTTCATAATTACCTCATGAAATTTAAATAATTGGGATTTTATTTTTTATTATTATACAAATTAGTAAATTTGTATAAAATATAAAACAAAAGAGAAAAAAATTGAAAATATTAGTTACTGGTGCAACTGGATTCATCGGAAGCCATTTGGTGGATTACCTTCTCGATTTGGGATATGACGTGCGTGCAACTATCCGTAAAACAAGTAACTTGCAATGGTTAAAAAATAAAAACATTGAATTAGTCGAAGCAAATTTAAATTCCATCGAGGATGCCTTGAAAGCAGTGAAAGATGTGGATTATATTTACCACGTTGCTGGTCTTGTTGCTGCCAATAATTATAATGAATTTTTGAAAGCAAATCGTGATGTGACCGAAAATTTGCTCAAAGCTTGTGAACAAGCTAATCAAAACCTTCAAAGATTTATTTTAGTCAGCAGCCAAACAGCTTCGGGACCATCAAGTTCGCTTGATAATCCCCAAACCGAAGATGATATTCCTAAACCAATAACTAGTTACGGGAAAAGCAAACTTGAAGGTGAAAAAGTTGCAATTAGCTTTATGAATAAATTACCAATTACGATTGTCCGTCCGCCAGCTGTTTATGGTCCACGTGATCCGGCAATAAAGGATGTATTTAAAATTGTGGATAAAGGTATTGCCACTTTGATTGGTTTTGATGATAAATTTGTTAGCCTCATCTATATTAAAGATTTGGTTAGAGGAATGGTTTTGGCTGGCGAGTCTAATATTTCCGAAGGACAAATTTATTTTATTACTTCTCATCAGTTCTACACTTGGAACGAAATTATGGATACAATGAAGATTGCAATGGACAAGAAACATCTAATCAAAGTGAGAATTCCTCATTCATTAGTTTTGGCTATGGGAGCTATTTCTGAATTTTTAGGAAAATTTTCGAATAAACCACCAGTATTCGATTACGAAAAAGCAATTGATTTTATTCAAAAATATTGGATTTGCTCACCCGAAAAAGCTCGTCGGGATTTAGATTTTGTTTCAGAGGTACCACTCGAAGATGGACTTACCGAAACCGCTCAATGGTACAAGTCTATGAAATGGATTTAACCCTAATCAGATATGATCAAAGTTTCAAATCTTTTAGCTATCTTATTTTCTCTTTTTATAATTTTTATTACCATATTCTTGTTGACTTTAAAGTTAATTGAAATAACACCAAACGAACGACCAATAATTAACAAAACAAACAAAATTAAAAGTAACGTATCGATATATTATAACAACATTGGAGTTCCTCAAATTGAAGCATCTAACCTTAACGATCTTTATTTTGCAATTGGTTATGCACAAGCCGAGTCCCGAATGTGGCAAATGGATTTGTTGCGTCGAATGGCCAATGGTCGCCTTTCCGAAATTTTGGGTGTTGAGTTCATTACATACGATAAATTCATTAGATTTTTCAATTTAAAAAATACTGCACAAGAAACATTTAAATCACTGCCAAATGATTTAAAATCGTTGCTTGTTAGCTATTCCGACGGTGTGAATTACTTTATTATGGAAAACTCCGAAAACTTGGCCATTGAATTCTCAATTTTAGATTATATTCCAAATTTTTGGAAGCCCGAGGATTGTATTTTGATTTTTAACTTTTTTGAATTTTACTTTAGTTCTTCATTTAAAGACAATTTGTTTGATTTAGTTTTAAAAGAAAAACTTTCTTATTTGGAATACCTGAACCTAAAAGGCAAAGCATTAAATTTCAAACAATCCGACACGACAATTTTTAATAAAACTTCTTTGTCTGATCCAAAAAAAAGACGATATAACTCTCTTTATGCATTATTCGACTCAATTTCTAAATATAATTTCCTATTCAATAACATAAATGGAAATACTTTTGCAATTCGCTCACTATCAAATTCATTTTATAAATCGGCAATTGCAAATGATTTTGCAACAGAATTAAGTATTCCTTCCTTGGGAATGGTGATATTGGCAAACTCTCCCGAAGTAAGCTTGAATGGAATTTTTATTCCCGGAATTCCTATTTGTATATCTGGCAAAAACAATTTTCTGGCTTGGGCGACCAACTTTGTTTATTCAAGCCAATGGTATTTCGAAGAAATTAAATTAGATGCAAATAAAAGTCATTTTGTTGATTATAACTCAATTCCGAAACCAATTCAGTTCAAAATAGATACGATTTATGTTAAAAATTCGTATCCAAGATTATTTTATTTAAAATTTGCAAAAGGAAAAGGTTTGTTCACCGAAGCATTCGAGGGAATTGATTTGAATTTAATTGCAAATCAACCAATGGATTTGAATAAAAATAAAGCGTTTGAACAACTGTATTACCTAAATTTTTATCGTCAAGTAAATGATGTTAGACACATAAAAAATGCTTGGTACAGTCCAAGAGTGAACATTGTGTTCGGAGATAAATTTGGAAACATAGGTATCACTAGTTTAGGAATTTCATTTAAGGATAATAATAGTAACGAATTGTTACAAAATAACTCTAATTTTGTTTTAAATCCCGCTAATAATTATATAATTTCCACAAATTTGCCAATTGATACAGCTACCTATAAGCACTTTGATTTTAATTTTAGAAGTAAAAGAATTGCATCTTTTCTTTCGAATTTACCCGATTTCGAAATTCGTGATATAAAAAATATACAATTAGATACTAAATCTGAGTTTGCTAAAGAATTACTAAGTATAATCATACCAATAATAAAAGATAAAATCTACTTGCTCAACGAAGAAGAAAAAAAAATTTTTGAATCACTTCTCAAATGGGATTGTAGTTATAGCCGTAACCAACAACAGCCTGTGGTAATAGAAGAATTCATCAAAAACCTAATTTTTACAATATTGAGTGACAATCTTGAAAAAAGTTTAATAAATCATTTTTACGATTCATTTTATTTTTACGAACAATTAATTGATATTTTAAATAACAAATACAGTGTTTTATTTGATGACATTAGAACAAACGAAATTGAAAACCGGGACTACATTGTTTTTGTTTGTGCTAAGCAAACATTTCAGAAACTTTCAAAATTTTTGGGTAAGTCCAAAAATTCGAAATTTTATAACTGGGGAAATTACAATAAAGGCGGTTTTGCCCATTTTTATTACAATAATAGAATAATTAACTCAACATTTTCGATCGACTCAATTGAAATGAACGGACATCCAACTTGTATAAATATTTCCAAAAATATCTTTAGCTCGAATTTTAGTTTTGGGATCATTAATAGGACAATATTCGATAGTCAATACTTGGGTCTGTATTGTATAAATAGTTTGGGTAATTCGGGAGATCCTACAAATGACCACTTTTTAGATCAATTCCAGGTCTGGAACAATGGCGGTTATTTAAAAATAAGTTTTGAACCTAAAACAAGATTTTCGTCCAATCGTAGACTTTTCTTACCAAAAAATAAATAATAAATTGAATTTCGTTCAATTTTATTATTTTTGCAAAACTAATAAAATTATAAGGGGAATATGAATTTTAAAACAATACCAGATGCGTTTATTGCCACCTGTACAAAGTTTGGTGACAAAAAAGCAGCCTTCAAATTCCGAGATAAAGATGGAAATATGAATGAGATTAATTATGAGGAATTAAGGCATCGAGTAGAATGCTTTGCTATTGGGCTGATGGAATTTGGATTAAAAACTGGAGATAGAATTGGAATAGTTTCCGAAAATAGAATAGAATGGATTATTTCAGATTTGGCTATTGCATCTATTGGGGCAATTTCGGTACCTGTATTCCCCACTCTAACAGCAAAACAATTGGAATACATCTTTAATGATTGCTCAGCCTCTGCAATAATTGTCTCCAATTCGTTTCAACTTCGAAAAATTTTGGAAGTTAGGGAAAATATTCCATCATTGCGACACATAATAATAATGAACGAAGATTATTCCCCAAAGGAAATTTATATCAAAACAATTTATTCCATAATCGAAACGGGACAAAAGGCAAAACAAGAACAAGATTGTACTAAAATCTTAATTAATTCAATCCAAAAGATAAAGGAAGATGATATTCTAACGCTGATATATACAAGTGGCACAACTGGAAACCCAAAAGGTGTGATGTTGACACACAAAAATATATTAGCAAACTTTAGAGGTATAAACGAAGCTTTCCATTTCGACGAAACAGATGTTTCTGTTTCATATCTACCACTTTCGCATTCATACGAACGCACTACTGGTTACTATACATTATTTTTCAATGGTGTTACAATCGGGTTAGCGGACTCTATCGAAACCCTTCTCCCCTTTATTCAAGAAATAAGACCAACTGTAATGACAACAGTGCCTCGTTTTTTGGAAACGGTCAAAAAAAAGATATTTTCCGCTATGGAAAAAGAAAAAACAGCAAAAAAAATCATATTTAAAAATGCAATAGATATTGGACGAAAATATGTTTATGCAAAACAAAACGGCAAAATACCAGTTTTTTTGGAACTAAAATACAAATTATTCGATAAACTGGTTTATTCCAAAATTCGGGAAAAAATGGGCGGTAGGCTTCGCTTATTAGTTTCGGGTGGTGCTGCTCTTTCGGATGATGTATATGAATTTTTTGCTTCGATTGGTATAACTACTTTGCAAGGATATGGTTTAACCGAAGCTTCTCCCGTTGTATCCGTTAATCGAGAAAACGACATCGAAATTGGCACAATTGGCAAGCCATTATATAATGTAGAGGTTAGATTCGCCGAAGATGGCGAAATTTTGGTTCGTGGCGACAATGTTATGAAAGGTTATTGGAACGACTCGGAAGCAACAAATAACGCAATCGACGATGAAGGTTGGCTCTACACTGGCGATGTTGGTGTACTTACGCCTAAAGGCAACATCAAAATCACAGACCGAAAAAAGCATATATTTGTTAGCAGTGGTGGCAAAAATATTGCTCCTCAACCAATCGAAAATTTATTAGCACAAAGCAAATTCATTGAACACGTCGTCCTTATTGGTGAAAAACGCGAGTTTTGCACTGCACTAATTATTCCCAATTTCGAACAATTGGAAGGTTTAGCTAAAGAGTTTGACATTAAATATGCCAACAAAAGTGAACTTATTTCAAATCCCAAAATAATCAATCACATCAAAAAGGAAATTGATTATTACCAAAAAGATTTGGCCAAATACGAAAAGGTTAGAAAGTTTGCATTGCTGTCGGAACCCTTTACAATCGAGAATGGAGAGCTAAGCCCAAAAATGAGTATCCGTCGTCACGTTGTCGAGAAAAAATATGCTGAAATTATCGACCAATTATATAATTCTAATGATTAGAGAAATTTTCAATTTTTTGTAATATTTTTCTTTTTATATTGTTTAAAATTTAACAAAATCCAAAATTCTTGAAGAAATTCTACATCATTTACACATTGATTTTATTCTTCATCCCATATCTAAGCGTGGGTAATAATATTATTTTGTTCAACTCAAATAATAAAAACCACCCTACATTGGAAACCCACATAGCCTATTTTACCGATAATTTTGAACCAATTGAACTCAAAATTTCGAATTCAAAATTAAAAATCAATGCTAAAGAAGCAAAAATTGATTCAATATTATTGCTTAATTCAAGCCCTCAAACACCCTTGCACCTTACCATTTTGTTCGAATTATCATCGGCAATCAACCCGAACGACCTTGAATTTTACAAAAAAGTTTTTGAATTTTACTCAAGTGTCAGTAAATTACTTTTCGAAAAAATTGATTTCGTTCTCATTGCCGAAAAACCCATTTTTTTATCAGAAAGTTATGCAAATAAATACAAATTCGATTCATTAAAATCCTTTGAATTCACTCATAAATCCGATTTAAACCAACTGCTAAATTCACCAATTTTTTTAAATAATCAAAAAGGCAACAATAATGCTATATTATTGATAACAAAATCGTTGGTAAAACTAAATGCCAAACAGCTGATTAATTATTTGAGTTCAAACCAAGCAAAATTTTTCCATATAAATTTGTCAGATTATAATTATTCATTATATGAAGAGTTATGTAATGCCACAAATTCAGTAAGTATAAAATTAACTGAACTTAAGAATACCGAAAAAATTCTGAAGATTTCTACTTACATTCTTTCACAAGGACTATACCAAAGATTTTATTGTTCCGAAATATTAAAAATTGGGAAAAATTTAATTGAATTCGATTCTGGTGACGACAAAGATTCGCTTGTGATAAACCTATACGAAAATGATTTTCCAGAACTTGAATTCAAGGATAACACATATTTCTTTGGAATATTAGATTCTGGTATCCGGAAAACAATAACTTTTAAAGTTCAAGCAAAAAATCGTGCTCAAATCATAACTAAAATAACAACCAACAATCCAAATTTCCGAGTATGGAATTTTTCGCCAAATACCAAGTTACAACCAAACGATGAATTGGAAATAAATATTGAGTATAAAAGCGTTTCTACTTCGTTTGATTCTTCGGTTATAACTTTGTCCACAAATTATGGTCGAGATTATCAAATCTTTGCTTATGCAGGCCAACCTAAATTATTTACTCAGCAGGATTTAAAATATATTGGATTTGATGAAAATTCAACAGCCCTGACGGGTGATTTATTTAAATTAAATTGGGTTGGCTCTCATCCTTTGGACACTTTTTTAATACATTACAAAATAAAGAACGAGTCAAATTGGCGTTTAATATCGAATAACGCTACCAACAATTCATATAACTGGTTAGTTCCGGATTTACCAGATACTACAATTCAATTGAGAATTTCACAAGCAAATAAAAATTTAATTTCCGATAAAGTTCTTTTGCTTACTGAACACAAAGGAAAAATCACAGAGGTTAGTTTTAGTCCCAACGATAGCTTGCTTGCAACCGCTAGCGAAGATGGTTATATTTATCTTTGGAATGCAAAAACTGGTAAAAAAGAAAAAATCCTTTTTCAATCCCAATCAAAGATTATCTCCGATATTGATTGGAGTAAGGATGGTAAATATTTAGCAATTGCAGCTTTGGGCACATCAATCAAGATTTGGAGTTTCGAAAGCGACGTGCTTTACAAGGACATTTCAACAGAATCCAAAATAGTCAATATTGGATTTTCATTTGATGGTAATTACTTGATTGCTCGTTCAACCGACGACCAAGTCTTAATTTGGAGGTTTCCATCACTTGAATACCAAGGCTTAATCCAAATTCCATTCGAATCAACTTATTTCGAGTTAAATCCATACTATCATAATTTTTTGGCAATTAGCCTAAGCGGCAATATACTTGTGTATGATTACATCCAACTTAAAGAAATCTCCACATTCCCGATTGCAGATTATCCACTACTATCTGGCTCTTTTAGTCCATCTGGCAACAATATTGTAGTTGCCGGAAATGATAATAAAGTCCGTATCTATGATACTTTCTCTGGGCAAAATGTGTTAACTCTTTTCGACACCCAAAGCCCTGTTATCTCGGTAAGCTGGTTAAAAAATCGACAATTCATAGCAACTTCAAGTGGTCACCTTGTTAAATTATGGTCACCAAGTGATGGCAAACTGCTTGAAACTTACGATCAACATTCATCAGCAGTTTATTATATCAAATCAAACAACAAAGGCTCTTATGTTGCAAGTGTTGACCAGAACAATATTATCCATTTGTGGTCTCCTTTCGATTTTCCTTTTATCAAGCCATTAGCAGTATCTTTGGAATCTCCCGAGATAAAAATTATTTCCAAAAAAGTTCAGACCAAAACATATTTCCTATCGAACATTCAAATTTCGGACACACTTTCTATATACTTTGAAGAAATTGGATTAAACAAAACCGAAAAAAATATAATTATCGATACTCTCACAATTTCGAACCAACCAAATTACATTAATCTTGACGAAAAATATTCCAATTTTTTACTTCCACAGAGCGCCAAATTAATTGGAACATTGAATTATATCCCAAGAGTTATTGGAAATAATCAATTTAATATAAATATTAAATCTGGTTACAAAATATTCTCCTCTCAAGTTAATGTTAATGTCTTGCCCAATATTTTAGACAGAAAATTTACTGTAATCGATTTTGGAAAGGTACAAATTGGCACCAGCAAAGATACAAGTGTATTCATACTGCAAAACATTAGTGATGCACCAATAATAATTGATAGTATCGTATTTTTTAATACAAATGATGTTGAATTGGTTTCGTTGGATATACCCTAC
>Ga0209018_1002054_pt1 | contig 14884 bp, 13 predicted proteins | sample YNPBryBLVA2012_FD_185814 | JGI IMG/M metagenome (GOLD analysis project Ga0209018, IMG submission 185814) | Anoxygenic and chlorotrophic microbial mat microbial communities from Yellowstone National Park, USA - YNP Bryant BLVA 2012 (SPAdes)... ...
GCTTCTTTCCAGGCCGGCCAGCCGGTCGAAGTTCCTTATCGGCATAGTTTTGTGGATGGAATGGGCGCGCCTTTTGTCTTCCCTGGAATGTGGGAGATGGCCTCCGCATTGCTGAATGGCTCCATCCCTGTCTCTGTGGCGCAGGTGGCAGAAGCAGTGCGCATGTTAGCCTTGAATCAGCGCGTAATCGCTGAAGGCGCGGGCGCGGTTGCCCTGGCAGCGGCGTTGACCGGGCGGGCCGGCGGCGGGAAAAAAATTGCCTGCATCGTTTCCGGCGGTAACCTCAACCTGGAGCATTTGATCACCATCTTGCGGGGCGAAATCCCTATCGTGTAGAGGCATATCTATGAAAATCAAAATCTTGAATGAAAGTGAAATCCGTCAATGCGTTCCCCTCGACTTGGAAGCGGTGAAAGTGGTCGAACAAGCCTTCGTTGCCCTGTCTGAGGGGCGCGCCTCGACGCCGTTGATGAGCATCCCTGTCCCACAGTATAACGGCGAGATGCATGTCAAATCGGCGGTCATCCAGGGCTTGGATAGTTTTGCGGTCAAGATTGCATCGGGTTTCTTCGACAACCCCAAATTGGGATTACCCTCGGGCAGCGGCATGATGCTGTTGTTCGATGCACATACCGGCTTTCCACAGGCTGTCTTGCTCGACAATGGCTATCTCACCCATACCCGCACTGGTGCGGCGGGCGCAATTGCGGCCAAATATTGTGCCTTGCAGAATATCGAAACGGCTGGTCTCATCGGCGCTGGGCGGCAGGGAGGTTTTCAACTGCGGGCGCTGAAACTGGTGCGCAATTTCAAGCAGGCGCTGGTGTATGACAAGGATGCAGCGCGGCTGAAGCAATTTGCCGAAGAAATGACCTCTATACTTGGATTGCGTGTAGCCACTACAACATCAGCCGAAGACGTAGTACGCAAAAGTCAAGTCCTCATCACTGCCACACCCTCCCGCGAGCCATTCATCCGCGCCGAATGGCTGCACCCTGGCTTACACATCACCGCCTTAGGCGCCGACAACGGTCACAAACAAGAACTCTTCCCCGAAGTGCTGGCGCGCGCCGACCGCCGCATTTGTGATTTGAAGGCGCAGGTCTTCCGGCTGGGGGAGCATCATTTTGCAGCAGAGGCAGGTTTGTTGTCTGAGCAAGATGCGCTGGACGAGATCGGCGAGGTGGCCGCCGGGCGCAAGGTGGGTCGCGCTTCGGATGAAGAGATTACCGTCTGCGACTTGACCGGCGTGGGCGTGCAGGATACGGCCATTGCGCTGCTTGCATACCAAAAGGCTGGCGACGCCAACGTGGGCGTGCAAATCGAGGCCTAATGTGAGCCGCGATTTGGGCATTCGGCGCATCCAGGCGCGCCCTGGTCAGCAGGCCTATGGGATGGGGCTGGGGGTGATTTTGCTCGACGATGTGTACCCTGGCTTCCCTGGCGACGTACGCAATGCCAGCGGGTATCCTTTCCCCATCCAGTACGAGGTCGTCACGGGTGTAGACATCTACAAACTGGTGGTGGAGACCGATAAAAGTCCCTGCCTGCCGCCGCTTATCCAGGCAGCAAAAAAATTGGAACGACTCGGCTGCCGCGCCATCGTTGGCGAGTGCGGCTACTTCGCTTATTTTCAGCGCGAGGTGGCCGAGAGTGTGCGCGTGCCGGTTTTTATGTCCAGTTTGTTACAAGTGCCGCTGGCGCAGCAAATCGTGGGACTCCATCAGGTGGTAGGGATTTTGATGGCAAACTCACGCTACCTGACCGACCGTCATTTGGAATCGGTGGGCATTCGATTGGGTTCCAACTATGTGATTGGTGGCGCGATGGACGATGGACGCTGCCCGCAATTCGATTCTCTCTGGACCTCAGGCCTGCGCAGCGTTCCCCCGGCCGCCGACTACGCCCAGGCGGAATCCGAATTCCTGGCCGTGGCAGTCGAGTTCTACGAGCGGCATCCCAACATGGGCGCTATGGTGTTGGAATGCACCGGTTTTCCGCCCTTTGCACGCGCTTTACAGCGTGAAATTGACATCCCCATCTTCAGTTGGGGCACGCTGATGGATTTTGCCTATTCGGTGGTGGTACACCGCGATTATTACGGGCATGTTTAATTTATCGTGTCCTTGCAGGCCCAAGCGGAGATTTCATGATCCTTGTAGATGCTAACGAACGTCATGCTCCTCAATTCCGGGTATTGTCGGATGTGCAATGTCAAGAGATATACGCTGCAGCGTTGGAATGCTTGGAGCGGGTGGGTATCCAGATGCACAACCCGGCTGCCCGCGACTTGCTGGCTGCTCACGGCGCGCGTGTAGACGGCAGCCTCGTCTACATCCCGGCAGAATTGGTCAAGCAGGCCGTTGCCGCCGCGCCGCATGAGTACACCGTTTGGGGGCGAGATGGAACACACGAGATGCGCGTGGCGCCTGGCCGGGTGCATTTTGGTCCCGGCCCAACCTGTACCTATTTCATTGACCCACAAACAGGGGAACGTCGAAAAGCCCGGCGGGGCGATGCCGGCATGGTCGCCAAAGTATGCGATGCGCTGCCCAATATTGATTACATCATGGGTCTGAGCCTGTTCGATGATGTCACGCCGTCGCTGGCCTCTGTATATGAGTTTGCCGAAGAGATGGCAAACACATCCAAGCCAATTATCGCCTGGGCCAATACGCCTGCCGCTTTTTGCGATATTTACGATATGGCGGTTGCTGCGGCCGGTGGGAGGCGGCCCTGCGCCAAAAGCCAATCTTTGCCTATTTCACTACCTACGAATCGCCGCTGAAATTGGCTGAAGCGCCGCTGGCAAACCTGATGCTGGCTGCTGAGCGCGGCATCCCGTCTGTTTGCTTGGGCGGGCCAACGGTGGGCCTGGAATCGCCTTTTACGGGCGCGGCGGCGTTGACATTGTACCTTGCCGCTGCATTGGCGGCCTTGACCGTTGTGCAGACTCACGTCCCCGCTGCGCCTATGGCCATCGGCGGCCTGCCCTCGATGATGGATTTGCGCACTGCGCGCCCTGCTTATGGCTCACCCGAGGCCAGCCTGCATTCTGCCGCGGCGGCAGACCTGGCGCGTTATCTGGGCTTGCCGTTCATGGGTACAGCCGGCGCATCCGAAGCCAAGTGCGTGGACGCACAAGCCGGCGCAGAAGCCGCTCTCCAGGTAATGCTTTCAGCCCTGAGCGGCGCTGCGCTTGTCCACGACGTGGGTTTCCTGGATTGCGCCGACATCGGTTCCCTGGCGTATTTGGTGTTGGTAGATGAAATCATTGGCATGGCGGCGCGGGTGATGCGCGGTGTGGAGGTCAGCCGCGAAACCATCATGCTCGACTTGATCGAGAAGGTCGGCCCAGGTGGGACGTTCATCAATCAGGCCGCCTCGGCTGCCTTGTGCCGCAAGGAGGTCTGGGTGCCGTCGGTTTTGGACCGCAGTCCGTTCAATCGTTGGAGCGACAAAGGACGCCCAACCACCGAAACCCTTGCGGCGGCCAAGGCCAACAAAATCCTTGCCACCCATCAGCCAGCGCCCCTGCCAGAGAGCGTCCAGGCCAGGGTCGAGGAAATCCTCCTCGCAGCGGAAGCAAGAGAAAGGGGAGTCTGAACGCCGCCTCCCTCAGCGGAAGAACATCGTCTGTGTCAGTGTCCCACCGGGCGGCACCACCACGAAGTCTCCGTCTACCTGATCGAGTTGGACGGCGATTTCGATGAGGCGCCTCAGCATGTCGTCTGTGCCGACGAGTTCTTCGTAGCGCATCCCCCAGCGTTCGCAATAGCGAGCCACTTCCAGCGCGGCTGGGCGGTAGGTCTCCAGGTCTTGTTCGTTTTGCACAACCAGGGCCAGCCGTTTGTAATTGTGATATTGTGTGTCCATCAGCCACTCGGCCTTTTGGGGACCGTATTTTTCGACCAGTTCTCGATATTCCTGCAACGGGGTGCTGCCACCCTCCAGCCAGCCTTTGGAGAGATAGTAAGTGGCAGGTTGTTTCTCGAATTCGCGGCGGTAGGCCTGGTAGGAACCGAGCAGGATGGCAATGCAATCGTCGGCGCGCGGAATGAGCAGGGTGTGGCGGCCAGCCTGAATACCATGCAGGCCATTGCCGCACAATCCATATCCGAGCATAACCAAACTGGGCTGTTCGAGGTTGTCCAGCGCGTCCTGTAAAGTTTGGCGCAGGTTTTTGGGAACGCGGTGCAGCGCATAATCGAAGAAGGTCACATTTGCGCGCAGCCCTTCAGGAAGCAAATGCTCCAGCCAGTTCTGGAAGACGCGGCAGGCGAAAATGACGACAGGGGGTTGGAGTGAAGAATGAGCCATCTTTCTTGATTTTAACGTAAAATAAGGGCATGGAAAAAATGATTTCAGCCTCCTTACTCGAGATTCGCCATTACGATGGCCCTGGCTACCTGCCGCTGATAGATTTTGGCGCCTGGCGGGTGGCGCTCATGAACTACACGCCTGACCTTGTTCCAGAAAAAATCTATCGTATGCAGAAACATACTGAGACAGACGAGGTTTTTGTCTTGCTGGCGGGAAAGTGTATTTTATTTCTAGGAGAGGGAAACGAGCGCATCGAGGAAGTCTATGGGGTAGACATGCAGCCATTCCAACTCTACAACGTCAAGCGGGGCGTGTGGCACTCGCATACCTTTAGCCAGGATGCGAAAGTGTTGATTGTGGAGAATTGTGATACGACCGAAGCGAACTCTCCTTTTCTCGATTTGACCGCCGAGCAGCGCCTGCAGGTGCAACAGTTGGTCCAAACGTTGTGGGGAAGAGAAGGGTAAGAATGACTGCCATCAGGCGAGCGTTTCTCACCCTCCTTGTCTTTATATCCTTGTGTTCCTCTGGGTTTGTCTGCGATTCTGTTTTGGCGCAGGGCGCGGCTGGCTTATCTATTACCGCCCCGCAAAGTGGACAGGTGGTACAGGGGCTGACGGTCGTCACTGGCTCGGTTGACCTGCTGGGTTTCTCGTATTACGAACTGGCGTTTGCCTACCAGGACGACCCCACCGGCACCTGGTTCATCCTCCAAACCAGCAGCAACGTCGTCTCGGCGGGCGAATTAGGCGTTTGGGATACCAGCGTTTTGACGGATGGCGATTACAATTTGCGTTTGCGCGCCTGGCTGTTGGATGGTTCGATGCAGGAAACGATTGTGACCGCTCTGCATGTGCGCAACTATACGGCTATGCCGACTTCGACCTCGACGCCGACAGAAACGCCCTTCCCCGGCGTTATCGTCCCTACCGCGCTTCTTTCCACGCCTGTACCTGCTGCCGTTGCCCAGGCCTACCCTACGCCCACGCCTTTACCCGTTAATCCTGCCAGCCTGAGCGTTCCCTCCATCTATAGCGCGTTGAGACAGGGTGCCCTGCTGTCTCTGGCGTTGTTTCTGGCGTTTGGCCTGCTCTTACGTCTACGTCGCAATTGAAACAACCGCATGACAGAGAACACTTTCTTGCTCGTTGGCCTTGGCAACCCCGGCCGCGAATACAAAGACAATCGTCATAATGTCGGCTTCATGCTGATAGACCGGCTGTGTGTGCTTCTCGATGTGCGTGTCAATCGCTTGCAATCTAAGGCGCTGGTGGCTGTTGCCGCCTACCGGGGAAGCAAAATCATCCTGGCCAAGCCCCAAACCTACATGAACCTCTCGGGCCAGGCGGTGCGGGGATTGGCGCGCTTCTACAAACTGCCGTTGGAAAACGTCATGGTGGCGCACGATGACCTCGACCTGCCGTTTGGCGCCATTCGCATTCGTCCGGGGGGCGGACCGGGTGGGCAGAAAGGCGTCGCCTCTATCATAGAACACCTCGGCTCGAAGGACTTTCCCCGCTTGCGCATCGGCATTGGGCGGCCGCCTGGCCGCATGGACCCGGCCGATTACGTTTTGCAAGATTTCCCCTCCGCCGACCTGGTGACGCTCTCCGAAACGCTGGGGCGCGCTGCTGAAGCGGCGTTGGTCTTTGTGACGGAGGGGGTAGAGGCGGCAATGAATCGGTTCAATGGGAAACATGAGTTGTAAAACTGAAACGTGATGCGTAAAATCTAAAGAGAATTCGGATGCAGTTGATCCTCGAGGCCATCAAACGTTTACCGGCCTATGCCCGGTTGATCGAGGCGCTCGCCGCCCAGGTCGAATGCAAGGGGCTAGGCTTGCCGCGCGCGGTGCGACTGCCCTTGCTGGCAGCCTTGCATGACGACCTTGCTTTTCCTATCCTGCTGGTCACCGACCGCGCCGACCATGCCCTGGCGCTGTTCGACGAATTGGGCTTTTGGCTGGCAGACGCTCCACGTTACCATTTTGCCGAACCCAACCCATTGTTCTATGAGCAAGCAGCCTGGGGCGTGACTACGCGCCGCGAACGTCTAGCAGCCTTGACGGCGCTGGCGCAATATCATCTGCCGTTGGTAGAAAAGCCCAAAATGCCGCCGGTGATTGTCGCCTCGGCGCGTTCGTTGATGACGCGCACCCTGCCGCGCCGGGATTATCTCAAGGCCTGCAAGCGCTTGAAGGTAGGGCAAACCCTCCAGCCTGAAAGTTTGCTGCGCTCATGGACTGCCGCCGGCTACCAGCGCGTAGACACAGTGCTGGAGAGCGGCCAGTTTTCCCAGCGCGGTGGCTTGCTCGACATCTGGCCGCCTGCCGAACCCTTTCCTGCCCGCCTAGACTTCTTTGGAGATGAAATTGAGTCCATCCGCCGCTTCGATCCGGCTGCCCAACGCACCATCGAAAAACTGGATTCCTTGCTGGTTACGCCCGCCCGCGAGTTCCTCGCGGACTCGCCAGACCGTTCGGATGTGTCTGAATTCCACATCCCGCTGTTGCACCATCTCCCGGCCACCCTGCTAGACTACCTTCCGCAACAGGCGCTTGTATTGGTAGATGACCTTTCGCTGGTCGAGGCCGTTGTCAATGAAGTCGAAGAGCAGGCCGTCAAATTTCGGCAAGATAGCATCGCTGAAGGCCTGTTGGCAGAAGATTTTCCTCTTCCTTACCTGACCTGGTCTGAACTCCAGGATACGCTCCATACTTGCACATGGCTGGAATTGGGGCATTCCACCGCCCAAGACTCCCCCTCTCCCATCGGGAGAGGGGTTAGGGGTGAGGGCGACTCCCCCTCTCCCATCGGGAGAGGGGTTAGGGGTGAGGGCGACTCCCCCTCTCCCATCGGGAGAGGGGTTAGGGGTGAGGGCGACTTCCCCTCTCCCATCGGGAGAGGGGTTAGGGGTGAGGGCGTCTCCCCCTCTCCCATCGGGAGAGGGGTTAGGGGCGAGGGCAACCTCTCTCTCGCTTCCTGTTTCAGCCATGATGAGCGTTTTGGCGGGCGGCTCAAGCCGTTCATCGAATACCTGGCTGGCATCGTGGAGCGTGGAGAACAGGCGATTGTTGTATCGCGTCAATCTATGCGCTTGCAAGAATTATGGAAGGAAAGTATCGAAAAGAGAATAGAGGGTAGTGAGCAGGGAACAAGGAGCAGCCCTACTTTTATCGAAGCAAGCCTTTCGGAGGGTTTCATCCTGACGAATGAGTACTCTCCACCCTCTATCCATCTCATCACCGACTCCGAAATATTTGGCTGGGAACGCCCAACGCCGCGCCAGCGTCCGCGCCAGGTGGCTGAAGCGCCCGAAGCCTACTACGCCGACTTGTTGCCAGGCGATTATGTCGTTCACATAGATCATGGCATTGGCCGCTATGTCGGCCTGGTACGGCGTTATCTGGAAGGTTATGAGCGCGAATTCCTGGCAGTCGAATATGAAGGCGGCGACACGCTCTACGTTCCTGTCCACCAGGCCGATCGCCTGAGCCGTTATGTGGGCCCAGATAGCGGACTCCCCTCTCTAGATCATTTGGGCAGCCAGTTTTGGCATGAGAAGAAGGCCCGCGTCAAGGAAGCGGTCAAAAAAGTGGCTGCCGAGTTGCTCGATTTGTATGCGCGCCGGCAAGTTGTGCAGGGGTATGCTTTTTCTCGTGATTCCTCCTGGCAGAAAGAACTCGAAGATTCGTTCCCCTACGTCGAGACGGAAGACCAGACACGCGCATTACAAGAAATCAAGCGCGACATGGAACGCCCACGCCCTATGGACCGTTTGCTGTGTGGCGATGTCGGTTACGGCAAGACCGAAGTGGCCTTGCGGGCGGCCTTCAAAGCCGTCATGGATGGACGCCAGGCGGCGATTTTAGTACCTACCACCGTGCTGGCCCAGCAACACTACGAAACCTTTTGCCAGCGCCTGGCTGCTTTTCCTGTCAACGTCGAGATGCTGTCTCGTTTCCGCTCACCGCGCGAACAAACTGACATCTTGCGCCGCCTGGCGCGCGGTGATGTGGACATAGTCATCGGGACCCACCGCCTGATTTCTTCCGATGTGCATTTCAAGGATTTGGGGTTGGTGATTATTGATGAGGAACAACGCTTTGGCGTGACCCACAAAGAACACTTCAAGAAACTGCGCACCGAAGTAGATGTGCTGACTCTGACGGCTACGCCCATCCCGCGTACCCTCTACATGGCTTTGACCGGCGTGCGCGACATTTCGAACCTAAACACCCCGCCCGAAGAGCGTTTGCCCATCATCACGCATGTCGGGCCCTACTCGCCCAAATTAGTGCGTCAGGCTATCCTGCGCGAATTGGAACGTGGCGGGCAAGTTTTCTTTGTCCATAACCGCGTGCATACCATCGAAGCCATGCGTGCTCACCTGAACAATTTGGTGCCTGAAGCGCGCGTGGCCGTTGCGCATGGGCAGATGCCCGAAAATCAGTTGGCCGGTGTCATGCACCGTTTCACAGCCGGCGAAATAGACGTTTTACTTTCTACGTCCATCATCGAATCTGGCCTCGATATTCCCAATGCCAACACCCTTATTGTAGACCGGGCCGATACCTTTGGCCTGGCGCAACTCTATCAATTGCGCGGTCGCGTGGGGCGCGGCGCCATGCGCGCCTATGCCTATTTCTTCCGCCACCGTAAATTGCCTCCCACGCTCGAAGGCCAACAACGCCTCGAAGTGATTGCTGAAAACACCCAATTGGGCGCAGGCTATTCGATTGCCATGCGCGACCTGGAAATTCGCGGCGCAGGCGACTTGCTGGGTACCCGCCAACATGGTTTCATCCAGGCCGTCGGCTTTCACTTATACACCCGTTTGCTTGCGGATGCTGTGCGTCACTTAAGGTTTCGAGGTCACCAGGCCGCGCAACAGCCTTCTGACCTTTCGACCTTCGACTTTCGGCCTGTTTCGATGCCTGTCAATGTAGATTTGCCCTTGGCGGTTGGCATTCCCTCTGAGTACATCCCCGCCCAAGATTTACGCCTGCGCCTCTATCGCCGTATTGCCGATTTGCGCGACGAGCGCGAAATCGAAGCGTTGACGGCTGAATTCGAGGATCGCTTTGGCCCCCTGCCCGAAATATCGAAGAACCTGCTGTACCAGATGCGCGTCAAATTGCGCGCCGAACGGATTGGATTGGCCTCTATCAGTCTCGAAGGCGGCAAAATTGCCCTGCGCTATCCTGCCTCGCCCCAACAGGACTCTGCGCCTCGCCTCCCAGATCTCGGCCCTGACCTGCGTGGCGGAAAGGGCATCTACTGGCTGGCGTTCGAGCGCAACCCTGACTGGCCCCAGCGTTTGCTGGACGCGTTAGGACAAATTGGCGAGGCGCAGGTTGACCGCCTCCGGCTATAATTTTAGCCAACAAGCCTTGTATCGCCAGGCTCAACCTGGAAAAGAAAAGCCGACCTGCCTTTTTATGGCACGGCTGGCACAGGCGAGGTGGCGGTACGCCTTCCTCACTTTACTTGCGGATGAGTTCCGCGTTACGGAAAGAGCCTATGCAAAAGACAATCTTGCTGTTCTTGATTCTGACTGTCTCCCTGGTATCTTGTGCGCCAGCGCCCACGCCTGCGCAGCAAGAGGGGGATATTCCCCAGGCAACTGTGCAGCCGCCCACAGCGGCCACCTCCTCCGCGCCGGGTTCCATCACTGGCACGCTTGGTTACCCGGCCGAAGGCCTGCCTGCCATGCGTGTGACTGCTTTCGACGTGCAAACCAAACGAGTCTATTTCGTGGACACTGTCCTCAACCAGAATATCTTTCGGCTGGAAAACCTGCCGCCGGGCGAGTATCAAGTAGTGGCCTATAGTCTGGGAGGCGACAGTTTCCCGCCTGGCCTGGTGGGTGGCTATACCCAGTACATCGTCTGCGGCGCGCAGGCGAATTGCACCGATCATTCCCTGGCCCTGGTTACGGTGCTGCCCGGTGAGGATACCTTTGGCATCCATATCGGCGATTGGCCGCTGGCGGAGGGGACATATCCGCCGATGCCTGGCGAGTGACGGAAACGTCCCGAAGGTTTCGCTCCCTTCGGGACATTTTTGGGGTTACTCGCCTGTTTGGCCGCACCTCAACTTTTCAGCGATAGTTTGGAACGTCTGGGTCTTTTCGGGGGACTCTGGCGTGCCGGTTTGAAGGCGGCTCCATACCGTACAAAGCAAAGGGGAGATGCCTTGCACGGTTTTTTGCGCAGAAACCGTCATTTCCCTGGCCGTTTCCCAATCTCCCTGCTGCGCATAGGCTTCGATGAATGGCAAGTACTCGAAGCCGTGGCCGGGCGTCAAACCCTTCTGGTCAGCCAGCTCCCACAAATGGGTCACTTCCTCCCATTGCTGGTATTGCGCTGCCAGGTCGGCTTTCGTGTAGTAATAGCACCAATCTTGTTCTGGCTGCGTGTACAAATAGCGGGTCAGGAAATTAGCCTCGCTCGAGGGCCTTTGCCCAATACGCTCGACATGCGAAATTGCGGCTAATTGCCGCAGGGTGGGAGACAGGAACTTCGCCTGGGCGTATTCCGGGCGCATCATCCACAGACATTGGTTCGAACCGGGGTCGAAGGAAATGACAATCGAGCCGCCCGGCTGCCCCTGGAATGTGACCGAAGCGCGGCGATCGGAGAAAGGCTCGCCGTTCAGGTGCGCTTCCAGGTCATTGTTGAACTCGACCAGAGGCAGATACCAGAGGTCCATTTCTTTCGAGTTCGTTTCCCCCGGCTGGTCGTAAATTGAATTGATGCCAAACGAAATGGGATACGTCCCCATGAACATCAGGAATTCATCTTCGGACAAGATGGCTGTCCCTGGCTGGATGGAGGGCGCGCGCAAGTACAACTGCCGGTAAAAGTTGACCTGCTTGTCCCACGCCCAGCGGAAATCGTTGGTATACCGCAGATGCCAGCCGAACAACAGGCCGGCTATCACAGAAAGGATGATCCAGCGCGTGCGCGGCACCTTGACCACCATATCTATCAGCGCTGTCACGAACAACGCTGCGCCAAACAACATCCCTAAACTGAAACGGCTGTTCCACGGCGGCAGTTTGGTGTGGATTTCATAGCCAGCCGCATAGACCGGCAACAATCCCAGCAGCAGGGCAACTCCCCCCACTGCAAGCATTTGCCGGGCGGGGGAAGCGGCCTCAGACGCCCACCCGCTTCGACGGGAAAAGAACCAAAACAGACCCCAGCCGCTTACCAGACTCATTAGCAGGGCATAGCGGTTGACGGAAAGTCTCAGTTCGAGCGCGGAGGGGTCGAGGAGTTTGTTCCAGGAGGAGACCAGCACCAATGCCAGGTCGGGCAAGGCGCTGAGAATTGTGGAGACGACCGTTGCTAAAGGGTCATTCAGCAGCGCGGTCAATCCAACCGGTTCGTTACGGCCTTCGGCAGCGGCATGATAGAGAAAGCCGCGCCAGATGAAGTAAAAGATGAAAACAATCAGATAGGGCAGCCACAGCCGCAGGCTGGTTTTCAGTTTCCCTTTGAACGTCTCTTGGAGAGAAGCGTCCAGCGCCATCCAAATCAACATCGGGCGCAGCAGGTCAATACCGGCGTAGAATTCGAGCGTGAACAGATGTAGCGTCTGAGCGGTCAACGCCAGGAGGGTATACAGCCAGTAGCGCTGCTTGAGTGACTGGAGCATGAAGAACATGGACAGCCCAAACAGAAAATACCCTGTCCAGTGATGGGTGAAGGTGGCTGCCAGCGGCTGTAAGGTAAAAAACGGGTAGAGGGCAAACAACAACGCGGCGGTGAAATTCTGCCAGCCGGCTTTGGGCCACAAGGTGCAGAAGATACCCCAAACCAACAGCGCGCTCAACCAGCGCATGAGCAGGGCGGCAATTTGCCAGGCCAGCGGTTCGTACCCCAGCAAAGCAAAACCGATTATGTAAATCCAGGAGGCGAAAGGACGGCCATCGTACTGCATCAATTCCAGGATGCCGCTCGGGCCATAGCGATAGTGGTAATAGACCACGTTCCAATCATCTTGATAGTAGCCTAATTTTGGCGCCAGCAGTCCAAATGCCAGGACGCAGGCTGCCAGCAGGACCCACGGAACGCTCTTTTCATTGATTTGGATTCGCTTTGTATAAGAGAGGAAGGAGGTCATAAAGGGTATTCCACTTACTTGATGCTTCGCTTGAGGACGTTGATTTCTTCTTGCGATAGGTCGGGCAGGTCCTCGCGTCTTTCTACGCCCAGGGCTTGCCTCTGCGCCTCGCGCCATCTCTCCAGCCGGGCGTTGACCTGCGCCTCGTAGCCCTCTTGCGATGGCTGGTAGAAGTAAGTGCCAAGCAAGCGTTTGGGGAGGTACTGCTGCGGGACGTAATGCCCCTCGAAGTCGTGCGGATAGACGTAGTCTTTGCCCTGGCCGGTGACCGCGTCGCGGTTGGCGTCTTGCAGGTGGCGCGGCACGGAGACCTGGCCCTCTTCTTCGAGTTTCTTCATGGCCTTGAAGTAGGCCGCGGCGCTGTTGGACTTGGGCGCCGTAGCAAGATACAGGGTGGCTTCGACAATCGGGTAGACGCCCTCTGGCAGGCCGATGTAATCGAAGGCTTGCGCAGCGGAGTTGGCGACCACCAATCCCATTGGATCGGCCAGCCCAATATCTTCACCGGCCAAAATGATGAGGCGGCGCAGGATGAAGCGCGGGTCTTCACCGGCGTAGAGCATCTTGGCCAGCCAGTACAGGGCTGCATCTGGGTCGCTTCCACGCACGGACTTAATGAAGGCCGAGATGGTGTCGTAATGCGCGTCGCCGTCCTTGTCGTACAGCACCACGCGGCGTTGGATGGATTCCTGTGCTACGTCGAGCGTGATGTGGATGACGCCGTCTGCGTCAGGGGGAGTGGATTCTACAGCCAGTTCGAGGGCGTTGAGGGCGTTGCGCGCATCGCCGCCGGCCACTTCGGTGAAATGGGAGCAAGCCTCGGGGTCCAGGAGGATGCGGCGCGTCCCATAGCCGCGCTCCTTGTCGGCCAGAGCGCGTTCCAGCAGGATGCGCGTCTCGTCTTGATTCAACCATCTAAGTTGGAAGACGCGCGAGCGCGAGATGAGCGCGCCAATGACCTCGAAGTAGGGATTCTCGGTGGTGGCGCCGATGAAGGTAATGACGCCCGCCTCGATGTGCGGCAGGAGCGCGTCTTGCTGGGCTTTGTTCCAACGGTGGACCTCGTCCACGAACAGGATGGTGCGGGTGTTGTGCAGGCGGCGGCGTTCGAGGGCTTCTTCGATGATGGCGCGCAGGTCGCTTTTGCCTGCCAGGATAGCCGAAATGGTGACGAAGTGACTGCGGGTGTGATTGGCGATGATTTGCGCCAGCGTGGTCTTACCGGTGCCAGGCGGCCCCCACAGGATGATGGACGAGAAGAGTTTGTCGGCCTCGATGGCGCGGCGCAGCAGTTTGCCCTCGCCAACGATATGTTCTTGCCCAATGAACTCCTCCAGCGTGCGCGGACGCATTCGCGCAGCCAGCGGGGCCTCGCTTTTCATGCGTTCGTGCAGGGCGTGATCGAAGAGGTCGGGCATGGACTGATTATACTTGCTCTCGGGGTATAATGTAGCGGCGATCGTCGAAATGAACCATGACCATCCATAGCATTTCCCAGATTGGCAGCGTTTTACGCAACGCTGTCGCTTTTGATTTCAAGAAGCCAGCCGAGGTCAGTATGAAAGCCGATTCCTTGTTGACCCAGGCCGAGCAACTATTTAACTTGCTCGACTCGCGCCAGGTGGACTACGTTCTCGTCGGCGGAATCGCCCTGCTGACCTACGTGGAAGGGCGCAATACGCAGGATATTGATCTCATCATGGCGCTGCCTTCCCTTGCCAAATTGCCGGAGATCAAGATCGAAAGCCAGGAAATGTATTTTGCGCGCGGAAAATTCGGGGAATTGCAAATTGACATTCTGCTGACGAAAAATCCCTTGTTTGCGAAAGTGGAGAAAAAATATACGGTCGTCAAAAAATTCATCGAGCGAGAGATGCGTTGCGCGACAGTGGAAGGGCTGATTTTGCTCAAACTGTTTGCCTTACCGTCGTTGTACCGTCAGGGAAGTTTCGAGCGCGTGGGAACTTATGAAAACGATATTGCCATGCTGTTGAACGCCTTCAACCCGAAAATGGAGCCCCTGCTTAAGGAATTGGGAAACCACTTGAACGAGACCGACATGGCCGAAGTGCGTAATATCGTTGCGGAGATCGAAGCGCGACTTCGACGGTTTCGGAAGGCGAGCAAGTAGCCAGAGCCAGACTTGCGTGTAGATAAACTTTCAGGGCTTCGAGGGCGCGATTCGAGAAAGGCGCGGCGGCCTGCTTGTCGCCTTTGCCGATGCTGACGGTACGCCGCATACCTGCGGCGCGGTGACGGGGGACCTCGACTGAACCTGTATTGCAGGCCGTTCACGATGACGGCCTGATGCCGGAACGGAAAAATTAGTCTTCGAAGATTTCGTGATAGCCCTTGTCCAGTTCGTCGTCCGAGAGATGGACGTAGCGCTGCGTGACCTGGATGTTGGCGTGCCGCGCCAGGGCCTGGGC
>Ga0209018_1002056_pt1 | contig 14880 bp, 12 predicted proteins | sample YNPBryBLVA2012_FD_185814 | JGI IMG/M metagenome (GOLD analysis project Ga0209018, IMG submission 185814) | Anoxygenic and chlorotrophic microbial mat microbial communities from Yellowstone National Park, USA - YNP Bryant BLVA 2012 (SPAdes)... ...
CCTCATCATTGACAATATGCGCCAGCCGTTCGCAGATTACCTCGTCCCCCGGTCGGCAAAGCGTCCGCAGTGCCACCTGATTGGCCATGGTTCCCGAGGGAACGAAGAGAGCGGCTTCCTTTCCCAGAATCTTCGCCGTTTCCCTTTCGAGCGCCTTGCCGGTCGGATCATCGCCGAAGACGTCATCACCGACTTCGGCGGCCGCCATGACGGCCCGCATCTGCGGCGACGGCTTGGTCACCGTATCGGATCTCAAGTCGATGATTTTTGACAAATCGTTATCCTAAAACAAAAAAGGTGATAAGACGGCATCGCTGATCGGGGGATAGCGCCTGAACTCAACAGATTTTCATGACGTTGATCGCTCTGTTTCTATCGATCCTGTCAACCTCGAAAATTACATCATCGCCCTTTTTGAGCGTGCGATAGCCGCTGGCGCATATTTCGGTGAACCTTACATACAATTCATGCGGGATATCTCTTGAGGTGATGAAACCGTACCCTTTCAGGTCGTTGAACCACTTGACGGTTCCTTTGTGCATCATGCCTCCCGTGTGCTTGCGGCGATTGGCCGCTTTCCGAAGTGCGGTTTGCGTCCGCCTGAGCCGATTTCATGCCCGGCGATCGGGCTGGTCATAAACTTAACTATTCCGTATTCGAGATTTTGTTCCGCGGTAATTCAGCCCGGCCGGGGCTTTAACTTTCCGGCTGATTCAGTCCGCCAACCGGTTTTCGGCCCCGGCTATTTCACAGGTACATCAATTGCTGATTCAGCACCAATTGCATGATACCGCCGGCGACAAGCGGAACGGAAATATTATCGTCGATCGGCAGAGGCAGAAGCTCTGTGATCGCCCCGGCGATTATCCCGGCGATGGTTATTTTCCAGTTCAGTCCGGGCACGATTTTTATGGCTATCGAGGTGAACGCGAGGAAAGCCAGGGTTCCCTCGAGCGATTTATAATGGATTTTGAATCTGCCGATTGTGCGTCCGATTAACGCCGCGGCCACATCGCCGATCACGATAATGACCATGGCCGCCGCCGCAACCCGTCTGTCATAAAAGAGAAACACGAGGAGACCGGCCAAAAGAATCGTGGTGGAGCCGGCAAAACTCTTCGTCTCCCGCGGGCGCAACATGAAACCGAAATTGACGCCCATGAATTTTTTGATCGAGTCGTTGCCGAAAAATCGAAGCAGATCGAAAAGGAGACTTAAAATCAGCAGACCCGCTAATATAGACACAACCTGCCTCGGGTTGAATAGAAAATACCCCAGCGGAATCAGCAACGAACAAAGATGTATTCCCTTACGCCAGAGCTCGCCTCTCCAGCTCAGTGATGCTTCGTTCACGGCGATCCCGGCCCCAGTCAACGGAATCAGCCTCCGCGATTCAAATTGATCGGTTTGATGACCTCGGGAAATTCGTATTTCTCGAGAGTCCGGTTGTCGATGACAATATTGGCCGACGCCCGCCATTGGTCGAGTATTCGTTTTTTGACGGCATTGTCGGCGTTTTTCTTCAACGCATCCCTGATCCCCGGCCTTACCTGATCGATGGTTTTGTCCTGCCTTTTGTCCGTGAGCTTGGCTATATGATATCCCCAGACGGTTTTTATGGGAAGCGATATTTGACCCACCTCGAGCTGTTTGACCGCCTCGAAGAAGGTCGGCCCCATTTCCTGCTCCGAAATATAGCCGAGATCGAATGCGATTTCCCGGATTTCTTTCTCTCCGGGATAATAGCGCAAAGCCATTTCCTTGAAATCGGCCCCTTGCAGCAGCGAATCCCTGATGATAAGGGCCAGGGTCGAATCCTGGAAAATGATATGCTGCACTTTCAGGGGTTTCTTTTCCCGATAGCGCTCCTCGAAATAGCGGTCGTAATAGGCTTTCACCTCATCCTCGGTCGGTTGATAGGTGGTATCGCGCAATATCTGTTCCAATTTCCGCCGGGCTTCGTTATCGGTGAATTCGATGCCGGCGCTGATGACTTTCGGATTGTCATAATATCCCAGATCCTTGCCGGCTGCCCGCAGAAGGTTATTGACCGACATGTCCTGCAGCAATTCGCGTTTGATTTCCGGCGTGGCCTCCGTGTATTTTTTGAGCCGCATGAATTTCGGCAGATTTTGCAGAAGACGGTCGGCGAACACCGTATCTTTGCCATTGACCACCATGACCCATTCGTCGGCTTTGACCAGACTATCGGGCAGATTCAACACCTGTTCGTTGAATTCATAGTGGGCGATCGATTTCAGGGAATCGACGAATTTGTCGGCCTTCTCTTTTTCATGATTGCGGAACAGCGAGGCCCTTATCGTGCCGCGTAGTTGGGCGTCGAGCGGTTTGAGTGTCGGCATGAGATGCTCCGAAACCTTAATGATATGAAAGCCCTGACGGGTCTTCACCGGTCCGACGATCGAGCCAACTTCGGCCGAAAACGCCGCCGAATCGAATTCGGCAGCCATCCGCCCGCGGCTGATCAGGCCCATATCTCCGCCCTTTTGATTGGTGTTTTTATCCTCGGAGTATTTGGCGCACAGACTGTCCCAGTTTTCACCGCTTTTGGCTTTGGCCAGAATCGCTTTGGCCCGCTTGAGCGACTCCTTTTCATTGGCCGCAATGATTTTCTCTTTAGCCTTGGCCGATTTGACTCCGGCGGTTTCGGGTTTGGGGATCGAGATCAATATTTGAGCCGCCCGAACCTGTTCCGGCGTCATGAATTGCTCGGGATGCTGGGAATAGAAAGAGTCGATTTCCGATGAATCCATCTGGATTTTGAACGTGATTTCACCATCGAACATGAGCCTGAACACGTTGTTGGCGATCTCGGAGTTGCGCATTTCGATAAATGCGCGGTCTTGTTCAAGGATTGCTTTGACCGAATCGACGCGGATATCGATCAGTTTCTGATTTATCAGGCTGTCCAGCAGGTTTTGCTTCAGCAGTTGAACATCGGTTGTATCGCTGATGATGACATTTTTCGCCCCCGCGATCGAATCCATTTCCGCCGCCGTGATCGGGCGGCCGTCCACCCGGCCGAGGACGACCTTGCTTTTATCGACGAATTTATATCCTCCGGCGCAAGAAATGATCGCCAACCCACAACAAAGTAAAACCGCATGAAATATTTTCATCCCTGCTCTCCATACTGATTGTAATTTCTCTTCACAGGTTTTGAAGTTACCCAAGGTCATCGTGTCTGTCAAGCCCTAAACGCCGAAATTCCCCGCCGGTCGCCCGGGCGCTTGATTAAGGAAATCGATTATTTTTCCGGTTACCGCCGCCGGTTCTTCAAGATTAACCATGTGGGCGGCGCCATTTATGATTTCAAGCTTTGAATTTTTCAGATGGCGGGCGAGATATTTCGCCGCATCGATAAATTGCGAATCCTGCGCTCCGGCGATCACCAGCACCGGCTGATTCAATTCCGATAGCCTTCGCCGCCAATTGCCATCCGGCTCGGCGGCTATCCGGCCGCGCAGCATCGTCTGAAGATAATCCGGGTTGTGACGCATTAATATTTTATCCCACAAGCCGCGGATATCCGGGTTTCTTCTGAACATATTGGCCACCAACGGGCCGTTGCGGATGCCCGTTCTCTCGGCCCATAATTCTATGCCGCCTTTTTGAAGCAGTTCCAATTCGCGACTCATCGCCTCCGTTTTGGCTTTACCGGCGGGCTTGCCGGAAGACGGCAAGATTGAGGAAACGAGGATTAATTTCGATATTCTGTCGGGCCGGCTCAGAGCGACACGGAAAGCCACCGGGCCGCTCATGGAAAAGCCAAGTATGGCGGCGCCGCGGATATTCAATTCGGCGATCAATCCAAGAACGTCTTCGGTCATCGCCGCCGTCGACCAGCGCGGGCCGCAGGATGATTTCCCGAAGCCGCGCAAATCGACTGTTATCGTTCTGAAATTGCGGACGAGCTCCGGGATCTGCAATTCCCACATCAGGCCGTTGAGAGCGTAACCGTGAAGCAATATCAAGGGCGGGTGGTTGCTGCCCGCTTCTTCGTAATATATGGCCGCATCGCCGGCGTCGAAAAACGGCATCTATTCCTTCTCTTCGAAAACCGCCCGCAGGGCGGCGTTGATCGTGTCCCAGTCGAAACCACGGCCGGAGAGAAACATGGCCAGTCGTTGCTTGGCCTTTAACCGGGGAATCTCTTTCAAACTTTTCATTTTTTTTCGGGCCAAATCGGCAGCCGCCTTCAGTTCGTCGTAATCCGCCAGTTCGGCGGCCATCGCTTTATCGACCACCGGCGAAGGGACTCCTTTTCGGCGCAATCTCCTTCTTATCAGCATTTTACCCTTGGCGCCGCCGATCAAAGTGGAATGAATCAAAGCCGAGGCGAAAGCGGTGTCATCGATATATCCGAGCTCTTTGAGCTTTTTTATCACCTCTTCGGCATGGCGGCCGTAGATCGGCGTATATTTCAACTTGCTGAACAATTCTTTCTCCGAATGACGTCGGCGGGCAAGCAGATCGATCGCTTTCTGCTTGAGATATTGGAACTCGGCTTTCTCCCTTAACTCGGCAAGAAGAGTCGGCGATAGTTGAGTTCCCTGCCGCAACCCATATTTAAGAACCAGCTCGTCATCGACCGGAAAAGCAGGACCGTTTTCCATCCGCAGCAGGTAAAATCCCTTTTTTCGTTTGATTTTCTCGATAGAAAGAACGGCCGGCATGATTCGGTCTCAACTCGGAAATCTAACGCGCGATATCTTCGGCATATCAATAGATCACGCCCCCCGGCTTCGCCCAGCCGCCGAAAATCGGAAATCAAATACCTCTGGCAAGCAACTCGACTATGTCAACCACCGCATGCGATTCGGCGCAATCTTTCGCCTTAATGCCATCCTCCAGCATCGTCATACAGAACGGGCAGGCGACTCCTATAGTTTTGGCCCCGGTGCCGATAGCTTCTTCGGTCCGTTCGATATTTATTCTTTTGCCAGTCGTTTCCTCCAGCCACATGCGGGCGCCGCCCGCACCGCAACAGAACGAGTTGTCGCGGTTTCTTTTCATCTCGATACGTTTGCCGATGGCATCGATAAGGTTTCTCGACGGCTCGTAAAGGCCGTTATGGCGCCCCAAATAGCAGGAGTCGTGGAAAACGATCTCGCTGTCCCGACCACCATCGCGGCCGAATTTCGAGTAGTCGATTTTCAACCGGCCGCTTTTCAGCAGCTCCTCGATCAGTTGATGCGCATGCCAGACCTGATAATCGCCGCCGAAATCGGGATACTCGTTTTTCAGAGTATTGAAACAATGGGGACAGTTGGTGAAAATCTTTTTTACGCCGAGGCTGTTCAGCAATTCGACATTGGCTGCAGCCAGCGTTTGGAACAGGGATTCCTCGCCCAATCTACGAGCCGAGTCGCCGGTGCAGCTTTCATCGGCGCCCAGTATCGCAAAATCGATTCCGGCCGCGTTCATTATTTTCACCGTCGCCCGGCTGACTTTGATGTTACGGGCATCGAGCGCGCCCGCACAACCGACCCAATACAGCCATTCGAATTTTGGTTTGTCGGCCGCCAGATGAATTTCGAGATCTTTATACCAATCCGCCCGCGCCGATCGACCCATTCCCCAAGGATCTCCCGCTTTTTCCATGTTTTTCAGCGCCAGCCCCCCCTGCGGCGAAATGGCCCCTTCGTTGAGCACCAACGATCGGCGGTAATCAACTATTTTCGGTACATGTTCAATTAGCAGCGGGCAGGCCCTCTGGCAGGCATAACAGGTCGTGCAATCCCAAATTACCTCTTCCGTGATAACGTCTTTTACCAGATCTTCCTTGAACTGGTCGGTCCGGCCGGCGAATATATATTCCGCTTTGCTTTCGGCATGGCGACGCAGCTGCATTATGATGTTTTTGGGTGATAATGGCTTTCCCGTGTTCCAGGCGGGGCAGTTATCCTGACAGCGACCGCACTCGGTGCAGGAAAGGCCATCGAGGTAGTCTTTCCAGGAATGATCCTCGACTTTGGCAACGCCGAACGATTCGCTGTTTTCAAGGTCGATTTTTCGAAGCCTGGTTCCGGATTTGGGATCGGCCCAAAAGACGTTGAACAGCGAAGTGAAAACGTGCATATGCTTGCCCAATGGAACATAATTCAGCATCGCCATGAACGAAAGCAGATGGCCCCACCAGAAAAAGTGCGCCCAGAAACGGGCTGTTTCCGACGGTGTATGCCAAAATTGGGTGGCTAAGAAATTGACGAGGAATCCGCCCTCGATCGGATTCTGCCGGCTGACGATATGAAAGGCGTCCGAAAAGAGATCGAACAACATGAGTCCGGCGATCAAGACCAAAATCAGCGCCGCTCCGGGGCTTTGCGTAAGCCTTTGAGGTCGGACGACATATCTTTTTACGGCAAAGCCGACTACGCCCAGAATCACCAAAAAGCTGAACAGATCAAGCAGAAACATGAAGGGGGTCCGCAAAACATCCCCCAGCAAAGGAATATGAAATTGCGGGCTGACCCCCTTGCCGAAAAAATTGATGGTCCCGAAACCGATGATTACGAACCCCCAGAAGACTACGAAATGGGCCACACCGGAAAACGGATCGTCGAGCAACCGTTTCTGACCGAAAACGAATCGGGCGACACGTCCGAGTCCAGCGACGATATCGATCCGCCGCTCGTCTTTTCTAAATTTCCCCAACAATCTGATATAACGACTTATGATGAAAGCGAAAATCGTGAGGCCGCCGAAAAAGACCAAATAGAATGCGATTTTTTCGAAACCTTGCGGCGATATTTCAGTCAATTGTTCCATTTTTTCGTTCTCCGATACGCTTGAAGCCGGTTGGCCGAATTCATTGATTGGCGGCCCGGCCGCTTTCGACTATCATAACAGAGTGCTATATCTCGGTCAAGAGAAAAGCCCGCGGTAAAATGTCCAATTCGGCACAGACGGAACGGCCATGGTTGCGGTTGTCGCTGGGCCGCCAACAATACCTTTTGGTCTTGAGCGGCCGATCCATTAAATAATTGACTAATAACAATCATCGTAATAACTTTCCCCGTTCATATGGGAGTGTCGTTGGAAAAGTTGAAAGCGAGGGAAATTGCGGCCTTGATCGCCGCGGGCGATTGCACCTGTACCGAGACGGCCGATTTCTTTCTGAGTCGAATAGAATCGCTCAATCCGAAAATCAATGCTTTCATAAGCTTCGATAGAACCGCCGCCATGGCCCGCGCCGAAGAGCTCGACAGGGCGTTGAAATCGGGCAAAGCGGAGCTTTCGCCGCTTTACGGAGTCCCGGTCGCTTTGAAAGACAATATGCAGGTGAAAGGACAACCGACCACCTGTGCTTCCAAAATCCTCACCGGACATACGGCCGTTTATGATGCCGGCATAACGGTTAAATGTCTGAAAGCCGGCATGGTGATAGTCGGCAAAACCAATCTTGACGAATTCGCCATGGGCTCGTCGAACGAAAACAGCGCTTTTGGTCCGGTGCGAAATCCGATCAATACCAGCAAAGTGCCGGGCGGCTCCTCCGGCGGCTCGGCGGCCGCCGTGGCCGCGGCCATGGCCCCGCTTGCTTTCGGATCCGATACCGGCGGCTCGGTCAGGCTGCCGGCGGCGTTTTGCGGAATTGTCGGCTTGCGGCCCTCATACGGCCGAATATCCCGTTACGGTCTGGTCGCTTTTGCTTCTTCACTCGACCAGATCGGGCCGTTCGCACTCGATACGACGGATATGGCTCTGGTTTTGGCTGCGGCAGCCGGACACGATCGCCACGATTCCACTTCCGTGAATCAACCGGTGCCCGATTATGCAGCATCGCTTGAACAAGGATTGGCGAATCTTAGAATCGGCATACCCCGGGAATATTTCGGCGAGGGGATCGAGCAACCGGTCAGGAGTGCCATCGATAACCTAATCAGCGGGCTGCGTGCCGATGGCGTGAAATTGGTCGATATCTCATTGCCGACGACGAAGTATTGTATCGCCATATATTACATCATCGCCAACGCCGAAGCCTCGTCGAACCTGGCCCGCTACGACGGCGTAAAATACGGCCTCAGGATCGCTGCCGATTCGCTTATCGACATGTATTGCGCCACCAGAACGGCCGGTTTCGGGGCCGAGGTGAAAAGGCGGATCATGCTCGGAACTTACGTGTTATCGGCCGGCTACTATGACGCCTATTATCGCCGAGCCTTGAAGGTGCGATCGCTCATCCGCGCCGATTTCGATGAGGCTTTCAAGAAGTGCGACCTCATTTTATCGCCGACCTCGCCCTCGACCGCCTTTGCTTTCGGCGAACGCACCGACGATCCGCTCAAGATGTACCTGTCCGATGTTTTTACGGTGGCCGCGCCCTTGGCCGGATTGCCGGCGATATCGCTTCCTTGCGGCCTCGATCCGGCGGGCCTGCCGATAGGCGTGCAGCTGGTGGGGCGGTATTTCGACGAGGAAAGCCTTCTGCGCGGGTCATACCACATAGAGAGGATGCTTGCTCGTGGCTGAAGAATACGAACCGGTCATAGCCCTCGAGATGCATGCGCAATTAAAAACCGCCTCGAAAATGTTTTGTGCTTGTCCGGCTTCATACGGCGGTCCTCCGAACAGTCAAGTCTGTCCGATTTGCCTTGGCATGCCGGGAACTCTGCCGGTTCTCAACAGGCGGGCGGTCGAGTTCGCCATAAGGCTGGTTTTGGCGACCGGCGGCACCGTTCACCCGCGCAGCATTTTCGCCCGAAAGAACTATTTCTATCCGGATTTGCCGAAAGGTTACCAGATTTCCCAGTATGAATCGCCGCTGGCGACCGGCGGCATGATTGCAATCGATACGGAAGACGGGCCGAAAAATATAGGCTTGATCCGGATTCATCTCGAAGAAGACGCCGGCAAATCGATCCATCAGGAGAACGGCGAATCGACTCTTGTCGATTTCAACAGGTGCGGCGTACCCTTGATCGAGATCGTATCCAGGCCCGATTTGAGAAGTCCCGCGGAAGGGCACAATTTTCTTCTAAAATTGAAACAGCTCGTCGAATATCTCGATATCTGCACCGGCAATATGGAGGAAGGTTCGCTTCGCTGCGACGCCAACATTTCGATCAGACCGAAAGGCACCGGAAAATTCGGCACCCGCTGCGAGCTTAAAAACATGAATTCGTTCCGCGGCGTTGAGAGGGCGCTGAATTATGAGATAATGCGCCAAACGAAAATTCTCGCCGCCGGAGGCGTTGTCGAACAACAGACATTGCTCTGGGATGAGAAATCGAATATATCGCTGCCGATGCGCTCCAAGGAGGAATCGCACGACTATCGCTATTTCCCGGAACCCGACCTGATGTATCTTGATGTTACTCCCGAATGGATAGAGCAAATCAGAAACGAGATGCCCGAATTGCCGGCGCAGCGCCGCCGAAGATTCATCGAACGGTATGGTTTGCCCGCCTATGACGCCGAGGTGTTGACCTCGAGCAGACCGCTGGCCGATTATTTCGAAGCGGCCGTTGCCGTTTCCGGCGATCCGAAACCGACCTCGAACTGGATAATGACCGAACTCATGCGCGAAATAAAGGAAACCGATATCACCAGGATCAAGATCTCTCCGGAAAGCCTCGGCGAATTGTTGCTGATGATAAAATCGGGTGAGATTTCCGGCAAAATAGCCAAAGATGTTTTCGGCGAGATGATCCTTTCCGGGAAACAGCCGAAAGCGATCGTCGCCAGCAGCGGTCTGACCCAGATTTCGGATGAATCGCTTATCGCCCAAACCATAGAACGGATCATCTCGGCCAACCCCGACAATGTCAAAAAATATCTATCGGGCAAAGAGGGTCTGTTCGGATTTTTCGTCGGCCAGGTGATGAAAGAAACCGGCGGCAAGGCCAATCCTGCTTTGGTAAACAAGCTGCTGCGGGCCGCCTTTGCCCGGCTCGGGAAAAAGTGATGCTTCGAATCACCGTTTTCGTGTCCGGCCGCGGCACCAATCTGCAGGCGATTATCGATTTCACCCGGAATAACCCCGATGAAGCCGTCGTTGCGGCCGTCATCTCCAATAATTCGCGGGCGTTTGCGCTGCAAAGGGCGGCCAACGCCGAGATACCGGCTTATCATATAAGCCGCACGACAATCCCCGATGAGAGCGGATATTGCGCCGCCCTCATGGAGATTTTGGCCGTGCACAGAACGAATCTGATAGTTCTGGCCGGATACATGAAATTGCTGCCGGCCGAAATCGTGCGGAACTTCCATGGTCGAATAATCAACATTCATCCGGCCTTGCTGCCCAAATACGGCGGCCCCGGCATGTATGGCGAACATGTCCACCGGGCGGTGTTGGCGGCCGGCGAAAAATATTCGGGGGCGACCGTGCATATGGTCGATGAGAAATATGATCACGGGCCGATTCTTATCCAGCGGCGCGTCCCGGTCATGCCCGATGATACACCGGAAAGTCTGGCGGCGCGGGTGTTGCAAGTGGAGCATCGTATTCTGCCTGAAGCAATTGGGCTGTTTATAAAATGATCAACCGACATTTCCCGGCCGTCTTCGTCGCCTGCGCCATCGCCATCGCCGCAGTCTCCCCGAAAACACTCTCCTGGCCAACTTATATCCGGCGCATCGAAATCAGACGGCTCAACGTATTCGATCGCGATCTCCAGGAGAAAAATCGCTGGTATTATCGGCTCGCCAATCGGCTCCATATGAAGACGCGCGAAAGCGTGATCCTTCGGGAACTGACGTTGGCGGAGGGCTGCCCATTCAACGACTTTGACCTGCAAGAAAGTCTGCGCAACCTGCGCCGCCTTGCCTTCATCGGTGAAGCCGAAGCGGAAATTATGAATGTCGGAAACGATTCGCTTGACCTGATGATCAGCACCGAAGATTTGTGGACGACCGTTTTCGGCCTTTCCGGCGAGGGCGGCGGCGGCAACTGGCGGATTGAGCTGTATGGCAATGAAAAAAATCTGGCCGGACTGGGAATTGAAATTGGTTGTCTATTGCAGTTTGATTCAGATAAAAATAACGGCTGGGGCGCCTTTTACCACGACCGGCGGTTTGCCGGTTTGCCGGTGGCATTCGAATTTTCCGGCGAAAACTATTCTCTGTCCGAAAGATATTATGCACGGGCGGCAAAACCGGCCTACAATCTTGCCGACCGCTGGGATGTTTCAGCGACATATGAATGGCTCGATACGACAAGGCGGCTGTACAGTTCGGGGATCGAACTGGCTCGCTTCCGGCAAAAGCAGCGCGGCTATTCGCTGCAGTTAAACCGGGTGTTCGGGATTTATAAGCGGGCGATTCCTTATTTGAGTTATCATTATAAAAAGGATACTTATAGCCCCGAGTCGACGGTATCGTTGAATTCAATCCACCTGCCGGAAAACGAAATTCAAGCCGGTCCGGGGATTGGATTACGTATCGCTTCGCTTGGTTTCGATACGGCGCGTTTCCTTGACGAGCCGGGCAACACCGAGGACATTCAGTTGAATTGGTCGGCCGAAGCATCCACCGTGTTTTCCTCCACAAGTTTCGGGGCCGGCCTGGATTCGAGGTCATGGAACTTTCAATTAAAGGCGCTGCGCCGCATTTTGCGGGGTGCGTATCTGGGAATCCGCGATAATTATTCTTATCGCCTATATACCGGCGGGAAAGACCGACTTCTCAACACCGTCGAAACGGCGCTTTATTTCAAACCGCTGCCATTGCATACCTTGGCCTTGCGTGGGCTTTCGGTTTTGGCTTGGAGACAGAAAAGCGACTATCAGCTGCTGCTCGGGGGTGACTCCGGCCTGCGCGGCTATCCGGATAGGTTTTTGGAGGGGAACCGGCTTATTTTATTCAACGCCGAATACAGGTTTTTCGCGCCGACGACGATCCTGACCATCATTCCCGGGGCGGTTCTTTTTTTCGATGCCGGCAATGTATGGGATGCTGGCCAAGCGGTTGCTTTCGGCGATCTGCGGAAAAACGTCGGAATTGGGCTGCGTTTCGGCCTGACCAGATCTTCGACGGCCAAAATCATCCGAATTGATTTGGCGCAAGGGCTTGATGGAGGCTCGACTTACATTTCTTTTGGCACAGGCAATGTCTTCGACCTCAAACCTTTTCGATAATTACCGGCGACGTTTCCGGCTGCTTTTAATCGGCTTGGCTTTCGTCAGACTGGTCATGGCCCTGATAATCGATCCGGCGCCACAGGAGGCATATTATTGGAATTACTCACGCCATCCGGCGCTTTCGTATTACGATCACCCGCCGTTGACCGCCTGGCTGTTGCGAGTATCGACTTTGATTTTCGGCGATACCGCCTTCGCCCTCCATTTACCGGCGGTGGTCATTTCCCTGATACTCACCATCGTTCTTTTCCGATTCTTGTCCGTTTTATACGATGAAAAAACCGCCTTTTGGGCGGTAGTGCTTGCCTGTTCGGTATTGCTGTTTTCGATCGGGTCGATTATCACCACTCCCGATACGCCGCTTTTGCTTTTCTGGCTTTTGCTGATTGTTTGTCTTTATCGGGCGGTGCGGGAAGGGGGGTGGGGTTGGTGGTTATCTACGGGTGTTGTCGCCGGGGCGGCCATGATCTCCAAATACACGGCGGTTTTTGCGTTGGCCGGAGCCGGATTGTTTTTGGTCGTTTCCCGACAAAGGCGGAAGCTGATATATAGCGGCGGACCGTTGCTGGCCGCGCTGACGGCTTTTCTGGTTTTCCTGCCGGTGATTATCTGGAATTCCCGACACGGCTGGGCCAGTTTTCTGTTTCAGACCGGCCGTCGGGCCGCCGAATATTCCGGCGTTCGCCTTGATTATTTTGCGGGCTTTCTCGGGGTTCAGTTTGTTGTCGGCGGACTGCTGATATTGCCATTTTTGGTGTATGCCGTCTTCGCCGCGGCTCTGAAACCGAAAGACGAAAAAGAGCTGCTGTTTGTTTGTTTTGCGGTTCCCATGATCGTCGTTTTCGCGGCGGTTTCGCCGTTTCATTATGTTAAAATGAATTGGCTGGCTCCGGCCTATCTTTCGGCCGTGTCGTTGCTGGCTGTCAGACTGCCCGAACTGCGCCGCCGATTTTTCGCCGTCGCCTTCAGGATTTCTCTTGCTCTGGCTATCGTTTTTGCGATATTGACGCACATTCTGGTGGCCTTGCCGATTGTAGGCATGGGCTCCGCTGATTTGATATCCGGGTGGGATGAATTGGCCGCGAAAGTCGATCTGATCCGCCGCGAGATGGCGGATTCCGGGCCGCTGTTTATTTGTGGATACGATTACAAGACCGCCTCGCAACTTGCCTTTCATCTGCCAGACAAACCCGAAGTCCGGGCGAACAATATTTTCGGCGAAAACGGTCTGGCCTATAATTACTGGGCGAACCCGGCCGACCTTGTGGGCATGAATTGCCTTCTTGTCATAGATTCCCGTAGCGGTTACCGTAACGCCCGCCCAGCCGCCGCATTTTTCGAAAATATCTCCTCCGAGGAACGGCTTACCGTAAAGCGCTCCGGCAAAAAGATCACCGAATTTGCGATTTATCGCTGTTATCGTTACAAGGGAGACCTTCGATGAACCTGGTCAAGACCGACATTCCGGCGATTCCGCTTCTGAACAGGGGCAAAGTGCGGGATATCTACGACCTCGGCGAAAACCTGTTGATAATCGCCACCGATAGAATTTCAGCTTTCGACTGGATCTTGCCGACGCCGATACCTGGTAAAGGGAAAATTCTCACCTCGATGTCGGCTTTCTGGTTCAAAAAATTCGAGAATATGGTCCCCAATCACCTTATATCGACCTGCTTTGCCGATTTTCCGGAGATTCTCAGGCCCTTTCGGGAGCAGGTCGAGGGGCGCTCCATGCTCGTTCGCAAAGCTAAAAGGATCGATGTTGAATGTGTCGCCAGAGGTTATCTCGTCGGTTCCGGCTATAAAGATTACATCGAGCTGCAACCCGGTCCCGATGGCTTTGTAAATTTGCACGGTAACCCGCTGCCGGCAGGCTTGAAACTGGCCGAAAGATTGCCCCAACCTATTTTCACTCCGGCCACCAAAGAGGAATCGGGGCATGACCGGAATATCGGCTATTCGGAAATGGCCGGGCTGGTCGGATCGGAGCTGGCCTTTCGTTTGAGAAAAATCACGCTGGATATTTATTCGGCCGCTTCGGAATACGCTTTGAGCAAAGGGATCATTATCGCCGATACGAAGTTCGAATTCGGTCTGCTCGGCGACGAGCTGATATTGATCGATGAGATATTGTCCCCCGACTCCTCGCGTTTCTGGCCGCTGTCGTCGTATAAAGTCGGTTCCAATCCGCCCAGTTACGATAAGCAGCTGGTAAGAGACTGGCTCGAGCAATCGGGATGGGACAAGCAATCGCCGCCGCCGGGTCTGCCCGACGAAATCGTCGGTGAAACTTTGAAAATATATCGGGAGGCCCATCGTTTATTGGTGGGTAAAGAAATTGATTAAACGGGCTTTGATTTCCACTTATGACAAAAGCGGGCTGGAGAAGCTCGCCGGTTTTTTGCACGGCCGAGGAATAAAATTGATATCCTCGGGCGGGACCTATGAATTTTTAAGGCGGATCGGCATCGCCGCAAATAAGGTCAGCGAAATCACCGGATTCCCCGAGATCCTGGCCGGCCGGGTGAAAACTCTTCACCCCGCTATCCACGCCGGAATCCTCTGCCGGGCCGATCAAGAAGCCGAACTTCTGGCCAACGGTTTCGAAAGGATCGACTTGGTGATCGTAAATCTTTATCCTTTCGAGGAGGTCATTTCGGCCGGAGCCAATCTCGACGAAGCGTTGGAGAATATCGATATCGGCGGGCCGGCCATGCTGCGCGCCGCCGCCAAAAATTTTCCCCGGGTGACCCCGATATGCTCCCCCGAATAT
>Ga0209018_1002059_pt1 | contig 14870 bp, 9 predicted proteins | sample YNPBryBLVA2012_FD_185814 | JGI IMG/M metagenome (GOLD analysis project Ga0209018, IMG submission 185814) | Anoxygenic and chlorotrophic microbial mat microbial communities from Yellowstone National Park, USA - YNP Bryant BLVA 2012 (SPAdes)... ...
GCTATGCTGGCGCGCGAGGAGAACGTCACCCTGCCAGGAGGTCGCTATGAACGTGTTCCATGGGCTTGCCTCAGGTCGCTTCTCGCTCCGTGAGGAGAGGTGAGCACGGAGCGCCATAGCGGCCGGTGGTTCACTGCCCATGGGTTCTGTGCGGCCCTTGAGGCTGCCGGCGTTACCTTTGATCAGCCCTGCATGATGACTAACGGGAACATAGGCTCTCGAAGAGGGGCATGGGGAAACCGGGTTTCCCCATGCCCCCACCCGCGGGAGGGTTTGGGAAGGCTGCGCCCTCCCAGGAACACCCGTATGTACATTGCGGCGTTGTGCGGCGCAGCCGCATGGACGGCTGAGGTGACCATCGTGCGCCGCGTTCAGCCCCCCTCCCGGCCTCCTCCCGCTGGGGGGAGGCGCCGGGTTCCCGCCCCCGGCGGGGGAGGGTCCGGGAGGGGGCCGGCGCCGTGCCCGCGGCGCCGTGGCGCGGGCGGGACACCCGCGCTCCCAGGGCATGGGCATCGCGGCGTGGTGCGTCACGCGCATGACCGTCTCACGTGACCATACGCCCTTGGCGAGGGGGGTGGGGAAACCGGGTTGCCCCACGCCACCGCCCCGCAGGGGCATGGGGAAACCGGGTTTCCCCATGCCCCCACCCGCGGGAGGGTTTGGGAGGGGGCAGCCCTCCCAGGAACAACCGTATGTTCATTGCGGCGGTGTGCGGCGAAGCCGCATAGAGGGCTGAAGCGTAAGGGCGTTCCCATATCCACCGGCGCGCGCGACGGGGCAATCATCGTCCTGCGGCGCGGCGCCGGCCTGCGCCTGGCCGGGGCCGCGGGGCGTAATTTGACAGACAATGATCCGGAAAGCGGTGGTATGAGCATTTAGAGAGACAAAGGTAATCGGGAGCGTAATTCCATACAGATTGCACCTGTCTCGGTCATACAGGGTAATGGGGTTATTATGGTCATCTGTCAGGATCTCAGGAACGGGACAGGATGTGGCGCTGAGAACCGCGATGGGGCGCAGCACTGCTGGTCCTGTGGCCGCACTCTGCGCTTTGCGCTCACGTTGCGAGACCCTGGGACGTTCGTCGCGCAGTATCGCATCAGTCGCGTCATCGGCCACGGGGGCTTCGGCGTGGTGTACGAGGCCGAGGATCTGCAACAGAACGGACTGGTGGTAGCGCTCAAGGAGACCTTTCATCCGGATAGCATTCGCTCGTTTGCCAACGAGTTCAGGGTTCTCCAGCGGCTCAGTCATCCCAACCTACCCCGCTACTACGCGATGTTCGAGGCCGAGGGCAATGGCTTTCTGGCGATGGAGTATGTCCCGGGCCAGAGCCTGGACGATGTGCTTTCCCGTCGACCAGGCCCACTCCTCGAGTCCCAGGTGATGGGATATGCGCTCCAGGTCTGCGATGCACTGTCTTACCTTCACAGCCAGGCACCGCCGATCATTCACAGGGACGTCAAGCCGGCCAACATCCGCCTGACCCCGGAGGGTCTGGTGAAACTGGTCGATTTCGGGCTCTTGAAGGAAGGCGCTCAGCAAACCCAGAGTTCGCGGCATATCCTATCCCCGGCCTATGCGCCGATCGAGCAGTGGGGCATTGGTGCCCGGGGAACCGATCCACGCAGCGACGTCTACAGCCTGGGCGCAACCCTGTTCCACCTGCTCACCGGTCAGGAGCCACCGCCAGTAACGGACCGTATTGCGGGGCCGGACGACTCGCTACCGCCCATCCTCCAGCTCAACCCGAACATCTCCAGGCATATGGCCCTGGCCATCTCGACGGCGATGGAGATCCAGGCGGACAGGCGGTATGCAGACATTGCGAGCCTGAAGCGTGCTCTTCAGGGAGCGGCGCCAACTCTTGCTCACCAGCCAGATGATCTGCCAATAGCCCGCGCGGGTGTGCGCCCGGGCCGAATGGTGCCGCATGCCGTTTTTCAGCCCCAGCCCGTCGTAGCGGTCGGCGCAAGCCCGGCGCCTGGGAATACGATCCCGCTTGCGCAGCCACAGCCGGTGGCTGGCATGCCAGCCTCTCCGCCAATCCCAACGACACTGACCATACCCGGCCTGAACGCCCTCGGAGCTGCCCTGGCAATCATTGCGCTGATCAGTGGGAGTATGATCGGTGCCATGCCAGAGATGGTCTTCTTGTCCTGGACCGCAAGCGTTCTGGCAAGCTGGTACATCTACTGGCAGCGTGGTGGTAATCCCTGGCCGATCGCCTTTCTTGCTCTGCTGCTGAACGTGGTAGCGCCAGTTGCGATCATCTGGACCCTCTTTCTCTGGCCGAAGCATGCGCGGCCCGCACCGCGCCCGACCTATCGGCCCCGGCTTCAGCTTGTCCTTGGCTTTGGCTCACTGGCCGCCGTTCCCCTGGTGGGCAACGCACCGGACCTGGTCTTCTTCGCCTGGTACGGGTGGATGCTGGTGGCCGAGTATATGTTCGTCAGCAAGGGCCGGCGTAACATCGTCATGGCCTTGACCACCATGCTGACCGGCCCGATCGGCGTGCTGATCGCCTGGCTTGCACCCCCCAGGCGAGTAGTTCCGTAAGTCAGGCTGATTGCGTAATCTGGCATTCCTCAGCGACTTTCGACAAAAGGCGGCGCTGATATTCCTGATGGAGATCTGCGTTGAATACTGCTACCAAAGCCACTTTCCGCCCGCGCGCCCGGCTTCTCTCGCTTCTCGGTGAGCAACTGATCAGCGATCAGGCCGTCGGGTTGATCGAGCTGGTGAAAAATAGCTACGACGCCGACGCGACCCGGGTGGAGGTTGCCATCCTGGGATTATCGACGGCAGAGAGTACCCGGATCGAAGTGCGCGATAATGGCATCGGGATGTCACGAGTCGATATCGAGGAGAAGTGGCTGAGCCCGGCGATTGACCATAAGGAGCGTCAAAAGAAGGCGAAGTCGCGATCTTCACGGGGTCGTCTTCCCATTGGCGAGAAAGGCGTGGGCCGCTTTGCAGTGCATCAGCTCGGGCGAAAGTTCACGCTGATTACGCGCATGGCTGATCAGCCGGAGGTGGTGCTGGAGATTGACTGGGACACTTTTGATAGTGGCGACACGTTTCTAGACGATGTGCCAGTCACGTTGTTCGAGCGGACACCGCAGCTTTTCACTAATGATCAGACAGGTACTTATATGCTGATCGAGCGCGCCCGCGCTAACTGGAGCGAACCGATGCTCGCGAAGGTACACCGGGCGTTGCGTCGCTTACAGAGTCCGCACAAAGCGATGAGCGACTTTCGGATCAGCCTGAGTTGCCCCGACTACCCTGCCTATGAGCGGATCGATAGCAGCGACGTTCTGGAACGGGCCCACTATGTCTTCCGTGGCTATGTCACCGCCGAGGGCTGGCTGGACTATGAGTACCGTTGCCAGCATCCAGCTTTGCCTGAACGCCGCAACACGGAAGATAATTTGAATCTCATCCCCCTGGCGCACAAAGAAATGGCGTCGTTCAGTGGGAATGGCTGCGGTCCCTTCCATCTGACCTTCTATGTCTGGGATCGTACTCAGGAGTACCTGAATCAGAGCGGAGTAGCGCGCGCCGACCTTGATGCAATGAGCGGGGTCTCACTCTTTCGTGATGGCCTGCGGGTGCTACCGTATGGTGAGGCGGGTAATGACTGGTTGGATCTGGATAAAGAGCGAATCAACAACCCCTCCCAGCGGATCAGTAATCAGCAGATCATTGGCTTTATCGAGGTTCAGCAGGAGGATACTCCGGGTCTGCGCGATAAGACAAATCGCGAGGGGCTGATTGACAACGCCGCCTTTCGTGATCTGCGGGCGCTGGTGCGCGCGGCGATGAATGTCTTTACCTCGCAGTGGACGCGAGACCGGCCGCGCGTGGAGCCGCGAACGCCGGCTCCTAAAACGGCGCTTCAGCAGGCGAAATCACTGGCCTCAGCGGTCGCTGAAAGTGCCCGCGATGATGTAGCGGTGACACTCCCACCGCCCCAGATAACACCACCGGCTCGTCCCTCCACGCAGCCGGTCGCTCCAGGTCAGCAGATTGCATTGCCGCTACCCCCCGACGCGCCATCACCCTATGTGACCCAGCGTCAGGCACTACGCGAGCTTATTGAGCACCTGGACCAGGCCGAGGCCTACCAGTCGCAATGCGAGGCTGACGCAAGCCAGCGCGAGCAGGTGCTGACTCACCTTGCAGCAACGGGTATGGCAGCCGAGCGAGTCGCGCACGAATTCGGTCGACAGGTACATGCCGCGCTTGAAGCGCTCAGCGATATTCGTCATCTCGGCCGCGGCGATAGTAAGGTGGCCCAGGCCATCCGTACGCTTGACACCTGTCTGGGCACGCTGCGCAATGAGTTCCGTGTGCTGGCGCCATACGAAGCTGGCTGGCGCCTGCAGCGTACTCAGCCGTCCAGCATCCGAGATGCAGCCGAGCTTGCGCTGAAGCTGAATGACCACCTGATCGGTGAGTACGGTATTGAGGCAGCGATCGAGGGTAGTGATTTCTCTGTCGTGGCCCGACCGGCATCGCTAGTTCAGGTGTTTGACAACCTGATCCACAACGCCTGTACCTGGTTGGCTGGTGCCAATAATTCGCGCCACATCAGCATAACGCTGATCGCGACGACGGGCACGGTATTGATTAGCGACACCGGTCCCGGCATTCCACCACATCTGGGCGATCAGATCTTCGAACCATTTATCACGCTGCGCAATGGTGGCCGCGGCCTGGGGCTCTATATCACCCGGGAGTTGCTACGGTCGATGCAGGCGACGATCGCTCTCGGTCCGGTTCGCTGCGATAAGCCCGGCGCAATGTTCGTCCTGCACTTCCCACTCCATAAAGGCTGAACACCAGTTTGATCACTCCTATGAATAAACCCACTTCGTCTGAGCTTCGCGACCGTCTCATTGCCGAATTGCGGCGAGACCTGGTTGGCCCACACGCGCCCGATGAGGAGATCAGCGACCGGCCGTCGGTTCAGTACCTCACTGGCATACTTTATCCCGCTGGCAAGGTGGCCGAAGACAGTGAGGAAGACGAACGCCTGGGGGTTGGTGGTGATGATGCTGGTGACGAGAGCGAAATCCAGGTCATCTTCTCCCAGACGATGTATCCTTCGGCGATCGGTCTCTCCTTTGCCGTGGATCGCAGTGTCAGCCGGTTATCGACCCACGTGGCCTACGGAGTCTACCAGCGAGGCGCCGGGGTGACCTGGAAACGGCAGCAAGTTGCCGAGGTGGTCACGATTACACTCGATAGCTCGGGCAGTGTGTGTCTGGAACGAGGAGCCCGGCTCGAATGGTCAGTACGTCCCCATAAGGACACCGTCACCATCACGATCTCCCTGGTGAATCGCAATGCCTCACCGCCTGGTCAGCAGATTGACGATGATATCTGTCTCTTCCAGCCGTCTATCCGGGTCACAGCTGAAGCGGGACAGCGGCCATTTCTGCATCGGGTTCCGCCCGGTTCGGTTCCTGGTGACGCTGATCTGGAGTCCTACCGCCTGCTTTACCGCGACAGCTACGAGTTCGCGGTAGGTCATAATTGCGCGGTGTCCTGGGGCGATGTCGCTGGTGGACACTGCGGCTGGCTGGAGACCCGGATCATCCCCGACTACCAGTTGCAAATGACCACCCCCAATGCGATGGACGGTCTGGAGATGGCGGCGCTGGCCGATGCAGCGACACCTGCGGATATTGTGTCCCGACTACAGCCGCTGCTCGATGCCTATAAGACCTGGATCGAGGAGCAGAATGCGCAGAGCGCCGGCCTGGAAGCGCCATTACAGCCGATCGCCGAACGTCATATGGCTCGATGTCGCCAGGCACTCGATCGTATGCGTGCTGGACTTCAGTTGCTGCAGAGCGATAGCCAGATCTTCGATGCATTCCGCTTCGCAAACCGTGCCATGCTGCTCCAGCGTTCCTATGGAGCGTGGGCCGAGGAGTATCGGCGGAGCGGTACACGGGCGCCGGCTCCGACAATGGGTGGTACCTGGCGCCCCTTTCAAATCGCCTTCATCCTGCTCAATCTCGCCGGGATCGCCCAACCAGAATCACCGGATCGCGAGATCGTCGACTTGCTCTGGTTCCCGACCGGTGGTGGCAAGACCGAGGCATATCTGGGTCTGACTGCATTCACGATCGGGCTGCGGCGCCTGCGCGGTGATATCAACGAGCAGCGCGGTGATGGGGGTGTGACTGTCATTATGCGCTATACGCTCCGTTTGCTGACGACCCAGCAGTTCCAGCGCGCCGCAACCTTAATCTGCGCCTGCGAGTACCTGCGCCGCCGTGATGTAGCGACCTGGGGAACTGAGCCGATCTCGATCGGCCTGTGGGTCGGCGCTGGCGCTACACCGAATAGCATCAAAGGAGATGATGGTGCAGAGGAGGCGCTCAAAAAGCTACACAGCGGCAAACCGGTGCTCGAAAGCAACCCGATGCAGCTACCCTCGTGCCCCTGGTGCGGCGAGGAGTTAGGTGTAAAGAGCTATTGGATTGACACTGAACGCGAGCGAATGATCATCTCCTGCCCCCGCAAGGAGTGTGAGTTTCACAGCGGGAAGGGCGATCCCGATCGCTCTATTCCGACCCTGCTGATTGACGACGACATTTACCATGTCTGCCCGACTCTGCTGCTGGCCACGGCAGACAAGTTTGCGCGGTTGCCCTGGAAGCCGCAAACGATGGCGCTGTTCGGGCGGATTGATCGCCACTGCCCAAAGCACGGCTATCTGACCGCCGCCGATGAGCATCCGGCCAGCCATCGCACGAGGAAAGGCTTTCCTCCTATTCCAGTGAGCAATTGCCGACCATTCCTGCCGCCCGAGTTGATTATCCAGGACGAACTACACCTGATCTCCGGGCCGCTGGGTACGCTGACCGGCCTGTACGAAACCGCGATCGATATACTTTGCACCCGCCCGGGTGAACATGGCAGGGCTATTCGCCCGAAGGTAATCGCCTCGACCGCGACCATTCGACGTGCCCACGACCAGGTGCGTGGCCTGTTCGCCAGAGATGTGGAACTTTTCCCGCCATCCGGTTTGAGCGCGCGGGACTCATTCTTTGCCCGGGCGCAGTCCCTCGACCAGCAACCGGGCCGTAGCTATGTGGGCGTATTCGCGCCTGGTCGTAGCGTTAAGACCGCGCTGGTCAGGGTCTACGCTATCTTGCTCCAGGTTGGTGGCGAGTTGCTGGCCGAGTATGGTCCTGAGGTTGCCGATGCCTACTTCACCCTGGTTGGCTATTTCAATAGCCTGCGCGAGCTTGGCGGCGCATTACGCCTGGTCGAAGACGACATTGTGCAGCGTATGAAGCTGCTCGCTAGCCAGCGGCGAAAGGATCTCCGTGAAATTTCGGCTGAGGACTGCGAGCTCACCAGCCGAATCCCCTCAACGCGCATCCCGGCAATCCTGAAGCAACTGGAGTTGCGAGGCGGGACAAAAGGGGCGCTGGATGTGCTCCTGGCGACTAACATGATTTCAGTTGGTGTTGATGTGCCCCGCCTTGGCCTGATGGTGGTCAACGGACAACCGAAGGCCAGTGCCGAGTACATCCAGGCTACCAGCCGCGTTGGCCGTCGGCTGGATGCGCCCGGTCTGGTGATCACGGTCTACAACTGGTCGCGACCGCGAGACATCTCGCATTATGAACGGTTCCTGACCTATCACGAGACGCTCTATCGCCATGTCGAGGCAACCAGCGTCACGCCGTTTGCGCCGCGGGCTCGTGATCGGGCGCTTCACGCCGTGCTAATCGCACTGGCTCGTTTACTAAAGGAGAGCTGGGCAAAAAATGACGCCGCCAGCCGCTTTGACCCGGTCCACCCGGTTGCGCAGGGCATTGTGCAACAGCTTTGCCGGCGTATTGACGAGGTCGATCCGAGCAGCAGAGCGGATGTAGAAGATCAAGTGAATACGCTGATTGACTGGTGGATGCAGATGTCCAGCCGTCACAAATCAGACCTGCGCTACCAACCGAATCCGTTCCAGAAATCTGCGACCACGCCGGTGCTGATACACCCGGCAGAGGAAGACCGGCCCGGTGGCTCGCGGCCTACACTTAACTCCCTGCGGGAAGTAGAGGGTCAGTCGCAGCTTTTCGTGCGCTGGGAGGATTAACGTTCACATGGCATCAAAGACAGATTCCTCAGGAGTTCATTCGTATATCCTCAAAGGCGGGAAGCTGCGGCCAAGCCAGATCATTACGACGTTCGGACCGGGCGCGGTTGTCGATCTGCCGGACGATTCAGTGATGATTGCGGGCATCGACCTCTGGCCCCAGGGCCCGATTATCCAGGAGACCCGACTCCAGCAGGCTCTCGAGGTAAAGCAGTTTCGCGCGCCGGCTATCGGCAATCTTGAAGGCGATGTACCCTGTGTGCGTTTTCCCCGAAACCGGGTCTGCATCAACAAAGATTGCAGCCTGATCAGCTGGTTTAACAGGTGTCCTGAGTGTGGCAGCGATACCTACCCGGCTCGCCTGATCGTGATCTGCTCCGAGGGCCACGCCGACGACTTCCCCTGGTACTGGTGGGCCCATCGCGGCGGGAAATGCACCGGCAAAGCAAAGCTCCGGCTAGTCAACCAGGGCCGTACGGCCACCCTGGCTGATCTGGTGGTGATGTGCTCGACCTGTAATCAGCAGCAGCCACTTGCCGGTGCCCTTGGCGCAAAGGCGGTGGGTAGCACCTGCAACGGGAAACACCCCTGGCTTCCAGGCATGCCGGATGCAACCTGCAGCGCCGAGCCACGCAGCGTGCTGCGCGGCGCCTCGAACGTCTACTTCTCAAGCCTGCTGAGCGCGCTCTCGATTCCGCCCTGGACGAGCCCGATCCAGACGGCGATCAATACCCACTGGAGTACGCTGCTGCCGATCGCGAACAACGAAGCGCTCCAGCGGACGCTGATTCCGGAGTTACCGGAGTTTGGCGGTTTCAATCTGGAAGATGTGATACGGGCAATTAAGGAGCGTGTCTCTGGCACAACCACACTCAGCACGCTGCGTCAGGAAGAGTTCCGTGCCTTCCGCAATCCCGGCGGGGGGATTAACCATATCGATTTCCAGATCCGCACCGAGCCTCTTCCCATCGGATTTGAGCCCTATATCAAGCGGGTGATCCTGGCTCATCGACTGCGCGAGGTGCGCGTTCTGCGCGGTTTCACCCGGATCGACCCGGTGGACGCCGACAATGTCGATGCGCCGATCGCGCCGATTATGGCCAATCCTCAGGACTGGCTGCCTGCGGTTGAACACCGCGGCGAGGGTATCTTCATTGAGCTAGATGAGGATCGGGTGGCAGCCTGGGAGGCTCGCAGCGGGGTTCGCCAGCGGATCGGCGGGATATTTCAGGCAAACAACAGGTGGCGTGAACAGCGCGGGATGAAGCGGCTGGATAGCCTGCTCCCGCGGTCGGTACTCATTCATACCCTGGCGCACTTGCTCATTCGTCAGCTCTCATTAGATTGCGGCTACTCATCATCGTCGCTGCGCGAACGCATCTACGCAGGCGCGGATATGTGTGGTCTGCTGATCTATACTGCCAGCGCGGACTCCGATGGGAGCCTGGGAGGACTTGTTCAGCAGGGACTGCAGAGTCGGCTGGGCGCGACCCTGCGTGCGCTTCTGGAAAACGTCCGCTGGTGCTCATCCGACCCGCTCTGCACCGAGCATCAACCGCTGCTCACCGGACAGATCAAAGGCGCTGCCTGCCACGCATGTTGCTTGATCTCCGAGACATCCTGCGAGGCATCTAATCGGCTGCTGGATCGTGCTCTTGTGTGCGATCTCCCGAACCTCGCACCGACCGGCTTCTTTGGCAGCGGCATATGAGTCCGCTACCAGAACAGGTCAATCAAGTGGTTGCGCTGGCCAGTCTGCTGAGCGACAGCCAGTTTGATCATCTGGTCGCTGCCCTGGACAGCGGAAAGCTGCGACGGGGCGATAGCGCGCTGGCAGTACTCGATACCGTCGGTCTGATCTGCACCACAGCCAGCGGTCTCGTTGGTCCGCTACGCGATTAGGCGCAGAGCGGGAGTATGCTCGCAGAGCTTGCCGCCAGTATGGTAACCGCGCGGGCGGATCTTCAACACAGCAGGGCGACCTGTCCACATATCCAGCCGGTCTGGACGGGTTTGCCAGAGGCCGGAACCCGGACCCGCAGTAAACTGCTGGCGCTTCAGGAGTTGATCGCCGCGATCGAGGATGCGATTGTGACCCGCACAATGTGGCTCATCCAGTTGCAGATTGACCAGCAGATTGTGGTGACGGACGCGCACGAGAACCGGTGTAGCCTTAGTGCCATGCATCGCGCATACGCGTGTACGCCATCTGGCCCTCGAAGCGGCTGATATTATCGGCTAGATCGATGACTGTACAGATCTCGGTGCCACCATTCAGCGGGCCGCGCATGCCGCGGCCAATCATTTGCTCGTACAACACCACGCTGGTGGTCGGGCGGGCAATAACCACTGCTCGTATCTTCGGTGCGTCGAAGCCGGTGGTAAGCACACCGTAGTTGCAGAGTACCTGAATCCGGCCAGCCCGGAACTCGTCGAGCAAGTGCCGGCGCGTCGCCCGCCTGGTCGATCCGGTGACAACTGCGGCCGTACGCCGGGCGCGCCGCAGGAGAATTGCAATCGCGCTGGCATGTTCGACAGAGCATCCGAAGAATAGCACCGGCCAGTCTACCGGCAGTTCCAGCATAGCCTGGAGCAGCAGAGCATTGCGCTGCGGATCCTCACCGACCTTGCGCAGGAAGCTGTCAGGTAGCTGACCCATCTGTCGATAGCGCTGCTCCTCCGCATCGTTCAGTTCAAACTGCCGTCCGGTCTCCAGCACGCGATGATCAACTCGGGCCAGAATCTTGCGCTCGCGCAGAGTCTTGATGGGTTCATCACCGAGCAACTCTGGAACAAGCAGCTGGCTATAGAATCGCCGGGCGAGTCGGATATTCTCTTCACGATCAATACTGCGATACGGTGTGGCTGACAGACCGATCAGCGGGATCGGGGTCGCAGGTGCGCGGCCGAAGGTGATGCCAAATGTCTCCATCACTGCGGTATACGACGAAGCCACGGCGTGATGGGCCTCATCAACAACGATCGCACAGGTATCGTCGGCGAAGTTCGAGAGGAGCTCGCTCCCCGCGTCGCTAGAGATCATCTCGTAGAGCTTCTGGATGCTGGCAACGACGACGCCATCGCCGTACGCTTCCGGGATGGCGTTATAGTCCCCCCAACAGCGGTAGAGGCGCAGGATCTTGCGCGTTCCCTTGCCGCCACGATCCACCCAGACCTCGCGAAATGCTTCGATGGCCTGCTCACAGAGTTCATCGCTCTGGGCGATCCAGAGGATATAGGGTTTGCCGTCATCCTGGCTACCCCACCAGCCAAGCAGGGCTTCGACGGCCGTTCTGGTCTTGCCGGCGCCGGTAGGAAGGCTCAACAGCGCACGATTTTTTCCTTCGGCGGCGGATAAGATCTGATAGAGTTTCGTAACAAGCTCATGCTGGTAGTCGTGCAGCGCAGGCAGTGGGATATGCGGCTCAACATCCTCATAAGGCGGGCCACCCGGGTGGCCGACCACGCCCGCGTAGACTTTTGGAAAGCCGAAAGTTGTTGCGAAGTGGCGTGCCCAGCGCTTCCCCGGGTGCCAGCGTCGCTCAGCGATGTGCTTGATCAGCGCCGCGCGCGTGCTCTCAGGTGCGACCTCGCTATCTGAAAAAGCCAGCGCTATTAGTTGGTCATCATCGAGAGTTTTTGTAAGCTCAACTCGGAGGGCCCTGTTCTGGAGCAAGTCAACGCCGTGAAGGTCAACCAGAAACTCGGGCAACTCGCTATCTGCCATGCTGGAGCGGTAGAGCCCCCGAACACGCTCTGAGGTCACCACGATCCGCTCGATATCGCGATTCACTGCCTCCCGCAGCGCCTTCGGACTCAGACGCTGGCGCAGAATATACACGGCCTCATCGCGGTCGCTAAACTTGAGCCAGTCTGTCATTGCTAAAGGTTTCCGCAGACTTGCAGAATGCCGAAATCGGACACTGTGGGCATCGTGGACGTACAGGTAGACAAATCAAGGCGGCCAGATCCAGCAGAGCTAGATTGAACGTACGTGGGTGCTCCCGGTCGAGCAATTGTTCTAGAAGTTGCCGGATCGGCTTGCGTCGCCGAGACTCGGCATGTGTTGGGACGCCAAAGATGCGTCCTACGACTCGAACCGTATTTGTGTCGGCAAGAATGACCGCCTGCCCAAAGGCAAAGCAGCAGACCGCCGCAGCCACATAATCGCCAATGCCGGGGAGTTTCTTCAGCGCACCGTAGTCATCGGGTACCTGACCAGCGTGATCCTCAACCAGTGCCCGGGCCATGGCCTGGAATGCTGGGCCGCGCCAGGCCAGTCCAAGTGAGTAGAGGTCCTGCGCAATAGTGTCTGCTGATGCGTTTGCTAGCGCGGTGGCATCGGGGTAGGTAGCGATGAACGTCTGGTAGACCGGGACAACCTGTCGGGCCTGGGTGCGCCGCAGCATCATCTCGGCAATCAGGACGTGAAACGGATTAGTAGTCTCGCGCCAGGGGAACGAGCGGCCAGATATCGCCGCCCAGTCGAGGAGTGCGCGTCGTAGCGCCGGGAGATTGACTGTCGCACGAGAGCCTCCTACTTCTCGTTCATAATCCACAATCTGGACACTCCATTCCGTCAGTCAGCGGCGGTCTGATCGGGAGATCGAAGACGGGGCTCAAACAGAGCGTTGCGCTGCTGTTTCTTCTGCTCCTGTCTCTCCTGCCGCTTCGTTTGCTTTGTCCGATACGTCGCCAGTTGTCGATGCAACTCAGCAGCGATGGCCCGCGCAAGCAGCGGCGGCACTGCGTTGCCAATCTGTCGCAGGCGCTCGGTGCGCGGGCCAGCGAAGAGGAAGCGATCTGGAAAACTCTGTAGACGGGCAAACTCGCGGATGGACAGGGTGCGGCAGTACTCGGGATGGATGTACCGATACGCATCCTTACGGATATGCGCCGTTACTGTCCAGGCCGGCTGGTCATACATCAGGCGCCAGTACTTATCATCGAAGATATCAGTGCGATAACGCTGGAGCTCTGCAGGAAGATCCCGATACTTCTGGCCCTCTTTGAGGGCTGCAAAAATCAGCTTGTCATCATCACGTACCTGACGTATGATGTGGGCGAACACTTTGTCACGGTGATCTTCACGCAGACCCTCGCGCATTTTCTGCTGATACGCAGTCAACGGTTGCTGTGGCTGGTAGGGGAGAACCTCCTCCAGGCTGGGAGGCTGCCGATCGGGAAGATCGCTGATCGCATCCCGAACAGTGACCAACCCGCTCCCCGTCCGGGGTCTGGGCCAGCGAACTTTCTGGCCCAGGCGATTGCCCTGCACGAAGAGACGCTGACGGCGCTGAGGGACGCCGTAGTCGACCGCATTGAGAATCCGCCAGTCAATGGTGTAGTTCGTGAACTGGCTCGTAATACGCTTCAGGATCTCGCCATCCTGGTAGCGAGCCATATCAGGTACGTTCTCCATAACGAAGGCTAGCGGCTGAAGCACCTCGACAAAGCGCATGAACTCTTTGTAGAGACTGTTTAACACCTCCTCATAATGGTTTTCCAGCTCGATACTGCGTATCTTCCCCTTGCCGATACGCGCGAAGCCCTGACAGGGTGGGCCACCGATAATCACATCGACTCGGGGCAAGCCGAGTTCGCTCAGAAGTTCGCGTGGGTCTACAATCTCGCGAATGTCGCGAGTGATACCGCGGGAGAGAAAGTTGTAACTATGAGTCGCGACCGCAGTCGGCTCCACGTCTATCCCGGCGGCAATGAAGAATCTGGCCGACTCAAAGCCCAGGCTCATTCCACCTGCACCGCAGAACAGATCGAGCGCGATAAATGATTCCGGGTTGTCGACCTGCTGCTTCCATACCTCAAGTTGATCCGGATCGTTGAGTCGCGCGGGCAGACAAACATTCTCGCCACGCATCGATGGGAGTGGCTTGCTACGATAGCGGCCCTGTTCATCACGGGGGATATCGGGAGTGCTGATGTTCGTGGCAGTCATAGAACATCCCTGGGAGATACGATACGGCGCTACCCTGGGCCGTATTGAAGCGGCGACCGGACATATTATACATCGCAGTCTGTTTCCAGATATGCCTGGTGAGAGATAACCGCTTACCAGTCGACGAGGTCGGCAAAGGCGAGCGGCTCGCGCCCCGGCGACCGAATTCCAGGCAATTCAACCACCCAGTGCCGTCAATGCCGTCCAGCCAGCCCGGCGCGCTCCGGCGGTGTTGCGTACCGCACGCCTAGACCTCCAGCACGTCATAGGCCCCCGGGCACGGCCCACCTGCTGCGCCCAACGCAGCATCACGGTGACCAGGCTGTCGTGAGCCTTACGGATCAGGCGATTGAACTGCGAGCGGTCGGGCAACCCGGGAAAGGCCAAACGCAGATGGCGCAGCGCAGAGCGCACAAACGTCCGCTCACTGGGGAACTGCTTCCATTGCGCTGCCATAGCCAACGTCGCGACCTCATGTTCGCTCAGGCTGGGCCTGGGCCCGGGTCGAAGGGGCCTGGGCGGTGCTGCCTTGATCGCATCGTCCACCAGCACGTACCATGTCGTCAGAAAGGTGTCCAGATCCAGCATCGGTGTGCTCCGTTCGTTGTCCAGATGCGTCACACACGTGCGAGGATCACACGGACACCGTTCGTTATGGTCAAGTCTTGACTCTCACCAGGCATAATCTATTTGTACCGAATCTTGCCCGGCTCGCCATCCTGGTATACGATTGCTACTGAAAAACCTTCTGGGAGATCCTTCGAGGAGCGGTCCATGCCGGCACCGCCG
>Ga0209018_1002060_pt1 | contig 14858 bp, 14 predicted proteins | sample YNPBryBLVA2012_FD_185814 | JGI IMG/M metagenome (GOLD analysis project Ga0209018, IMG submission 185814) | Anoxygenic and chlorotrophic microbial mat microbial communities from Yellowstone National Park, USA - YNP Bryant BLVA 2012 (SPAdes)... ...
GTTGAATGGATGGTCGAAATGAGCATGATTTATGGAAAGCGGGTGCGGTTGCGCGCCCTGGAAAAAGGGGACATGGCAAAATTCTATGATTGGGTCAACGACCCCGAGGTGACTGCCGGCTTGACGCTTTTCTTGCCCATGTCTACTTTGGACGAGGAGAAGTGGTTCGAGCGCGTCATGCAGCGCCCCCAGGAGGAAAGGCCGTTTGCTATCGAGATACGCGATGGCGAGGGTTGGAGGTTGGTGGGCAATTGTTCGTTTTTCGACCTCGACCGGGTGGCTTTGGCCGGAGAGGTGGGCATCATGATTGGCGATAAATCGGTCTGGGGACAAGGCTATGGCACCGAGACGATGGAATTGCTCTTGCGTCACGGTTTTTGGACCTTGAACCTGAATCGGGTTTCTTTGCGCGTTTATGCTGACAATGAGCGCGCGATTCGTGCCTATGAAAAGGCCGGATTTGTGTTGGAGGGGCGGTTGCGGCAGGCCGTTTACAAACAAGGCAAGTATCACGATGTCTTGATGATGAGCGTCTTGCGCAACGAATGGGATGCCCGTCAGGAGGCGTGATGACACAACATTTACGCCACGAAATGAAAGTGTATGGGGATATCAAACTCTATGCCGGTAGTGGTTCGCCCGAACTGGCGCAAAAAATTTCGGAGTATCTGGAGAGTCCGCTGTGTGGCCGTGACATCATCCAATTTCCCAACGAAAATCTATTCGTCAGACTGCACAGCAGCGTGCGCGGTCAGGATGTGTACGTCATCCAGCAGACGGCGACGAATGTCCATCGCAACTTGATGGAATTGCTCATCATGATTCAGACACTGCGTCTGGACTCGGCGGCGCGCATTACGGCAGTGGTGCCTTACCTGGCCTATGGCCGCTCGGACAAGAAGGACCAGCCGCGCGTTCCGATTACCTCGCGCCTGGTGGCCGATATGATCGAAGTGGCCGGCGCCGATCGTTACATGACTCTCGACCCTCATGCCGGACAAATTCAGGGCTTCTTCTCTATCCCTGGCGATGTGCTGACTGCCTCGCACATGGTAACGGATTATATCAATCGAAACTTGCGCAGCGTAATGCAAAACCCTGTGGTGGTAGCGGTAGACTTGGGCTTTGCAAAGAAGGCGCGCAACATGGCCGCCGACCTGGATATGCCGATTGCCTTCATCGAGAAGCGTCGTGCGGCCAATGATGCCAACGCCGAAGCCTTGACTATCATTGGCGAGGTCAACCGGCGGGATGTGATTATCGTAGACGATGAGGTGGACACCGGCGGTTCGATTTCGCAAGCCGTACATTTGGTGAAAGAATACGGCGCTCGGAACGTTTACCTGGCGTTCATGCACGCTGTCTTGTCGCGCAATGCCTCGCAGCGTCTGAGCCGTTTGCCCGTCGAAGGGATTATCACCACCGATTCTGTCCCCATCCCGCCGGAGAAGATGTTGTACTTGGAAGACAAAATTACGATCATTTCTGTAGCCCAATTGTTGGGAGAGGTCATTCTACGCGCGCACGAAGGTCGCAGTGTGGGAGAAATGTTCAACGAATGAGCCGTTCTTCTTCTCGCAGCGATGGCTCCGTGCCGGCGGCAGATTCGCGCTTCGAGCATACCGACATCGTAGTCAATGGCATTCGCCTGCACCTCGTCACAGCCGGCCCCTCACAGGGACGGCCTGTCTTGCTCTTGCATGGCTTCCCCGAATTTTGGTTTGGCTGGCGCCGGCAGATTCCGGCGTTGGCGCGTGCGGGTTATCGCGTCATCGTCCCCGACCAACGCGGATACAACCTGAGCGACAAACCCAAAGGAGTCAAAGCCTATGCGCTAGACAAATTGGTTGCCGATACGCTGGGTTTGCTCGATGCGCTCGGTTATGACAAAGTGAACCTGGCCGGCCACGACTGGGGCGCAGCGGTCGCCTGGACCTTTGCCATGCAGCATCCGCAGCGCCTGCATAGATTGGGCATCTTGAACGTGCCGCATCCGGCTGTGATGCTCAACTTCTTGCGGCGCGGCGACCCTGAACAGTGGCGGCGCTCGTGGTACATCTTTGCCTTTCAATTTCCCTGGCTGCCCGAGGCCTTACTGCGTGCGCGAAATTGGCGTAACCTGGAGCGCGTATTGCGCGGCAGCGGCAAGATCCACACCTTCTCGAAGGAAGACATTGCTGAATATAAAAAAGCCTGGTCACAGCCCGGCGCCATGACTGCCATGCTCAACTGGTATCGCGCCATGCTGCGTCACCGCCCGAAGTTGCCCAAAGACATGCATGTCCGTGTCCCAACGCTCATCTTGTGGGGAATGCAGGATGTAGCCCTCAGTCACCGCATGGCGCGCCTCAGTCTGGATTATTGTACCGATGGTAAATTGGTCTTGTTCGAGGACGCGACCCACTGGGTGCAGCACGACGAGGTCGAGGAAGTCAATCAGTGGTTGATCGAGTTCTTCGAATAATGTAACCTGAATTCGAGATTAGCCTTCGAACCGTGCCGAAGACTCGATTTTGCCCATACACTTGCTCTAAAAAGCCTTCAGGACGGTTTCCCGACCTGGCGTTAATGTAAGATTTCGACTGTCCATTCATTCCAAATCAAAGTGACTCGACCTTACGTTTACATCAACGTTGCGGTGACCGCCGATGGCAAAATGGATACCTTCGAGCGGCGCGGCGCGTCTATTTCTTCTCCCCGCGACAAAGAACGGGTGGACCGCCTGCGCGCCGAGTCAGACGCCGTGATGGTGGGCGGCAACACCTTGCGCGACGAAGACCCCAAACTGACGGTCAAATCGGCGGAACTGCGCGCTGACCGCGAACGGCGCGGACTGCCGCCCAATCCTGCTAAAGTGGGCATCGCTTCGCGCGCCGACGTGGGACCTGCTTCCGCTTTTTTGACGGCCGGCCCGGCGAAAGTCTTTCTCTTCACTACGCCGCAGACCGACACGGCGCAGATTGCCAGGCTGCGCGCGCAGGGAGCGGAGGTCTTCGTCCATGCCGGACCGCGCGTGGACCTGGCGGCTGCCCTGGCAACCTTGAAGGCGCATGGAATCCAACGTCTGATGGTCGAAGGTGGTGGTACACTTATCTTCGAACTGCTCCGCCTGGGTTTGGTAGATGAAATGACCTTGTACGTGGCGCCGCTCATCTTCGGCGGAGAAAACGCCCCTACAACGGTAGCAGGTGCGGGTCTGACGCGAAGCGCGGCCATCCCGTTGAAATTGGTCAACGTCGAGGCGTGGGAAGATGGCGGGGTCTTGTTACGTTATATATTATAGGGACCATTTTTCAAATTGTCCCACAGGAGTCGAAATGACAACATTCACCCATGAAGTGATCGAAGAACTGCTCGAAGAAAATTGCTGTCACGAGTGCGAAGGCGTGGGCAAGGATCACGTCTGCGTGCGCATCGAGGCGATTGCCGAGTTGCCCTCGCGCTTTGGCGATTTCCACATTGTAGCCTTTTGGAACAACCGCGATGCCAAAGAACATGTGGCTATCGTCAGAGGCGACATTATCGGCGCCGAAGACGTGCCGGTGCGCCTGCATTCCGAGTGCCTGACCGGCGACGTGATTGGATCGCTGCGCTGTGACTGCCGCGACCAACTCGAAGCCGCTCTGCGCATGATCGGGCAAATGGACAAGGGCATCCTGCTCTACCTGCGCCAGGAAGGACGCGGCATCGGCCTCATCAACAAGATCCGCGCTTACAGCCTGCAAGACCAGGGGCTGGATACGGTGGAGGCCAATCTGGCGCTGGGTTTTCGCGACGATGAGCGCGATTACGCCGTGGCCGCCCACATGCTCATGTCGCTCAAGGTCAAGTCGGTGCGCTTGATTACCAACAACCCCAATAAAATCGAGCAACTCACCCAGCACGGTATTCATGTCAGCGAGCGTATTCCTCACGTCATGCAGCCCAACGAGTACAATCGCTTTTACCTGGAGACCAAGGCCGCCAAGTCGGGCCATTTCATTGATTTCAGCGGCAAGCCGCATCTGGTGGAGCAGATCGACCGCCCCATTTTGGAGGGCATGACCGAAGAACAAGTGAAGGCGCTTTACGATTGAACCGCCTGCCTCCCCGAACAGGGAGGCTTTCTTTTTGATAGAAAATGAGGGCGTTCGTTTTGTTTAATGTGCGCTCCATGCGGAAATTACCCTTTTCCATGCTTACCCTGGCTTGGATAGTGATCTGGACGCTGACTATGCTTGCCCAGCCGATTTTGCTTTGGACGCGCGGCCAGGCGGCGCTGACAATCGGCATGTCATGGACGGTGGTCGTTCAGGCCGCCACGGTGCTGGTCATTCTGGCGCAGGCTTGGGGCTGGAAGCGCACGATCTCGCTCCTGGCGCTGGTGACCCTGCTGGCTTATCTGGCTGAGTTTTGGGGCAGCCAGACGGGTTTCCCCTTTGGGGAATATCACTACACCGATGTCCTCCAACCGCAATGGGCAGGCGTGCCGCTGCTCATCCCGCTGGCCTGGTGGATGATGCTGCCGCCCAGTTGGGGCGTGGCGCGCCTCATCGTTGGCGAGCGAGGCCGTCTTCCCGTTTTTGTCTTCGTTTCTGCCCTTGCCTTCACCGCCTGGGACTTGTTCCTCGACCCTCAAATGGCGGCCTGGGGTTTCTGGATTTGGGAGCAGCCCGGCCCATACTTCGGCATTCCATGGGTCAACTACTTGGGCTGGCTGTTGGTCTCGGCGCTGGTAACTGCCCTGGCGCGTCCGCGTGACTTGCCGCTGGCGCCGTTGGTTGCCGTGTATGCCATCACCTGGCTGCTGCAAACGATCGGGCAGGGGTTCTTCTGGTCTCAGCCGGGCCCGGCGATTTGTGGCTTTCTCGGCATGGGCGGGATGTTGTTGTGGGCGCGGATGAAAACATGACTTCATCTTTCTTCTTTTCTCTTCTCCTTGCTCTGTTTGCCTTTTTGTTCGGCTCGCTGCCTTTTTCAGTCTGGTTCAGCCGCTGGCTGGCCGGCGCCGACCTGCGCGCGGTGGGCGACGGCAACCCCGGCGCCACCAATGCTTTCAAGGCTGGCGGCTGGCGGGCGGGGCTGGCCTCCCTGCTGCTCGACGTAGCCAAAGCCGCGTTTCCGGTTGGCCTGGCCTACCAGGTCTTCGGTCTGCGTGGCTGGGCAATGTTCGTGATTGCCATTGCGCCCACTCTGGGTCATGCCTTCTCTCCGTTTCTGGGCTGGCGCGGCGGTAAGGCCATTGCCACCATGCTTGGCGCGTGGATCGGCCTGACGCTCTACGAAGTGCCATCCCTGTTACTCTTTTTCATCACCTTTTGGTATCTTCTCCAGTCCCTGAGCGGCTGGGCCGCCTTGCTCACCATCCTGTGTGCGCTGGGCTACCTGATGGTCTTCCACCCCGATGCCCTCCTGCTGGGCGTGGCGCTCTTTCAAACGGCTTTCGTCGTCTTCAAGCACCTTGACGACCTGCGCCAGCGGCCCCGCCCGCGTCCCTGGTTGCGCAGATTCTTGGGTAAATGACTTTCTTGCTTTTCTTGGTCACCCTTGCCTTGACGGGCATGGCACTTATCGCTATTCTGAATGCGCTCACGTACCCGCATCTTCGCCGCTGTCAGGCAAAGGAAATGCCCTTCGTCTCGATTCTCATCCCGGCGCGCAACGAAGAGGCCAACATCGGGCGGACCGTGCGGTCATTGCTGGAACAGGACTACCCGAACTTCGAGGTCCTTGTGCTGGATGACAATTCCAGCGACGGCACCGCCGAAGCCGTCCGCCGCGCCTCGAACTTGGACCCGCGCCTGCTCCTGCTGCCCGGCCGCCCCCTGCCCGACGGCTGGCTCGGCAAGACCTGGGCCTGCCAGCAACTCTTCCAGCGAGCCAAAGGCGACCTGCTGCTCTTCAGCGACGCAGACGTGCGCTGGCAGCCGGGCGCGTTGAACGCCGTCGTGCGCCAGTTTCAGGAAAGCCGCGCGCATTTGCTGGCTGTCTTCCCCACACAGGAGACCGTCACCTGGGGCGAACGCCTGGTCATTCCTTTGATGGGCATGGCTATCCTCGGCTACCTGCCCATCCCTGCCGCGCATCATATCCCTTGGGCTGCGTTTGCCGCCGCCAACGGTCAATGCCTGCTGTTCGAGCGCGCCGCTTACGTAAGGATTGGCGGGCATCAGGCCGTCAAAACCTCGCTCATCGAAGATGTCAGCCTGGCGCGGCTGGTTAAGCGCCACGGTCTGCGTTTGCGTCTGACCGACGGCGCCGGGCTGGTATCCAACCGCATGTATCGGAACTGGTCCGAAGTGCAGGATGGCTTTGCCAAGAACATCGTGGCCGGGCATGGCAATGTGTTCTTCCTGTTCCTTTCCACGCTGTTTCACTGGTCGGTCTTTGTCCTGCCGTGGGCCTGGTTGTTCGTGGACTGGCGCATGGCCTTGCCGCTCGTTCTGCTGGGCGTCGGCGTCCGCGCCCTGTCTGCCGCTCTCACCCGTCAGCGTCTCGCCGACAGCCTGCTCATGCCGCTCTCGGTAGCGCTGATGACCGTCATTGCCCTGCGCGCCGTCGCCTGGCAGATTCGTTTTGGTGGACCGCGATGGCGTGGGCGTATCATCGAACGTTAAGGAGCATCATGTTTACTCATCGTGTAATTGTCATCACGGGCGCCACCGGCGCCACAGGTCAGAAGGCCGCTCACGCCTTTGCCGAGCGCGGCGCCTCGCTGGCCCTTTTCAGCCGAGATCGAGATAAGTTGGATGCGCTGGCGCGCGACCTGTCCCTGCCGCCGGAACGTATCCTGACCCGCGCCGTGAACCTGCTCGACGAGTCCGCGCTTCGGGACTCAGCCGAGGCGGTTACCGCTAAATTTGGCCGCGTCTCGGCCCTGATTCACCTGGTGGGTGGCTGGACCGGCGGCTCGACCCTGGCCGAATCTAGCCCCAACGACTTGAAATTCATGCTCGACCAGCACGTTTGGAGCACCTATCACCTGGCGCGCGCGTTCATGCCTGCCATGCAAGCAGAGGGGTGGGGACGTTTCATCATAGTCTCCTCCCCCTTGGCAACCGCGCCTGCCGCCAGGATGGGCCCCTATGCCGTTGGTAAGGCCGCGCAAGAGACGCTGCTGCTGACGCTGGCAGACGAATTCAAGGGCACCTCCGTGACCGCCAACATCCTCCAGGTCAAATCCATTGATGCGCAAGGCCAGGGCAAAGGGACATCCCCGGCGGAAATCGTCTCGGCCATGCTCTACCTGTGTTCAGACGAAGCCGGGAAGATCAACGGAGCGCGGATTCCCGTGTAAAATAGTTGTATGGGCGAACAACAATTTCCCGAACCTACCGTCGGCGTATTCATCTTCGATCCGCAAGGCAAACTGCTCTTGCTGGAATCACACAAATGGCCGGGCAAGTACGTTGTCCCTGGCGGACATGTGGAGTTAGGTGAGCGCATCGAAGAAGCCGCTATCCGCGAGGCCAAAGAGGAGACCGGGTTGGATGTCTACGACCTGGAGTTCATTCACTTCCAGCAATTCATCTACGATCCCGCCTTCTGGAAGCGGCGGCATTTCATCTTTTTCGACTTCGCTGCTAAAACGGACAGCAACCAGGTTACATTGAACGACGAGGCGCAGGCGTATCATTGGATCGAGCCGGCCCGCTCTTTGCAATTGGCCCTGGACGCTTACACGCGCGCCTCGCTCGAAATCTGGTTGAAGCGGAAGATGTAGTTGTGTCTTGCCGCGCTATGTAAACTTTACCTTCCTTGTTACGTAAAACGGCCATGAGAAGGCCAGGAGGAGATGATGTTGATTGTGCATGTTCATATCCATGTCAAGCCCGAATTCGTCGAGGCGTTTGTCCAGGCTACGCTGGAGAATGCCAGAAACAGCGTGCAGGAAGCCGGCATTGCGCGCTTCGACCTCATCCAGCAGGAAGATGACCCGACGAGGTTCATCCTGGTCGAAGTCTACAAGACTGCCGAAGCCACCGCGGCGCACAAAGCGACTGCGCATTATGCCGTTTGGCGCGATACGGTGGCAGAGATGATGGCCGAGCCGCGCCAGAGTGTGAAATTTCACAACTTGTTTCCTGAGGACGCGGGCTGGTAAGGGCGAGGCGACTGATGTTCGATTTCGAATTTGCCACGGCCGGCAGGGTCATCTTTGGAGCAGGGAAACTGAACGAGTTACGGGAGCAGGTCGAAGGGCGGGCGGAACGTCTACTCCTGGTGCGGGGGAGATCGTCGGACGCTATCCCGCGCGTCGAGGAAATCCTGTCTGCGGCGGGCGTCCAATTCATCGAGTTCGAAGTGCATGGCGAGCCGACGGTGGAAATGGTGCGCCAGGGCGCCAAACAAGCCGTTGACTGTGATCTGGTCATCGGCTTGGGCGGCGGGAGCGTGTTGGACGCGGGCAAAGCCATAGCCGCCCTGGCAACCAACGGCGGCGATGTGCTGGATTACCTGGAGGTGATCGGCCGTGGACAGACCTTGTCGCGCCCGCCGCTGCCCTATATCGCCATCCCGACCACTGCCGGCACCGGCACCGAAGTGACGCGCAATGCGGTCATCGAGTCGCCGGGGCATGGGGTGAAGGTCAGTTTGCGCAGCCCCCTGTTGCTGCCGCGCCTGGCATTGGTGGATCCCGAATTGACCTACAGCCTGCCGCCGGCCGTCACGGCCAGTTCTGGGCTGGACGCCTTGACGCAGTTGATCGAGCCGTTCGTGTCGGTCAAGGCCAATCCGCTGACGGATGCCGTTTGCCGCGAGGGGCTGCGCTGCGCGGCGCGTTCCCTGCGGCGGGCTTACGAAAACGGCGCAGATCACCGAGCGCGGCAGGAGATGTCGCTGGCCAGCCTGTTTAGCGGTCTGGCACTGGCCAATGCCGCGCTCGGCGTGGCGCATGGCTTTGCAGGGCCGTTGGGCGGGATGTTGCGCGCGCCGCATGGAGCCATCTGCGCGCGCCTGCTGCCGCTGGTGATGGAGGCTAATCTCGAAGCGTTGCAAGCGCGCGCGCCGGCGCATCCTGCATTGGCGCGTTACACGGAAATGGCCCAGATCTTGACGGGAGACGCTCATGCCGCTGCTGCCGATGGCGTCAGGTGGGTGGACGGTCTGGTGAAGGCCCTGCATATCCCCTCCCTGTCTGCGTATGGACTGGGCAGCGCCGATATTTTGCCGGCCGTGGAAAAGACGATGAAGGCCAGCAGCACGCGCGGCAACCCCATCTCGTTGACCGAGGCAGAGTTGGCCGGCATCCTGGAGAGGGCGATGTAAGGGCTATGGCTGGGTGTTTTGCTCTCGATTTTGCCCATACAATTGCTCTAAAAAGCCTTCGGGACGGTTATCCCGGACTGGCGTTACGTATGGAGGCCGTCCTCCCCTGACCCGGCCGATGAGCATTTGATTGATTGCGCGCTGAATGCGGGCGACATCCTCGTCACATCCAACATCAAGGATTTCGAGAAGGCTCGAATCCAGGAAACCCTGGCCGAGCGTGAAAGCGTTCCCCCGCAGGAGGGACTCTCGCCCGAAGTCATTGACCGCCTCAAGCGGCGCGTGAAGGAAAGAGGCAAGCGGCGGGCCTAGATGATTCCTAGTTTCTTGCCTGCCTTGCCGATCACCTCCATTGCTCTTTCGATTTCGCTCGCCTCATGCCCGGCTGTGACCGTAGCCCGCAGGCGTGCCAGTCCCTCTGGAACGGCCGGCGAAACGACCGGCAACACGAACACATCGTTGCGTTGCGCCTCGCGCGTCATGGCAAAGGCTTTCTCGTCTTCACCGCACAGGATGGGAACGATAGCGGTTTCGGTCAACATGGTGTCGAAGCCCATGCTTTTCAGCCCGCTAATGAACAGCCTGGTATTCTCGTTCAATCGTTCGATGCGCCAGGGCTCGTCCAGGATGACTTTGAAGGCTTCGTTGGCCGCAGCCGCCTGGGCAGGGGGGAGCGCCGCTGAGAAAATATAGGCGCGGCTGGCGTGGCGCAGGTAAGTGATGATTTCTTTTTTGGCGGCGACATAACCGCCTACTGAGGGAATGGTCTTGCTCAGGGTGCCCATTTTGATGTCTATGACATCGCCCAGGCCAAAATGCTCTTCGATTCCGCGTCCGGTCTTGCCGAGAACGCCCACCGAGTGGGCCTCGTCTATCATCAGCCAGGCATGGTGTTCCTTGCACAGTTCGACCATTTTGGGCAGGTCAATGATGTCGCCGTCCATGCTAAAGACTGCATCGGCAATGACCAGTTTGGCTGCATCGGCGGGGGCGTTCTTGAGCAAGGTTTCGAGGTGCGCCAGGTCGTTGTGTTTGAAGCGGCGGAACTCTGCGCCCGACATCAGGCAGCCATCTACGATAGAGGCATGATTGAGTTTGTCCGAAAAAACGTAGTCGCCGCGTCCCATCAGTGTAGAGACCACGCTCAGGTTGGTGGCGTAGCCCGATGAATAGGTGATAGCGGCCTCGGCATGTTTGAAATGGGCGATTGTCTCTTCGAGTTCGGCGTGGATGGTCAACGTGCCTGCGAGCGTGCGGACGCCGTGCGTCCCGGTTCCAAACTTGTCTATCGCCGCTTTGGCGGCTGCGTTGATGCGGGGATGATTGACCAGCCCCAGGTAACTATAAGAGGCGTACATGCCCATTTCACGGCCATGCACGCGCACTTTCATGCCCGGTAGGATTTCCTGCACTGGCTGGTTGTAGAAATACAAGTCATTGGCCTGGAGCGTCGAAACGCGCTCGCCGAAAGCCTGAATGCGGCGCATGACAGCATCGTCGGTTGTCTTCAAATCCATAGCAAAACGTCCTCCTGCGTGGGAATTCCCCAAGTATAGGACAGGCAAGGGGTTCTGTCTAGTGAAGGATTAATGCGCCAGTTTTCGCAATTCCTCCTCCCCGATGACCTTCACGCCTAGTTTCCTGGCCTTGTCCAACTTCGAGCCGGGGTTCTCGCCCAGCACCAGGTACGAGGTGTTCTTGCTGACCGAGTCGGTCACTTTGCCGCCGTGCGCCTGGATGAACTCCTTGACGCCCTCGCGCGTAAAGCCCGCCAGTGTGCCGGTGACGACAAAGGTCATGCCCGCCAATGGCCCGGAAGACTGCTCATCATTCGCTGATAACTGCTCACTGAGAACCGATAACTGACTCACCGGCCAAACGCCCGCCGCCCGCAACTTTTCCAAAAGGCGTTGGTTCTGAGGGCGGCTGAACCAGTCTACGATGGCTGCGGCGATGTTCGGCCCCACCCCCTCGATTTGCTGTAATTCGTCTAGGGTCGCTTTGGACAACGCCTCCAGGTCGGGATAACGACGCGCCAGGTCGGCCGCCATGACCTCGCCCACGCCGCGAATGCCCAGCGCGGACAACAGGCGGTTCAAACTCCGACCCCGGGCCTGCTCCAGCGACCGCAGCAGATTCTCGGCCTTTTTGTCGGCAAAGCCCTCCAGCGTCAACAATTGTTCTTTCGTCAAGGTGAACAAATCGGCTACATCGTGGACCAGTCCCGCCTCGATGAGTTGCTCGACGATTTTGATGCCCAGCCCTACGATGTCCATGGTGCCGCGCGAGACGAAATGCTCCACATTGCGGATGAGTTGCGCCGGGCAGGCGGCGTTGACGCAGTACCAGGCCACCTCGCCCTCGAAATGCTCCACCGGCTGATGACAGGCCGGGCATACTTTCGGCGGCTCGAAGGGCTTCTCCATGCCGGTGCGCGCCTCCACCACCGGCCCGATGACGTAGGGGATGACCTCCCCGGCGCGTTTGACCAGCACCCGGTCGCCGATGCGGATGTCCTTTTCGGCGATGTAATCGAAGTTGTGCAGGGTGGCGCGTTCCACGATCACGCCGCCGATCTCGACCGGCTCTAGCACCGCGTAGGGCGTCAACACGCCTGTGCGCCCCACGTTGACGCCGATGTCTTGCAGGAGGGTGGTGACTTCGCGCCCAGGGAATTTGAAGGCAATCGCCCCGCGCGGGTCCTTGCCCACGAAGCCCAGGTCGGCGGCCAGCGCCAGATCGTCGAGTTTGATAACCATGCCGTCGGCCTCGTAGGGCAGTTCGTCGCGGCGTTTGTTCCAGGTTTCGGTATAGGCAATGGCCGATTCCAGGTCGTCGAAGCGCCGCGCCACATCTGTCACCGGGAAACCGAGCGCGCGCAGCCAGGCCAGCGTCTCCCACTGGCTGGTCGGGATGTTGCCGCCTTCGGCATGGACGATTTGGTAGACCAGCAAGGTGAGCGGCCGCGAGGCGGTCAGCGCCGGGTCCAATTGTCGCAATGACCCTGCCGCCGTGTTGCGCGGATTGAGATAGGTCTTCTCGCCGGCCTCTTCGAGTTTGCGATTCAACGCCTCGAACTCTTGGATGGGAATGAAGGCCTCGCCCCTAACCACCAGGTAAGTGGGGAGAGTAGAGAATAGATGACGGGAGAATAGGGGCAAATCATCACTACTCTCTACTCTCTTCTCTCTACTCTCTACTCTCTTCTCTCTACTCTCTACTCTCTTCTCTCTACTCTCTACTCTCTTCTCTCTACTCTCTGCTCTCTTCTCTCTACTCTCTGCTCTCTGCTCTCTATCTACCGGGATTTTCAAAGGGATAGCCCGCACGGTGCGCAAGTTCGCCGTGATGTCTTCTCCCACTTCCCCATCGCCGCGTGTCGCGCCCTGGACGAAGATCCCGTTCCGGTAGTGCAGCACGACCGACAGGCCGTCTATTTTTGGCTCCACCACGAATTTGGCGGCGGCAACCCGCTCGTCCAGTTTCTTGATGCGCTCGAACCAGGCGCGGGCATCTTCCGCACCGAAGGCGTTGGCCAGCGAAAGGATGGGCGCCGGATGCCGCACCTTCTCGAATTTGTCTAGGGGGGCCGCACCGGCCCGCTGGGTAGGAGAATCGGGCGTCACCCAATCGGGATGCTCGGCCTCGATTCCTTTGAGTTCGGCCAGCAGGCGGTCGTACTCCAGGTCGCTGATGAGCGGAGCGTCCAGCACATGGTAACGATAATTGTGCAGGTTGACCTGCGCTTTGAGTTCTTCGTATCGGTCACGAGTGGTCATGCTTCAATTATACGCCAATGCAAAGTTGTTTCTGTACCTGGCTCGTATTACAGCGCCCAGCCGCTGTGTTTGCAAGCAGACCGCCGCCTTGCGCTAGAGAATAGCCTAAGTGGGGGAGTGTGTTATTTTGACAAGAATGGTAAGATTAAATAAGAAATATATGCTTTTGACAAGGAGAGTAATACTATGAGACCCAAGATATGGATGGTCCTGACCTTGTTGGTGATGTGGGTCTTGGCAGCCTGCGCGCCGCAAAACATAGACACGCCGGTTGCCCCTGCCACGCAACCGCCGGTCAGCGAGACGCCAACCTCCGAAACACCTGTCGAATCTGCTGCCACGCCCACCCTGGCGCCCATCAATCTAGCCGGCCCGCCGATGGAAGTCGGCTCGTTGTACGAGTACGTGGACGGCAGTGTGCTGGTGGCGGTGCCTGGCGGCGAATTCATCATGGGGCATGGTCTGGAAGACAGCCCGGTGCATACCGTCACCTTGAGCGATTTCTGGATCTATCGAACAGAAGTGACCAATGACCAGTATGCCCGCTGTGTAGCGATGGGGAAATGCACTCCGCCTAATTTGGAAAGCAACCCCGGTTATTCCGACCCTGCTCAGGGAAACAACCCCGTCGTAGGCGTGAACTACGAACAGGCGGCGGCGTATTGTGATTTCGTGCATGGCCGCCTGCCGACGGAGGCCGAATGGGAAAAGACCGCGCGCGGCCCGAACGGCAATATCTACCCCTGGGGCGATGCGGCGCCCTCCTGCGACTTATTGAATTTCAGTTATTGTCTTGGCAAGACCGCCGAAGTAGATGAATACCCCGAAGGCCAGAGTTACTACCATGCTTTGAGCATGGCCGGCAATGTCTTCGAATGGGTGTCCGATTGGTACAAAGCCACCTATTACGGCGAAGCGCCTGTCCAAGACCCGCTTGGCCCAGAGACCGGCTCACGCCGTTCGGTGCGTTCCAGCGGTTTTGCCAGCGACGGCTACCTGGTAGAAGTTGCCCGGCGCTTTTCGGCTAACCCCATAGACCAACGTAACGACCTCGGCTTCCGCTGTGTGGTAGAAGACCCGACCTGGTTTGCCCCCTACTGTCAACAATTGGGTGTGTATGGTCAGGGACCGAATGGAGAGCAAATCGAAGACTGGAATCCGCAGGTAGATTGCCCGGCCGTGAATGTCTCTCAGGGGCAATATTGTGACGGAAAAACGCCTCTGACGACGGTTTCGTTCAGTGGACCGGCAAATGCTGTCGTTGATTCGGGCGGTTGTGTGCCTGTCAGCGGGGAGCCGAATAAGTACACCTGCGCTTCGTCGGTGACTGTTTCCATTTGCGCCGATTGTACTCTGAAAAACATCGGCCAGATCAGTTGTTCGAAGAATTACAAGTATGATTCTTCTACCGGCACATGCGTATGGGATGGCAGCGGCACGCCTGGCAAACAGTGTTTACCCGGCTATACCTATGATCCTGCCCAGCAATGCTGCTCGGCCCAAAGCGGCGGCGGCAACGTAACGGTCAAGCAATGCCCGGTAGGCACAACCTATGTGCCGCAACTCGATGCCTGTTTGAATTATCCCGGTGCAGGGCTAATATGCCAGGCGTCAGTGGTCAACTTGAAATCATGTGAAAAGACCGGTGACGGCGATGATGGCGGCAGCCCTTGTCCCCCTGGTCAAACGCTCTATTGCCCCACAACGTACTCAGGCCCCTGTTATTGTAAGTAACTTGACAATGTCACATTAAACATTTGTTCTAAAAACGCTATGTTTTTTGTCACTGCGAGCGATAGCGAAGCAGTCTCCCGGTCTGCCAGGAGATTG
>Ga0209018_1002061_pt1 | contig 14857 bp, 29 predicted proteins | sample YNPBryBLVA2012_FD_185814 | JGI IMG/M metagenome (GOLD analysis project Ga0209018, IMG submission 185814) | Anoxygenic and chlorotrophic microbial mat microbial communities from Yellowstone National Park, USA - YNP Bryant BLVA 2012 (SPAdes)... ...
GCGACCAGCCGCTTGGGTTTCTGGAAATTCTTGAACATCAGCACGCTCCTCTTACTTCGAATAGAGCTCGACGATCATCTGCTCTTCGAGCTTGATCTGCACCAGATCCTCGCGGGCGGGTTGCGACAGGATCTTCGCCTTCAGGCCGTCGCGGTCCACCTCGATCCAGTTCGGGGCCGGCAGGTGGGCCGTGGCCTCCAGGGAGCCGAGGATGGCGCCGTTGTTCCTGCTCTTCTCGCGCACCTCGATTACGTCGCCCGGCCGCAGCAGGTAGGAAGGGATGTTGACCTTGCGGCCGTTGACAGCGATATGGCCGTGGCGGACCAACTGCCGCGCCATGGCGCGCGACGCGCCGAAGCCGGCACGGTATACGGCGTTGTCAAGGCGCCGCTCGAGCAGGTTCAGCAGAGTGTCGCCGGTGACGCCCTTCATGCGCGAAGCCTTCTCAAACAGGTTGCGGAACTGGACTTCGTTCAGCCCGTAATACCGCTTCGCCTTCTGCTTCTCGCGCAATTGCAGGCCGTAGCCGATGATCTTGGGACGGCGATCCTTGCCGTGCTGTCCCGGGGGGAAATTCCGCTTCTCAATGGCGCACTTCTCCGTGTGGCAGCGCGCACCCTTGAGAAAGAGCTTCATGCCTTCGCGTCTGCACTGGCGGCAGACCGGACCAATGTATCGAGCCAATGTACCTCCTTCGTTCTCTCTGAACCGAGGTGCAGTTTACAGCGGCCCAAACGGGCTGCCTTCTTCCTGCTTTTGCCACTCGCGGCCGGAGGCCGCGCCCGGACGCTTCGCGTCCGGCGGAACATCAACCAGGGGCGGGCAGCCGAGAAAGCGCAGCCTCGCCCCAAAACAGTGGGGACGCCGCGCCTCAGACGCGCCGCCGCTTGGGCGGGCGGCACCCGTTGTGGGGAATGGGCGTAACGTCGCGGATCGCCTTCACTTCGATGCCGGCGGTCGACAGGCCGCGGATGGCGGACTCGCGGCCCGAACCCGGACCGGCGACCCGGACTTCCACCTGGCGCATGCCCGCTTCCTTGGCCTTGTTGGCGGCGGTGATCGACGCCTGCTGCGCGGCGAACGGCGTGCCCTTGCGGGAGCCGCGGAAACCGAGAGAGCCGGCGCTGGACCAGGCCACGGTGTTGCCCGCGGGATCGGTAAAGGTGACGATCGTGTTGTTGAACGTGGCCTGGATGTGGCAGATGCCCATCGGCACGTTCTTCTTTTCTTTCTTCTTGAAGGACTTTTTCTTGCCAGCCTTGCTCTGCTGCTTCGCCATTTGAGTCGCTCTTGCTCCCTCGGGTTCTTACTTGCCGGCCTTCTTCTTGTTGGCGACGGTGCCGCGGCGCGGCCCCTTGCGCGTGCGCGCGTTGGTGTGGGTGCGCTGGCCGCGGACCGGAAGGCCGCGGCGGTGGCGCACGCCGCGGTAGGAGCCCATTTCGATGAGCCGCTTGATGCTCATCGACATCTCCTTGCGCAGATCGCCCTCGACGGCGCCCTCCTCTTCGATGATCTGACGGAGGCGCGCCACCTCCTCCTCGCTAAGATCGGCGATCTTCTTGTTGAAATCGATGCCCGCCCGGTACAGGATCGACTGCGCCCGGCTGCGCCCGACGCCGTAAATGTAGGTCAAGCCGATCTCGGCCCGCTTCCGGGCCGGAAGATCCACGCCTGCAATTCGTGCCATAGCTCTTGCCTCCCTGCTAACCCTGCCGCTGCTTGTGTTTCGGATTGCTGCAAATCACGCGCACCACTCCGTGGCGGTGGATGATTTTGCACTTGTCGCAGATTTTCTTTACCGATGCCCGGACTTTCATGACAATCCTCTCGATCCGAATCCTTCTGCTCCCGCCCCGTTCAGGAGCGTGGCAAAACCCTGACCACGCGGCCCCGGCCAGGGTCGGAAGCGGCCAGTTCCACTTCCACGCGATCCCGCAGCCGCAGCCGCTCAAAACCTCTCTTCACCGCGGGCGCCAGATGGGCGATCACCACGCGGCGGTCTGCCAGCTCGACCCGGTAATTCAGGGCCGGCAGAATCTCGATCACTTCACCGGCGGCGGCCTGGACGGGCCGCCCGCCCTCCGTCTCTTCCTTCACGGCCGTGTCAACACCCAGGGGCCATTGGAGGTGACCGCCACGGTGTGCTCGAAATGGGCAGCGTGACTGCCGTCGCGGGTCACTGCCGTCCAGCGGTCGTCGAGAACTTTCGTCTCCGGCCGCCCGGCGTTCACCATCGGCTCAATCGCCAGCACCATTCCTTCCTTCAGCCGCGGATTCTCGTTCCTGCGGTCCACATAGTTGGGCACCTGCGGCTCTTCGTGGAGCGAGGCCCCGATGCCATGGCCTACAAATTCGCGCACCACCGAGAAGCCATTCTGCGTCACATGCCTCTCGATGGCGCCGCACACATCAAACAGGCGGTTGCCCGCTTTCATCTGCCCGATGGCCAGCTCCAGGCTCTCTTCGGTCACCCGGAGCAGGCGCTCCACCGGTTCGCTGATCCTGCCCACCGGCACTGTGATGGCCGAGTCGCCGTAGTAGCCGTCCACAGCCACGCCGGTGTCGATGGAAACGATGTCGCCTTCCTTCAACACCCGCTTCGCCGATGGCATGCCATGCACCACTTCCTCGTTCACCGACGTGCACAGGACGAACGGATACCGTCCGCCTGCTGCCGGCACGTAATAACCCTTGAAGGCCGGCTTTGCTCCAGCCTCCTTCATCATCCGCTCCGCCTCGACCTCCAGGTCGAGCGTGGTGACGCCCGGCTTCACCATCTCCTTCAGCCGCATCAGGATCTGATGCACCAGCAATCCCGCTTTCCGCATCTTCTCCAGTTCGGCCGGGCTCTTGCGGATGATCATTGCAGTCTCAGCAAACCCCGGATTCTTTCAAAGATCTCCTCCGGACTCCCGTCGCTGCCGTTCACCTCGTACAATTCGCCGCCACGGGACCGGTAAAACTCCAGCAGCGGACGCGTCAGCCGCTCGTAAGCTTCCAGCCGCTCGCGGATCACCGACTCGCGGTCATCGTCGCGGATCACGAGGCGCGCCCCGTCCAGATCGCATACTTCAGGCTGGCGGGGTGGGTTCGAGGTCAGGCTGTACAGAGTCCCGCACACCGGGCAGACTCGACGGCCCGCAATCCGCACGATAACTTTAGTGTAATCCACCTTCAAGTGAATCACCAAATGCCGGTATCCCCTCGCGGCCAGCAACCGGTCCAGTTCGGCCGCCTGGGGCAGCGTCCTCGGGTAGCCGTCCAGAATAAACCCCTTGCGGCAATCGGGCTGCGCGATCCGGTCGGCAACCAGCTGGTTGACGGCTTCATCCGGAACCAGCCGGCCGGCCTGCATCAGGTCCTTGACCCGCAATCCGAGCTCGTCTCCCGAAGCAATCCGCTCCCGCAGCATGTCGCCGGTCGAGATGTGAGGAATGCCTGCCGCAGCCCGGAGGAACTTGGCCTGCGTGCCTTTGCCCGATCCCGGCGGGCCGAACAGGATAATCGCCGTGGGCGCCTGTCCTGCCCCGCGGGAAGCCAACTGAATTTCCGCTTCTTCCATCTGGGAACCACCGGCGGCTCACCCCGCCGGGGCGGCGCGGCCGCGATCCTCAAACAGGGAGGACCAGCCTCCTGCTGCCAAGAAAAACCTTAGAACGTACTGCGCCTGCCGCGAATCCTGCCGGCACGGGGCGTGAATCCGTCGTAGTGGCGCATGATCAACTGCGCCTCCACCTGGTTCACCGTGTCCATGGCGACGCCGACGACGATCAGCAGCGAAGTTCCGCCGAAGTAGAACGTGACGCCCAGCCCGTCAAGCAGCCACCGCGGGAAGTTGGCGTCGATCCAGTTTCCAAGCGCCGCCGGCGGAAGGTGCTGAAGCTTCAGGCCGCCGATCATGATTTCGGGAATCAGAGCCAGCACGGCCAGATACAGGCCGCCCACTACGGTGATCCTCGTCAGGATGCGATTGATGTACTCCGCAGTGTTGCGCCCTGGCCGGATGCCCGGGATGAAGCCGCCGTACTTGCGCATGTTGTCGGCAGCCTCGTTCGGGTTGAAGATGATGCTGACGTAGAAGAACGAGAAGAAGATGATCAGCATGATGAACAGCAGCACGTAAAGCGGCTCGCCGCTCCGGATGGACCCGAAGAAGCCCGACAGCCACTTGCTGTTGGCGATGAACGGAATGCCCTGGAGCGTCAGCGGGAAAGCCAGCAACGACGAGGCGAAGATGATGGGGATCACGCCGCCGGCGTTGACTTTGAGGGGCATGTGCGTCGACTGCCCGCCCATCATGCGGCGTCCCACCACGCGCTTGGCGTACTGCACCGGAATGCGCCGCTCGCCGCGCTCCACCAACACGATGAAAGCCACCACGAAAACCATGATGGCCAGGATGATGATGAGCTGGAGCGGATTCCAGACGTTGGTAACAAAAGTATTTTGGTAGATGTTGCCGATCGCCGCCGGCAGCCCGGCCACGATGCCGGCGAAAATGATCAGCGACATGCCGTTGCCGACGCCGCGCTCGGTGATCTGCTCGCCCAGCCACATGATGAACGCGGTGCCGGTGGTCAGCGTGAGCATGGTCAGGGCGATAAAGCCGAAGCCCGGGTTCAGCACGAAGTCGCCCTGGCGCTGGAGCGCCGTGGCAATGAACATGGACTGCATCAGCGACAGGCCGACCGTCAGGTAGCGCGTCCACTGCGTGATCTTGCGCCTGCCGAGTTCACCCTCTTTCTGGAGCTTTTCGAGAGTCGGCACGACAACGGTGAGCAACTGGAGCACGATCGACGCGGTGATGTAGGGCATGATGCCCAGAGCGAAAATCGTCAGCCGCCGGAACTGTCCTCCCGAAAACAGGTCCAGGAACCCGAACAGCGTGCCCTGGTTGCGGCGGAAGAACTCCTCAAACCGGATGGCGTCCACGCCGGGGATGGGGATGGCGGCGCCCAGGCGGTAGACGGCCAGCAGTCCGAGGGTGAACAGCACGCGCTGCCGCAGGTCCGGAATCCGGAACACATTGGCCAGAGCTTCGAAGAATTTCTGCATGGCTCGATCGTCTCTTCCCCGCCCCGCGCGGCGCGCCGGGGCGGCTGGCTGCTACTTCTTCTCTTCTTTCTTCGGGCCGCGCTGCGGCAATTCGAGCGCCGTGGCCGTGCCGCCGGCAGCCTGGATCTTCTTCAGCGCCGACTCGGAGAACAGGTGGGCGGTAACGGAGATCTTTCGCGTCAGCTCGCCCTGCCCAAGCACCTTGAGCCCGTCGCCGAGCTTCTTGATGACGCCGGCGGCTGCCAGCGATTCCGGCGTGAACGTGTCGCCCTCGAGCTTTTCAAGCCTGCCGACGTTGATCACGGCGAAGTGCTTGCGGAAGGGCTCGTTGGAGAAACCGCGCTTGGGCAGCCGGCGGTGCAGCGGCATCTGGCCGCCCTCGAAGCCGCGCATATGGCCGTAGCCGCTGATCGACTTCTGGCCCTTGGCGCCGCGGCCGGAATACTTGCCGCGGCCGGAGCCCATGCCGCGCCCCACGCGGCGCTGCTGCTTGACTTGTCCCTTGGGAGGCTTCAGGCTGCTGAGATCCATCACTGTTTCCTTTCCGCCGCTCCTTCTGCGACGATCTCCAGAAGGTGAGGCGCCTTGGCCACCATGCCGCGGAACCCCGGCGTGTCGGGCTTCTCGACCACCTGGTTCAGCTTGCGCAGGCCAAGCGCGCGGACAATCTTCTTGTGGTTGGGGTGGGCGCCGACGGGGCTTCCCTTGAGCCGGATCTTGACTGTCGCCTCTGCCATATTACAGGTTCTCCGCCTGGATGCCGCGCAGGGCGGCCACCTCCGCCTTGCTGCGGAGCTGGTCGAGCGCGTTGATGGTCGCCTTGACGACGTTGTGGGGGTTGGTGGTGCCGAGAGACTTGGTGAGGACGTTGCGGATGCCCGCGGCCTCGATGACGGCGCGCACCGGGCCGCCGGCGATGACGCCGGTACCTTCCGGCGCCGGCTTCAGCAGCACCGCGCCGGAGCCGAAGCGGCCAAGGGCGAGGTGCGGGATGGTGGCGCCGAGCGTGTTCACCTGACGCAGGTTCTTCTTGGCCGCCTCGATGGCCTTCTTGATGGCCGCGGGCACTTCCTTGGCCTTGCCCTTGCCGTAGCCGACCACCTTCTGCTCGGCGTCGCCGACCACCACGAGCGCCGAGAAGCTGAGGTTCTTGCCGCCCTTCACCACCTTGGTGACGCGGTTGATGCTCACCACCTGCTCTTTGAGGTTGAGCGTCTTCGGGTCGATCCGTTTCACACGATTCGGTGTCATGTCAGAACTCCAGCCCCGCTTCCCGCGCCGCCTCGGCCAAGGCCTTGATTCGGCCGTGGTAGAGGTAGCCGCCGCGGTCGAAGACCACGCGGGTGATTCCTTTTTCGCGGGCGCGCTCGGCGACCCGCCGCCCGATCTCGCGGGCGCCGGCGAGGTTGCCGCCGCTCGACGACGCGCCCTTCTCGTTGCTCGAGGCCGACACGAGGGTGCGGCCGGCACGGTCGTCGATGATCTGCGCGTAAATGTGCTTCAGGCTGCGGAATACCGCCAGCCGCGGCCGCTCCGGCGTGCCCTTCACTCTCTGCCGGATACGGACGTGGATCCGCCGGCGGCGTGTGTCTTTGTCGATTGCGCGCTTCATACTGTCTCCCTCACACCCCGCTTACTTGCCGCCGGCGCCGGTCTTGCCGACCTTCTTGCGCAGCGCCTCGCCCGTGTAGCGGATGCCCTTCTGCTTGTAAGGCTCCGGCGGACGCAGGCTGCGGATGTTGGCCGCCACCTGCCCGAGCAGCTGCTTGTCGATGCTGCTGAGGACGATGTGCGTGTTCTTGTCAATCTTGCAGTCGACGCCCGGCGGAAGAAGGAATTCGATCGGGTGCGAATAGCCCAAGCTGAACACGATCACGTTGCCCTTCAGTTCGGCGCGGTAGCCGATGCCGACGATATCCAGTTCGCGCGTGAAGCCCTGGCTGACGCCGGTGACGGCGTTGGCTGCCAGCGCGCGGGTCAGCCCGTGCAGCGCGGCATACTCGTCGCCGTCGCGTTTCACTTCCAGCGTGCCGCCGTTCTTCTCGATCCGGATGCCCTTCGGCACGGGCACGGCCAGCTTGCCCTTGGGGCCTTCGACCACCATCTCGTCGCCGATCTGCACCTTCACCGCGGGCGGCAGCGGGATCGGTTTCTTTCCAACTCTCGACATTGTTGACTCCAGTCCGCTTTCCAGGAAACCTGTGGATTTCCAGACCTGAATTCGAATTGCCTCAGTAGACCCGGCACAGGAGCTCGCCGCCGACGTTCTGCCGGCGCGCCTCCTTGCCGGTCATCACCCCTTTCGGGGTGGTCAAAATGCTGATGCCCAGGCCGCCGAGCACCTTGGGGATCTCGCGGCTGCCGACGTAGACGCGGCATCCGGGCCGCGAGACGCGCTCGAGGTTCGTGATCACGGGCCCGCCGCTGTCCTGATACTTCAGGTAGACGCGGATCGCCTTGTGGCTGCCCTCGTCGACGATCTTGTAGTTCAGAATGTAGCCCTCGTCCTTCAGGATGCGGGCGATCTCCAGCTTCAGCTTCGAGGCCGGCACGTCGACCTTGGGAAACTTGGCCTTCAGCCCGTTGCGGATGCGCGTGAGCATGTCGGCGATGGGATCGGAAACCATATCAGAAACTCTTCCTCGAAATCCTGTCGATTACCCTCGGTTTCGGCGTGCTCAGACGCGGCTGCGGGCCGCGCTGCTGCGCCGGTTGCAAGCCAACCCCTACCAGCTGGCCTTGGTCACGCCGGGAATCTCGCCGGCGAGAGCGAGCTGGCGGAAGCAGATGCGGCACAGCTGGAACTTGCGCAGGAAGCCGCGCGGCCGCCCGCAGCGCTTGCAGCGGTTGCGGTGCCGGACGGCGATCTTCGGCGTCTTCTTCCCTTTGCCGCGGTCCTTCTGGATCTTCTCCTGCAGCTTCAGGTCCCGGGCGATCTTTGCTGTCGTGGCCATGTCGAGTCGATGCCTCTTCCTCTGTTCCCTTCCGCTCAGTTCTGACGGAACGGCATGCCGAGCTGCTTCAGCAGCGCCAGGGCCTCGGCGTCGGTCTTCGCCGTCGTCGTAATGCAGATGTTCATACCCTTCACCTTCTCCACCTTCTCGTAGGAGATCTCGGGGAAAACGAACTGGTCCCGCATGCCGAGCGTGTAGTTGCCGCGGCCGTCGAAGCTGCGGGTGCTCAGGCCGCGGAAGTCGCGCACGCGCGGCAGCGCGACGTTCATCAGCCGGTCGAGGAACTCGTACATCCGGTCGCCCCGGAGCGTCACCATGCAGCCGATGGACATCCCCTCGCGCAGCTTGAACGCGGCCACCGACTTGCGCGCCTTGGTGACCACCGGCTTCTGGCCCGTGATCTGCGCCAGCTCCTGCACGGCGCCGTCCATCAGCTTGGGATTCTGCGTGGCCTCGCCGAGGCCGATGTTGACGGTGATCTTGTCGAGCTTCGGCACCGACATGACGTTCTTGTAGCCGAACTCCTTCATCAACGCCGGAATCACCGTCTTCTGGTAGTGCTCCCTGAGTCTCGCCTTCATTGCCTGTTCCTCTCCTGCGTTTCCTCGACGCTCTTCACTTCTTGTCGAGGATCTCGCCGGTCTTCACGGCCACGCGCACGCGGCGGGCCTTGCCGCCAACGGTCTCCGTGCGGGTTCCGATGCGCGACGTCTTGCCGTCGCTGGTGACGATCATCACGTTGGAGACGTGGATGGGGCTCTCGCGCTCGGCGATGCCCCCCTTGATGCCGCGGGCCGGGTTGGGACGGACGTGCTTCTTCACCATCATCACGCCCTCCACCAGGATGCGCCCGGTGTCGCGGTTGACCTCGAGCACGCGGCCCACCTTGCCCTTGTCGCGCCCCGAGATCACCTTCACCACGTCGTTCTTGCGGATGCGGATCCGCAGGGGCTTCTTCGCTTCGTTGTGCTTGTTGGCGAGACGGCCGGCCATGTCAGATCACCTCCGGGGCGAGCGATACGATCTTCATGAATCTCTTGTCGCGCAACTCGCGGGCCACGGGGCCGAACACGCGCGTGCCGATCGGCTCGCCGAGGTCGTTGACCAGCACGGCGGCGTTGGAATCGAAGCGGATGTAGGTGCCGTCCTTGCGCCGGGTTTCCTTGCGCATCCGCACGATGACGCACTTGACCACCTTGCCCTTCTTGATGTTCGAGTCCGGCGCGGCCTCTTTCACACTGGCCGTGACGATGTCCCCCAAGCCCGCCTGCAGCCCCTTGTCGCCCCCGCGGGGCAGGATGCACATCAGCTTCCGGGCGCCGCTGTTGTCGGCGACCTCGAGCATCGTTCTCATTCCGATCATGGCAGTGTCCTCGTCCTTCGCTTGTACTACCTGCGTCCGGCTGCTATTGCCCGTCGGCGAGCGGCGCCACGCCGACATCGGCCGCGCGGCGAACCACCTCCGCCAGCGTCCACCGCTTCAGCTTGCTGAGCGGGCGGCTCTCGACGATCCGCACGACGTCGCCCATCCGGGCGGCGCCTGCCTCGTCGTGCGCGTAGAACTTCTTGCGCCGGGTCACGATCCTCTTGTAAAGGGGATGCGGCACGCGGCGCGTCACCTCGACGACGATCGTCTTGGCCATTTTGGTCGAAACGACCTCGCCCACCTTCTCGTTTCTGCGCTTCACGGGTGTGTCCGCCATGGGGTTACTTCGCCTCCGCTGCTTTCAGTTCCCGCTCGCGCCGGACGGTGAGGATGCGCGCCTTGTCCTTGCGCAGCTCCCGGTACTTCTTGAGCCCGTCCATCTGTCCCAGCGACATCTGGAGGCGCAGATGGAACATCTGCTCGTCGATTTCGTGGAGCTTCACGTCCAGCTCCTTCTGATCCATCTCGCGAATCTTGTCGGCCTTCATGGTTGCAATCCGATCCTCGCCGGCTCAGACATCGGTCTCCTGCCGGACGACAAACTTGGTGCGCACGGGCAGCTTCATCGCCGCCAGGCGCATCGCCTCGGCGGCCGTCTCCTGCGGCACGCCTTCCATTTCGAACAGAATCTTGCCGGGGCGCACGACGCACACCCAGTCCTCCGGCGCGCCCTTGCCCTTGCCCATTCGCGTTTCAGCAGGCTTCTTGGTGATGGGCTTGTCCGGAAACAGCCGGATCCAGATCTTGCCGCCGCGCTTCACAAAGCGGGTCATGGCGATACGGGCCGCCTCGATCTGCCGGCCGCTGACCCAGGCCGGGCCCAGCGCCTTCAGGCCGAACTCGCCGAAGGCGATGGTGGAGCCGCGCCAGGCCTTGCCCCTGCGGCGCCCGCGCTGCTGCTTGCGGTATTTGACTTTCTTCGGCATCAACATGGGTCAAATTTCTCCCTGACTGGATCTCCTGCGGCGCGGCTCACTGGCCCCCGGCCGGCTCCTCGGCCGCCGGGGGAGGCGGAGGCGGCTCAGCAACAAAAGACGGCGGAGGAGGCGGCGGCGCCACCTGCGCAGCCCGCTCGGCGCGCGGCTCGCGGCGCTCGCGCCGCTCCGGACGCGGATTCCGCCGCGGCTCGTCGCTGCGGCTGCGGCGCGTGAAGCCGTCGGTGGGCACCTCGCCCTTGTACACCCAAACCTTGATCCCGATCACGCCGTAGGTCGTGTAGGCCTCGGCGAAGCCGTAATCGATGTCGGCACGCAGCGTGTGCAGCGGCAGCTGCCCTTGCAGATACCACTCGCTGCGCGCGATCTCGGCGCCGTTCAGGCGCCCGGAAACGCGCACCTTGATACCCTTGCAGCCGAAACGCTGGGCGCTCTCGACCGCCTTGCGCATGGCACGCCGGAAGGCGATGCGTTTCTCCAGCTGGAGCGCGATCGACTCGGCCACCAGCTGAGCGTCCATCTCCGGCTTGTGCACTTCCTGGATATCGATGAAGACTTCGCGCTTGGTCTGCTGGGCCAGCTCCTGCTTCAGCTTTTCGATCTCGGCCCCCTTGCGCCCGATGATGATGCCCGGCCGCGAGGTGTGGATCGTGATACGCAGCTTGCTGCCGCCGGGGCGCTCGACCTCAACCGCGCTCACGCCGGCGGCCTTCAGCCGCTCGCGCAGCATCTCCTTGAGCTCGAGGTCCTCGTGCAGGAGCCTGGCGTAGTCCTGCGTGGCGAACCAGCGCGAGCGCCAGTTCTTGGTGACTCCGAGCCGGAATCCGTAAGGGTGGACTTTCTGACCCATGCTATTCGTTCTCCGCCTGCTCGCCGGCCGCGCCCTTCGGGGCGACCTTGACGACGATGTGCGACAAGCGCCGCTGGTACCGGTAGGCCCGCCCCATAGGCGCAGGCCGGATCCTCTTCATGCGCGGGCCCTCGTTGACATAGGCCTCCACGACGTACAGCTCGTCGACGTCGACCTCGCTGTCGCGGTTCTCGGCGTTGGCGATGGCCGACCGCAACACCTTTTCGACCACCGGCGCCATGCGCTTGTTGGTCGCGCGCAGGATCGTGATGGCGTCGCCCGCCTTCTGGCCGCGGATCAGGTCAACGACGAGCCGCGCCTTCTGCGGCGACGTCCTCACCATTCTCGCTTCCGCTTTCGCGATCATCTTCCCTGTTCCTTTCGCTAGCCTCGGACAGCCCGCACTCAGCTCTTGCCCGACTTGTCCGCCTTGTTGGCGTGCCCCTTGAACGTGCGCGTGGGCGAGAACTCGCCCAGCTTGTGGCCCACCATGTTCTCCGTGATGTAAACGGGGATGAACTTCTTGCCGTTGTGAACCGCCAGCGTGTGCCCGACGAACTCCGGAAGGATCGTCGAGCGGCGGGACCACGTGCGGATCACCTTCTTCTCGTTCTTCGCATTCAGCTGCGCGACTTTCTCAACGAGATGGTTGTCGGTGAACGGCCCTTTTTTCAGTGAACGGCTCATCGTGCCTCTGCCTCTTTCCCGTTACTTGCCCTTCGACCGCGGCGTGACGATGAAGCGGTCGGTCCTCTTGTTGTTCCGGGTCTTGTATCCGCGCGTGGGCTGGCCCCACGGCGTCACCGGATGGCGGCCGCCCGAGGTGCGGCCTTCGCCGCCGCCGTGCGGGTGGTCGACGGGGTTCATCGAGACGCCACGGTTGTGCGGCCGGCGGCCCAGCCAGCGCGTGCGGCCCGCCTTGCCGAGCGATTCGTTCTCGTGATCCAGGTTGCCCACCTGCCCCACCGTGGCGTAGCACTTCACCGGTACCCGGCGGACCTCGCCGCTGGGCAGCTTCACCAGCGCCATGTCGCCTTCCTTGGACACCAGCTGCGCGCTCGCGCCGGCCGAGCGCACCATCTGGCCGCCTTTGCCCGGACGCAGTTCGATGTTGTGGATCGTCGTGCCGGCGGGGATGTTCTCGAGCGGCAGCGCGTTGCCCGGGCGGATGTCAGCCTCGGGCCCGCTCACCACGCTCTGGCCCACGGCCAAGCCCACGGGCGCGAGAATGTAGCGCTTCTCGCCGTCGGCGTAATGCAGCAGGGCGATCCGCGCCGAGCGGTTGGGATCATACTCGATGGCGGCCACGCGCGCGGGCACGCCCGTCTTGTCGCGCCGGAAGTCGATGATCCGGTACAGGCGCTTGTGCCCGCCGCCGCGGAACCGGATGGTGATCTGGCCCTTGTTGTTGCGCCCGCCGGAGCGCGTCTTGCCCTCGGCGAGGCCCTTCTCCGGGCGGTCCTTGGTGATCTCGTCGCGCTGGACGACGGTCATAAACCGCCTCGACGGCGTCACCGGCTTGAAGGATTTGGTCGGCATCTCGGCTCTCCCTTACAGCTCCGCGAACTCGGGCATCTTCTCGCCCGGCTTCAGCCGCACGTAGGCTTTTTTCCAGTCCGCCGTGTAGCCGGCGTAGCGGCCGCGGCGGCGCAGCTTGCCCTCGAAGGTCGCGGTGCGCACATCGGCCACTTTCACCTTGAACAGCTTCTCGACGGCGTTGCGGATGTCGGTCTTGGTGGCGTCCATCTTCACCTGGAAGCAAAGCGTCCGCTCGCCTTCCTTCTTGCCCACGGCCTTTTCCGTGATGATGGGGCGGAGGATTACGTCGTAGAGGTTCATTGCGCCAGCGCCTCCGACAGCTTCTTCGCGGCTGCCTCGCTGATCAAAACGGTCTTGTGAGCCAGCAGGTCGTAGGTGGTCACCTCGGGCGTCGCCACCAGCTTGACCCCCGGCAGGTTCCGGCTGCCGAGCTCCAGATTGCGGTTCGGCTCTTTCGTCTCCACCACGAGCACTGTGCGGTCCGCCTGCAGGTTGCGGAGCGCTTCGGCCATGGTGCGCGTCTTGTGGTCGGACAGAGTCCATCCCGCGACCACCTTCAGCTCCCCGTCGCGCAGTTTGGCGGTCAGCGCCGAGCGCAGCGCGCCGAGCACCATCTTGCGGTTCAGCCGGTAAGAATAGTCGCGCGGCACAGGGCCGTGGGTGGTGCCGCCGTGCCTCCACAGCGGAGAGCGGATGCTGCCCATGCGGGCGCGCCCGGTACCCTTCTGCCGCCACAGCTTCTTGCCCGAACCGGCCACTTCCCGGCGCACCTTGGTCTTGGCCGTTCCGCGGCGCTGCCCGGCCAGGTACTGGCGGACGCTCTCGTAGAGCAGGTGCTCGTTGACCGGCGCGTTGAAGACCGCGTCGGCCAGTTCCACCTCGCCCACCTTGTTGTTTTTCAAGTCGAAGACGTCAACCTTTGCCATGGCAGTCTTACCTCTTCGCGCGGCGGACGATCACATAGCCGCCGTTGGGGCCAGGCACCGCGCCCTTCACCATCAACACGTGATCCTCGGGATCGACGTCGATCACCTCGAGGTTGCGCACCGTCACCTGGGCGTTGCCCATCTGGCCGCCCATGCGCGTGCCGGGGAAGACCCGCGATGGATAGCTGGAGGCGCCGATGGAGCCGGGAGCGCGGTGGAACATGGAGCCGTGGGTGGCGTCGCCGCCGCCGAAGCCATGCCGCCGCACGACGCCGGCGAACCCGCGCCCCTTGCTGATCCCGGTCACATCCACCTTCTCGTTCGGCTTGAACTGGTCCACCAGGACGCGGTCGCCCGGCTTCAGGTCCGCACTGCCCTTCAGCCGGAACTCGCGCAGGAAACGCACGCCGCCTTCCAGCCCCGCTTTCTTCAGATGTCCCGCCGCCGGCTTGTTCGGCTTGCGGCTCTTCTCGATCAGGGCAAGCTGCACGGCGTCATAGCCGTCGCGCGCGGGCGTCTTGCGCTGCACGACGACGCACGGACCCGCTTTCAGCAGGGTCACGGGCACGACCTGGCCGTCGGGCCGGAACACCTGGGTCATCCCAATCTTCTTGCCGATGATTCCTGGGCTCATATCCCTCAATCCCTTCACTACTCATCCCGCCCCCGGCCCTGCGCCGGGCGGCGTCCTGGAGCGTTGCCTCGCGGCGTGCCGGCTCAGTTCGCTCCCTTGTGGTACGCCTTGATCTCCACGTCGACGCCGGCGGGGAGATCGAGCTGGCTCAGGGCGTCCACGGTGTCCTGCGTGGGATCCAGAATGTCGATCAGCCGCTTGTGCGTGCGGATCTCGAACTGCTCGCGCGACTTCTTGTCGACGTGCGGCGAGCGGTTCACCGTGTAGACCGACCGCTGCGTGGGCAGCGGGATCGGACCCGCCACCCGCGCCCCGGCGCGTTTGGCCGTCTCCACGATCTCCGACGTGCTCTGATCGAGCAGCCGGTGGTCATAAGCCTTGAGCCTGATTCGAATTCGCTTGGTGAGCATCGTAAACCCTGTTTCTGCCGGGGCGCGGCTGCGGCCGCGCCCCGCTGGCAGGCTATTCGAGAATCTCGGTCACCGTGCCGGCGCCGACCGTGCGCCCGCCCTCGCGGATGGCGAAGCGCAGCCCCTTG
>Ga0209018_1002062_pt1 | contig 14855 bp, 10 predicted proteins | sample YNPBryBLVA2012_FD_185814 | JGI IMG/M metagenome (GOLD analysis project Ga0209018, IMG submission 185814) | Anoxygenic and chlorotrophic microbial mat microbial communities from Yellowstone National Park, USA - YNP Bryant BLVA 2012 (SPAdes)... ...
TGGTACCGGCGGCACCTCAGCCGCTTGTCAGATGCCCTCGGACTGCCCCGGTTCTGACACGGAATGCGCAACCCGATCCTGCACCAACAACGTCTGTGGCGTCCAGGTCGTCCCGGCCGGTACGCCCGCCGGGACGCAACAGGCTGGTGATTGCAAACAGCGGTACTGCGACGGTTCCGGCGGCGTCCTCGAGAAAGTCGATGACAACGACGTGCCCGTGGATGGCAACCCGTGCACCGAGGACAGGTGCACCAACGGCACGCCGAGCAACCCGTACTCGGAGCCGGGCGAGAGCTGCGGCAACGGCCTCACGTGCGACGGCGAAGGACATTGCGTGGGCTGCACCAATGCATCGCAGTGCGGCGCGGGGGACTTGTGCGGGGCCTGGACCTGCGATGCCAACCACCAGTGCGTCCGCACCTCCAAACCCGAAGGCACGAAGTGCGGCTCGTGCATGCAATGCAAGAGCGGTGCGTGCGAGAACGTTCCGAGTGGCCAAGACCCGAACAATGACTGCGAGCCTGACGACCCTTCGACGAACCCCTGCGGCAAGGATGGCTCCTGCAACGGCAGCGGCGCGTGCCGGTATCAGATGCCAGGCAAGACCTGCAGGGACTCCTATTGCGATGGCGACACCGCGTACCTGCCAGACAAGTGCGACGGCCAAGGCGCTTGCATCGACGGCGGTTCCCAGGTCTGCTTTCCGTACGGATGCGCTCAAGGCGCGTGCAAGACTACCTGTACCACCAACCAGGACTGCGCGCCGGGTACCAGGTGCAACGGCACGAACTGCGTCGATTGCGTGCTCTGCGGCGAGTGGTACCAAAATCCAGCGGTCTCTCCGAACTGGTGCCCGACGAACTCGAAAGATCTGGTCGACGACGTCGTGAAGTGCGCGTGCGGGGACAACGACCAACCCACGGCGTGCACCATCGCCTGCAAGGACTCCCACTTCTGCCCCAAGCTGGCGGAGGCGACCTGCGCCACTTGCATTGACATCAACTGCAAGGACGAGCGCAACGCGTGCCTGACGGATGTCGTGGAGTAGCCCGGCCGGCTCAGCGGCTCAGCAGCACGTTGGACTGTAGCTGAAGCATCATCATCCGATTCGCATTCTGCCCCTGTCCCGGCATGCCCAGCGACATCTGCTGCGCAAACCGCCCGGTCCGCGGTAGCCCTTCACCCTTGTGCACCGTCAGCTCGCCGGTCCCCACCGACTCGAACTGCGTGAGCTGAACCCCGGGCGGAAGCCCGGCGAACGACAGGTTCGGGCTCGCCGCATACTGCTTGACCTCCACCGAGATGGTCACGTCATCGCCCTTGACCTCGGTCACCGTGTACATGCGGTACGACACCACGTCAACGCCCGCGTAGGCGTGGCGCGACTGGGCAATCCACACCGCGTTGGCGCCCACGGGCTTGGGAGGCGCCGGTACGTCGAACGCCATCAGCGCGTCGGCCAGGGCCACCAACGTGCGTTCGAACTCCGGCACGGCGCCCTTGGCGAGCTGCACACTCATGTCGCTGGCCGCGCCGCCGGGCCCACGCACGATCCGCATCTCGCTGCCCTTGAGCTTCGCGACCTCCTTGGCCGCCGCCTCGGGCACCTGCCCTAGCTGCTCCTTGGACAGCTCGCTTTTCTTGATCTTCACGATGGTGGCTGGCACGGCCGCAGCGGCGCCCTCCGCAGGCTTGTCCGCCTTCTCCGGCGCAAACTCCAGGGTGAAGTCCACCGTAGGAAGCGCGTTGCGCGGCCCCATCCGTACGCCCACCGAAAGGACGACGGTGCCCTTGAAAGGCACGGCCGGCCCCAAGGTAACCCTGGGCTCGTTGCCTTCGGTTCCGAGCTTGACCTCCACCGGCTTGCCCCTGGCATGCACCGCATCCGCCGCGCCGGGATCGAAGACCCCGCTCTCCGGCGGGCCGTCCCCGCGGCTTCCTCCCGAGGCCGACGCGGACGACGCCGCGAGGGCCTTTCGCATGCTCGGATCGAGCACCACGGTGTCGTCTGGCGCCGCGGACGACGACGACGAGGGGCCGGGTGACGCTTTCGACTTCTCTTCGCAACCGCTTTGCAGGGCAACCGCAAGCGGCAGGACCGTAGCCAACAGCAGGGAGGGAACGAACGATCTCATGCCCCTGCTCTACCCCAGCCGCTCGCCCGCGCCAACGGTCTTTGAGCCCTGCAGCTCTGGATCAGTATCGCCGCCGCTTGCCTTCGCTGGCCTGCTGGAATAGCTCCCGGCCATGCGATACAGCGCCCTGCTCGCCGCCCGTGCGGCCGGCCTCCGCCCCTCTCCCATCCGCAAGATCGCGCCGCTCATGCGCCTGCCCGGCATGATCTCCCTCGGCGGCGGCTATCCCAACCCGCAAACGTTCGCCTTCGAATCGGTCACCGTCGGCTTCCGCGAAGGCAAGTCCCTGCGCATCGATGGTCCCACCCTCGCGGCTGCCTGCCAATACGCCCCTACCGACTGCCACCCTCCCCTCAAACCCCTGCTGCAGCGCTGGCACTGCGCCAAGGATGGTGTCGACCTGGGCGACGACAGCTTGCTGGTGCTCAACGGGTCGCAGGAAGGGCTGCACATCGCGGCGTATCTCCTGCTCGATCCAGGCGACTCTGTGGTGATCTCGGAGCCCGCCTACCCCGGCGCCCTCGCTGCCTTCCGCGCGTTCACCGACCGCTTCCTTCCCGTGCCCGTCGACCAGGACGGCACCGACACCCACGAACTCGAGCGCATCCTTGCCCGGATTCATGGCTCGGGCGGACCGATGCCCAAGCTCGTCTACGAGGTGCCGAACGGCCACAACCCCGCAGGCGTGTCGCTCTCTCTCGAACGACGCAAGCATCTGCTCGACATCGCCCAGAGATTCGACCTGCTCATCCTGGAAGACGACCCGTACCAGCTCCTGCAGCTCGAGGACCGACCGCCGATTCCCACGCTCCAGTCCCTCGACCGGAGCGGTCATGTGCTCCGTCTGGACAGCTTCTCCAAGATCTTCGCCCCCGGATTGCGCATCGGCTACGCATCCGGTCCCACGGAGCTGATTCGCGCCTTCGAGCTGTACAAGCAAGGCACCAACCTGCACACCAGCACCATGGCCCAGGCCCTCCTGGCCGGATTCCTCGAGCTTCATCCGCCGGAGCAGTTCCGCGCCCTGATCCGGAACAACTGCCAAGTCTACCGCGATAATCGCGACGCCATGCTCGACGCTGCCCGGCAGTTCCTTCCTTCGTCCGTGCGCTATCACGTACCCCGAGAAGGCATGTTCGTGTGGTTCGAGCTGCCTCCCGGCTTCGATTCCCAACGCATGGTGGAAACCGACGGCACCGAGCTCGGGGTGCTGCTGGTACCCGGCCCCGCGTTCTCCACCACAGGAGGCTTGCGCAACGGCATGCGCGCCAGCTTCAGCATGGCCACGCCCGACGCGCTCCGCGAAGGTATGCGCCGCTTCGCTGTCATGATCGACCGCGAAGCTCAGCGCGTTCGAGCCGCCACTGCTGGTTAGCCATGCCGGCCACCATCCCAACGTCATGGGTTCGAAACCGGTCCCGGGCAGGGCCCCCCTCTCCGCAACGCACCGGCCACGTTGGTGCCCGTACGCCTCGGACCACGCCTCGCACATCCAGAGCAGGTCAGCATACGTCGTTGAGCTGAGCACGACCGACAGGGCACGGCGGCAGCCTCGCGGGAAGAACTCGCGTGGCGGGACCGCACCCGTCTGCTACGCTCGTGCTCGTTGGGAGGTGCTCATGCTTCGATACATCGCTTGGAGTGGCCTCATCGTGGCGCTCGGGTCCGCATGCGGAGGGTCAGAGGAGTTCCAGTTGTCGACAAGCCAGGATGCTGGCGCTGACAGCGCGGGCGGGGACGGCGGGTCGCCGTCAACCGGGGGGTCCGCAGGTATGGCTGGGACCAGCGGTGCGGCAGGAACCTCCGGAGCCGGCGGCGTGGGCGGTGCGGCAGGAACCTCCGGAGCCGGCGGCGTGGGCGGTACGGCAGGAACCTCCGGAGCCGGCGGCGTGGGCGGTGCGGCAGGGACCTCCGGAGCCGGCGGCCTCGGCGGTACGGCAGGAACCTCCGGAGCCGGCGGCGTGGGCGGTGCGGCAGGGACATCCGGAACCGGCGGCGTGGGCGGTGCGGCAGGGACATCCGGAACCGGCGGCGTGGGCGGTACTTCCGGCACAGGCGGAGCCGCGGGCACCGGCGGTGCCCTGCCTCAACCCGAATGCAAGACAGCAGATGAATGCACCCTGCACTCGGATTGCTGCAACTGCATCGCCCTTGCGCCAGGCGAATCCCCGCCTCCCTGCAACATTTCCACGTGCTTCGTCGATACTTGCACAGCCATGGGAGTGTCCTCGACCGACGGGGCCCAGTGCAATGCAGGACGCTGCGGCGTAGGCTTCGATTGCGACCAGAGCCACGCCCTGTGCGCGGCGCCCACCCCGTCATGCACGCCGCCCATGGTGCCATCCGTCCGCGGCGCGTGCTGGGGCCCTTGCGTGCCCGCCCAGGATTGCAGCTATGTCTCGAGCTGCGCCGACTGCGACAAACAGTCCTATGCCTGCGTGTCCTACGACGCCTGGACCCAAACCGCTCATTGCGTGACAGTGCCCAGCGCGTGCACCGACAACGTCACCTGCGCATGCATGTCCCAGAGCGTGTGCGTCAGCCCCTTCGACGCATGCACGGATGGTTCGTCGTCTGACCTGGTGCTGCACTGCGAGTGTCCGACCTGCTGACCCCGCTGTCGGTCGGCCCGAAGCTCTGCTTGCCAGCGCCTCGCGCGCGGCTTCACGGTCGTCGGACGGCCCCGGGTGGTCGTGCTCCTTGTGCACTGTGCTGTTCTCGTGCGCGTGGGCAACAATCACCAACGGACAAACCACTCCAGCACGCCCCCCAGGATCAACCCTGCTGCGAGCCCCGCGGCTCCTGCCGCTGCCAACACTCTCCTGGTGCGGCGCCGCTCGTGGGCTTGGATCTTTCGGCGCGGAACGTATGGATCGGGCACCTCCGGGTCCGGAAACGGGCCGAACAGCAGCACGGGACGACCTGCAAGCGGAGCAAGCTTCGCCGATGATGCTGCTGGATCTCGCCCCGGGTTCCCGGCCTCGATGGCGTCGAGAGCTACGGCAAGGTCGGACGGCATCGGCAGCCTGGCGGGCGGTCCGTACGCGATGATCCTTTCGAGGTCGGCTTCGGCTGGCTCGCGAGGCTCCGCGAAGGGCAGCAGCGCTCGCGCGAGATCCTCCACGGTGGGGATTCGATCGTCGACGAACTTCTCGAGGCACCGCGACACCACCGCTTCGAGCCCGTCCGGGATGTCGGGCCGTCGCTCGCGCATGGGGGCAGGACGGGTGGTCATCACGGCGGCCCGCACCGTTTCGACCGTGGTGCCCTCGAAGGGCAAGCTGCCGGTGAGCATTTCGTACAGCAGCACGCCGAGCGACCAGATGTCCGTGGTGTGGTCCACATGCCTGGTCGACAGGAGTTGCTCGGGAGACATGTACTGCGGCGAGCCGAACACATCGGTTGCCCGCGTGAGCGACGGTTCGTTGGAGTCCTTGCCATTCCTTGCGCCTATCGCGGACTTCGAGATCCCGAAGTCGAGCACCTTGACAAGGGCGAAACCGGAAGCGCCGGTGGTCACGAACAGGTTGGCCGGCTTCAGGTCACGATGCACCACACCGATGGAGTGGGCCTCTGCGATTGCCTCGCAAGCCTGCACGACGTAGCTGGCGGCCGTGCCGAACGGAAGCGGGCCCCAGCTATCGAACAGGTCGGCGAGCGTGCTCCCCTGCAGGTAGTCCATGACCAGAAACGGGGTGCCATCGTCGAGATGGCCATCGCCGAGCAAGCGCGGTACGTGCACGCTCGTCATCAAGGCCAGGATCCTCCGCTCGCGTCGAAACCGCGCGACCAGATCGGCAACCCCTTTGGCCTGGTCGAGCAGGATCTTGATCGCGACCGGGCGCGACTCGGCCAAGTCCCACGCCGCATGTACCGTCGACATGCCCCCGACGGCTATCATCCTGTCGATTCGCCAACGCGCGTCGAGGATGGTCCGGTCGGGCAGAGGCCCGCTCATGGAATCGGCTTCACCCTTTCACCGCCCCGGCTGTGAGCCCCTGAACCATGTGACGCTGCACGAAGAAGAACACGAGCACCACCGGGATCGACAGCAGCAACGAGCCCGCAGCGAAAAGACCCCAGTCCGGATCGTAGCCGCCGACCGCCTGCTGCAACGTCACGGGCAGGGTGTACCTGGTGACGTCGTCGAGGAAGATGGACGCCATGATGAACTCGTTCCAGGCGGTCATGAAAGAGAACAGCGCGGTGACAGCGATGCCCGGGCGAACCAGCGGGAGCATGATCTTCCAGAAGATGACGAAGCTGCCCGCGCCGTCGAGCCGGGCGCTTTCCTCCAGATCCCTTGGGATGGTGTCGAAGAACCCTTTGAGCATCCAGATGCAGAACGGCACGCTCGCGGTCGCGTAGATGAGCACGAGGCCGGCCGTGGTGCCGAACAGCCCGAGACCGTCGAGGATCACGATGAGCGGCACCGCGGTTACGACCGCAGGGAACATCTGGGAGATGAGCATGAGCTTGAGGCCCGCCTCGCGCCCGGTGAACGCGAAACGCGAGAACGCAAAGGCGGCGGACAACGCGAACAGCACGCCGATGAGGGTGGCCACACCGCTGACGAGCAGCGAGTTGCCGAGCTGATAGAGGAACAGCGGGTTGCCGTTGAAGTCTCGCGCGAACAGAAAGGCTCTGAAGTTCGACAGGTCGAAGTGTGACGGCACCGGGATGGGACTCGGGTCGGCGCCGAGCTGCCCGCCCGGCGTCAGCGCGAGCTTGAGCACCCACAGCACCGGGTAGAGCACGACGGCCGACAGGAGGAGCAGGATCAGGTGCGTTACCACGATGTCGATCGTGCGTGGCTTCATGGCTCTGCTCTCTGCAAGCGTGAGGTGACCCGGCTGTACAGCAGCAGGAACAGGAAGATGAGCACCGAGTACGCCGCTGCGTAGCCGAATCGTTGCCCACGCTCGAACGCCCAGCGATACGCCTCGCTGATCAGGATGTCTGTCTGCGAACCCGGCTCACCCCCGCTGACCAGATAGATGACGTTGAACATGTTGAAGGTCCACACCGATCCCAGGATGATGGACGGCAGCAAGGCGGGCCGGATGTACGGCAGGATCACATGACGGAAGCGCTGCCAGCGTGACGCGCCGTCGAGCACGGCAGCCTCCTCCACCTCGCTGGGGATCGACTGCAGCGCCCCGAGCGTCACGACCATCATGAACGGGAAGCCGAGCCAGGTGTTGGTCACCAGGTTCGCAGTGAACGCGGTGTGGAAGCGATCGAACCAGTTGAAGCCGGTGAACCCGAATGGTGCGAGCAGCACGTTGATCGCGCCCACCTGCGCGTTGAACATGCCCTTCCACATGAGCGCGGTGATGTAGTTGGGGATGGCCCATGGCAGGATGAGCAGGATCCGGTACGGCGTACGAAGGCGGTTCCACGACGGTCTGAGCAGCAGCGCGGCGACCACGCCGATGGCTACGTGGAGCACCACGTTGGTGACGGTCCAGAGCACGGTGACGCCGAGGGCGAAGTAGAACGATCGCGCCTGCAGCAGGCGCGACATGGGCGGCAGCAGGATCTTGCGGAAGTTGTCGAAGCCCACGAAGGTGAACGAGCCGTGCTCATGCTCGTACAGAGACATGCCCGCGCCGACCACCAACGGAATGAACACGAGCACAGCTACGGCCAGCAATCCGGGGAGCAGGTACGGCAGGGCTGATTTCGTGTCGAAGCCGGTCAAGCGGGCCCGTGCCGCCTCGCCCGCCGCCGAGCCCCGGCGCACGCGCACCACGAGCTGCCACGTGCCCAGCATCAAGAGCAAAACCAACACGCCACCGTATGGACGCCAGTCCACGTTCGTGGGCCGTACCTCATCCACTCGCGCGAGCGTATACCTGGCGTCGTCCAGCGCCTTCTCGAAGCTGCGCCCTGCCAGGCTCGCCTGCAACAGGCCCATCGCTGGCGTCCACACCGCAGCCATCCGTTCCGAGTTCGGGGTAACCTGTCCGTGTTCCAGCGCCGCGCGCTGCACACGCACGATGTCGTTGCGCCTGCGTCCGGCTTCGTCCGACGGCGGGTTGGCGTCCATCCTCGCATAGGCCGACACGCTGACCGGTGGCAGGCTGAGCTTGTGCAGCCGCGCGGCCTCGCCGACCGGACCGGCCAGGAATGCAGCCACCTGCATGGCCTCCCGGGGATGCTTGCTGCGAGCCGACAGGTACAGCCCGTCGACCGTGATGAACGATCCCGTCGGGCGTCCCATCACGTTCGGCAGGGGGGCCACATCCCACTCATGCGCCTCGTCGACCGGGCCGCTCGGTGTGTACCACGGGCCGCATATGATCGCGGCAGCCTGCCCCGCCTGGAACAGGCGCACCATCTCGTTGTAGTTCGGCTCCGGCGGCAGCACGCCGTCGCGCTTCCACTGCCCGGGCCAGCGGAACGTGCCAACGCCTGGACCGTCGAACAACGCGAAGCTCCGCCCGTCGCGCCCGAATACCGTACCCCCCGCACCGATCAGGAAAGGGGAGTGGAAGTACAAGCTGGTCGCGTCGTACACGAGCGGGAAAGAACCCGCCGGAAGCTTCCCCGCCAGCCGCTTCAGATCCTCGATGTCGCGCGGCGGGCCGTCGGGCATGAGCCGCTTGTTCCAGAACAGGAACAGCCCCTTGTACGTGATCGGATAGCCATACAGACGCCCCTCCACCGACAAGCCGTCGAGCAGGTTGCCGACATATTGGCGAGCATCAAATGGCAATTCGCCTCGCGGCACCTCGCCCACGACATGCTCGGCGTGCAACTCGCCGAGTTCGTTGTGCGGACGCACGAACAGGTCCGGCCCCGAGCCGCGCGGGATGTTGCGCATCAGCTTGTCTTTGAACGCCGCGTCCGGCACGCCGAGCGGCTCGACGTACACCCGGCCGACGTTGCTGGGGTCGGAATTGAACTGACGTAGCAGCGCTTCGAGCGTGTCGCGCTCTTCACCTCGCTGCGAGTGCCAAAGGACCACCTTCACGCCCCGCGGCGCGGGCTCCAGCAACTGCGCGACCGGCCTGAACAGCACCACGACGAGCAGCACGGCGGCCAGCACGATCCAGCCCGTGCGCGCAGCCGAAACGCCCTGCCCCTTCTGCCCTCCCCACGGCGCGGTCGTCACGCCTGCCCTCCTGCCAGTCGCTTCACCGACCGCCCGCTCGACACGTCGAATGCGTGGCACCGCTCCGCCCTCAAGCGCAGCGTGATGTCGTCGCCAACGCAATAGGAAAACGCCGCGTGGCCAGGCACGCTCGCCATCAACCTGCCACTGCCGTCACCAGCCTTGCCCGAAGCGCGCCCATCGTCGCCCTCGAGCTGCAGCCCCTCCACCTCCAGGTGCAAATACCCGCTCTCCCCCACCGGCTCCACCGCCGCGACCCTCGCGTGAAACGCATCCGCAGCGTGCGGGCCATCGTCGGCCGTGGCGCCCGGGCCGCTGAGCACAAGCACGTCTTCCACGCGAACCCCGAGCACCACCTCGCCGTCAGGCAAGTCCACCGCGACCTGCAACGCGCCGCTGGAAAAACGCCTGCCAGACACGACACCGCGCATCAGGCTCATCGACGGCGTCCCGATGAACCTGGCGACAAACCGGTTCGCCGGTTGCGTATACAGATCCTTTGGCGTGCCCACCTGCTGCACGACGCCCCGGTTCAGCACCACGATCCGGTCGGCCAACGTCATGGCCTCCACCTGGTCGTGCGTCACGTACAGCGTGGTCTTCTTCAGCTTGCGCTGCAGCGCCTTGATGTCGACGCGGATCTGGGCGCGCAGCGCGGCGTCGAGGTTCGACAGCGGCTCGTCGAAACAGTAGATCTCCGGCTTGCGCACCAGGCACCGCCCGATGGCCACACGCTGCCGCTGCCCGCCGGATAGCTGCTTCGGATACCGGTCGAGCAGCGGCCCGAGCCCGAGAATGTCGGCCACCTCCTGCACGGCGCGGTCTTGATCGGCCGCAGACGCCTTCTTGACGTACAGCGGAAAGGCCAGGTTCTCGCGCACGGTCATGTGGGGGTACAGCGCGTAGCTCTGAAACACCATCCCAACGCCGCGGTCCTGCGGCGCAACGTCGTTGAGCACGCGATCCCCCGCCTTGATCGTGCCCTCGCTGATGGTCTCGAGCCCCGCCACCATCCGCAGAAGCGTCGACTTGCCGCAACCTGACGGCCCCACGAGCACGACAAACTCCCCGGGTTCGGTGGTGAACGTAACGTCGGACAGAACTACGGTTTGATCGTAGCGCTTGCCCACTCGATCGAACGTCAAGCCTGGTGTCATGAGTGCTTGCGAATGCTCCGTCACCTGGTCACGGTGCTGCACCGCCAGAATCATCGGCGCCACCAGGAAGCAACCGCGATTATGCAGTCCTGTCAATCGTCGCGCATGGTCGACATGCCCTCTTCCCTGCCGAGCTGCCGCTCCGACCCCCGCCAACCAGCCCGGGCATATCGCGACGGCCGGCCCCCGCGTCTCTTGACCCCCCGCCCGCGCTCGTGGACCCTAGCTGGTCGTGCACCCCCCTCGCTTGCCCACCCATGGCCCCACCATCGCCGCATGCTGCATGGCGTCCGTGGTGTTGCTGACGCTCGTGCCAGGCTTGTCTTCGGCCGACGACCTGCCTCCGGCAGCCCGGTCCATGGGTTCCACAGCCCCGCCCAATGGCTTCGTCATCCACATCGGCGATTCATTCGTGGACTCGGGCCTGCAACAGGCTCTTCGGCCCAAGTTCCGCGAGATGGGCACGAAATACATGTCGTTCGCCCGCACCAGCTCGTGGCTGTCAACCTGGGCGGCAGACCCCGTGATCGACAACCTGTACTTCGGCTACCGGCCTGCCCTGTTCTTGGTCACCCTCGGCGCCAACGAGCTGTTCGCCAGGCCGGCCGACCGCCGCGCCCATCTCGTACGTGCGATCGTTCGTCGCTTCCGCGGCACGCCCTGCGTGTGGATCTCCATCCCAGTGTGGGAGGGTGCGCCCACGGACCTGGTCGAGATGACCCGGCGCGAGAGCGCGCCGTGTCGGCACTTCGATTCCTCCGAGGTCGGGGCTCGGATGACACGGCAGCGGGACAAGCGGCACCCGGACACCGCCGGCGGTGCAATGTGGGCCGACGCATTCTGGGACTGGCTCATGAAGGAGCGCGACCCCGACAGAGGATTCTGGGCATTGAAGCCCGCACCGCCCGAAGAGCACGGCCCCCCTGCCGGCACGGCCCAAGAGCCTTGAGAAGCACAACGCGGCGTGTACGCCGCAGAGGCACGGTTTCTCGCACATTCGTTCCACCTCCGCTACCATTCGGTTCTGCATGTCTCATCGGTGGCATTGGCTCGACAAGCAGGGCGTCCAGCGCGTAGCCGACGTACAGGCCCTGACCGCAGCGATCGAGCGAGGCATCGTTTCGCCCGACGCTCCGGTGTGGCGCGACGGCATGGCCGCGTTCGCCCCCGCTTCGCATCTGCCAGCGTTCGCGGATGCCTGCAAGCGCGCGGGCATCAAGAAGGGCGAAGGCCCCGCAGACCCACCCGGAGAGCTGGCCCCCGCAGACCCCGCCGCTACCGAAGCCTTGCAGCGAACCCTCGAACGCGCGCGCAGCAAGCGCGCCGTGCCGCCTGGTGCGGCCGGCATCCGGCGCGCATCACCGCCCCCTTCCACCGCTCCCGTCCCCGCGTTGGACGCCGTCCCCACCAAACCGCTCGGCACCCTGCGCACCGCGGACACGTCCCGTCCGCCCGCGCGCCCTTCCAACTCCGCCAAGCCTGAGCAGGCAAGTACCCTGCTCGGCATCGCCCCTGCCGCGCTCGCGCCCCCGCCCGTGCCGGCCCCATCCGACACGCCCGCCCTCGATCCGCTGCCCGACCCACCGTCGCAAGCCCCCTCCCCCGCAACGCCACGACCCGAACCACCTCCTGCCGTGGCAAGCAACGCGGTCGACCGTTCCGAAGACACGCCGCCGGCAACCCCCATCGCGCGCAACTCGCGTCGCGTCGCCCCTGACCCCGCACCCGACGCCGCCAGGTCGTGCGCGCTTTGGACACCGCAGCCCGACGCTCCGCCCGGTGTTGACCTCGTTGCGATCCCCGTTCAGCGATCCTACCCCTCGATCGACCCGGATGCGCCGTCCGTGATCGTGGCTCCACCGTCGCTGAAGAACCCGGAGATGACCCATGCGGGCGACACCCAGCGTACGCGTGCGCTCCGATCCCGGCGATTCCTCTACCCCGTCATCGCAACCGTGGGTGCGATCGGCGTGGTGGGGCTGGCCGGCATCGGACTGCACGCGCTCCGGTCCAAGCCTTCGGGCCGCGCAGCCGCCACGCTTTCGACGACGCCGTCACCGACCTTGCCAGCCTCCACCCCCACCGCGTCTTCCTCGTCACCAGCGCCAGCCATCGCCCAGCCGCCCGCTTCCACGGTAGCCTGCACCTTCCGTGGCGCACGCAAGCGCATCGTCGTAGGCGCGTCGAAGGACATCCCGATCGAGGTCTGGGCACAGCCGGACGACCCGCGCGTGGCCGTCGGGTTTGCGGCAAGAAACGGAACCGCCCTCGGCTTCGTGCTCGACCCCAAGACCCTCGAGCCGAAGAAGTCGTTCACGGACAAGCCGGCCCATCGCCTGCGGCGCGTGGTGCCCACACGCGGATCGGACAGCATCGCCTTCGCGGTCGACACCGACGATCCCACCTCGGCGCTCCAGAACACCTTGACCGTCGCCACCACGCCGCCGTTACGGCTCGGCACGTTCAAGGACGCGCTCACGATCGAGACGATGGACTCGACGGTACCCGACGTGTTGTGGACGTTGCCCACGACTCACCCGCTGGAGGCCATGCGCGCCGCGGTTGCGCCCGGCAAGGGCCTGGCCGTGGTCTTTCGCATGAACGACAGCGTGTGGGTGGGATGGGTGACCGACGATCGCAAGCCGGGCGGCAGGCTCACCCGCGTGCCTGGCACCGGCGTGCAGGTGGGAACGCCGAGCATCGGATGGAACGGTCGCGAGATGCTGGTCGCCTTCGCCGACTTGCCCAGCCGCGATGCTGCCTGGACCATTCGCCTCACGCGGTTCGGTTTCGGCCAGGAACCCGTCGCATCCGAGCCCTGGAGCACGCCGGATGGTGGACCCGGGGGCCCCGCGATCGCTCCGTCGGTCTTCGGCCTCGGCGACGGACGTTGGATCATGGTGTGGACCGAGGGCAATCCGGGCGCACGCGATGTGCGCGTGCAGACCTACGACGCGGCGATGCGTCCGCTCGGGGATGCGTTCACCGTCTCGGAAGCTGGCGCCAACGCGGGGCAGGGCGTGGCCGCGGTGGGCAGCGCCGGTGGCGTGATCATGTACCTGGCCGCGCTCGGCAAGATGTACGAAGTCTGGGGGGCATCCATCGAATGTCCATGAGATCGAGCCGCCCGGCAAGCCCATCCACCAAGACGGACCGCAGGCAGGTGCTGCGGTCGGTGGTCGCCTTCGCCGCCCTCGCGCTCGCGGGTTGCGTGCATCGCGCAGCCCGGCGGGGCCACGGCATGCCGACCAAGGTCTCCCGCGGCGAAAAAGTCGAAACCGGTTCGCCCGTCTACGACGAGTATTTCGACACCGTGCACGACCTGCATGTGCTCGTCACCACCACCCGCCTCGAAGAACGCGACGCTCGCAGCTCGCTTGCGTCGGTGCTGGGTCTGCTCCCCACCGCACCGCAAGAGCAGGTCCTCGAAAAGCTCCGAGAGCGTGTCCAGCAACTCCCCTCGATGCACCTCCATGTGGACGACAAGGTCAAGCCGCCATCCTGCCGCATCGTCATGACACCGGGATCCTCGGCCGACGAGTCCACCAAGGGGCTGAACACGGTCATCGAGGCGAGCGCCAACGCCGAGCTTTCGATCTACCAGCGCATGAGCGAGCTGCCCGAGCGTGCACATCGCGTCCATAACGTCGGCGACACGCTCATCGACAGCGCGCAGAAAGACTTCGCGTCAAGGCCGCCCAGCGAGCGCGAGCAGGTCGACGCCGAGCTGCATGATGCGCAGGAGCTGCTCGTACGCATCGCACAAGACGCGCAGGACATCGCTGCCGAAGCCCATGGGTTCGTCGTGAAGTTGCAGGAGGCGGTGGAGCGGAGCGGTACCTCCGAGCCCGCGTCCTCTCGCAACAAGAAACGCGGCGCCAAGCCGTCGAAGCCGCGGCGCCAGGAGCCTGCGGACTTCAATCCGTGATCGCGCGGCAACGCTTCCGACGGGTGACGTCCGCTGCGAGTCGCTGAACGCACATCGCGATCGTGTTGCACCTGATGACAGCTTGCTTCCGATCGCCGCGTCGCTCGTCATCCCTGCTCGGTCGATGGTGACGCCGGATCCAGCCGAAGCTGCGCGCGACCGCCCCGATGTGCCGTTATCCGCCCGTCGCCTTTCGGTTGAGCAGCCTCTCAGGTGACCTGGCGGTCCGTCGTTCCGCACCAGTACCCGTGCATGGAGCACGCCACGACCGGAACGCGACGTAGGGCAACGCCTCGCAACCTGCTTCAGCGCGAGCGGCACGAGATGCTGACCGGGCGGATGGCTCGACCCGGATCGACCCGCTTGCGGGTCGTGCGCGTCCGCGTCAGCGTGAGACTGGGGTCGTGGCACATGGTGCGGCAGACGCACCCGTTGTGCATCCGCACGGCCCTGACGAGCATGCTACGCCATGCTACGATGCTGACGAGATGACGCAACCTCTGCCCTACGCGCTC
>Ga0209018_1002063_pt1 | contig 14843 bp, 12 predicted proteins | sample YNPBryBLVA2012_FD_185814 | JGI IMG/M metagenome (GOLD analysis project Ga0209018, IMG submission 185814) | Anoxygenic and chlorotrophic microbial mat microbial communities from Yellowstone National Park, USA - YNP Bryant BLVA 2012 (SPAdes)... ...
GCGGTCACGAAGGAGGCGCCATGAGCGGGCGAATGCACTACATGGCAATCGGGCTGCTGGTGGTCGCAGCGACCGCGGTCACGGTGGGAGCGGTCTGGTCGGGCAAGAAGCGGGCATCCTTGGGCGCTCGGGCAACGGTAGCGGAGGTGCAGGCGGTGCATGCTCCGGTATCGGTGGACGGCCAGGAGGTCCGAGGAATCCGGCGAGTGGGCGCGGGCGGTGCCATCGAGACGGGGGCGGACGGGCGTGGGCGTGCGACGCTCGATGACGGCACGATGGTGGTCGTCGACCGAGCCAGTCGATTCAGGGTAGCGGAAGGGGGGATCGACCTGAGGGAGGGGCGGCTGTTCGTGCAGGTGCCGTCGACGGCGCGGACGAGGCTGTCGGTGGGGAGCCAGACGGCGATCGCGAGCGGCGCCGCGGTGGCGCTGGAGCGGCACGGCGCGGTTGCGAAGGTATTCTGCGCGTCGGGAGAGATCACGGTCCAAGATTCGAAGGGTGTGGAAACCCGCGTCCACGGCGGTGAGACCGCATCGGCGCAAGGGGAAACGGTCAAGGTGGGGCCGGAGGCGGCGTTCGACGACTGGACGGCTGGGATGGCGTCGCCGTGGAGCGCGTCGGGGTCGCCACGTCGGGCCATTGGAGAGCTGTGGGGCCGGCTAGGAAACGTGCTGGATGGGGATGCCGGGACGCCGTTGGCGGTCCGGTCGAGCGAAGTGACGGCGCGGGTGGTGGAGGAGCTTGCGCACACGCGGGTTCGGACAACGTATTTCAATGCAGGAGGTGCCACGGTCCGCGGCGATTTCCGGATGGCGATTCCGCGCGGCGGTACCGTGGACGAGTTTACGATAGAGCGGGGAGAAACGCGGCAACCTGCGACGCTTCAGGTCGCCGACCGCACGCGGACAGAGCAGGTGCCGTCGGACGCGCGGCTGGAGTGGGCGGGTGAGGGGTGGCTGCGGGGCACACTGCCGGCCATCGAACCGGGGGCGACGGTGAGCATCGTGGTGGGCTGGTACGAGTGGCTCAGCCCAAGCGGGGGGCGGCTTCTGTACCGGTATCCGCTATCGACTGGAGGGGATGCGCCGCGTATCGGGGAGTTTTTGTTCACGGCCGACTTTGCGGGGGCACGTCCGACCGCGTTGGCAGCGGGATCGGGCGCGGTGGTATCGGGCAAGACGGTATCGCTTCGCAGGTCGGACTTCGTGCCCACTTCGGATGTGGCGGTCGAGGCGGAGGTGGAACACGACGCCATGGCTGCGCGAGCGTACGTGGCGCCGTGGACCACGGATCGCGGGGACAAGCGGTCGTCGGACACGGGGGGCGACTATCTCGTCGTGCGCACGGAACTGCCAGACGTGAAGCCGGACGACGGCGTGACGTTGGCCGTGGTGCTCGACGTATCGGGGAGCATTGACCCGTCGCTGCTCGACGCGGAACGTGCCCTGGTGGAAGCGCTGCTACGGGGTCTTGGGGAACGGGACCGGGTGGTGGTGTTTGCCGCCGATGAAAGGGTGAGTGCAATAGGGCCAGAGAAGGTTACGCCCATGACCGAGGAGGCGCGCAAGGCGATTCTCCGGGCCATGGCGGCGTTGCGCCCGGGTGGTGCGACGGATCTGGGGCGCGCGTTGGAACGTGGGGCGGATGCCATTCCGCAGGACGCGCCGGCGGGGATGGTCATTTATGTGGGAGACGGCTGGCCGACGGTAGGCGACACGAACGCGGACGAGATGGAAGCGCGGCTGGCGCGGCGGGCTGGCGGGGCACCACGGCTGGCCGCCGTGGCGGTGGGACCGATGGCCAACCGGTTCGCACTCAGCGCATGGGTGCGGGGGGCAGGGCCGGTGCTGGCGATGGGCGGCAGGGAAGACGCGGCGGCAACGGCAGTGGACCTGCTCGCGGAGGCGTTGCGACCGGCGGTCGCTGACGTGCAAGTATGCTTTCCGCCTGGGGTCGAGCGTGTGTATCCGCGGGGTGCGCACGCGCAGGTCGCCGGGACGACGGTGCAGGCGGTAGGCAGGATCGTCGGCAAGACGCCGGACCGTGTGGTGCTGACGTGGCGGGACGCGTCGGGCACACACGCGGAAGAGCGCAGGCTGGACAAGCGCGACGCGGGCAGCGACCAAGAGGTCCGTAGGCGGTGGGCGGCGTCCAGGGTGGAGGAGTTGGCCTTTCGCCTGGCGGGTCGCGAGGCTGCGACGAGCGTTGCCGTTGCAGAGGAGTTGCTGACACCGTGGACGGCATGGGTAGCGGGGCAAACAGGAGGCGCGCATGTGCCGACACCGATCGACACGCGGGTGCTCGATCTCGCAAGCAGCGTAGATTCGCCCTACAGCGCATGGTTGTCGACCCCGTCGTCCGCGTTCGGCACGGTCACGGATCCGTTGAACGAGACGGAAGCGAATCCGAAGCCGGGTGCGGACGAGTACCGGGCGGCGGTAAGCGCTGCGGGGCAGCGCCTGATCGAGGCGGCGGGCAAGCAGATCCGGGCATGCCGTGACGCGCGGGTGGCGCTTCGGCCAGATATTCGGGGGACGCTTCGGATCCAGGCGACGGTGAACGCCGGCGGCCAGGTGCAGAAGGTCACGGTGACGTCGGTGAACCGGGCCGACAACGACCCCGTCTTGAACGATTGTGTGTCTGCGGTGGTGCGGGGGATCCGTTTTGCGGAAACGACGCGGACGAGTGCGGTGGAGGTGGAGTACCTCTTCGAGCTGCCTCCTCCACGTGCGATGACAGGGCGGAAATGCTCTCCGACGTCGCTCCTTCCGATCGGGTTGCGAAGGGGAATCTGGCTGGAGCGACTGAGGACGTCGACGCCACCGGACCAGGTGTACCTGAGCGCGAAGCAGGCGTGCGAACTGAAGCAATGGAGTGACAAGCGTGCGCTGTTGGAGATTGTGTTGAGCCACGTCAGGGGTGGCGTGGAGCGTGTAACTATCGCACGGCAGCTCGCTCAGGCAGGGGAAGAGGACGCGGCGAGCCTGCTCCGGCGCGAGGCGATGCGACGAGCACGGGATCCGCGCGAGCTATGGGCCGTCCGGCTGGCCCTGGTCGGGGACGAGAAGCTGCCTGTGGGAGAGTTTCGGAAGCAGTACAAGGCGGCGACGTCGAACGAGGCAAGGCTTGCGGTGGTGCGGAGGTTCTTGTTGATTGCGCCGCACGACAATGGGTTACGCAGAAGGCTCTTTGCGTTGCTCGAGGCGACGGGGCAGAAGGAGGCGTTGGTAAGCGAGGTGATGGCGGCGCGGCAGGATCCGTTGGCGGACGCGGCGCTGCTGGCGGATGGTGCAGCCGCGCTGCGCCGGGTCGGCAACGAGGCAGAAGCCAGGCGCGGATACGGGGAGCTTGCGGAGCGTGCAGCGGACGATCCGGCGGTCCGGGCGTACCTGGGGGACCGCCTGCGAGCAGAGGGTTGGTTCGACGAAGCGACGACAGCCTACCAGGCGTTGGAAGCGTTGGCCCCGGACGAGCCCTCGACGCTGCTGCGGCCTGCGCTGGCCCACGCTGGCGCAGGGCGACTGGACATCGCAACACGGATGCTGGCGCGTCTGGCGCGCACGGGTGGGCGCTCGGGCGACGATGGGGCGGCGCAGATGGCGACGCAGCTCGGGGCGATGCTGGTGGTCGAAGCGTCGGTGAGGCAACGGGTCGGGGCGGACATGCGGGCGCAGCTACTTCGGCGGGCGCTGGAGTTCCCGTGGCCTCACGCGGCGACCATCGTCATCGTGCGCACGCCGCGGCTGCTTCACCCCGTACAGGTGGCGCTGCTGCTAGGACCGTCGGACGCTCGCGAGAGGCGTGAGCCGGAGGGCAGCATGCCGGCGCTAGGGCTCTATTCCTTTGCGTTGCAGCCTGGAGACGAGAAGGACATCGACATCCAGGTACGACGCGCCGCGGCGCTTCAACCGGAGTCGACGGTGCCGGTGCAGATATCGATTCTGCGGGCGGGCGACGACCTGTCCGAGGCTACGATGGCGAGCCAAGCCTTCGATGCGGCGGCAGACGGCGAGGTGGTGACGTGGCACTACGACGGCGCGGCGTTCTGGGCGAAGAAGTGAAGGCGGTCGTCGCCACGCCGGAGCCGGCGGAGTGCGGGCGTAGGGCGTGCAGCAGGCGAGTGTGGTTGTCATGATACCTGGGCGTGGGGGTGTGGGGTGCGTCGCCTTGACGCGGCCCCAGCGGGTGTTAGGCTCGGCTTGGACCCTCGCCCTCGTGAACCATGTCCATCGAGCATCGCAGCATGATCCGACCAGCCGGAGCTGGGCTGTTGGTCAGTGGGTTGCCGGCGGGCTGCCGGGTGGAGCTGCGTGGTCTGGGGGAAGGGCCGCCGGAGAGCGGGCGAGTGGCGGAGGCGCGCGACAGTGTGAAGTGTGGAGGGGGCGGCAGGTTGGTCTGCGCGAGGTGCGGGAATCCAGTCGCGCGCAAAGCGGATCGGGTCCAGGTTGGGGGGTCATGGGTTCACACGTTCGCCAACCCGCACGGGTACGTATATCGGATCGAGTGCTACGGGCGTGCGGATGGCATTGCGCTGGCGGGCGTGCAGAGCACGGACTTCGCTTGGTTTGCGGGGTATTCCTGGCAAGTGGCGCTATGCACGCGGTGCCGCGTTCATCTTGGTTGGCAGTTCCGGTCGTCGGAGCATGCTTTTGCGGGGTTGATCGTGGGCAAGCTCATCGAGCGACCGATCGACGAAGTTTGAAGCGGCAGAAACAGGGAAGGTCATGGGTGATCGAGATCATGAGATGGAGGGTGGCGTTCTCACCGAACGCCATGTCACGACGCGCAAGCCGCGTCCGTGGAACGTCATCCTGCACAACGACGACTACACCACGATGGACTTCGTGCAGGCCATTCTGGTGACGATCTTTCATCATCCACCGGCATCGGCGGCGCAGCTCATGCTGCAGGTGCACCGGAAGGGCAAGGCGGTGGCCGGTACGTACACGAAGGACATCGCGGAGACGAAGCAAGCGGAGGCCATGGCCCTGGCGCGCAAGAACGGCCATCCGCTCAAATGCACGGTGGAGCCGGCGTGAGGCTCGAGGACGCGGGATGAGTCAGCAGACGTTGCGATTTGCGATCGAGTCGGCGATAAGGGAGGCGCAGAGCCGTCGCCACGAGTACGTCACGGTGGAGCACATGCTGTACGCACTGCTTTTCGAGCCGGTGGCGCGCGACGTGCTGGTCAATTGCGGCGCAGACCTGGAGGAGCTGCAAGGCGACCTGGAGGCGTTCTTCGAGGAGCATGTGCCCAAGTACGCGGACGAGGGAGAGCAGGATCCGAAGCAGACGCTGGGGTTTCGGAGGGTGTTGGAGAACGCGATCCTGCATGTGCAATCGAGCAGCAAGGAGCGGATCGACGGCAGCGACGTGCTGGTGCAGATCCGGATGGAGGAGGAGTCGCACGCTGCATACCTGCTGGACAAGCAGGGTGTGACGCGCATGGACATGCTCGAATACATCTCGCACGGGGTAGCGAGCACGGACGACGCGGGCGCGGAGGACGAGCAGGAGGCGGGGGAGGACGACGACGAGGCGGACAGGAAGGCGCGGCGAAAGCCGCTGAAGAAGTTCACGGTGAACCTGACGCAGATGGCGCGGGAGGGGCGGTTGGATCCGCTGATCGGGCGCGAAGCGGAGCTGACCCGCATCATGCAGGTACTGTGTCGTCGCACGAAGAACAACCCGGTGCTGGTGGGTGACGCGGGTGTGGGCAAGACGGCGATCGTGGAGGGGCTGGCGCAGCGGATCGTGTCGGGGCAGGTACCGGAGATCCTGAAGGAGAGCGAGATCTTCTCGTTGGATCTGGGGTCGCTGCTGGCGGGAACGAAATTCCGCGGCCAATTCGAAGAGCGGATGAAGACCGCGATCGACGAGCTCACCAAGAAGAAGAACCCCATCCTGTTCATCGATGAGATCCACATGATTGTGGGGGCGGGGGCGGCGTCGGGCAGTTCGATGGACGTATCGAACATGCTGAAGCCCGTGTTGCAGGCCGGGCAACTACGCTGTATCGGGGCCACAACCCACGAGGATTTCCGAAGTCACCTGGAGCGGGATCGGGCTCTGATCCGTCGGTTCCAGAAGATTGATATCCCGGAGCCGTCGGTCGACGAGACGGTCGAGATTCTGCGGGGGTTGAAGAAGCGATACGAGGATCACCACCGGGTCACGTACACGGACGAGGCGCTGGAGGGGGCGGCGAAGCTGTCGGCCCGGTATGTGACGGAGCGATTCCTGCCGGACAAGGCGATCGACGTGATCGACGAGGCCGGCGCGGCGAATCACCTGCGCAAGGAACAGGATCGTCGCAATGTGCTGTCGAGCGACGACGTGGAGCAGGTGGTGGCGCGTATCGCACGGATTCCCGATCTGAATGCGAAGAAGAGCGAACGTGACCGGCTGGCGTCCCTGGAAGCCGCCTTGAAGAGCGTGGTATTCGGGCAGGACCGGGCGATCGAAGCGGTGACGAACGCGATCAAGCTGTCGCGCGCAGGGCTGGGCAATCCGGACCAGCCGGTGGGCTCCTTTCTTTTCACCGGTCCCACGGGAGTGGGCAAGACAGAAGTCGCCAAGCAGCTTGCATCGGTGTTGGGCGTGGGATTCCTGCGCTACGACATGAGCGAGTACATGGAGAAGCACACGGTGTCACGCTTGATAGGCGCGCCTCCTGGCTATGTGGGATTCGACCAGGGCGGCCTGCTGACAAGCGCGATCCGCAAGACACCGCACTGCGTGCTTCTTCTTGACGAGATCGAGAAGGCGCACGGCGACCTGTTCGACATCCTGCTGCAGGTCATGGACCATGCGACGCTGACCGACAACAACGGCAGGCAGGCGGACTTCCGAAACGTCATCTTGATCATGACGAGCAACGCCGGCGCTCGCGACATGGTTCGGAAGAGCGTGGGGTTCAACAGGACCACCGACGTGTCCAAGAGCCTGAAGGAAGTCGAGCGTCTATTCAGCCCCGAGTTTCGGAACCGCCTCACGGACATCGTGACCTTCGACAAGCTGGCGCCGGAGGTGATGGAGCGGATAGTCGACAAGTTCATTCGCGAGCTCGAAACGCAGCTCGAAGCGAAGAAGGTGGCGATATCGTTGACGCCCGGCGCGCGCAGGTGGCTGGCAAAGAAGGGTTACGACGAGGTGTTCGGTGCGCGACCACTGGCGCGGCTCGTTCAGAGGACGGTGCGCCAACCACTTGCCGAGCAGCTCCTTTTCGGAAAGCTCGAGAAGGGCGGCCGGGTGATCATCGACGAGCGCGGGGACGAGCTGACGTTCGAGTACCAAGGCGAGGCCGCCGCGGACGAGTCCTCGGGCGACCCAGGCGGAGCTTGAAGGATGCGCGAGCGGCGGACGTAGGCGTGGGGGGGGCGACTGGGCGACCGTTGTGGATTGCGCTTGCCTATCCATGAAAACAGAGCGATCCTTCGCCCGCCGCGAGCCGGTGGAGACACGTCCGGCGCGATGCGCGAGCTCAACGATGCTGTACCGGCACCCCCGCACCACCGCGGCGAGACCATGGCAGGAGACTCCTGAATGACACGACCAAGCCCCAGCGCACGGAAGCTATCGGACCGGATCAAGCAAGCCATTGCCGACGGCAAGCTGACCCGCCAGGAACTGCACGAGATCCTGGACATCGCAAACGCCGACCAGCACATCGACGCGGATGAGAGGGTGTTGCTGCAGCAACTCCAGCACCTGGTCGAAAACGGCACGGTCAAGCAGATTCCGTGAGCACGAGCGCCGGGCACGATTGACCGACCGGCGGCATGCCTCGTTTCGACGTGGCCGGGGGTCGTCGTGGCGCGCGGGCTTCTCGTGCAGGACGGACGTTGAGAGGGGACGATCCGGGCTGACGACGGGGGAACGTGGTGCTGCCCTGGTGCAAACAACAACGAGAATATCGGCACAGCCTTCCGTGGACAGACGTCGGAGATGACCGGGAGGTTCGCGTGCCCTTGGGTATCGTTGGAGCCTGATTGGCTGCCAGAGCTCGTGCTTTCGGCTGTCGAGGCGGGTCTGACTCCCCTGCCCTGCCGGCGTGGAGAACCGGCGCGGGCGCGACGCTGGGGGAAGGATGCTGGCAGGAGCACCGGAACGTGATCGCTCCGCTTCCGGCTCCGAACATGCCGTGGCCGCACAGGCGGAAGGGCTCGAACACGCGTGGCGCTGTCGGGCTATCTTGCTCACCATGCAGCGACCAACATCCGTACTGGTTCTGGGATTCTCGACCTGGGCTTCGGCGTCCTCGGGTTCTTCGGGCTTGCGGGCTCGGCGGCGATCCTGCTTGGCATGAACTCCGACAACCCCATGAATCGGATTCTCGAGGAGAGCGACTTCTACCGGGTCTACCCGTGGGCCAGCTTCGTGCTCGGGTTGGTCGCGACAACCATGCTGCCGGCTGCGGGCGGCGGGCTGATTGCGTCGAAGGCATGGGCGCGCACCCTGTCCGTCGGTTACGCCATCTACGCTATCGTCATGGGCCTGGTGGGCCAGGTGGTCCGTGGCGTGTTCTTGATGGGCCCGCTGCTGCGGCGTGCATCGGAAGGCGGCGGCCCGGAGACGGTTGGCGCGGCGGCGGGCGCCATGGGCGGGACGGTCGGCGGCTGCGTTGGTCTCGCATACCCGGTCGTCCTGCTCGTGTTCATGTTTCGCAGGAATGTCGTCGAGTACTTCACGACCGTGTCAGGGGGCGCAGCGGCGGGGGGTTGACGCAAGCATTGGTTGCCTGGGGGGCGAGCTTGGGTTGCGGGGCAGGCAGCGGCGACGGTCCGCGCAAGCGTACACCGGCTCGACCGCACGCCGAAGCGTTGGACTCGACCGCGCGACCGGCGTGCGCTACTTCTTGCAGACGTCGAGGCACCTGAGGCGATTCGTCTCGCAGCGGTCGTCGCATGCCGGCGAGTTCTTGCAGGTATCGCGGCAGGTGGCGTACTCTCCCGCGCAGCGCACCTGATGCGGAAACGGGATAGCACAGGGCGAAGCGAGCAGTTCGACACCCAACTTGACACCGCCTCCGTCGAAGCAAGCCGTCAAGAAGGCCTCGTCGACGGGCAGGTCGACGCGCTCGCCGCGGCGAGCCTGGGGCGGCGCCTTCCAGTCCGACTTCTGCAAGGCGTGGCCGGTTGCATCGAGGCACTGCAACGAGGATGTCACGAAGAACTTGGCGGATTCGGACAGTCTCGCCGCAATGGCGCACGCGAGCTTCTTGTCCCGATAGTGGCAAGACAGGCCGCCCACGTCCGAAGCGAACCGTCTGGTCGGCCCCACCAAGTCCACAGGGACGCGCACGCCCTGCAGCCATTCGTCGATCCGGTTGTCCTGGCCCGGCGGGGACTCGCGGGCGGCGCGGTTGACGGTCGGGATGATCCGGTTGGGTGGCAAACCGCTGGCAGAAGGGAAATCGAAGGGTTTGGAGGGAGCCGGGGGTTCCGGAGCAGAGGCCCGGGCCGAGGCGATGATCTGGTCCAGCCTGCGCTCTTCGTTCTTGCACGCAACGGATACCAAGGTCGAGAAAGCGAGAGCCGCGAAGACGGGCACGTACGCTGCGTTGGTCATGGCGACACCTCCGAACGGGGCGGGAGTTGCCTGTGGAGTCTGCACCATGGGTTGCGGCCGGTGCAACCGGGGGCAGGCCTTTTCGCAAGCCCCCTGGAGAGCAGGAGCAGCCATTGCAACGGTGCTCGTAGGCAGGGGTTGTCCTGCATGGGAGCCATGGTTGCGGCCTGAGCAGTCGGATCCCCGCAGCACGGTGCATGGTCCGCCGGACCACGGGGGCTGGGGGGTGTCGAATCGAGAAGGTGGGGTGCCTGATTCTGTTTCGGCCGTGTCCGCCGGGGGCGACTTGCAGGGCGAGGCCCGCAAAGCCCGACCGGTCCCAAGCGTACGGGCGACCCCCATTGGTCTGTCCGAGGGCGATTGCGTAAAGGCGAACGACCGGACAGGACATGCAGGACTGCCGCAGTACGGTGACGTCCATGGATGTGGGGGACGCTTCCGCATGTACACACGACACACTTCGGCTTTCGCATCGAGCCGGTCCGGGGGATCGAGGAATGAAGCTGCGCGCCTGGTTCATCGTCGGAGCAGCGATGTCCGCGCTCTCGATGGCGACAGCCACGCTTGCGCAACCTCGACCGGCGACGCGCACGACGGACGCCCGGCATGGTGCGGACGACGCCGGGCGCCGCCCTCGTGGAGACGCCTGGGACGCCTGGGGGGAAGCGCGTGCACGCGCGACGGCGGTGACCCGGTTCGTGCAAGACGAAACAGGTGCATACCTGGACCCAGGCTCGTGGTGGAGCACTCGCCTCGTCACGGGTACGCGCTATCTCCCGACCAAGAACATCAAGCTCGAGTTGGAGGTCGAGCGGTTGAACGGGTACGCCCTGGGGGGACACGACGAGCCTGGGCACCAGCGTAACCGATCGGCCGTTCCCTGTCGCGCGCGACGGCCGGAGCGATCTCGGACGGGTGTTGCCTCGCAATGCGTATGTGGCATGGGCGACCCCGGCAGGGCTTCTGACGGCGGGTGCACAATCGCTCACGTGGGGCGCGGGCATGCTCGTCAACGACGGCGCGGGCGACCGAGCGTTCGGAGACGCCTGGCAAGGCAACGTGGCGGCACGGGTGGCTTTCGGAACTCGTCCCCTCCAGGGGTCGCTGCTTCCCAGGATGCTGGAGTCTGCCGTGGTATTCGCAGGCGGCGACTACGTGTTGCGCGACGACAACGCTTCGGTCTACGACGGTGACAGGGCGGTCGCCGCGGTGGCGGGCATTCGCACGCACGAGGGTGTCGATGCGTTCGGCGTCTTGCTGTCGATACGACACCAGGTGGACCGCGAGGATCGGTACCGGCCAGGGGAGCGCGCGAAGACAACCGCTTATGTCATCGACGTACATGCGCGGTCGGGCCTGACGCTGTCCGACGCGAGCAGGTTGGTGGCCGAGGTGGAGGCCGCGACGCTGCGCGGGCACTCCACGCGACCATGGTCGGACGCGACGTGGCGGGACGGAGCAGACGTTCGGCAGTTGGGCGGGATAGCCCGGTTGCGGGTCGACCTGGACCGGTTGCACGCCACGACATCCTTGGAAGGAGGGTATGCGTCGGTCGACAACGGTCCGCGCGACACCGTCGCGCGGACGTTCACGATGAGCACCGACTACAACGTAGGGATGGTGCTTTTCGACCATGTGTTACCGCTGCTGACGGCGCGCGGCGTGGACCGTGCGGCAGACGCTTCGCTGGTAGGGCAGCCGTCGCCGTCGACGCGATTCGCGATCAACCCCGGCGCCGTGCAGAATGCAAGGGACGTATGGCAGAACTCGCGTGACGTTCTGGTGTGCGCTTCCGCGGGAGGACGCAAGACCTGCCGGCGTGTCTTGCGAGGCGGGGAATCCGGCCGGGGCGCCCTGGTGCAAGCCGTATCCTGTCGTACTTCGCGCACGGGTACGGTAGCTTCAAGGGCGAGTTCGTGCAGCATGCGGGGCGCCACACCACGATGGGCATGGCGGCTTGTGCCCTGGACAGCTACGGGCACGGTCGTAGGGGGGCGCTCCGACCGGGTTGTCCGGAATGGTTGGAACTGCTGGCGATGCGCACCAAGCTGAGCAAGCTCGGCGGACCCGAGATTGCCACGATGCTCTACTACGGCCGCGATCGCGGTCTGAACAACGACGGTTGCGCCGACGGCGGTGCCGATCAGTGGACGGCAAATCTCTTTCACACGAGGGATATCGTCCGGCAGTCCGTGCTCAAGGAAATCCAGTTCGTGCGGATCCTGCACGCCATGGAAGGCGTGAACCGAGATGCAGACGGCAACGTGCTGGGTGACATCGACGATGACGGCCAGGTGGGTCTCCGTGGTCCGACGAACACGACGGCCGCATGGGGCATCTCGCTGGGGGGCCAGCTTACCGCCGTCCTCGCCGGTGCAGAGCCGTCGTTGGACGTGGTGGTGCCCAACGCCGCGGGGGCTGGATTGACGGACATCTCTGTGCGGCTCGGCGAAGGAGGGCTTGCCGAAGCGGTGATGTTGCCCGTGCAGGGGCCGATGGTCGTGGCCTGCCTGCCCACCGACGAGCACCAGAACCCCCTGGTCGACGGGGCGAATCCGCAGAGCTGCATGCCCGAAGAAACCGAACCCACGCAGGGCAGGCAACCACAGCATGCCGGCGAGTTGATGCTCGCCTGGTATGCGCATGATAATGCGGGCTTCGCTGTCCGTGCATTCGGCCGTGTCGAAGGTGTCGCCGTCGGAGACCTAGTGCGGGTAGAGAACCTCGACAAGAACACAACGCGTGTCGCACGCGTCGGCCCGCGCGGGTTTGTGCGAGTGAACATCGCAGCCGACGCGCTCGGAGCGGTGGAACGGCGGCCGCTGCTCGGCTTCACGGACGACGACAACGACCCGAAGACCGCCTCGGACACGACCGTTCTCGGCGCTCGCATCCGCGTAAGCGTGCTGGACCGCACTACCGGCGTCGCGAAGGGCGTGGTAGACGAGTGGGCGTGGGACGTGACGTTCCAGAATACGGTGTACCCGAAAGGCCAACCGCTCGTGGCGTTGCAGGAAGGATTGGGATACCCGCGAAACACACCGGACTTCAGGCGCTTCTACGGCATTGCGCAGCACGTCGTATCCCCCGCCGATCCAGCGGTCTGGTCGCGAAGGTACTTCGATGAACCCATCCAGGCGGCCTACGACCCGGCTGGTGGCCTGGGCGTGTTCATGTGATCGTCATGCCGACCGTCGGGGACGGTCAGGTTCCCCTTGCGACCGGCGTTGCGTTGGGACGAACGTCCGGGCTTCTGGGCTCATGGGACCGGGATCCGGAACACCAGGCCCCCGAGCACGGCTGGCGCGCGCTGTTCGCACCTGATTCGAGGTATGGAAAGTCGATGGACCGATGGCTCATCGATCAGCACGTGGTCGAGGGCGATTGGCGCATGGAGCGTTGGGCGGGATACGGCCCGAACCCCCATGTCCTCTTCGACCCGGACAACGTGTCCGACGGTGCAGCGGAGTTCTCGTGTCTTCATGCGGCTGACTGGTCCGCATCGAATGGCGAGTTCCAGTGTCCTGCCGAGATCGACGACACGGACACCAGGTTCGGAGTTCTCCACCCCGACCCGGGCCAAGAGTTGCGGAGGAATCGTCCGCGAGCAGACGGCACGTGGGATGGTTTCCGGATCCCGTTGCTTCGACCAGCCGGGCAGCATGGGATCTACAATCCGCAACCGTTTCGTCGGTTCGACGCAGACGCCTTCATGGTGAACTTCGTTGCGCGTTACATGGCGAGCCGCGCTCGCAACGTCGCACACGAGCCTGGATGCGACTGCGCCTATGCACGAAGGCCCTTGTTCGAGGTCCACGGAAGCCCGGCCTGGCCTGGTATCGAGGAGGTTCCCGCCTGTCCCGACGACGACACGGCATGTGGCAAGCAATGCTCGCACGCGTGCGCAAAGGCATGGGGGCTGGCGGCGAACCCGGTGACGGTTTGCCCATGATCGGTCAGCCTACGCGCTGTCCCGTAGGGTTGCAGAAGTCATGACCGGCTCTGGGAGCAACACAGGGCATTGGCGCGGTAGGAAAGCGGTCGAACGCGTTGTGCAGGCGAAGCAGACGCCCTCCCATGGCGTGGGAGTCAGAGCGGCAAACCGGGGAGCGGGCTTGCAAGCGAGACGTTGAACGAGCACGCGCTCAGCGCAAAGCCGGAGGACGGTTGGCCTGCACGCGCACGGACTGCCTCATCCCGGATGGCGGGAATTTCATGGTCAGGATAATGGCCCCGATGCAGTCGTACAGGGGCGTGGGCGGGTTGGGGAATCCCTCGGTGACTGCCTGGCAGCGGCTGATGGTGCCGTCGGCCTCGACCTGGATGTCGAAGTGCGGACTGGCCGGCAGCACGGGGAACGCGCCGGTTCTTTGGATGGGAGTCCAGCACTCCCTCTCGGCTCGTGCCGCAGGCTCGCGTTCCCATGCCTGGAGGAAGGAATCGAGCGCAACGATGCCGACAAGACTCGCGGTAGCAGTCGCGGAAGCCGTAGGGGCGCTCGCAGCGTTTGCGACAGGGCGGACAGTGGTCCCGACGGAGCCGTCAGGGGTCGTAGCGTCCTGCGCAACGGCGGTGTTGTCAGCATGAGCCCCGACCCACAGGATACTACCGCTGATCATGACACTGCCGATCAGGATGGCAGCCGGCGTGCACCACGCTTGGCAGGTTCCGGTAAGGGTCATGGTTCGTGTCGTGGCTTTGGCGACCTCGTGCGAACCAGCCCCGGGTCACGGCCGGAGCTGCAATGCAGTGTAGTGGTTGAACACGGATTGCGCTGCATTGCCGGAGTAGGCGATGAAGCAAACGCCGAACTGGTAGGTGCCCACGCCCGTGAATCGGAAGATGTCGGTGACCGTCGCCAGCGATCGCGTATAGTTGTTCGGCGGGAGGAAGTGGGTACCGGCGTTGGCCGCGCCCACGACGGGTGTCGCGGAGCTGCTCGATCGGTAGCACGCGTACACGTTGACCCATGTCTCGTTGGCGCCTGGCGACGAAATGGCGGCCGTGGCCGTGACATGGACGGAATCGCCAGCTTCCACGGTAAGCGTGTTCTGGAACGTCGGGTCACCGCCCCAGATCACGGTGCCGGTCACGGGAATACTCAACGTACCTGACGTGTGCCAGGCCGCCGAAGCGATGACTCCGGGCCCTCTCGGTCCCGTTGGACCGGTGGGTCCCGTGGGGCCCTGAATGCCTTGTGGTCCTTGTGCACCGGTCGGTCCCGTCGGCCCCGTAGGACCGGCAGGTCCGGCAGGCCCCTGCGGCCCCGCGGG
>Ga0209018_1002064_pt1 | contig 14842 bp, 10 predicted proteins | sample YNPBryBLVA2012_FD_185814 | JGI IMG/M metagenome (GOLD analysis project Ga0209018, IMG submission 185814) | Anoxygenic and chlorotrophic microbial mat microbial communities from Yellowstone National Park, USA - YNP Bryant BLVA 2012 (SPAdes)... ...
TGTTCATTGCGGCGTTGTGCGGCGGAGCCGCATGGACATCTGAGAGGAAACGTCCAATGCTCGGAGAGCTATTCAAAGGTCTTGGCACCACCCTGCGCTACATCTTCAAGCCCCCGGTGACGGTGCAGTACCCGGAGGTCAAGCGGCCGGTGCGCGAACGCTTCCGCGGGCGCCACGAACTCAAGCGCTTCGCCGACGGCACGGAGCGCTGCATCGGCTGCTCGCTGTGCGCCGCGGCCTGCCCCGCCGACGCCATCCTGGTCGTGCCCGCTGAAAACGACCCGGAGCGCCCCGTCTCGCACGGCGAACGCTACGCGGCGGTGTATGAGATCAACATGCTGCGCTGCATCTTCTGCGGCTACTGCGAAGACGCCTGTCCCACCAACGCGATTGTGCTGGAGCACCAGTACGAACTGTCATTTTACGACCGGCGCGCCTCGATCTATACCAAGGAGATGTTGCTGGTGCCGCCCGACAAGGGCCACGGCGATCCGCCGCCCATCTTGCGGGAGTTGCAACGCCGCCCCAGCCCGCCGGCGCAGATCGATCTGTAGGACAGGTTACAGCCCGCGGGAGGGCCTGGCCCTCATACCCCCGCCCGCAGGAGGGGTTGGGAGGGCTGCGCCCTCCCAGGAACAATCGTATGTTCATCCCCTTCGTGTGCGGCGGAGCCGCATGGATGGCCTGGGTGAAACGCCGCCCCCCGATCCGGCGGGCGTGGGAACGAATGTCCTGTCAGGGTAGCAACTCGCTGTCATTACAGAGATGCGGAGTGAAGGCATGGATTTCGTCCTCTTCTTTATTACGGCGGCGGTAGCCCTGATCGGGGCGCTTGCCATGCTTGTGGCGCGGAACGCGGTGCATAGCGCCCTGTTTTTGCTGCTGAACTTCGCGGCCATCGCCGTGCTCTTCCTGCTCCTCCAGTCGCCCTTCCTGTTCGCCATTCAGTTTACCGTCTACGCCGGGGCGATCATGGTGCTGTTCCTCTTCGTGGTGATGCTGCTCGGGGCCGAGCGCGTCGAGGACACGCCCGACCGCATCCCCTGGCAGCGCCCCCTGGCCATCGTGCTGGGCGCGGCTCTGGTAGCCGTGGCGGTGGTGGGCGTGCTGCGCGGGATCTGGGCAGCGCCGCCTGGCGGCGAGGCCGCCGCCGCCTTCGGCGACCCGGCGCACCTGGGGGCGCTGCTCTTCACCAACTACCTGCTGCCCTTCCAGGTGACCGGCATCATCTTATTGATCGCCGTGGTCGGGGTGGCGGTGCTGAACCAGCGCGGGCGAACCGCCCCGGCGGCTGATCGCGGGCCTACGGGCGATTAAGGTGTGGAGGTGTGGAGGTGTGGAGGTGTGGAGTCAGGAGGAAGTTCGTCAGACATATAGAAGGTCTACATCTCTACATCTCTACATCTCTACACCTCTACATCTCTACACCTCCACATACACGGAGACCGTACCCATGGTGCCCACCAGTTACTACATCATCCTCAGCGCGGCGCTGTTTGCCATTGGCGTGCTCGGGGTGCTGATCCGGCGCAACGCGCTGGTCGTCTTTATGTCGGTCGAATTGATGCTCAACGCGGCGAATCTGGCGCTCGTGGCCTTCGCTCGGGAACGGCTGAGCATTGACGGGCAGGTGCTGGTATTCTTTGTTATCACCGTGGCCGCCGCCGAGGTCGCCGTGGGGCTGGCGCTGCTGGTAGCGATCTTCCGCACCAGGCACACCACCGATGTTGACGAGGTCAGTACGCTCAGGGGCTGAGCGCGGAAGATCCGAGGTACACGATGGAATGGTTCATCTGGCTCATTCCGTTGCTGCCGTTCATCGGCTTTTTGCTGAACGTCTTTGCGATCCGGCGCGAGCGCCCGGCGGGGTTGGTGGCGAGCGGGCTGGTGGCGGCCTCCTTCGTGGTCACGGTGATCGCCAGCGCCGCCTTATCCGGGCTGCCTGAAGAAGAGCAGCGGATCATGTCGGTGAGCTGGCACTGGATCAACACCGGGGCCCTGCAGGTGCCCTTCGGCATCATGCTCGACCCGCTCACCGCCGTCATGGCGCTGCTGGTAACCGGCGTGGGCGCGTTGATCCACATCTACTCCATCGGCTACATGCACGGCGACCCGCGGGTGGTGCGCTACTTCGCCTATCTGAACCTCTTCATCACCATGATGCTGTTCCTGGTGATGGGGAACAACATGCTCATGCTCTTCCTGGGCTGGGAGGGGGTGGGACTGTGCTCCTTCCTGCTGATCGGCTTCTGGTTCGAACGCGCCGAGGCCTCCGACGCCGCGGTGAAAGCCTTCGTGGTCAACCGTATCGGCGACGCGGCCTTTATTCTGGGCATGCTGGCGATCTACGCCAGCTTTGGGACGCTCAATTTCTACCCGGTGAGCGTTGGCGGGCAACTACAGCCGGGTTTCCTGGAGCGCGTGCCGGAGATCATCGGGCGGACCGTTGGCCCGACCTGGCAGCCCTTCGCCCTGACCACGCTTATCAGCTTCCTGCTGCTGATCGGCGCCACCGGCAAATCGGCGCAGTTCCCCCTGTTCGTCTGGCTGCCTGACGCCATGGCCGGCCCGACACCCGTCTCGGCGCTCATCCACGCCGCCACCATGGTCACCGGCGGCGTGTACATGATGACGCGCAACGAAGCCCTCTTCGCCGCCTCGCCCGCCACCCAGAGCTGGGTGCTGTGGATCGGCGCGCTGACGGCCTTCATCGCCGGCACCTCGGCGATTGCCCAGTGGGACATCAAGCGCGTCCTGGCCTATTCCACCGTATCGCAACTGGGCTTTATGGTCGCGGCGTGCGGCATGGGCGCCTACGTGGCGGCGATCTTCCACCTGCTGACCCACGGCATCTTCAAGGCGCTGCTCTTCCTTGGCGCCGGCTCGGTGATCCACGGCACCCACGAGACCCAGGATATGCGCAAGATGGGCGGGCTGCGCAAGGCTATGCCCACAACCTACTGGACCTACCTGGTCGGCGCCGGGGCGCTGGCAGGGATCGCGCCCCTGGCGGGCTTCTGGTCGAAGGACGAGATCCTGGCCCACGCCCTGAGCCACGACCACTGGCCGCCGTTGATCATCCTGTTCCTCACCTCGCTGATCACCGCCTTTTACATGGGGCGGCAGGTGGCGCTGATCTTCTTCGGCCAGCAGCGCGACAGCCACTACCACCCCCACGAGAGCGGGCGGGTGATGACCGTGCCGCTGATCGTTCTGGCGATCGGCGCGATCATCGGTGGGGCGATCAACCTGCCCTGGGGCCACTGGCTCACCGACTGGCTCAAGCCCGTGCTGCACGAAGAGGCAGGCACGTTCAACCTGGCCCTGGCCCTGATCGCCACCGCCGGCGCGGTGGGCATGAGCTACCTGGGCTGGTGGATCTACACCCGCAACGCGGCCAGGATCAAGGTCGGCGGCAAGGACCCCGCTTACCGCTACTCCGGCGACATCTGGGACGGGCTGGAAGAGGCCTGGTACCTCGACCGGCTCTACCAGCGGGCGATTGTGCGGCCATTCCAGCGGCTGGGGAGCTTCCTCGCCGGCGTCTTCGACCCGCAGGGCATTGACGGGCTCGTGCTGGGCGTTGGCGTCCTGTTCGGGCGAGCCGGCGAGCAGGTGCGGCGCTTCCAGAGCGGCTACGTGCGCACCTACGCGCTGATTTTTACCGTCGGGGTGGTGATTGTGCTCGGCTTCGTGCTGGTGTTCAGCCGTTAAGGAACAGGACGTGCGCGGTGGAGGGGCGCGGGGAGGCTTCGCCTCCCCCGCATGCTCCTCTTCCCCGCCCGCAGCGGCCAGGCGGCCTGGCGCAACCCCCACCGCGCACCCGCCGCGGGCGGAGAACGAGCGGTTCGTGGCGGGCCTGCGGACTTCCACCCCGCCCCGCCGGAGGACGACCGCCTGACTCCTGTTAAGAAAGAGCCTATGGACAACTTCCCGATCCTCTCGCTGGTTCTGTGGCTGCCCGCCCTGGGCGCCCTCGGCCTGGTGCTCGTGCCGCGGGAGAACGCCGAACTGGCCCGCCGGATGGCCCTGATCGTCGCCCTGCTGACCTTCCTGGTCTCGCTGGCGCTGCCCTTCGGCTACCGCGCAACCCCCGGCGACGCCTCCACCATGCGTTTCGTCGAGAACCTGCCCTGGCTGCCGATGTTCGGCGCCGGCTACAGCCTCGGCGTTGACGGCGTCAGTCTCTGGCTGGTTCTGCTGACCACCTTTCTGCTGCCGATCGTCATCCTTTCGACCTGGGACTCGGTGCACACCCAGGTGCGGAACTTCCAGATCCTCATGCTGCTGCTCGCCACGGCGATGATCGGCGTGTTCATCAGCCTGGATCTGCTGCTGTTCTACATCTTCTGGGAGTTCACGCTCATCCCCATGACCCTGTTGATCGGCATCTGGGGGGGAAGCAACCGGATCTACGCCGCGCGCAAGTTCTTCCTCTACACCTTCTCCGGGTCGGTGCTGATGCTGGTGGCGATCATCGGCCTGTACGTCTTGCATCGCGACGCGATCGCCGCCAGCCAGCCCGGCTACGCCGGCAGCTTCAACGTCAGCGTCATCCTGACAAATCTGCGCAGCGGCGCCTTCCAACTGGACACCACCGTCGAGCGGCTGCTCTTCGGGGCCTTCTTCCTGGCCTTCGCGATCAAGGTGCCCCTCTGGCCCTTCCACACCTGGCTCCCCGACGCCCACGTCGAGGCCCCGACCGCCGGCTCGGTGATCCTGGCCGGCGTGCTGCTCAAACTGGGCAGCTACGGCCTGATCCGCTTCAACCTGAGCCTCTTCCCCGAAGCCTCGCGCTGGGCGGCCCCCGCCGTGGCCATTCTGGCGGTGATCGGCATTATCTACGGCGCGATCGTCGCCTTCGCCCAGAGCGATATGAAAAAACTGGTGGCCTACTCGTCCGTCAGCCACATGGGCTTCATCGTGCTGGGAATCTTCGCCCTCAACCCCGAAGGCGTCAGCGGGGCCATGCTGCAGAGCATCAACCACGGTCTCTCGACCGGGGCGCTGTTCCTGATCGTCGGCGTACTCTACGAACGGCGGCACACCCGCGACATGGCCGAGTACGGCGGTATCTGGAAGGTCATGCCCGTCTACGCCGGCATCACCCTGCTCGTGGCTCTCTCGTCGGCGGGGCTGCCGGGGCTCAACGGGTTCATCGGCGAGTACACGATTATGCAGGGGGCCTTCCTGGCGCCCGAGCTGAGCTGGCCCTTCCTGAGCTTCGCCGTGCTCGGCGTGGTCCTGGCCGCGGTCTACCTGCTGCGGATGTACCAGAGCGTGTTCATGGGCGACCTGCGCAATCCGAAGAATCAGGACCTGAGCGATCTGAACCCGCGCGAACTGGCGACCCTGGCGGCCCTGTGCGTGCCGATCATCGCCCTGGGCCTCTACCCGGCCTTCGCCTTCGGGCCGATGCAGGCCAGCGTTGGCGAGACGCTCGCCGGGATCGCCACGGCCGTGGCTGGAAGGTAATGCGCATATGCAGAGTTTACAGATCCCTCCGGTTGACCTGCGCCTGCTGACGCCCCTGCTGATCGTCGTCGGCTGGGCCTCGGCCTTGCTGCTGATTGACGTCTTTTTCGTTCCCGAGGGGCGCAAGAAGATCACCGGCTACCTGGCGATAGCCGGCCTGGCCGTCGCCGGGTTGGCCGGCATGCCGCTGTGGAACGTCAGCGGCAGCACCTTTTCGGGCATGCTGGTGCTGGAGCGCTATAGCCTGGCGCTGACCTGGATCTTCCTCATCGCCGGGGCCCTGAGCATCGCCGTGGCGCTGGACTACCTGCCGCGTCACGCGATCGAGCAGGGAGAATACTACCCGCTGATCATGTTCGCCGTCGGGGGCATGATCCTGATGGCCCAGAGCGCCGACCTGATCACCCTTTTCCTGGGGATCGAGCTGCTCTCCATCCCCCTGTACATCCTGACCGGCTTCGCCTACCCGCGGGTCGCCTCGGAAGAGGCGGGGATCAAGTACCTGGTGCTGGGGGCCTTCGCCGCGGGCTTCTTCGTGTACGGCATCGCGCTGATCTTCGGCGCCACCGGCACGACCAGCCTGGCCGGGATCGCGGACTACCTGGGCCGGCAACCCTTCGCGCCGCAGGATGAAACCCTCTTCCTGGTCGGGGCGAGTCTGGTGCTGATCGGCTTTGGCTTCAAAATCGCCCTGGTGCCCTTCCATATGTGGACGCCGGACGTGTACGAAGGCTCGCCCACGCCGGTGGCGGCGTTTATGAGCGTCGGCACCAAGGGCGCGGCGCTGGCGGCGCTGCTGCGGGTGACGCTGGCGATGGAAGCGGCGCGGGACTTCTGGCTGCCGCTGCTGGCGACACTGGCCGCCGCGACGATGATCATCGGCAATCTGGGAGCCCTGGGGCAGAGCAACCTGAAGCGCATGCTGGCCTACTCCAGCATCGGCCACGCCGGCTACATCCTGCTGGGGATCATGGTCGCGGCGGAGCGGGGCGCGGAGGCGTTTCTGTTCTACATGCTGGCCTACACCCTCACCAACCTGGGCGCCTTCGGCGTGCTGATCGCCCTCGAGCAGCGGGGCGAAGCGGCCTGGAGCATTGACGACTTCGCGGGGTTGTACCAGCGCCGGCCCCTGTTGGCGATGGCCATGGCCCTCTTCATGTTCTCGCTGGCCGGCGTACCGCCCACAGCGGGCTTCATGGGCAAGTTCTTCGTCTTTACCGCAGCCTACGCCGGGGGCCTGGGCTGGCTCGTGCTCATCGGCGTGATCACCAGCGCCATCGCCGCCTACTATTACCTGCGCGTGGTGGTGAAGATGTTCATGCAGGAGCCGGTGCGCGACGTGCGCCCCGAACTTACCCGCGGGTTGAACACCGAGATCCTGATCGCCGGCGTCGCCACTTTGCTCCTCGGCTTGCTGCCCACCCCCATCGTGCTGCTCGTCGAACGCTCCCTGGTGGCGCTGGGGGGATGAGGGGCGTGGAGGCGCGGGTTCACATGCCTCCTGAGAGCGAGGCAGCCAGTCGCGCACAGGTACCCGTAGAGGTGCACTGGCAGGCAGACCACAGGGGTTGCTGCTTCTTTACCGAAAGTTTACAATCAGCTTAATATTTTTTGACGCAACCACCCTACAATTGACTCACTCACAAGACCTACGTGGTGGAGAGGTGCGGGAAGGCTGCGCTTTCCCGCATGCGTCTGTTCCCCGCCTGCGGCGGGGGCATGGTCAGCGTTGTGCCGGTCTTCGTGGCCGCTGCGGGCGGAGAACGACCGGTTCGTGAGGGACTACGGCCCTCCGCCCCCCGCCGGGAGGCAACGGCGTAGTTCCCTCCACGAACGGTGGCGCATGCTTCCCTCCGCTCGCGCCACGCGACCAGGGTTCGAGAGTGCGACACGTCCCACCCGGCCCTCTCCCTGACCCTCCCCCGCCGGGGGAGGGAACCGCGCGGCGCCCCCCGGCGGGGCGAGGCTGGGAGAAGACGCACCACCGCCGCGGCGCGCTGCCGCGGGTCAACCCGGCAAGCGGCGACGCGCGGGCCGCTGGCGCTCCGCAAGTGAGCAGGGATGGCGCGTCGGACCCCGGGCGCGCCCGTGGCGCTTGCGGCGCGCCGCCGGACATGGTATTGTGTTGCCACCGCAACTTTTGTATCCGCACCAGATCCTCAGAGAGGAGGCTTCCGCTATGGGCTATGCGGAGATGCACCGTCGTTCGATCGAGGACCCGCAGGGCTTCTGGGGTGAGCTGGCCGAAGAACTCCATTGGTACAAGAAGTGGGACACGGTGCTCGACGACAGCAAGGCGCCGTTCTACCGCTGGTTCGTCGGCGGAGAGACGAACCTGTGCTACAACGCGGTTGACCGGCATGCCCTGGGCGCGCGCCGCGGCCAGGCCGCGCTGATCTGGGAGAGTCCTGAAGTGGGCCAGTCGCGCACGCTCACCTATTTCGAGCTCTACCGGGAGGTGAACAGACTGGCCGCGGCGTTCCAGCGGCTCGGCGTGCAGAAGGGCGATCGGGTGATCATCTACATGCCGATGGTGCCCGAAGCGATCTTCGCCATGCTGGCCTGCGCGCGTCTTGGCGCGGTGCACTCCGTGGTGTTCGGCGGGTTTTCCATCGCCTCGCTGGCCTCGCGCATCGATGACGCCGAGCCGGTGCTCATCGTCACCGCCGATGCCGGGATGCGCAAAGGCCTGCCGGTACATCTCAAAGAGATCGTGGACCGGGCGCTGGAAGCCGCCGCGAAGCCCAGCGTGCGCCACGTGCTGGTGCTGAACCGCGGTCTGGTCGCTATGGAGATGCAAGAGGGCCGCGATCTGGATTGGGCCGAGCAGATCAAGGAGTCAGGCGCCACGTATGTCGAGCCGGCGCGCGTGGCTTCGACCGATCCCTCCTACATCCTCTACACCTCCGGCACCACCGGCAAACCCAAGGGTGTCGTGCGCGACACCGGCGGCTACATGGTGGCCCTGCACGCCTCGATGAGCCAGATCTATAACTGTGGCGACGGCGATGTCTACTGGTCCACCTCGGACATCGGCTGGGTGGTGGGGCACAGCTACATCGTCTATGGCCCGCTGCTCAAGGGCGTGCCGACGGTGGTGTACGAGGGTCGCCCCGACCACCCCGATCCGGGGGTCTGGTGGCGGGTGATCGAGAAGTATGGCGTAACCCATGTCTTTACGGCGCCGACGGCGCTGCGGGCGCTGCGGAAGTTCCCCGAGCAGTGGATGCGCAGCGCCGACATCAGTTCGCTGAAGATCCTCTTCGCCGCCGGCGAGCCGCTCGACGCGCCGACCTACGAGTGGGCCAGGGCCGCGCTGAATGTGCCGGTGATTGACCACTACTGGCAGACGGAGAGCGGCTGGAGCATGCTCACCAACCCGGTCGGGGTGGAACTGTTGCCGGTCAAGCCCGGCTCGCCAACTATGCCGGCATTCGGGCACAACCTCGAAGTGGTTGACGCCGACGGAAACCCCGTGCCGCGCGGCGAGAAGGGCTTTCTGGTGGATCACGGCCCCCTGCCTCCTGGGATGTTGATGACGCTCTGGAACGACGATGAGCGCTACATTCAGAGCTACTGGAGCCACTTCAAGGGCAAATTGCTCTACATGACCGGCGACTACGCCATTCAGGACGCTGATGGCTACTTCTGGATGCTGGGCCGCGCCGACGAAGTGCTCAACGTCTCCGGCCATCGCCTGGGCACCCGCGAGATCGAAGAGGTGATCTCCGGCCATCCGGCCGTGGCCGAGGCCGCAGTCATTGGGGTGCGCCACGAACTCAAGGGCGAAGGCGTCCTGGTCGTTGCCGTGCTCAAGCAGCATATCGCCCCCGCCGATCAGGACAGCGTCGCGCGCAGCATTACCACCCTGGTGCGCGAGAGCATCGGCCCCATCGCCACCCCTGATGCCATCCATTTTGTCAGTATGCTGCCCAAGACCCGCTCGGGCAAGATTATGCGCCGGGTGATCCGCGCCGTTTACCAGGGCGATAACATCGGCGACCTGAGCACCATCGAGGACGACGCCACCGTGGATATGGTGCGTGAGGCCATTGACGTGCTCAAGGGCGATCTGTAGTGTCAGTGGAACAAGGAGGTTATCCAATGGCCGAGATCCGCGACGTTGCGCTGCCGAACACCTCGGAAGTGTACCGGCCCAGCGACGCTATCGTCGAGAACTCCAATGTGATGGCGTATGCGCGCTCCAGGGGCTTCAGCAGCTACGAGGAACTCTACCAGTGGACGCTCGACAACAATGAGCAGTTCTGGGCCGATATGGCCTCCGAACTGGAGTGGTTCCAGCCCTGGGAGAAGGTGCTCGACGATAGCAACAAGCCCTTCTTCAAGTGGTTCACGGGGGCGAAGACCAATATCGTCCACAATGCCATCGATCGCCACGCGGCATCCTGGCGCAAAAACAAGCTCGCCATGGTCTGGGAAGGCGAGGACGGCACCCAGCGCACCTTCTCCTACCACGCGCTGAACCGCGAGGTCAGCAAGATGGCGAATGTGCTCAAGAGTGTCGGCGTGAAGAAGGGCGACATCGTCACCATCTACCTGCCCCGCATCCCCGAACTGCCGATGATGATGCTGGCTTGCGCCAAGATCGGCGCGGCGCACTCCGTGGTCTACGGCGGCTTCTCCGAGGCGGCCCTGGCTGACCGCCTGGCCGACGCGCAGAGCAAGGTGCTGGTCACCGCCGATGGCGGTTTCATGCGCGGCAAGATCGTCGAACTGAAGAAAATCGCCGATGAGGCCATGGCCCGCACGCCCACGGTGCAGACGTGCCTTGTGATCAAGCGCACGGGCCATAGCATCAATATGGAACTCGGGCGCGACCTCTGGCTCCACGAGTTGATGGGCCTGCCTATCGCCGCCGCCGATTGCCCCACCGAGGTGATGGATGCCGAGGATCCGCTGTTCATCCTCTATACCTCGGGGACGACCGGCAAGCCCAAGGGGGTGGTGCATACCCACGGCGGCTATATGGTCGGTATCTATGCCACGCTCAAGATGGTCTTCGACATCAAGGAGGAGGATCGCTACTGGTGCGCGGCCGACCCGGGCTGGATCACCGGCCATAGTTACATCGTCTATGGGCCTTTGATCACCGGCGCCACGTCGTTTATGTACGAGGGCGCGCCGAATTACCCCTTCCCCGACCGCTGGTGGTCGCTGGTGTCGAAGCACTCGATCAGCATCCTCTACACCGCCCCCACCGCCATTCGCGGCCTGATGCGCTTCGGCGAGGCCTGGCCCTCGCGCCACGACCTGAGTAGTCTGCGCCTGCTCGGCTCGGTGGGTGAGCCGATCAACCCCGAAGCCTGGAAGTGGTTCTATAGCATCATCGGCAAGGACCGCTGCCCGATCATGGATACCTGGTGGCAAACGGAGACGGGGATGTTCATGATCACGCCGACACCGGTGGTGCCGCTGAAGCCCGGTAGCGCCACCCGGCCCTTCCTCGGCATCGAGGCCGACGTGGTGCACGAGGACGGCACCCCCTGCGGCCCCAACGAGGACGGCCTGCTGGTGATCAAGCGCCCCTGGCCAGCGATGATGCGCACCATCCTCAACGACCCGCAACGTTATGTGGACACCTACTGGACGCGCATTCCCGGGGTGTACGCCGCCGGTGACAGCGCCCGCAAGGACGAGGATGGCTACATCTGGGTGATCGGGCGCCTGGACGATGTGATCAAGGTGTCGGGCTACCGCCTGGGCACGGCGGAGGTGGAGAGCGCCCTGGTGAGCCATCCGGCAGTGGCTGAGGCCGCGGCCATCGGTCTGCCCCACGAGGTGAAGGGCAATGCCATCCACGCCTTCGTGATCCTGCGGGCCGGTTTCGACGGCAGCCCGAAGCTCGAGGAGGAACTCCGCGCCCACGTGGGCCACGAGCTTGGCCCCATCGCCCGGCCCGACGCGATCACCTTCGTCAGCGTGTTGCCCAAGACGCGCTCGGGCAAGATTATGCGCCGGGTGCTCAAGGCGCGCGCCCAGGGCTTGCCTGAGGGCGATATTTCCACCCTCGAGGAGTAGACGCTCCCGTAACCCTGCCCCTGGGAGCTGGGGAAACCGGGTTTCCCCAGCCCCCTCCATCTCCTGCGCCCGCCCACACCCTCCCGCGGGCGGGGGTATGGGGAAACCAGGTTTCCCCATACCCCTCGCCGAGGGCTTATTTTCACGTTAGCCGTCCATGCGGCTGCGCCGCACAACGCCGCAATGAACATACGGTTGTTCTTGGGAGGGCTGCGCCCTCCCAAACCCTCCCAGGGGGCGGGGCCTGGGTGCGCGGGCCGCTGGCCCGCATCCGCTGAGGTATGGGGAAACCCGGTTTCCCCACACCCCTCTTCGAGAGCCTATGTTCACGTTAGCCATCCATGGGGCTCCGCCGCACACCGACGAGATGAAAATGATTCTTGGGAGGGCGTAGCCCTCCCAAACCCTCCCACCGGGTGGGGGCTGGGGAAACCCGGTTTCCCCATGTTCACGCGAGACCGACCAGACACGCCGCCAGTTCGCGGCGATAAGCCAGACTGTTGAGCCTCTCCCAGCGGGCGGGCAGTTCGGCGCCGAGGTGCGCGGCCTGCTGCTCGCGGAGCGCCAGGTAGGCCGCCACGGCGGGACCGGCCCGCGGATCATCGGCGTGGGGCGCCAGCAGATGCCGGGCCACGCTGATGTCGTTGAGCACCCCCAGGTGATCCTGAAAGGCCATTAGCGGCTTGATGACCTCGTCGGCCCGCGGGCCGAGGGTCTCGGCGAAGAACTCGAGCACGTAGCGCAGGCGCTTGCCATCAATGCGCATCGCGTGAAGTTCCTCGGGATCAACGGGCAGGCCGCCGCGATCGTGGGCGCGCAGCGCCTCGTAGTGACGCCAGATGGTGCTGCCGGCGAGATCGCATACGCGCGGCCGGTCGTCCCAGCCGTCGGGTTCGTTCATCAGAGTGGCGAACTCACGCAAGAACCCGGCATAGGCGTCACTTTCCAGAAAGGCGATCAAGACCCTGAAGGCTTCGTCGCGCTCCTCGCGGAGCCGTTCGCTCAGCGCCGCGACCGCCGGCTGGACCTCTTCCGGCAAGGCCGGCGTCTGCTCGGCAAGGTCGGCCAGCAGCACATCGCGGTCGCGCACCGGCCCGGCGACGCCCGCCAGCCGCCCCAGGCCCTTGCTGTAGAAGCGCAGGCCGCCCGGCGTGAAGACCGGGGTCAACAACCGCAGGGTGGCGCGCAGGCGGCGGGTAGCGACGCGCAGATCATGCACCGCTTCGATGTGCGTATCGGCGCGCACCTCCCGCTCGGCCTGGCGCAGACGGCGCAGATGGCGGCGGAGCAGCACCCGGCCCAGTTCGGCCAGGAGCGCCTCGGGGTCGGCGTACCAGCGACCAGGGACGGCAACCTCTTCTTCTGTTTCGCCGACAGCCGGGCCGTCGGGCGAGGGCGCGACGGTCGCCGCGGTTTGCTCCCCTTCACCGACGGCTGGACCATCAGGCGAGCCGGGGGCCAGCGGAACGGCGGCCCCGGTGCCCTCCACCTGCGCCTGAAGCGGCTCGCCAAAGACCTTGCGCCACAGATCGGCCTTGGCGACGGCGCGCGCCCCATCTTCGGCGGCATAAGGACCGCTCAGGGTCAGCATGAGACCATCGCTGGCAGGCGTCACGGCGAGCAGGCGGGTGGTTTGCGACTGGCTGTAATCCAGTCCATCCGCCACGCGCAGGATGGCCGAGAGGCGCAGCGCGTCGCGTTGCCCGCGCCGGCCCAGGGCCAGGTAGGCCGGCTCGAGTTCGGGGCGCACCTTCTTGCGGTGGAAGGCGACCATACAGGCCACAATGGCCCGCTCCCGGGGGGAGAGATCGTTAATCTCCTGGTTCAGCACGATGTCGCGCCCGACCAGGTGATGCTCCGGCGGGTCGGTGGTCATCCCCACATTGTGGAGTAGAGCGCCGATCTCGAGCACGCGCCGCCGGGCGGGCAGCAACTCGTAGCGTTCGGCGACGGCATCGAACAGCGCCAGCGCCAGATCGGCCACCTGGCGCGCATGGGCCATTTCAACGCGATAGGTGTCGAGGATTTCCTTCACGTCTGGCATGGTCCTTTCTCCTCAGTTGTCTATGCGGCTACGCCGCACACGAACAGCACGAAAATAGGTTGTTCTTGGGAGGGCGCAGCCCTCCCAAACCCTCCCACCGGGTGGGGATATGGGGAAACCTGGTTTCCCCATATCCCTGCTTGAGGGCCAGGCCCTCCCGCGGGCAGGGGCGTGGGGAAACCCGGTTTCCCCACACCCCTGCTCCAGCAGCCTATTTTCACGTTAGTTGTCTATGCGGCTACGCCGCGCACCGACGGAAAAGATTCTTCACCCTCCCGCGGGCCGGGGCCTGGGTGCGCGGGCCTCCGGCCCGCATCCGCAATGCGATAAAAAAGTTGTCCCGGGAGGGCCGCGCCCTCCCAGACCCTCCCACCGGGTGAGGGAATGGGGAAACCTGATTTCTCCCATCCTCACAGCGTGAGGGCGCGCTCCAGTTTGCTGCGCGGCTCGGGCGTCAGGGCGACGAGCGTGGCCAGTTCGCGGGCCAGGGCGCTCAGGTCGGCGGCTGTCCCGGCCTCGCGCAGTTCGATCTCCACCTCGGTAAAGGGGCGCTCGCGCGGGCCCGATTGCATCACCCCGCGGTCGAGGCAAAGTTCGGCAACCGGAGCGCCGTCCCGGGTAATCTGCAGCACGCGCCGCTCGGTGCGGATCACCACCCGCGGCAGCAGTGGCGCGCCGCCGGTGAGGGCGAGCGCCAGGTCGCGCGCGACGCCGTCCGGCCAGGTTCGGGGATCGGGGTCGGCGCCGGGGAACTCGAACTCGGCCCGGCGATGCACGCCATCGTGCCCGACATCGGCAGGCCCCTTGAGGGTGATCAGTGCGCCTTCGCCGGTCCGTCGCACGCGCAGGCCATAGCGCGCGGCAGTGAGGCGCCCGTCGGCAGTATCGTAATAGACGTTTTCCTGAAGTTCCGGCGCCGGCGTCGGTGCAAGGGTGTACCCACCCAGTTGCCTGATGGTTGCAAGAGTTTCCAGATCGGCGCCGCTTACGGCGTATTTGGCTTCGATTTCCATTGGTCGTTTACCTGTGGTTCGTGGAGAGCCTGCGGCCCTCCAACCGCCTCACACGAACAGGATGACACTGAAAACAGGTTGTTCCTGGGAGGGCCTTGCTCTCCCAAACCCTTCCACCGGGTAGGGATATGGGGAAGTACGTGTTCACATGTCTCCTGGGAGCGCGGGCATCATGGTCTTTGAGAAATTCATCCGCTATGCCAGTCTAGCCGTCGGGCTAAAGCCCTCGGCTACGGGATGCGAAGCCCGCCTGCGCGGGCTATACCGGATT
>Ga0209018_1002066_pt1 | contig 14826 bp, 8 predicted proteins | sample YNPBryBLVA2012_FD_185814 | JGI IMG/M metagenome (GOLD analysis project Ga0209018, IMG submission 185814) | Anoxygenic and chlorotrophic microbial mat microbial communities from Yellowstone National Park, USA - YNP Bryant BLVA 2012 (SPAdes)... ...
ATCCGACCCCTCGTGACTGCCAAGCCTACAGGCCGCTCTAGAGGTGGCGTGGAAGCGCCCACCTCCTGCGCGGGCGCAGCGGTCATGATGCCGTGGCCATCGGAGAATTCGGGCGGATGGCATCCGGGGCGAAGCCACCGCACCCGTCGGTATCCTCCGGTGTCGTCAGCCCCCGAAGAACCGGAACCCTTCAGGTTAATCACTATAACTCGTTATTTAGTAGTGCCTTGCATTGGACATTGCGTTGAAGCATGATGGGCTGTGGGCGGCGCAAACTAACTATAGACCATAAGAAGAATCAATAGAACACTTGCGGCTAGACGGCCCCCACCGGTATCCGCATCGGCCATCGCCCCGTTCCGGAGTTCGTCCCGCGATGCGCATCAGTGCTTATGTGCCGTTGTCTGGCTCGGTGCCGCGTGCAGCCATCCGAGCGTGGCCCAGTCCCTTGCCGACGCTCCCGGCGACGCTCGTTCCGCTACATCAGTTGGCGCGAACATCGCATCGACGATGAGGCACTCTGCGGGGTTCCGATCCGGGGAGCCGACGGGCTGGTGGTAGGCGACCTGGACTGCGACGGCTGGCCTGACATCGTCAGCGTTCACGAGGACAGCCACCAGGTCCGCGTCGGCGTCGGAACGAACGCTCCCGATCGGTGGGTGGCTCACACCTTGGCTTGCGGGTCCATCGCTCGACAGGCTGAGGATGTGGACCTGGGGGATGCAAACGGGAACGGCCGCCTGGATGTCGTGATGCCGACGACGAGGCCGGCCCCCTTATTCAGGCGGGCCCACGCCGAGGGGCAGCCCGGAGGTCCGGCCTCCGGCGGGTCCGCCCGATGCTGGCCCGACCAGCGGGCCAAGGCGAGACGGCTCACCGACGGGATGCCGTGGTTCCGTCCGCATGCGCTGGAGCTCGACGTGACGGGGCTGATCCGGCCCGCTCAGACAACCGCATCACCGTGCGGGTGCTCTGCAACTTCGACGTGTGGGGTGCCAACGGGATTTACGAACGGATGTTCCTGTACGCGAAGAACTGATCCTTTCCCGCGGTGCCCGGACGAAGGGCCCGTTCGCCGCTTGCTCGCCTACGCTGCCGGCCACCCCGGCGGTGCGAGGGGGCGGCGGCATGGGCACACGTCGGCCGCGCGAAGGCCGGCTCGATGACGCAGGTTTCAGCGCGCGTATCCCGCGGGACACGCCGCGGATCCGCAAACCGGGCAGCCCGGGACAACCGCCGCTTCAGAACTTGACCTTTGGCGTGTCGCGGTGGCCGGCGTCTTCGATCTCGAAAAACTCCTCGGGGGCGAAGCCGAAAAGCCCGGCCAGCAGCACCGAGGGAAATGTCTGAAGCTTCGCGTTGTAATTCTCGACCGTGTTGTTGTAATACTGCCGTGCGAAGCTGATCTTGTTTTCCGTGCTCGAGAGCTCCTCCTGAAGGGCCAGGAAGCTCTGATTCGCCTTGAGATCCGGATACGCCTCCGAAAGCGCGAAGAGCTGGCGCAGGGCGCCGGTCAGCATGTTCTCGGCCGCCGCCTGCTGAGCCACGCCCGTCGCCTCGATCCCGCGCTGCCGCGCGCGGATCACGTTTTCGAGTGCCTCCTTCTCGTGGCCCGCATAGCCCCTGACCGTCTCCACGAGATTCGGAATCAGGTCGTAGCGCCGTTTGAGCTGCACATCGATCTGGCTCCACGCGTTCTTGACGGCCATCCGCGCCCGGACCAGTCCGTTGTAGATCCCGATGGCGATCAGCACGAGGAGTACGAGCCCGCCCAGCGCCAAAAGCCCCACGCGACTCAGGAAAGCCAGCACGCCTGGATGCATTGCGGTTCTCCCATGAACTCGTTGTGCAAGCCCCCCAGCGTTGTTCGCTCCGCTCACGTCGAATGGCCGGAAGGATACCACCCTCCGTGCCGGGCGTCGATGAACCCCCCTCCTTCGTTTATGAGCGACGATCACAAGGGGCGGATCCGCCGCCGGACGCGGGCCCGGCCGGCGACCGGTGCCGGGTGCTCGCCATCAGCCCGGCATGGGATGCCCTGCTCCATGAAGACCGGCGGTGTTGCGAGGAGCTGAGGTACGCAGAGGCCAAAAAAAGGACGGGCGGGCAGATTACTGAGCGCCGGCCTCGGGCTTGTGGTCGGCCGGATGCGCGGGGAGCTCGGCCGAATCGCGGCGATCGGGCGGGAGCACGCGATCGCTCGAAGCGCGATTGACCGAGTCCTCCAGATCGTCCTCGATCCCGCGAAGGCCCTTCTTGAACTCCACGATGCCCTTGCCCAGCGACCGGCCGACTTCCGGCAGCCGACGCCCGAACAGCAGCAGCCCGATGAAGGCGATGATCAGGAGTTCGCCCCACCCGGGCACGCTGGGAATGATGGCCAGCGTCGTTGCGGTCGTCATGTGTACGCTCCTGGGTCGCAGACCCGACGACAGACTCCACGGGAACCGTTTATTATACGAACGAAAGGCAGAAAGGGTCAAATCGGCCGGTGGCGTCGGCCCCGCCATCGAGCCGGAGCCGACGGGCCCGGCGGGCGGTTGGGGCCCTCCTCTTGAACGCCCCGGCGCGCCGGCCGCGTCCTTACCCCCCGCCGGGCGGCGGCTTGGATCGCCGCAGCTGTGGTTCGTACGGGAGGATCTGCCACTTCCTCGCGATCGTCTCATACCGGTCGCGCAGCTCCCGCACCCGCTCCGGTTGCTCGGCGGAGAGGTCGTGCAGCTCGGTGCGGTCGGCTTCCATGTCGTAGAGCTCCCACGGACCCCGGTCGACGGCCACGAGCTTCCACCGCCCGCATCGGATGGCGCGGTTGCCCTCGTGCTCCCACCAGAGGCATCCGTGTTCGGGTCGAGGCCGCCCGAGAAACGTCGGCATGAGGCTGATCCCCTCCGTCGGCTGGATGTCCCGCTCCTGGAAACGCTTCGGATAATCGACGCCGGCCGCCTCGAGACAGGTGGGCAGGATATCCACGATGTGTCCGACCTGGCGGTCGATTCTCCCGGGTTGCCGGATGACGGCCGGCCAGTAGGCGATCAGGGGCGTGGCGATTCCCCCCTCGTGTACCCACCGCTTGTGGAGGCGGAACGGGGCGTTGCTGACGTTGGCCCAGCCACGGCCGTAGCCGACGTTCGAGTCGGGCTCACCCGGCCGCGAGCCGGGCAGTCCTTCGTCGATTTCTTCGCTGTCGCCGCCGTTGTCGGAGAGGAACAGCACCAGCGTGTTGTGCTCGGCACCGATCTGCCGGACCTTTTCCAGGATGCGTCCGATGCCCCGATCCATGCGATCGATCTGGGCGGCGTAGACGGCCATCTTGAGGTCCTCGGTGTCCGGGTCGCCTACCTCGGACCAGGGGGATACGAGCGGGTCTCGGGGGGCCAGAGCCCACCGGGCATCAATGAGGCCCAGCTCGACCATCCGCCGGTATCGCCGTTCGCGCAGCTCGTCCCAGCCGATGCGGTACTTCCCGCGGTAGCGGGCAATGTCTTCGGGCAGCGCGTGCAGCGGGGCGTGCGGAGCCGTATAGGCGACGTAAAGGAAGAACGGGGCAGGTCCCCGGCCGTACTCCTCGATGTAGCCGATGGCGCGGTCCGTGATCGCATCCGTCATGTAGAAGCCGGCGGCCTCCGGAGTGTAGGGCCGGTCATCGATGGCCATGCGCCGGTTCGACCAGAGGCGGAAGTAGCTGCTCGCCCCGCTCAGCAGTCCGAAGTATCGCTCGAAGCCGTGGTCGATCGGATAGTGTGGTCGCATCTCGCCCAGGTGCCACTTGCCCGACATCAGACAGCGATAGCCGGCCGCCCGGAGGACCTCGGCGATGGTGACGCTGTCGGGGCTGAGAAAGCCCCGGTATGCCGGCGAGCCCAGCGGCCGCAGCATGCGGCCTACGCCGACCTGATGGGGAAACCGGCCCGTCAGCAGCGAGGCGCGCGTCGGGCAGCATCGGGCCGCGTTATAAAACTGGCTGAAGCGCAGTCCGCCGGCCGCCAGCCGATCCAGGTTCGGCGTGGCGATCTCGGACCCGTAGCAACCCAGGTCGGAGAAGCCCAGGTCGTCCGCAAGAATCAGGAGGATATTGGGGCGGGCCGGCCGCGAATCGCTCTCGACTCCGCCGAGGCTGCCCGGGCAGATCGCCCACCCCAATGCCAGCCCCCACCACGGTTTCATGGGCACCCCCTCGCGGCGTTTCACGCGGGACAGGTCCAGCCGGCGGCATCGTACCACAACCCGCGGCGGACGACATCGGGCCCGGCCGATGCACCGGAGAAGTGTCGCCATCGGGCGGGCCGGCGGGTAGGCTGGTGGCCTGTCAGGAGAACCCCATGCCCATGCGAATCCCCGTCCTGATCGTTTGCTGGCCGCTGATGTGCGTCGGCGGCGTCCGTGCCGGCGTCATCGAGGAGATCACCGCACTCCCCACGGCTGACAGTCTGGGCATCCAGGTGAGGCTTCGCTCCACTCGAGCGCTGCCGGGCGTGACCGTGCGTGCGGAGATCCGCCCGTCAGACGGCGGAGCGGCCCTCTGGCAGGGCGTCGTGGGCAGCGCGGACCTGGCGCCCGCGATGACGACGATGCTCGAGCGCAGGGTCAGCGGACTGCGCCCACGGCTCTGGAGCCCCGGCTCGCCGGCCCTGTACGACCTGGTCGTAACCGCCGACCGCGGGGGATCGCGGTTGGACACGCAGATCGTGCGGACGGGCTTCCGTTCGGTCGAGAGCCGCGACGGCCGGATCCTGCTCAACGGCAGGCCGATCTTTCTGCGGGGCCTGGCGATCAATCCCCCCGGACGCGGCATCCCCGAGGCGACGGGCTTCGCCCCGGAGTTCGCCCGGCAATACGTCCGGTACCTGCGTTCTCAGAACTTCAACTGCATGCGGATGAACCTGGACTTCGTGGCGGACCCCAAGGCTCAGGTGTGGTTCGACGCCTGCGACGAGCTGGGCATGCTCGTCTACCAGGGCTGCTACGGATCGCCACCGACCGGCCGGTCCGGCGACCGGCGCTCCAAGGATGAGCCGCCGGATGACCTCGATGCCTGCCTCGCCGCCTACCGCGAGGTGTTTGAGACCTACGCTCGGCATCCGTCCGTCATCATCTACATCCTGGCCAACGAGCTGCCGTACGCCGGCCCGCGGGGCCGCGCCTGGCACGAGTTCCTGGCGGCCGCGTGCGCCCGCCTGAAGGAGTGGGACGCTACGCGCCTCTACATCGGCAACGGAGGGTACGGGGAAGGCCGGGAGGGCGACATCAACGATGTTCATCGCTACTGGGGGTGGTACTACAACACGTTCCTGACGTACTACAATCTGCGGCGGGCACACGAGATCTACGGCGAGAAGGGGGCCGTCCAGCCCTTCACGTTCTCCGAATGCGTGGGTGCCTTCACCAGCACGCTCGGCGAGTTCAACCTCGTCTTCGCCAAGCAGCTCGGCGCGCAACTGCACTGGACGGGCCACTCGCCCGATCAGGCCGGAGACGCCCTGGCCTATCAGGCGTTCCTGGCGCAGCGTGCCTGTGAGTCGTTCCGGACCCTGCGCGAGGTCAACCCGCGGCTGGCGGGGCTCATGCCCTTTACCATCCTCTTTTATCACTGGAACGGCATCACCCGCTTCGATCAGATGAAGCCCAAGCCCGTGGCCGAGGCGATGACCCTGGCCTATCAGCCGATCCTGCTGGCGTGGGAGTCGTGGACGCCCCACGTATACGCCGGGACCCGCATCGAACCCCAGGCCCATATCGTCAACGACGCGGAGGACTTCTGCGATCTGCGGAACGCACGCCTTGGCTTCCAACTCCTGGATCCGCGAGGCCGGATCGTCGCCGCGGGCGAGAAGGAACTCCCGCGCGTGGAGTACTTCGGCCACGCCAAGGTCCGCGTGCCGATCGCAATCCCGGCCGACGCGCCGACCGGCCGTTACACCCTGGCCGGCACGATCGCGCGCGAGGGCAAAGCCGTCTCGCGAAACCAGACGTCGCTCTTTGTGGCCGGACCCGACTGGCGCGCTTCTCTGCCCCGCCAGGCCGGCGAACTGCCCCTCTACGATCCGGCCGGCAGCACGGCCCGCGCCCTGGCAACCCTCGGCATCCGCACGCGACCGGTCACGGACCTTTCCATGCCGCCATCCGACGGCCGGCTCATCATTGGCGAGGACGCCGCCCCCGAACGCGACATGCGGGCCTTCGTCCGCGCCGGCGGCCGGATTCTCCTGCTCGGCCAGGACGCGCGGAGGTTCGACCCCTCGTGGCTGCCTGCACGGATCGAGATGCTGACGGGCACGGCCAATGACCCCGCCTACCTCGATCGGAAGCGCCCCACCGCCGACCAGATGTACATCAACCTCGAGCGCCCGGATCACCCGGTCTTCGCGGGCCTCGATCGCCGGCACTTCCGCCTGTGGTCGGACTACACGGGCTGGGAGCAGACGCAGCCGGGGTTTCCGGCCGTCTACCCGGTGACTCGCGGTTTCCGGCTCACCCGGGCGGAGGATCTGGCCCGCGTGGCGGTTCTGGCCAACTATGACCGCGGCCTGGAGGGCGTGGCCGTCTGCGAGATGTTCGAGGGACGCGGGTCGATCGTGTTCACCGGCCTGGACCTCGTAAGACGCGTGGGCCTCGACCCTGTCGCCGACCGCGTGCTCGGCAACCTGGTGGCCTATCTGCGGGCCGATGACCACCCCCTTCATCCCGTGATCGATCAACCCATTCGCTGGGGCCGATACGCGACTGAAAAGGGCCTGATCACGGGGCCGCTCAACGGGCTGGTGGTCAACTGCCGCTGGGTTCCGCCGCCGACTGACCCTGATGCCCGTCCCCTGCCGGACAACACCGGCGCGTGGAACATGCGCCCGGGGGACCAGTTCGTTCCCTTCGGCCGCCGTCCGATCGGTCCCTATACCTACAACGCCGGTACGGCGGTGGTGGAGCCAGACAAGGCCTCGCGCACGGGCTCGGGGCTCTTCCACGCCGCCCTGCCCCCGGGCCGCTCGGCGATGATCACGAAGGTCGAGAACCCCTCGAGGGAGGAAGCGGTCCTCGAGGTGGAGGTCAACGGCCGCCGAGAGTCCCATCGGATCTCGGCAGGCCGGATGGCGACGCTCCGCACCGAGTTGCCCGGCTCGCCCCGGACGGTATTCGTGCGTTACACGGGACACAAGTGTCTTGTGCTGGTAGAGACCGCCTTCGAATAGCGGCTGCGGTGCCGGCGCCGCAGGTTTCGGCGGCAACCGGGCGGGCCTTCACCGGCCTTGTGCCGACTACCCGCCACGGCGTGGCGAATTCCCCGGGCCGAGGCCGCCCGAACGCCCGGCGTCAGACGAAAGGGCAGGGCCCGCTCCGCTGGCTACGGCCGACCGTAGTGTTCGAGCTTCCACGCCTTGTGCCGCTCGTACTGGCGGCGCTTGGCGCGGGACCGGCGGTCGAGGTCACGCCACAGGGCGCGGTAGTCGGCGCCGTCGCGGCCCCAGCCGGTGAGGAACCGCATCAGGAATCGCACGCGGTCCGTACGGGTGACCGTGCGACAGTGATCGAGACTGACATTGAGGCGGGCCAGGGCGCGGCGCACGTGACGGTCGCTCGTGCGGCGTCGGACCGCCAGCCCGTCGAGGTCGACGAGGCTCAGTCGGGGCGGCCCGGCATACGGATCGTTCCACTGGACCATGATGTTCGAGGCTTTGAAGTCGCGATGGACCAGACCGCGTTCGTTCATGCGTCGGACCAGCCCGCTGAGGGCCTCGATCAGGAGGTCCTTGGCCCGCCTCTGGCCTCGCGAGTCCAGGCGGGCCAGCTGCACCGAGATGAGGGCGTCTAGGTCGTGGGCGTCGGGCAGCGCCTCGGTGATGAGGATGCCGTCCACCACAAGTCCGAGCCGTCGGCGCTCGAGAACGGCCAGCGGCCGGGCCGTCGGCATGTCGCGGTGGATCAGGGCATAACCGCGCCGCCAGGTGCGCAGGCCTCGCGAGGCCCGCAGCGCCAGGGAGATCCGCCGGGCGAGATTGCGCGCCCGCGTGCGCTTGACGACGACGGGCAGCGGAGGATCCGTCGGCAAGGCAGCCCGGCAGACCGTACCCGAGTGCGAGTCCTTGATCATCTGCCACGCGCCCCCCGGCCGGACCCAGGACAACGGGTCGGCCAGCCAGTCCCGCCACTGCTCGACCGAGAACGTCAGGGTAGAAGCCCGTGACCCCGGCACGGCGTGCTTGGCCTGGAGGAACACATGGCCGCGCCAGCCACCGCCCAGTCGCAGCCGGGCGAAGTACTTGTTCGTCCGCAGCGCCCGCCGGTCGCGCTGAGCATAGAGCCGCCGGGCATGGGCGCGCGCGCGGCGATCGAGCGCGTTGATCACCTGCCGTACATCCAGACCCAGCCGACGGGCCAGCGGCGTCCGATGCTCGAGGGCCTCGCGCGCCTCGAGGTAGCACCGCAGGAAGCGAAGCCTCTGCGTCACGGTGGCATGCCGACGGAACCACTGATTGAGCTGGGCAAGATTGCGGATGACCGCGGCATCCGAGACGGGCCTTCCGAACCGCACCCCATGCAGGTCCACGAAGTAGATCAGGGGCGCGTGGGCCTCCGGGTCGTCCACGACGAGCAGGTTCCCCGCGTGCAGGTCCACGTGGCGCAAGCCCGACTGATGCGCCCGGGCAATCAGCTCCGCCACGGCGCGGATCAGCCGAAGGCACATCCGGTAGCGGGCGGCGGGATCCGCCAGGCTCATCGCATCCGTCCAGCACTGATTCAGCGGTACCGCCTGCGCCAGGGCGGCCGTCACGAGCACGCATCCCGCGCTCCGGCGGCCGACATCCCAGCCGCACGCGACCGGCTCGACCGCAGGCAGGCCGTGCCGGCGGGCGTATTCGGCCGCTCTCCATTCGCTCAGGCTCGCCGGCCCGCGCCAGCAGCGCTTGATCCGAGCCATCAGGCTCTCAGAGCGGTAGAGCTTCACGAACAGGTCGTGACCTTCCGCCCGGATTCTCCAGACCTCGCGTCCGTCGTTTTCCTTGACTTTGACGGCCCCCAGCAGACTGGCGGGGTCGCGCCAGGCCGCGGGCGGCACGACCTCCACACAGCGCGTGTATCCCTCGCAGATGCGCCAATCGAGCCCGCCGATGCGGCGCGAGACTACCGTCGCGGTGGCAGACTGGATTGCGGCAGCCGGATAAGGCGGAATCGGCGGCTCGGGCGCGACAACGGGCGTCTTGGTCAGAACAGTCACAGATGGCGTCCGGTACTGAATATGCAGCGTCTCTCCCCGGGCCGCACCGATCGAGGAGCAGCGCGGCATTCTACGGTGACACCAGCAGACCGGGCAAGGCGTCCTGTGCCGTCCGGCACCGCATCCCCGGGCTGCCGCGATCCCGGGCATGGTCGTTTGACGCCCTCCGGGTGCCGGGCTACGTTTGCGCCCATGACGCGGAGCCGAGTCGGTCGGACGGTCGGTTTCCTCGCGGCCGCGGCCATCTTCGCAGGCCTTGCCGCCGTCGCCGCGGACTACATCAGCAGGCCGAGGCTGATCGCCGGCCCGATGGTGCAGCGAGTTGGACCGGACGGATTCACGGTGGTGTGGTGGGCCGGCAGTTCGCGTCCCGGACGCCTGAGCGTGCGGGCCGATGGCCCGGACGAGATTGTCATTCCGGCCCGGCGCGACCGGGATGAGCGGTGGGTGGCGCGATTCGAGGGGCCCGCGGCAGGCTCCTGGTCGTATCGGGTCCGGCACGCCTCGTGGATCGGACGCTCGCATACGGTCGGCACCGGGCAGGTGCGGGCCGCCCCGGGGCGGGACGCGAAGCTGCGTTTCATCGCGTTCGGGGACAGCGGGGCGGGCCGCCCGCCCCAGTATGAGCTGGCCCGGGTGATGGAAGCCCATGCGCCGGATCTGATCATCCACACGGGCGACGTGGTGTACCCGTCGGGCAGCTGGGCGGACTACCCGCTGAAGTTCTTCGACGCCTACGAGCCGCTCCTGTGCCGCGTGCCGTTCTATCCGGTCCTGGGCAACCACGATGTCACGACCGACTCGGGCGAGCCGTTGCTCCGGGTCTTCGATCTGCCGGACAACGGCCCGGCGGGCATCCGGCCCGAGACGAACTACTGGTTCGACTGGGGACCGGCGCGGTTCGTGGCGGTCAACTCCTGCGAGGAACCGGAGCAGCTCGCGCGCGCGGTGGCGCCCTGGCTCGAGACCGCGCTCTCCTCGTCGGATCGCCCGTGGAAGTTCGTGTACCTGCACTTCCCGCCCTACACGAATGGCAAGCACGAGCCCGACGAGAACATCCGGCGAACGATCGTCCCGGCGATCGAGAAGGGCGGCGCGGACGTCGTCTTCTGCGGACACAATCACCTGTACGAACGCACCCGGCCGCTCCGCGGGGGACAGATCGTGCCCGAAGGCCTCGGGGTCTGCTATATTGTGACCGGGGCGGGCGGGCAGAAGCTCTATCTCGAGCGCGACGACCGGCCCGGGTACATCGCCGCATACTACGACCAGGACTTCAGCTTCACGCTCGTGGAGGTCGAGCCGCGCTCGCTGCGGGTCCGGCAGATCGATCGGCGGGGCACGGTAGTGGATGAGTGGAGCTGTACGAAGCCGACGGCCGGCAGACCGGCATCGGCCGTCCCATAATCCCGCACGCCATCGGTCCTCAGGCAGGCAAGGCCGCACTCCCAAGCGATCCCGTCGGAGCGGAGCATTCGTATCCTTCCCGGCCGCATGGTCCGCGCCCGCGTTCCGCGGGTTTGCCGCAATTAAATAAACAACCTTACTGAACCGATACACCTCCGGGCTTACCGGTCGGGGTCCTCGCGTTGTGAAACTTGTCGCCCATTGGGTCGGCACCGGGGGGCGATCGTCTGCATCGGACCGAAGCGGGTGCGAAAGGGAGACGACCGGTGCGCAGCGTTGCCGCGAAGTTCTGTGCCCTCGTTGTGGCCGTCACCCTTCCCTGTTCGGCGATCCTGATCTGGCGCAGCTGGGCCGATGGCCGGGACCATGCCCAGGCGCTTTTGCAAGCTCAAGTCGATCTGGGGCTCGAGTTCGATCTGGCCATCCGCAAGTACGTGGCCGAGCACATCCGGCCCGTTGTGCAGAGCCGTCTCGACCGCGACGAGTTCATTCCGGAGGCCATGTCCACGTCGTTCGTGGCCCGGAGCATCTTCGAGGAGGTGCGGAAGAACTTCCCCGACTGCATCGTCCGGTTCTCCGCCGAGAATCCCCGGAACCCGCTGAACCGGGCCGGGGCCGACGAGCGGCAGATCCTCGAGTACTTCCGCCGCAGCCCGGAAGCGACCGACTGGCGCGGCGAGGTGCAGATGGACGGCCGGCGTTTTCTGGCCCGGTTCCGGCCGCGTCGGATCGAAGCCTCGTGCCTCCAGTGCCATGGCTCGCCCGAGGACGCCCCCGGGTCGCTCCGCCAGCGGTACGGCTCGACCGGCGGGTTCGGTCAGCGGATCGGCGACCTCTACGCGATGGACGTGGTCGCCGTGCCCATCGACCGGGTATACGCCAGGATGCTCGCCTGCGCGGGACGCCAGTCGGCAATTCTGGTCGTGTGTCTGGCGCTGATTCTCGGAGGCGTATTCGTAGCGTTTCGGCAGGTGGTCTCGCGCCGGCTCTCGCGGATTGCTCGCTTCGTCCGCCGCTTCGGAGAGGACCCCGCCGGCCTGGCCCAACACCGGTTGGAAGTCGCCGGACGGGACGAGATCGATGCTGTGGCGGCCAGCTTCAACAGCTTTGCCGAGGCGCTCACGGTAGCCCACGGCGAGCTGGAACAACGGGTGGCGCAGCGGACGGCCGAGCTGCAACGGACCAACGAGCAGCTTCAGGCCGAGATCGAACACCGGCGGCGCGCGGAGCACCAGCTCCAGGACCACCTGGAGTTCCTGGGGACTCTCATCGATACGATTCCGACTGCCGTCTTCTACAAGGGCTTCGACGGCCGCTACCAGGGCTGCAACCGGGCGTTCCTGGAGTGGTTCGGGCGTTCCCGCGAAGACGTGATCGGGCGGCGCGCCCGCGACCTCTTTCCCGAGGAACTGGCCGACTGGTACGAACGGATTGACGCCCGACTCATCGAACGCGGCGGAACGGAAACGTACGAATCGGAGCTTACGCTGCCGGACGGGTCGCGCCGATACGTCCTGTTTCATAAGGCGGCCTACGCGGATGCCGCGGGACGTGTGGCGGGCGTTCTCAGCGTGGCCACGGACGTGACCGACCTGAAGGCGGCCGAAGCGGCCCTGCGCGAAAGCGAAGAGAAGTACCGCCGCCTGTTCGAAGGTTCCTGCGACGGATACTGGGTTCTGGTCGACGGGCTGTGCATCGATGCCAACGAACGGGCCTGCCGCATGTTCGGCTGCTCCCGCGAAGACCTGATCGGTCGTTCGCCGCAGGACTTCTCGCCGCCCACCCAGCCGGACGGGCGCGACTCGGCCGAGGCCGCGCGGGAACGGATCGCCGCGGCCCTGAACGGAGAACTTCCGGTCTTCCGGTGGAGACACTGCCGCAAGGATGGCACCTCCTTCGACGTGGAGATCGCCCTGGCCGCCGTGACGGTCTCGGGCCGACGCGGGATCCTGGCCACGGTCCGCGATATCACGGAACGATTGCGCGCCGAGCAGGCGGCGGCGTGGGCTTCCGAAGTGCACGCGGCCCTCGCGGAGGCGTCACGCAGGCTGATCGCGATGGCCTCGCTGGAAGAGATCTCGGAGGTTGTGCTGAAGTCCGCGCAACGCCTTACGGATAGCCCCCACGGCTTTGCCGGGTATATCGACCCGGCCACCGGACGACTGGTCGTGCCGACGCTGAGCCGCGACGCCCTCCAAACATGCCGGATGCAGGCCAACGAGATCGTGTTCGAAAAGTTCACGGGCCTGTGGGGCTGGGTGCTCAACCACCGCCGGCCGATCCTGACGAACGACCCGGACGGCGATCCGCGATCGGTCGGCGTGCCCGCCGGCCACATCCCGATCCGGAGGTTCCTCTCGGTACCGGCGATGGTGGGGGACCGGTTGCTCGGGCAGATCGCCTTGGCCAATGCCGACCGCGACTATACGCAGCGTGACCTTGAGGTCGTCGAGCGGCTCGCATCGCTGTTTGCGCTGGCGATCGACCGCCGCTATACCGAGCAGGAGCTGCGCCGGGCCAAGGACGCGGCCGAACAGGTCAGCGCGGAGCTCGCGCAGCTCAACCGCGACCTCGAAAAGGCCGTCGAACGCGCCAACGAGATGGCGCAGGCGGCTGCCGCCGCCGACGCGGCCAAGAGCGAGTTCCTGGCGAACATGTCCCACGAAATCCGCACGCCCATGACGGCCATCCTCGGCTTTGCCGACGTGCTGCTGGAAGAGATGGGTCCGGGGGCCACGCCGACCCAGATGGAGGCGCTCGAGTCGATCCGTCGGAACGGCGAACACCTGCTCCAGATCATCAACGACATCCTCGATCTGTCGAAGGTGGCAGCGGGCCGGATGGAGCTCGAGCGGCTGCGGTGCTCCCCGACCCGCATCGCCGCCGAGGTCGAATCCATGATGCGGGTGCGTGCCCGGGCTCGCGGGCTGGCCTTCGGCGTGGAGTTCATCGGCCCCATCCCCGAGTCCATCGAAACAGACCCGACGCGGCTGCGCCAGATCCTCATCAACCTGGTAGGCAACGCCATCAAGTTCACCGAGGCCGGCGGTGTGCGGATCGTCGTCCGCCTGGCCGAGTCGGCTGCGGGGGCGGATCCCGCCGGCGCCCCGGCCGGGTCGGGCCTGCTCCAGTTCGATGTGATCGACACCGGGCCCGGCATGACGCCCGAACAACAACAGCGTATCTTCCAGCCCTTCGTCCAGGGGGACAGCTCGACCACCCGGCGCTTCGGCGGAACCGGCCTGGGGCTGACCATCTGCAAGCGCCTCGTCGAGGCTCTCGGCGGGGATATCTCAGTTCAGAGCGCGCCCGGTCGCGGGAGCACCTTCCGCGTGCGGATCCCCACGGGACCTCTGACGGGCGTGACCATGCTGCCCGGCAGCTCGACGGACGCTCCGCCCGGTTCGGGCCCGCGCCGCCCCGACTCTCAGGCAGCCTTGTCCGGGCGGATCCTGCTGGCCGAGGATGGGCCCGACAACCAGCGGCTGATCTCGTTCCTGCTGCGTAGGGCTGGCGCCGAGGTCGTCATCGCGGACAACGGCCAGGCTGCCGTGGATGCCGCCCTGGCGGCCGAGCGCGAGGGCCGCCCCTTCGATGTGATCCTCATGGACATGCAGATGCCGGTGCTCGACGGCTACGCGGCCACGGCGCAGCTCCGGGCACGCGGATACCGCCGGCCGATCATCGCCCTCACGGCGCACGCCATGGCGTCCGATCGCGACAAGTGCCTGGCGGCCGGGTGTGATGCATTCGCCGCCAAGCCCATCGACCGGACCCGGCTCTTCGAGACGATCACGGCCTGCATGTCCGCAGCCGCTGCGAAAAACGCGGCCCCGGACGACGCCGCACACGATCGGAACGAACCGCTGGCCGTTCAATCGACCTGAGGAGTGCCCCTCACAGGCCCGAACAGATCCAAAGGCTCCAGGCCTGTGCCGGGCCCCCCAGGCAAGGCAGTCGGGAGTTTCTGGGCGGCACGTGCAACGATGCAGGCCTGGCCCACGGAGCGGGGGAGACACCTTGGCCAAATCCTCCTGAGCGGGCCCTGTCCGCCCGTTACGTGTCCCTGTCGGTCTGAGACCTGAGGTTCCGGAAGGCGCGGAGGACCCTGTCGCGACAGGCGGCCCGATCGAGGTTCAGACCCGGATACCGGGAGCCGAGCGCCGCCAACCGGTCCGGATCATGCAGAGCACCGGCCGGGACGTCCGCCA
>Ga0209018_1002067_pt1 | contig 14813 bp, 7 predicted proteins | sample YNPBryBLVA2012_FD_185814 | JGI IMG/M metagenome (GOLD analysis project Ga0209018, IMG submission 185814) | Anoxygenic and chlorotrophic microbial mat microbial communities from Yellowstone National Park, USA - YNP Bryant BLVA 2012 (SPAdes)... ...
CATACAGTTTCATTCAAAATTTGCTACGATTTTTTTCCTAATCGTCCCCCAGGCAGGTTCCGATGTTCCGGGCTGTGCGTATCAACGGATGATCCAGAGGGACCTGTTTCAATTTCCCCGCCACTTCCTCCAACGGACGGGTGATGATTCGGGAGCCCTCCAGGGCGACCATCTTTCCGAAGTCCCCTTCCGCCATGAGATCCGCCGCAGTGGTTCCAAACAGCGTCGCCAGAAGCCGGTCATAGGGAGAAGGAGTACCTCCCCGCTGGAGGTATCCGAGAACTGTCAGGCGGGTTTCCATACCAGAGGCTTTGGCGATTTCCTCTGCCACTTGATGGCCTCTGGAATAGTATGGGTTCTGCTTTTTCTTGGCCGTGGGATTCCTGATTTCTTCCTCCGAAACAGCCCCTTCGGCCACCACGACGATAGAGAATTGTTTACCGCTTCGAGCCCGCTTCAAGAGGTGACGGGAAATAGCCTCGATGGAGTAGGGTATCTCGGGAATGAGGATCACGTCTCCACCGCCTGAAATGCCCGCATACAAGGCCAGCCATCCCGCCTTGTGTCCCATCAACTCGATCACCATCACGCGGTTGTGGGAATGGGCGGTGGAGTGGAGCCGATCGATTGCTTCGGTTGCAACATCCACCGCGCTATGGAACCCGAAGGTTACGTCAGTCCCCCAGATGTCGTTGTCGATCGTCTTGGGGAGGCCGATGATATTGAGCCCTTCCTGCTTTAAAAGGTTGGCGGTCTTGTGAGTTCCATTCCCCCCGAGCACGACAAGACAGTCCAGGTTTAACCGGCGGTAGTTTTCCACAATGGCTTCGGGTTTCTGCCTGCCGAGGGAAGAGTCTTTGGGAGAGTTCTTGTCCAGCTTGAAAGGTTTTTCCCGGGAAGTTCCCAGGATCGTTCCTCCCTGGGTGAGGATACCGCTGAAATCCTCCGGCTTGAGCAGTCGGGCATTCCCCTCGATCAGACCTCGGTACCCTTCCGAGATGCCGATGACGGTCATGTTGTAGGTAAAGTGGGCTGCCTTCGCTACACCCCGGATGGCGGCATTCAACCCGGGGCAATCGCCCCCAGAGGTCAGAATACCGAAGGTTCGGGTTATCGGTTTCTTCATGGAAGATCCTTTCACTGAAGAACCCTTCAATTCGATTCGGGATCCGGATACTTGGAGGCAATGGCCTTGATGTTGGGCAGAACCTCGAAGAAGATTTCCACCAGTTCGGGGTCGAACTTGGTACCGGAGAGTTTTCGAATCTCCTCCAGAACCTGTTCTTCCGTCCAGGCTTCCTTGTACACGCGGTGAGATACGAGGGCATCGTACACATCGGCGATGGAAACGATTCGACCGAACAGGGGGATCTCCTCCCCTTTAAGCCCTCGCGGTTTCGCCTTTTTCAGCCCTTCTGGATCGGCTGTATCGATATCGATCTTCCCAGGATACCCGGTGCCGTCCCAGTTCTCATGGTGGGTTAACGCCACCAGTTGGGCCAGTTCGTCGAACTCCGATTGCTTGTCGATGAATAGGCGAGCTCCCATATAGGTGTGGGATTTCATGATTTCGTACTCGTCATCGGTGAAGCGGGCGGGTTTTTTCAGGATCATGTCCGAGATGGCCACTTTTCCCACGTCGTGGAGCATGGCAGCCATCCGAAGGTTGTCTTTTGTTTTCTCGATTTCCCGCTGGGGAATCTGGTGCTTCTGCGCCCATCGTTCGTAGATTTCCACCGCATACCCGGCCACGCGGTTGACATGGGGACCCGTCTCCTTGGGATCCCGGAGCTCTGCCATACGGATCATCCGCAGGAGGATGGCCCGGGTCATCTGGGCGCGTTGGAGAGCGGTAGATACGTTGGTGGCGAAATGGAGGACCAGCATTTCGTCTTCTTTCGTGAAGGGGACCACTTTCCCATCCGTATCCTTGGCGTTAATCATCTGTAGTACCCCCAGAATTTCCCCCAGGTTGGTACGGATTGGTACGGTAAGGTTGGAAACGGTACGGTAGCCGGAGATGCGGTCGTAAGAGGGGTCGAAACTGTACGGGGCATCGGGGGGGATGTTGTACACATCCGGGATGTTTACAGCTGATCCGGTACTGGCCACGTAGCCGGAGATCGTTTTGGTATTGATCTTTACCTTGAACACCTTGTAGATCAATTTTTGGCCGGGAGGCATCGTTTTCTGGATCGTGTCGTTCTGGGCATACTGTATTACCAGGTGATCCCCTTCCTTGATGTAGATGGATCCTGCATCTGCATTTACAACCTTTCGAGCCTCGTATAGGATCCGTTCCAGTAGAATGTCCAGGTCTTGAATCTTGTGGAGTTCGGAGTCCAGGGCGATGATCTGCTTCAGTTTTTCCGATTCGGTCTGCGGCATAGTATGCTCCATCATAGGTGTGGGAGCTAAGATATGTCAAGTTTAAGATGTAAGACATATTGGATAAAATACACACTATATGTATCGGCATCTCTTGCCCTTTTCCCTCTGTTTTTTTGGCCCCCGGTGATGAGGATCGAACGGATGGACCCCCATACGATCATGTACCTGACCGTGTGGGGGATGCATCTGCTGTATGGCCTCTATAAGATTCTTCGAAAGAACGAGCCGACGCAAAAAAGCCCTCTCGCCGATGTGCCCATCGGGGGCGAGGAAGTGCTCCTCGCCTTCGCGGGGATCGGGTTCCTATTCAGTTACATCTTTGCCGCCAATGCGAATCTGGATTATGTACAGTGGTTCATCCGCAGTGGGGGAAACTTGAAACTGGCCCCAGACAGCCGGACGGAAAGACTCGTCGCCTTCGTACGGTATGGGCCGCTGCTTCTTTCTGGGATTGGGTTGTATATCTGCAAAGCAGCAGATCGCAGCTCGGATCCCTGGCGGCTTCCCACGGTACTGTTCAGTTCCCTCCTCACAACCCTCTCCTTTCCCTCCTTTCTGCACCTGGATGGGTATGGGATCCTGGCCTGGGTGGCTTTGATCCCCCTTTTTTCGGTTCTTCTCCGGTCGGATAGGAAGGGGATCGTGTTCTATGGAACGGTGTACGGAACCTACACTTCCACCCTGATCAATTTCTGGCTGGGGACCTTCAGCCTCGTATCCCTACAGGTGATTATCCTGATACAGGGAACCTTCTACTTCCTCTTTATGGTAGTGTGCGCTCCCCTCCTCAAAAGAGTGCAGACTCCGTACCGGTTCCTACTGACGGCGGCCCTTTTCACCCTCTTCGAGTATGCTCGATCCAGCGGCTTTCTAGGCTATCCCTGGGGTTTACTGGGGGCTTCCCAGTACCGTTGGATAGCAATTTTACAGGTCGCTTCCCTCACGGGGGTCTGGGGAGTGTCCTTTATCGTTTTTCTCTGGAATGCCGCCGCCTCAGAACTTGTAAGAAGGACAGGGGAGGGAACATTGAGAAGGATAGGAAGGTCGGCATCTGTGGTAAGTGCAGGGTGGGCGGGCAAATCCTTTCCAGGGGATCGGCCATATTGGCTACGGGGTGTAATCTTCAGCGGCCTTTTAGTAGGTGGCGCAATCTTATACGGAGGTTGGGTCATAGGGAAAGGCCTGGATCCTGCTGGATCTTCCGATTCCCTGGGGGACTCGGCGGTGCGGATCGCGTTGATCCAGCAGAATACCGACCCCCGAAAGGACGAATACAGGAAAACCTTCGAAGTGTTACGGACTCTCACCGAGGGGGTGTTGACACAAGGGAACAACAGTGCGAAAGAGAGGGCGAAGCCTGGGGAGCCCGTGGATCTGGTGGTGTGGTCTGAAACGGCCTTCGTTCCCAACATCCGTCGATGGAGCCGAGAGGATCCGGAAAAGTACGAGCTGGCCCGGTTGGTTCGGGATTTTCGCACCTTTCAGAAGACCCTTGGGACTTATCTTCTTACGGGAAACGATGATTACGAAGTGGTGGCGGGGGAAGGATCCGAAGAGGTGCGAAAGAATTACAATGCGGCAGTGTTCTTCGCTCCCGATGGGTCGATTCGAGGGGTGTACCACAAGAATAAGCTTGTACCCTTTACCGAATACTTTCCCTACGAAAAGGAGTTTCCCTGGGTGTACCAGGCCCTGCAGTCCTTCGATGTCCACTTTTGGGAACCGGGGACGGAGCAGACAGTGTTCCAGCATCCCCGATTCCGGTTCTCCACACCCATCTGTTTCGAGGATGTATTTCCGTATTTGGTGCGGGGATTCGTGCAGAAAGGTGCGGACCTAATCATCAATATTTCCAACGATTACTGGTCCCTCACCCCCGTAGAGGGGAGGCAGCACGCTACCCATGCCCTACTACGAGCGGTGGAGAACCGTAGGCCTCTTCTACGAGCCACTGCCTCGGGGTGGACCCTCTATGCGGATCCCTATGGGAGGATCCTCGCCTCTCTGCCTCCGTACGAGGAGGGGGCTCTTCTGGTGGAGGTTCCTCTGCCGGGGTACTGGAAAAGGGGCGAAGGATTCGGCGGCTTTTTGGGAATCCGACAGGGGAGGCCTTCGGGTATCGGAGCGGATCGAACAGAACAACAGAGCAGCCTAATCCAGTCTCTTCAGCAGGGGGCTTCGGGTAGCCGTGAGGGAAGAGGCAGCCCCACAGATAGAAAAGAGCGGCAGGGTAGCTTGAACCCGTCCTTTCAGAAGGAGACTTTGGGGAGCCCCGCAGATAGTGGAGAACGGCCGGGGGGCTTGAACTCGTCCCCTCAACGGGGGGCCGAGACCCTCTACACCCGGTATGGGGATTGGTTTCCCCTTTTCTGCGGGGCGGTGGTCCTTCTACTGATGGGGATGTCTTTTAGAAGACGAAACCCTAGCGAGCAGGAGTTACATTTTCCTTAGTACCCCGAAGCTTGTGGGGGATGAAGCCAGGGGACTCCTGGGGGGTAGGATTCCCTTGTAGTTCTGCCTGTCGGGTGTTCATGATCAGCATCTGGAGGCGATTCTCTATGTTGGCGAAGCTGGTATCCGGATCGTAGTCGAGGGGAAGGATCTGGATGTCGGGGTACTCCTCCTTGAGCCGTTTCATCACGCCCCGGCCGCAGATATGGTTAGGAAGGCACCCGAAGGGCTGGAGTACCACGAAGGATTTCACTCCTTTGGAAGCGTAGTGAAGGATTTCTCCCGGGATAAGCCAACCTTCTCCTGATGTGAAGGTCCGGTGCATGATAGGATCGGTATGCGCGGCAATCTCGGGGAGCCGGGTAGAGGGTTGGTAGAGGGGATGCTTCAGGGCTATCCTTTCCAGTTTGTCCAGGGCATAGTCGAAGAGTCCTTCGGTAACGTAGGAAGCGATCCCTTCCAGGAACGGGTAGCGAACATGGAAGTCCCGCATCTCGCTGATCTTTCGCAAGTAGTCCCTCCGGAACACGTCGGCCATCCGGGGAAGGATCACCTCCATCCCATGCTTTTCCAGGTACTCTTCTACATAGAAGTTGGAGCCTGGATGGTAGTTCAACAGGTATTCCCCGATGATGAACACCCGGGGCCTCTGGACGGATCGGTCGTAGGGGATCTGGCAAAAGGCATCGATCCCTTCGCGGAAGGCCCGAATGGCTCGCCGGATACTCTGCTCCAGCCCTGTGGCGATCCCTTCAATCACCTGGGTGAAGACTCTGTCGGTTTCCCCGCTGGATAGTTCGTAGGGCCTGATCTTTCTCCGTAGTTCCTCCAGGATGTCCATCATGACGAGCCCCCAGAGCATCCGAAGCTCGAAGCCTGTGCCCAGCTTGAACCCGGGATACATGTTGCGGGTGTCCAGTTTGTCTGTGGTGATGATGGGAACCTGCTGGTAGCCTGCCTCATCCAGCGCTTTTCTAGCCAGTGCCGCATAGTGGGCAAGCCTGCAGTCGCACTGGTACTTGGCGAGCCCCAGTACCACCGTGTCCGGATCGAACTGTCCGCTCGTGAGGGCGGCCAGGCACTCCCCGATGTTCATCTGGGCAGGGAAGCAAATGTCGTTGTGGACGAACTGTTTCCCTAGCTTTATCGCTTCCCGTCCCCCCAGTGGCAGGGGTTCTACCCGGAAGCCCTGCTTCCGGATGGCAGCGGTGGCAATCCGGCAGAAAGCTTTCGACACATTGGGGACGAGGATCGTTTTTGCCTTCCACTGACTGCGGGTAAACTTGACGGGATACGGATCCGGAAGTTCTCGGGGTTTTAGAGGTACCAGAGCCTTCCGTCGAGTCCGGATGGTTTCGATGAAGGATTTCACCCGAAGGGACAGGGGTCCAACGGCATCTCCCTCGTCCAGTTTGAGGATCAGAGGATCCTTCCGGGAGATCTCTTTCATCAGCCGGATGATTTCGTCGGTGAGGATCGCATCGTGTCCGCATCCGAAACTCACGATTTGCACATACTCAAGCTCGGGAGTTTGAGCCGCTCGAATGGCTCCGGAAAGCATTCGGGCATGGAAGTTGTTCGTGATTTCTACCCGTACCCGGGAAAGGTCGGTTTCCCATAGCCCGGGGATCGCCTCCAAGGGAAGCACAGGGACTCCCTGACGGGTGAAGTATCGGGATAGATCGTGGTTCACCAGGGGGTCCGAGTGGTAGGGTCTGCCTGCCAGTACCACCGCAAAGGTTCCCTCCCTCCGACATTGTTCCAGCAGGATCCTTCCTTCCGATTGAAGGGCATCGAGGAAGGTGCGCTGGGCTCTGTCGGCCTGCTGGATTGCCTCCCGGACGAAGGAGGAGGGGATACCGAAGGTCCTGTGCACGTATTCCGTGATCTGGATGTCCCGGGTGCGTTGATCGAACCAATGGAAGAGGGGGACGTCGTAGGGAACCTTCCCTCGCCGTTCGGGGTCGTCACTGTACCGCACCACGAGGGGGTATCCCTTCACCACGGCGCACACGTGGTCGCTGGTGGAAGCGGTGTTTTCCGAGGGCATGCGGATGATGGAGGGCATGAAGATACGGTCCACCTTCTTATCGAGGAGTGAATGGATGTGCCCGTGGACGAGTTTTGCGGGGAAACACACCGTGTCGGAGGTGACGAAGGGTAGACCTTCCTCGAAGAGGCGTCGCGAGCTTTTCTCCGAGATAACTACCCGGAATCCGAGAGATTTCCAGAAGGTTCTCCAGAAGGGAAGACTGTTCCAGAACTCCAGGGCCCGGGGAATACCGATGGTGGTGGTTGTGGGGGCCTGCAGGAGGGTCACCGGATACTCCTGGAACAGCAGTTCTTCCCGTTTGCGGAATAGATCGGGCACTTCCTGGAGTTTCCTGTTCGCTTCCTTCAAGCGTACCTTCACCTCCTCGTTCCCCGGCTCTCCCAGCACTTCCCCCCGTTCACACCGGTTCCCCGTGATGTAGGTTCCCCCGTTGGAAAAGCGGATCACCGTACGATTGCAGTTGTTGGCGCAGAAGGGGCAGAGTACCTGGGACTCCCGGCTGTAGGAGAAAGACCGCAGGCTTTCGAACCCGATGAAGGAGGTTTGGAAAGGGGTCCGCTGTTCGGTTTCTTGGACGAACTGTCGGGTGAGGAGGGCGATCCCGATGGCACCCATTTCTCCCGGGTAGGGAGCACGGACTACCTGTTTCCCCGTGTATTGCTCGAGGGCCCGGAGCACCGCATCGTTTTTGAAGGTTCCTCCCTGCACCACCAGGGTTTCCCCTAAAACGGAGAGGTTAGAGATCCGGATCACTTTGGTGAACACGTTCTCGATGATGGATCGGCAAAGGCCCGCCATGATGTCCTGGGGGCTTTTCCCGTTCTTCTGCTCCGTGATGATGGTGCTGTTCATGAACACGGTGCAGCGGCTTCCCAGCTCTGCGGGATTCCGGGAATTGAAGGCCGCCTCGGCAATTTCGGAAACCTTGAACCCGAGGGATTTGGCAAAGTTCTCGAGAAAGGATCCGCAGCCCGCGGAACAAGCTTCGTTCAGGATAATCCCCGTAACGATCCCATCGGAAAGGGAGATAGCCTTCATATCCTGACCGCCGATGTCGAGGATGAAGGTTGCCCCAGGCACGTACTTACGGGCCGCGGTGGCGTGGGCCACGGTTTCCACCGTATGGAAATCTGCACCGAAAGCTTTGGCGAACAAGTTTTCCCCATACCCCGTAGTTCCCACTGCCCGGATCCGCAGGTCCACCCCGAGCCGTTGGTACCGTTCCTGAAGTTCCAGAAGGGCCTTCTGCATCACCTTAAGGGGTTCACCCTCGTTATTGGCGTAGAAGCTCTCGATGAGAGTCTCCTCTTCATCCATCAGAACGAACTTGGTGGTGGTGGAACCCGCGTCGATCCCCAGGTACGCCGAAAGGACGAAGGGGCTGGCTGCCGTATGGGGTAGGGTGTGGCTGCCAGAGAGTGGCATGGGTTGGTTGTCCATTTTTCCATCCAGCGCACTTTTTCCTTTCAGAGCCAGGTACCTTTCGAGGGTAGGGGAGGGCGGAAGTCGATGTCGTTCTTGAAAGGAGTCCCGTTCAGCTTTTGAAAAGAAGAAACTCCTCGAACCGGAAGGGGGACCTTCCTGTAAGGTTTCCCTGAAGGTGGAAAGGACCTTCAGGGCCTGGGAAGGGGAAAACTCCGAAGGGTATCCCCGGAAAAGGGTTCCGATGGAGAGGGCAGTACCCAGGGCCACGAAAATCTCGGGGCGCTCGGGGCGGATCAGATCCTGAGTATCTATCCCTAACCGTTCTCCGAACACCTGGATCAGGGTGGGGTTGAAGGTGAGGGGGCCTCCTTCGAAGAGAAGGGGAGGCCTGAACTCCAAACCTTGGGCCAATCCGCCGATGGTCTGCTTGGCTATTGCGTGGAGGGCGGACAGGGCAATGTCTTCGCGACTGACTCCCTGGTTCAAAAGGGGCTGGATGTCGGTCTTGGCAAACACACCGCAGCGGCCCGAGATGTCGTACACGTGGGTTCCCCGGGATGCGTAGGACTCGAACTCTTCTACCGGAATTTTCAACAGGTGAGCCACCTCATCGATGAAGGCCCCTGTCCCGCCGGCGCAGCTTCCGTTCATCCGCATATCGCCTGCGGTGATGCGTCCCGTCTTCTCGTCATGGTGGAAGAATACGATTTTTGCATCCTGGCCTCCCAGCTCCACGGCTACCCGGGTTTGGGGGTAGAACCGCTGCACCGCGATGGAGTTGGCCACCACTTCCTGGATGTAGAAACCATGGACGAGGTTCGCCAGGGTTCGTCCTCCGCTGCCGCAAACCGCAAGCCGAAACTCGGACTGGGGGAACTCGTCGAAGATTTCCTTCAGAACCGTGGCAGCCGTTTCGATCTGGCAGGCGTTGTGCCGGAGGTAGGTGGAGTAGAGGGGCTTTAGTCCTTCCGTTTCCAGGACTACAGCTTTTACCGTGGTAGAGCCGATATCTAGACCGATCCAGAGTTTCATCGTGTTTCCTTATTATTTCAGTCGTTTTCTGAGTTTCCGAAGGTTGACCTTCGGGAGGGAAGAGGGTTGCGAGAGCCGCCGGGAGTTCCTATGGTGGCGGGAGAACAGGGCCAGAAGGATGCTCCCTCCAAGGATCATGAGAAAACAGAGTACCTGCCCCATGGAAAAATTCCAGGGGGTAAGGAGCAGGTACGGCGGATTGTCCACGGAGGAAAGCCGGATCACGAATCCCAGGTCTAGATCGGGCTGTCGAAAGTACTCGATGAAGAACCGCACTACCCCGTAGCCGATGATGTAGACCCCGATGAGGAAACCGGGGAAGGGTTTCCGTTTCCGAAAGAGAAACCAGAGCAGAGCCCAGAGGAAAATCCCCTCGAAGAAGGCTTCGTAGAGCTGGGAAGGATGACGGGGAAGGTTTGCCAGGGAGAGGGGAGAGGAGAACTCGATTCCTGCCTTCCGGGCAATGTCCAGGAGGCGGGGGTCCCGAAGAGAGAGCTTTTCGGCGTGAGGGAAGAGCATGCCCCAGGGGGCAGAAGTTACCCGGCCGTACAGTTCCCCATTGATGAAGTTCCCCAGCCGCCCGAAGGTGTAGCCCAGGGGAGCGGCCGCTACGATACGATCCCCCCACTCCAGGATGGACCACCCCTTTTTCCGGCAGTAGAGCACGATGGCTGCCACGGCACCGACCAGTCCCCCATGGTAGCTCATTCCCTGTAAGCCGACGAAGCGGAACTTTTCATCAAAGGGCCAGAACACGAGGAGAGGATTCCGGAGGTAGCGGCCGGTAGGATCGTACAGGAAGGCCGCCAGGATTCGGGCTCCCAGGAGGAGCCCCACGATCGCCCAGAAGAAGAGGTTTGTGAACTCTTCGCTGGAAACGGAGAGCTTTTCTTTCTGTATCTCGAGCTTGATCAGAAGATAGGCGATACTGAAGGCTACCAAGTACATCAACCCATACCATCGAAAGGGCAGACCGGGGATGATTTCCGGTTTCAACCAGGTGGGGTAGGGGATGTAGAGGAGAGTCAGGGAATCCATCAGGATTGCCTCCTATTCGAGGGGGGATTCGGTGATCCGCCCGGAAGACTGGTCGAACTGGATTTTAATATTTTTCTTGGGGGATGTGAACTCATGGTACCTTCCGTGGCTCTCGATCACCACTCCTGGATACACGGTACCCCGAACACGAATTTCAGAGGGGAAATGTTCCTCGAACTTCTCCCGTAGGGTAAAGAGTTTCAGGGACAACGATTCGATCAGTTTAAGGGTCTTCAATTTTTCTTTTCTGTACAGTTCCAGATTCCCTCGGTCGCCGGACTTTTCACATTGGTGGATCAGGGTATCGAGCCGGACCTTGGTTTCGTTGAGTTTCTTCATCTCTTTCTCTGCCAGTTCGATCTGATCCGCGATGAGGTAATCTTGCCCGAAACTGATTTCCGTGTGTACCCCTTTTTCCGTGCCAATCCCGGCGGCGGAGACTCCGTACCGGGCTTTGATGATTCCCCCCACGAGGAACCCTTTCTCCGAAACCAGTTCTACTTTCCCGTTGCTCTTGATGGTGCACCGGAGGCAGGCATTTTTCACCTTCACGTCTCCCACCGCGAGAACGGTTGTCTGTTCCAGAAAGGAAGCGTACACGTTCTTCTTCGTGCGCAGGACGGCCTTCCCCCCTCCTTTTACCCCCTGCTGGATGTAGATGGAACCATCCGCAGAAAGGAGGGCCGCTTCCACCCCTTCCCCCACCTTTATTTCCCCCTGGGCCATCACGTAGAAACCCGACAGCACCGAACCGGATATCACTACCGATCCGGGAAACTTGACGTTGCCCGTGCTCAGATCGATGTTTCCCTTGATGACATGGGATTCCTGGATCAGGATCCGTTTCTTGTCGTAGAGGAGTTCCCCGTTTACCTCTGCGATGAGGACGTTCTTCCCCTCTCGAGACTCCGTACGGATCCCCGGGCCGATTTCCAGGGTGAAGGGAGAAGCAGCTTTGGCAGGAATGGGTTTCCCCGTCACATCCCACCCCTCCTCTGGGGGGGTGTCGGGTGGCAGGACTTCGGCAATGGGGTCCCCCGCCTTCACCGTGGTGATGAGGTCCCGGTTCTTGTAGTCCGCAGTACCGTCGCTACGGATGGTGACCTTTTCCTGGCCCGCCAGTTTGATGAGGAACTTGATCTGATTCGCTCCTCCCTCCTGGGAAGGTTGGCCGAAGGCGATGGGGAGTTCCACTACGGGTTTGCTCTTCCGCACCCGGTCTAAAGCGTCGAGGATCGATTCTTCCCGCAGTCCCTTCACGATCCCCGCCCGTTGGATCTCCTGACGAACCCACTCGGCGGTAACGGGTTTTCCCGTTCCTTCGGAAGGCAGGAGGGTAAGAAAGGCTTCCATGCGATTGGGGGAAAGGGTAACCTTCACCTCCCCATCCTTGTGAGGCCGTACACGGAGCTGGATTCCTTCCTCTACCGTGCGTTTTTCCAGGATCCCATCTGCAGTGGCGATAAGGACGTTCTGCTTTTTCTCCAGGTTTTCGAAGAGGATAAGGTTGGGGTCTTTCCCCGGAATCCCAGGTAGGGGGTTCCCGTACACATCCACCCCCCCTTGGCCGGGAACCATGGGGCTCAAGACGAGTACCCGTTGGTCCTTCACCACAGGCCCTGCTTCCTGTACCGCTTCCAGGGGAAACACGGAGAGGGAGGGGATGGCGCTCAAGGCTTCCGGGTTTTCCAAGGCGGCTTTTTTCAGTTCCTCCCACTTCTTCGGTTCGTAGAACTGCACAGACCATTCGAATTTTCGGTCCGGCCCCTGGGTAGGAGGCTTCCCCTCGGCCAGGAGGTAATCCTTCAGTTCGTAGGCGGGACCCTGGTAGAATGCTAGGATGTCCGTCTTGATCTTTTCGAAGTTTAACCCTTTGAGGTTGCTATTCTTGATGAGGGACCCCACTTCCTTCAGGGAAAGAGGTTTTCCCTTACCCCTGCCTTTCCTGAGGTAGAGGAAGGCCTTCAGTTTGTCCTCGGTAACACGGATTTCCGCTCTGGCATCGGATGACTGGCTAAGGGGGATGTTCTGCACGGGTTTTCCGAAGGAAAGGATATGCCGTAGAAGGGCTTCCACCTCATCGGGGGGAAGGAGAAGTTCCCGGGGATAGGGGAGTTTTTCCGCAGCGGAAAGGATTTCCTCCGGCGTAGGAAGCCGGGCTTCCCGGTTTCCGGGGGTGAAGGAGAGGAAGCAACTGGCCTTGTCGGCCGAGAGGGACACCTCCCAGGAGTGGGGCTGGAAGGGGATGATCTCGGCCCAGTTCTTTCCCCACCGGACGAAACCCGTCTGTTGGGCGATCAGTTCCCCGTTCTTCTTCTCGATTCCCCTTCCTGCGTACACGTAGGGTTCGATCAGGGGTTCGAAGGGGAGGGGGGCCCCGTTCACCCCTTTGCCGGGAATTCCCTCCGCCATGGGTTCGATCAGAGCGACCTTTTCCCCCGCTTTCACGTACCCCACCCCCAGAACGGTGGGATCCACATAGACCCGTTCTTTGGTTACCTTTTTCTCGAAGGCGGTGACCGTCTCTTTCTTGGGAGGGAGGAAGGGAAGGGGCGGTTTCTTTTCGATCACTTTTTCCACTTTTACCCTCTCCACCTTCTCCTGGGTAATAACAGGAACTCCGGCCATCGAGAGGGCGGTCTGGGCATCCTTCTGCAAGGGTTCGGGAATGGGAAGGTTCTGCCACACCGGTTTTTCCGGTTGAGGATTCTGGGGGGGAATGCCTTTGGCTACGATGAACTCCTGGGGTTGGGTTCCCTTTTCCAGTTGTTTCAGGATTTTTTCCAGGTTTTGGGGGGAGATCCCCTCTTTGATCCCTTGCTCCATCAGCAAAGCCAGAAGGTCCTGCACGTCCAACTGGATCGTTTCCGTCCCCGGCTTAAAGTGAAGAACCCCCTCCAGGAAGTTGTTGCGGGTGGAGATCGTGATGGTCCCTTTCAGAGAAAACTTTTTCGATGGCATCCTCAGCCCCTCACGTTCCTTTCAGGAGGTTCAGCAGTTTAGCTTTCAAGAACTGGTTCTCTTTCTTGAGCTGGCTGAGTTCGATCTGCTGCATCTTCACGGTCTCGATCAGGTCTCCCGTAGTGAGGGCCCCTGTGTGCAGGAGCTCTTCCAGGTAATCCATCTTCGCCTCGAAGTCCACCTCTGCCTCCAGGTTTGCCTCCTGGTAGGATTCATCCACCGGAGTGATGGTGGATTCTTCTTCCCCTTCGGCCTGGATCAGTTTGTCCGCTATCCGTTTGATGGCAGTGGAAAGGACCGATTGGGGTTTATAGATCAAAATGGGCAGCCGGGATCCCAGGGCAATATCCTGCAGGTCGTCCCGATACATGATCCCCAGATGCTCCAGATCGATATTGAGGTACTGCTGGCAGGACCGTCGGAGTTTGTGGGCTTTTTCGGCATCCCGCGGGTCCTCTACCATGTTGAGGATGAGGCGGGGGTGAAAGCGCTGGATATTCCGCTGGAAACTCTCGTAGGTTTCCGGGTCCCGGGCTCGGATCTGTTCCAGGAGCCTGGGGATATAGATGCTTTGAAGGGCGGTGCCTTCCCTCCGTAGGTTTTCCAGGTACTGGTGGGCTTCGGATTTCTTTTTCATCGACTGCCCCAGGATCCGGAATACCGTGTTTTTCAGGAACACGTACGCGTTGACCGTGGCGATGGGGGTAGGGGAAGTGATCACGATCCCCCGCCCTGCGAGAAGAAAGAAATCCAGCACCATCGTATGGGTACCGGCTCCCAGGTCGATGATGAGATAGTCTGCTTCGAGGGAGTTGAGAGCCCGACGGATCTTTTGCCTCTGGTGGGCAGTGATGTTGGCCGCTCCGGGAATTTCCCCATCCCCCGGGATGAACCAAAGGTTGGGATAATCGGTTTGGAGGAGAATGTCGGAAAGGCGAAGGTCCGGACGGTTGATGAAAGCCCCCATCCCTCCCGGAGCAGGAGGAATCCCCAGCATGAGGTGCAGGTTCGACCCCCCTAGATCCAGATCGCAGAGTACGACCTTCCTGCCCGCCTGTCCCAGGGCCAGAGCGAGGTTAGCCGCCAGTAACGTTTTTCCTACCCCTCCCTTGCCACTCGCAATAGGGATTATGTGCATCTAGGGCTCCTGTTGATGGGGATAGAATAGCAGAAACAGGAGAAAAAGAAAATCGATCCATCCGATGGTGAGGGGAACCGCTATCCCCCCCTTTAGGGACTTGTCCACTCCCCCTGCGGGCAGAATGTAGAAGAGCACAAGGAGAATCCCCAGGGGGATCAGCTCCAGCACCTTTCCAAAGAGCAGGATCGGCCGTAAAGAAGGGATTCGTTCCGGCTGCAAGGCGGAGAGGAAGAATAGGAGGGGAATCACCAGGAGGGGAGCGTTTAACCATAGGAGATAGACGGTATATAGGAGTCTACCCCCCGGATTCGACAGCAGGGT
>Ga0209018_1002068_pt1 | contig 14809 bp, 8 predicted proteins | sample YNPBryBLVA2012_FD_185814 | JGI IMG/M metagenome (GOLD analysis project Ga0209018, IMG submission 185814) | Anoxygenic and chlorotrophic microbial mat microbial communities from Yellowstone National Park, USA - YNP Bryant BLVA 2012 (SPAdes)... ...
GACGTGTTCGGGGGGCATCTGCGTTTCGAAGTGCAGCGTATCGGCGGATTGCCCAGCCGGGGCGCAGTGCTTCGACGGTTTGTGTCAGGTTCCCTTGAAGGTGGCAGGCTTGTGGGTGGGCGTGGTATCCGGGGGCGAAGGATGGACGCTCACGCACCAGGAAGGGATGGATGCGGCCCGGAGCAAGCTGTCCTACGTCGAATTCACGTACAAGGAAGCTCTCCTCGGCGAAGCCTTCGCCGACGCCATCGATGAAGCAGCAAGCAATGGGTACGACGTGGTCATCGGCAACTCGTTCAGCCATCAGCCACAGATGCAGGCGAAGGCGGTCGAGCACCCGGATCTGACGTTTCTGATTGCCTCCGGATACCCCAACAGCACGAACATGGGGGCCTACTGGGGGCACATGGAGCAGGCGTGGTACGTGGCCGGCAAGGTGGCGGCGCAGCAGTCGAGGGCCGGGCGCATCGGTTACATCGTGCCGTACGTCAGCGGGGAGCTGACCCGTCACGGTAATGCCTTCCTGCGCGGCGCCCAAGCAGTGAGAGCGGATATCAAGATGGAGGTCCGGTATCTCGGATTCTGGTACGACTACAACGAAGCGCCTACATTCAAGTACAAACCGCGGTTCTTGAGCCCGGGTGCCCCGGAGTCGGCTCCGGAACTCACCCTCTTTGCCGAGGAGTATCTGGCTGCCAAGATGATTGACAGCGGTGTCGACGTCGTCGCTCATGGCGCCGACAACCAGCGCGTGGTGCGGTTCGTGGAGAAGTACTTCCACGAAGGGTACCTCAAGCAAGCGGGGGGGGAGCCGACGGTCTACACGTTGGGGAACGACAACCAGTTCGCGTGTCGTGACGTCAATTTGAGTTTCTACCGGACTTGCCTGGGGACTCCGTACTGGAACTGGACGCCGCTGTACGCGCGGCTGCTCGACCAGGTCCACCGGCACACCTGGACGCCTGGATTCGTCAACGAGCCCATGGCGCAGGCCCCGGAAGAGCGTGTGGTGAGCTTCGAGCCGAACCTGAACGCGGGAGTCGACGGTGATACAGTGAGGAAGCAACTGTCGGAGGTGGCGACGGCGGGCTGGGAGAAGATATTCGAAGGGCCTTGGGAGACGACGGGCCAGCGCGCGCCGATGCCTGCGGGCCAGTCGTTGGACGAGGCGGAATGGCGCGCGCCTTGTTACTGGATCAAGGGTGCTGTCGAGCGGAGCAATCCGCAGGATCCGACGTCGCCCGACATCCCGGCGAAGGTTCCGAGCGACGACTACCAGGTAAGCGACCCGGCCGACCTCGCGCCTGTCGCGGCGCCCGAGATCGTGCTGCCCATTCCGGGCCTGGCACGCGGCATCGGCTGGAATTGCAAGTCGAACTCCTGACGGTCGGGGGGCGTCCCTGCCGCCACGGCAGGGAGCGACCCGTGTCGTGTCGCATGCGACTCGGCTTGTAGCGAGGTCCGTTGGGCGGCTGGGATGACAAGACCTCTTGCAGCCTGCGCGCAGCGTCTGCACGGCGGGCCTCATTGGCCTGACCGCGTGTGAGGGCAGCTCTTCGTGCAACTTCCTCGCGCAGGGGCGCTACCTGCTCAGGCCGTTTGCCGAGCGTTGCGGGGATGACAGCCTTCGTCGCCAGGTACCCAAGCCTGCGCGGGGCGTACGTGGGAGCCAACGCGGTCGATGGCCGCGACGGCTCTTCGTAGCGTTTGAGCGACGAAAAGACGTCGACGAGGCAGGCCGACGGCTCGTAGGCATCGGGCATCGCGCGTGCGCGAGCTTGGAGCAAGCGGCCGCGTCCTTTCCGCGTCCAGTCTCCACACAGGATCGCGCAAGGAGGTAGTCGAACGTCGAAGCGGCACGTGGGGTCGACCGAGCGCACCTGTGATGGCTTCGGTCCATCTGGGCCACGATGGGGTCATGCGCGCCATCAGGCAGGCGAATCCGACCTGGGCTCTTTCCAGATTGCGCGTAGCCAGGGCAGCGCGGGCGTCGGCCAGATCGCGAAGCGGATCCCCGACCGGGGTGGTCGCGTCGGCAACCGGTGCCGAGCGGCCCGTGCTCGTGAGGCCGGCAGGTCGTTTTCGATGAAGTGCAGGGGGCCGGTGGGAGACTCCGCCGCTCGTGGAGAGGCGAACAGCGGGGGTTGGGCGGGAGCGCATTGCGTTGGAGCCAGCGCGAGGCACAGGGCCAGCAGCGGTTCGACGCGAAGCAATGGGTGCGGAGGGCGAGGGACGTGCACGTCTGCCATGACCTGTGTTGTACGCCGGGGTCACCCGTGATTGACGTGCCGGGCGTGGCAGCGCGGAGGAGGGCTGCGGGGAAGCTCAGGGCTCTCGGTAGAACCGTGGCACGCGACGCGAGATCCCAGTGAGGATTTCCCACGGGATTGTGTCGGCCAGGGTGGCGATTTCCTCGGCGGTGACGACGTCGGCTCCGCAAGGTCCCTGCTGGGCGCCGAGGATCACAACTTCGTCGCGCAGCATAGCGCCCGGCACGTCGGTCACGTCGATGGTGATCAGGTCCATCGAGACGGCACCGACGATCGGGGCCGACTTGCCACGAACGAGCACGCGGCCCTTGTTGGAAAGGACGCGCGGGAGGCCGTCGGCGTAGCCGACGGGGACGGTTGCGACCGTGGAGGGTCGAGAAGCGGTCCAGGTGCAGGAGTATCCAGCGGTGTCGCCGGGGAGGATGTTGCGCAGGGCGACGATTTCGGAGCGGAAGCGCATGACAGGGCGAAGGTCGCGCGTGATGTCAGGTCGTGGTGATACGCCGAATAGTGCGATGCCGGGTCGAGCCAGGTCATAGCGGGCGCGGGGCAGTCGCATGACAGCGGCGCTGTTGGCGGCATGGACGACCTCGACGGGGAGCTTTCGGGCTCGCGCGGTGTGAACCGCTTCGTCGAACAGGTCGCATTGATGCTCGGCGCCCGCGAGATCGTCTGCGTCGGCGCTGGCGAAGTGGGTCATCATGCCGGAGAGCCGGACTTCGGGGGTGCCCGCCAGCTTGTCGAGCATGGCCCCGAGCTTGTCGAGGCGCACGCCGAGGCGTGACATGCCGGTGTCGACCTTGAGATGCACAGGTACGGGGGGGGCGTCGTAGAACCGGACCTCCCGTGCGAGCGCGTCGACCTGGGCCGGGTCGTAGACCACGGGGACGAGGTTGCGTGCGAGGACCTCTCCCCAGCCGTTCCCGTAGTAGCCACCCATGACGATGATCGGTGCACGGATGCCCGCATCGCGAAGCTCCACGCCTTCTTCGAGCAGAGCGACGCAGAAGCCGTCGATCCCGGCCCGTTCGAGGGTGCGCGCCATGGCTGGTGCGCCGTGGCCGTAGCCGTCGGCCTTGAGCACGCCGAACAGGCGTGACTTGCCAGCGAAACGTCGGAGCACATGCAGGTTGTGCCGAAGGTGGCCGAGGTTGATCTCGGCCCGGGTGGGGCGCACGGCGTCGGAGGGTTCGGCACGTCGGGGTCGAAGCACGCGGGGAGCAGGTATGGTGAAGGGAACGGCCATGATCAACCTCTCGCGGCCTTATCGAACGCTCCGCGAAAGGTCAAGATTCCTGCAAACGCAGCTTGCAAGCGAAGGCGGGGCGGGCGCCTGCGCGGACGACGAAACGGGAGCCTCGTCGACGCAGTAGACGGCTGACGGCTGGGTGCTAGTATGGGGTTGTGCTGGTCGTACTACGGAAACTAGGACGCGGGTCACGAGCGGTGTCGGGCCGTCTGGTTCGAGCGCCCAAAAAGGGCGCCGTGATCGTCATCGAGTTTTCGGACGGGCTGCACGAGTATGTCACCACGCCGGTCAAACGGGTGCTCCGCGTGGTGGGGCAGGACATCTACTTCATCGAGACGGCCAACAGTCGGTACAAGCTCGAAGTGAGTGGGCGCGAGCAGAGCCTCGAGGGGGCGTCGTCCGGCTGACCGCGTCGCGTGGTGAGGCGAACAGGCCCCGTGGTCGACGTGGGGGTTGATCACCGGGGGGTGACATCGATAGTGTCCCCGCCCGCACGACCACCTGAGACACTGGGAGTACTGCAAGCAATGGGGAAACGAGACAAGCGAAATTCGATGAAGATGAAGCGTCGGCGTGCGCAGAGCGCGAAGCGGGCACGCCTCCAGCGCAAGGCCGCCGCGGCCAAGACGGTCCAGGCTGAAGCCATGACGCCGAAGTCCGCGAAGAACGCGGCGCCGGCCACCGAGCCCGCCAGCGACGCGTAGCGAGCCGTCGAGCATCTTGCGAGGCAGACTGTCCAGCCGTTTCCGTCAGCGGATGGTAACGGAGGGGAAGTGTGCGTTCTCGCGGGATTCCGGTCGGAGAAACGTGGTCGGCTCACCGAGCAGGCCGACGTCGCCGCTGGTGCGGTGCTCCTCGGAGAGCCGCCAGTCGCTCTCTTCATACGTCCAGACCTGAGCGAGTTGGGTGACACGAAGATCCTGCTCGTCGTTGCGTTGCCACCCGACCGCGACGAACACGACCGCCTTGTCCTTGTCGGTGAACTGCAGCCCACGGAACTCGATGTCGACGATGCGAACGGACGCACCCCATGCGCTGTGGTGTTCGACGAACTGGGTCATGGCTTTGGACGACACCATCTCCGTGGCCACGTCCATGCGCCCGAAGCGCGTCGCCATGTTGAAATTGTAGGCGGCGTCCTGCAGCTTGGTAGAGCGAGTCTGGCCTGCGCAGCCCACGCAGACGGGGATCGACAGCGCGATGGCGAGGGCGGCAAGTCCGAGACGGCGGCGGACCATGGTTCGTCCTGTGTTCATTGCCTCCTCATACCTGGCCCTGGGATAGAAGGAAAAGTTCGTGGCCGATCCGGCGGCCCATTCGGGGTAGGCTCCGGGCCGAATGCACTGGCGGATCGGAGTCGATGAGAATGGCCTCGGGCCTCAGTTGGGGCCCCTGGTCGTGACGGCGGTGCTGGCCCGGCTCAGCGATGCGGCGACGCATCGGATGGACCGGGACCCGTCGCTTCTGATGCACGAGCGCCTCGCGGATTCCAAGCAACTGGTCGCGCACGACGACATCGCGATCGGTGAGGCGTGGGCGAGGGCCATGGTGTGCAAGATGACCGGGCGAAGACCGTCGTGCCGCGACGACGTGCTGGACGCGCTGGCGCTTCGGCCCAAGAGCGATCTTCGTCGCTGGTGTCCGCCTCACGTCGAACCGCAGTGCTGGGCCCGGGTTCTGCCGTTCGTGGCGTCGGACACCGCCCTCGAACGTGCAGAGCAGGACCTGGCGGCACTGGGGCGTGCGGGCGTCGACGTCGTGTGGGCACGCAGCGAGATCGCATGCACGCGTCGACTCAACGACGCACTGGCGACGGGGCGATCGCGGCTTGTGGTGGACCTTGCGGCGATGGAGGAGTTGGTGCTTGCGGCGCGTGACCACGCAGGCGACGATCTGCTGGCGGTCTGCGGGAAAGTCGGCGGGATGAGGTCGTACCCATCCCGCTTTGGTCCGATGGGTGGCAAGCTTCACGCGACGCTGACGGAGGATGCCGCCATCAGCTCGTATCGCGTGGCGGGTGTCGGTGAGGTGCGGTTCGTAAGAGACGCCGACGCAACGGATCCGCTGGTGGCGTTGGCGTCGCTGATCGGCAAGTACGTGCGGGAGGATCTGATGTCGCGGGTGGTGGAGCACTACCGCATCCACAATCCGGCGCTGCCGAACGCGAGCGGGTACCACGACCCGGTGACGGACCGCTTCATCGAGGGGACGGTGCCGTATCGTCGCGCGCTCGGGGTGCCGGACACCTGCTTCCTCCGCGAGCGTCGGGCGAAAGCTGCAACATGAGTTGGCGTCGTTGGCTGGGGCACGACGGGGTTGCATCGCGTACCGCGACCAACCGCATCCTGCGAGGTGTGCTGGCTTACGAGATCGGTCGATTCGGGGCGCCGATCGCCGTTGCGATGGGGCTACAGACCACGTTCAACCTGGTGGATGCCTACTTGATTGCGAAGCTCGAGGCGGCGGCAGCGGGCCCGTCGTTGGGGGCGATCGGCATCTGCGACCAGATTGCTGCTCTGGGGACGATCGTGAGCTACGGCGTGTCGGTAGCGACGGCGGCGATGATAGCGCAACGGCAGGGGCGTGGCGATGACGCCGGCGTCAAGCGGGTCGCGTGGCAGTCCTTGATGGTGGTGGCCGGGCTCTCGACTGTGTTTGGCGTACTGGGGCTTGTGCTTGCAGGGCCTTTGATTCGCGATGTGGTTGGCGCCAAGGGGACCGTGGCGGACCTGGCGGTGCAGTACTTGCGCGTGATCGTCGGGGGAAGCTTCTCGATCTTTTTCCTGCTTCAGCTCACGACGATCCAGCGGGCGCTGGGGTCGAGCAAGACGCCAGTGACGATGCTCGTGAGTGCGAACGTGCTCAACTTGGTGCTCGCGGTGCTGCTGGTGTACGGTCCGGGCGACGCTCCACCCGTGTTTTTCTGGGGGCCGCCCGTCGCAAAGCTCCTGCACCTGCCGCGCATGGGGGTAGTCGGTGCGGCATGGGCCACGGTCTTCGCGCGCGCTGTCGTCCTGGTACCGCTGCTGGTGGTCGTCGAACTCCGGTATCGTCTCCTTACGGCCCCGATCGCGCGCGGGTTCGACGCTGCGCTGGTGCGACGGATCGCCGGGGTCGCATGGCCTGCGAGCTGCCAGTTCGTGGTGCGCATCGTGGCGATGCTGTTGACCCAAGCGCTGGTGGCCAGGGCGTTCACGACGTCGATGGACCAGCGGGCGAGCACGGTATTGGGGGTGGTGTTCCGCCTGGAGACGCTGGCGATTTTCCTGGCGATGGGCTGGGGCAGCGCGGCGCAGACGTTTCTCGCGCAGAACCACGGCGCTGGACTTCGTGACCGGGCGATGCGGAGCGGCTGGATCGCGGTGGCATACAACGGCCTGATGATGTTGCTGCTTGCAGCGTCGTACCTTGCCTGGGGTCGGGACATCATCGTGTTCTTCACCAACGACCCGGCCGTCGTCGACGTGGCTACCGGTTATCTGCACACGCTTGCACCGTCGTACCTCGCGCTGGGTACCGGCATCGTGCTCGGCAACGCGATCACCGGAGCAGGTGCCACGAGGCTGACGCTGGTCATCGACCTGGTGGTCGTGTTGGGGGTGCAGCTTCCGACGAGCTTGTGGGCGGTGCGGGGAGCCGGTGCGAGCATGCAACAGCTTTGGTGGGTGCTGGTGGCCACGAACGTGGTGTTCGCCGTGGCGTACGCATGGGTTTTTCGGTGGGGTCGGTTTCTGGGGGGAGAGGTCCGGCTGGTGGTGCGCGACGGGGCCTGATGGGCATGGGCTTTCCGCCAGGGTTGCCGGAAAGAGCTTGGCCCGCCACGCTTCGCGGTATGATGTGTTCCTGCACGTCTCGGTGAACGGGAGTTCGGGCTCGGTGGCAGAACGCAACTTGATGTCGAGAAACGACACCACTTCCTCGCCGGGACGGCTATCGATCGTCGGGCAAGCATTCAGCCCTGCGCGCGTCTCGGAGCAGACGCGAAATGCTCGAACCGTGGCTGCTGCGCGGCTAGCCGCGGTGGGGGTATTGCTCGTCATTTTTCTTGTGTTGGGGCGACTCGCCGGAGCATCGTCGTGTTGCGGCGGCGACGTGGTGCTGGCCGCATACCTGCCGGTTGCGGCGGCGCTGTGGGTGGGGGCCAGACGGTCGGATCGTGTGGCCCGCTTTTCCGCCTACGCGCTGGCGGGGGCCGATGTGCCTTTGGTTGGCGTACTGCAATGGGTGGCGCTGTCGCAAGACCAGTCGAACCGTGAAATCATCGGGAGGATGGTCGCCGGGATGGTCCTTCTCGTTGCGGCGTCGTCGCTCTGGATGGACCGGCGCATCATCGCGTTGACCGCGGCGTCGGCAATGGTCGTGCAGGGCACCATCGAGATCGTCTTTCTTGGTGACGGTCGCACGGCGGCGTTGGTGCAGACGACGGGCCTGCTGCTGGCTGCGGCAGGGCTGATGGCGTACGTGTCCTGGCGGCAGGCGTCGTTTGTGCGTGCGGCGTCGGATCTGCTCCTGGCCCAGCGCATGGCGGAGTATTCGGCGCGCACGGCGCAGCTATCGGTGCAGAACCTGATCGAGCATTCGCCGGATGCTGCGGTCGTGCATCGGGACGGGCGGATGCTGACGGCGAACGGGGCGTTTCAAGTCATGACGGGATGGACGAGCACGTCGGGCGGTGTGGTGGGGCCGCTGGACTGGGTTCACGCGGAAGACCACGCTGCGGTTGCGTCGAGCTTTCGCGAAGCGGACCGGACTGGCCTCCCGACAACGGCGGAAGACGTGCGGCTTGCAGGCGCAAACGGCACTTGGATCCCGGTGGAGGCGCGCAGCGTGCGCGTGCTGTTCGAGGGCGAACCGGCGATTGCAACGGTGTTTCGCGACGTGAGCGAGCGCAAGAAGATGCAGGAGCACCTGGTGCTCACAGAGCGCATGGCGTCGATGGGGACGCTTGCCGCCGGCGTAGGCCACGAGATCAACAACCCGCTGGCAGCGGTGATGGGCAACCTGGAGTACGTGGAGGCGTTGCTCGACGACCCGGGCGGGATGTCGGACGAGAAGGATGGCCTGGTGGCCGCGTTGCGCGAGCCGATCCGGGACGCCCGCGAAGCAGCGGAGCGTATCAAGGTGATCGTGCGCGACCTGCGGACGTTCGTTCGCGATGCGGATGAGGGGGCGCACCCGCTGGACGTCCAGGATGTGCTCGAGTCGGCGATTCGGGTGGCGTGGAACGCGATCAAGCACAAGGCGAAGGTGGTCCGCGACTACGAGACGGTTCCGATGGTGGAGGCGAACCGCGCGCGGCTCGGACAGGTGTTTCTGAACCTGCTCATCAACGCCGTACAGGCCATGCCTGCCGGCCGGACGTCATCGGAAAACGAGATCCGTGTGGTGACCGGGACATCTGCCCAGGGCGGTGCCGTCGTGGAAATCCACGACACGGGGTGCGGGATGAGTCCCGAGGTCGCGAGGCGCGTGTTTGACCCGTTTTTCACGACCAAACCTGTCGGTCAGGGGACCGGGCTGGGGCTTGCGATCGCGCACCGGATCGTGGAGGAGGTAGGCGGGCGCATCGAGCTGTTCACGGAGCCGAACAAGGGGACGACGTTTCGGTTGACCTTTCCGCCGGTCGTCGACTCGTCCAAGAACCCGCCGAGCACGCCGCTTTCCGCCGGGGTGGTGGAGGGACGGCGGCGGATGCTGGTCATCGACGACGAGCAATCGGTGTTGAACGCGATGGTGCGTCTGATACGGGCAGAGCATCACGAGGTGGTGTCGTGTCGCAAGGCGGCCGAGGCGCTGGACTGGATCCGCGGCGGAGAGCGCTTCGACGCGATCTTGTGCGACATGATGATGCCGGAGATGACCGGCATGGACTTGCACGACGAGCTGAGCAGATTCGCGCCCGACCAGGCGCGGCGGATGGTCTTTGTCACGGGCGGAGCGTTCACCCAGGCGGCGAGGACGTTTCTGGCGAGCGTGTCCAATCCGTGCGTGCACAAGCCCGTGGACCCGGTGAGCCTGCACGAGGCGGTGCTCAAGGTCGTGGCCTGAACGGGCCAGCGTGGGTCAGGACTGGTCCCGGCCCGACCGGACCTCGGCCAGGGACTCATCGACGAGGGCGGCGATCTCCAGATGACGAGCGTCCTTCTGGAGCCTGGCGCTGCCGGCGGCCGGGCGTTGCGAGGAGAGGGAAGCCTCGAGGGCGGCGATGTTGTGCTCGTCGAACAGATCCTCGCTGCGCCCCTTCTTTTTCTTGAGCCCGCCCAGGATCCGGGCGAGCCAGGAACGTGAATCTTCGAAGAGGATGTGATCGTCGGCCGCGACGGCACCGGGGTCACGCTGCATGCGCTTGACCAGCATGGCATTGGAGGCGACCCAGTCGCGCGCCTCGGCGAAGGCGGCGCGTTGGGTGGCCTCGAGGTGGGCGACGAATCGATTGCCCTGTTGTTCATGGACCGCGGTGAACAGGGCCAGGGCGAGGCAAAGATCCTGGACGGGCAGGGCTGTGGTCTGGTCGACGTGGGCACCGTGGCAGCCCTTGGAGTACTGGTAGGATGCGTTGGCGAGCAGGACGCCGAACCCGAGCATGACACCAGCGATTTCGCAGGTAGGCATCCATTCGCCTGGGGGCCACCCTTCGAAGCCGCCGGTTTCGAGGACGAACAGGTGTGCGAGCGAGGTTGCGAGCGATGCGGTCAGGCTCGTCGGCGTGCGCGTGTCGCTCAAGCGCAGGTCCACCCGATACGCTCCGTCGTCCAACCGGGCGACCTTGGCGAGCGTCTTGGGGGTGCTGCCGCCGGGGCCGCATGAGGTGGTGGCGCATCCGCCGGTCGAACATCCCCCGGCCACGGACGCCATTCGATCGCGGTCCTCGACGACCCGCAGCTCCACGTCGATGTCAGTCAGCGACGCGTGCTCTTGCAACCGCCAGAACAACAGGTTGACGCTACCCAGGTCGCCGTCGAACGCGTCGGGGAAGAAATCACCGGTGGGCAAGACCAGTCGTCGCGCGGCTTCGCTTCGGCCGTCTCGTGCGAGAAGACTTGCGTAGCGGCGCACGAGCCAGCGCATGGTGGGCTCGGTCGGCAGATCCATGTCTGGATTGTGGCATCGGGTGCGGGCGAGGCAAAGGTCGGTGTGCGAGGGGCCAGCGCAAAGGCAGGCGGCAGATCCCGGTCGGATGAGCAGGCTGCGCTCGGGCCGTGTCGTGTCGAGCGGTCGGGCCGTGCAACGGGCACGCGCATCGACCGAAGCAGACGTCAACGCATCGCATCAAGCCTAATCGTTCCACGTTTTCCGAACACAGTATGGGAAGCGGTATCAAGAAAATGCCCTTAGGGTGGATTGTTCACATACCAGAGCGCCAGATTCAGGGTATTTACTGCGTCTCATGAGTACCTATCTGGGCATCGACGTTGGCGCCGAGACCGTGAAGCTCGTGGTTGTCGAGAAGCGAGGCGACCGGATCTCGATTGGCGCGTATCAACAGGCGAGTCACCACAAGGATCCGCACGCCGCGATCCGCACGTTGTTCGAGTCCATCGGGCAAGGCGGCGCGCAAGGGATCGCGGCGACAGGGCGGCTGCATCGGGTACTGCGCGTACCTGCGGTGCCGACCAAGGCGGCGATGCGTCGCGGGTTGCGATGGATCCATCCGGAACTCGATGCGGCGACTGTGATTTCGATTGGCGCGCATGGGTTTTCGGTACTGGAGCTGGGGGCGCATGGAGAGGAGTGGTTCCAGCAGAACTCGCGGTGTTCGCAGGGCACGGGCAACTTCCTGACGCAGCTTGTGCAGCGGTTCGGCATGACGGTGGAAGAGGCGTCGGCGCTATGCGACTCGGTGAAGAACCCTGCGCCGCTTTCGGGTCGCTGTCCGGTGATCCTGAAGACGGACATGACCCACCTTGCCAACAAGGGGGAGGCGAAGGAGCGCATCCTGGCGGGGCTTTACGATGCGGTGTGCGAGAACGTGTTGACGCTCGTTCGGCCACGGCTTTCACCGCCGGACGTGGTGCTCATCGGCGGGGTCGCTCGATCGGATCGGGTGCGTCGAACGATTGGTCGTTGGCTGGAGAGCAAGGGGATGCGGCTGGTGGCGCACCGGCCGGAGCACGACGTGTTGGAGGCGGTGGGGGCGGCGACGCACGCGATGGAGCATCCGTGCGACGTGATGCCTGTGGAGCAGCTTCTTGCGACGGCGGTGGGGACGAAGCTGGAGCAGGTTCCGGCGTTGCGGCACTCGTTGGAGAGGGTGAAGCGACTGCGGGCGCGCAACGCGGACGTGGCGTGGAGCGAGGCGCGAGACGTGTTCATGGGGCTGGACATCGGGTCGACCGGCTCGAAGGCGGTAGCGGTGGAGGTGGGCACGGGCGAGGTAGTTTGGGAGACGTACTTGAACACGGAAGGAGCGCCCGTGCAGGCGGCGCAGTCCCTGATCGCGCGTTGGGTGGATGCGGTTGCGGATCGCGGGCGCATTCGGGCGGTCGGTGTGACCGGCTCGGGGCGCGAGGTGGTGGGCTCGTTACTGCGCACCTGCTACGGCGACGAGCGCGTGTTCATCATGAACGAGATTGCTGCGCACGCCCGGGGCGCCTCGCAGATCGATCCGGATGTGGACACGATCTTCGAGATCGGCGGGCAGGACGCCAAGTACATTCGACTCGAGGGTGGACGAGTGATCGACGCGGCGATGAACGAGGCATGCAGCGCGGGGACCGGGTCGTTCATTGCGGAACAGGGCGCGAAGTTCGAAGGCGTGGGCAACGACGTGGTGAAGCTTGGGGCGATGGCGATCGGGGCCGACCGGGGCATCTCGCTCGGGCAGCACTGTTCGGTGTTCATGGCGGAGGTCATCGACGAAGCGATCACGCAGGGTGTCGACAGGGATGTGATCGTGGCGGGGCTCTACGACTCGGTGATTCAGAACTACCTCAACCGCGTGAAAGGACCGCGTACGGTTGGGCAGAGGGTATTCTGCCAGGGCATGCCGTTCAGCTCGGACGCCTTGGCGGCGGCGGTGGCCCGCCAGACCGGGCGTGACGTGGTCGTGCCACCGAACCCGGGAACGATCGGAGCCTTCGGCATCGCGCTGCTTGCGCTTGACGAACTCGGGGCCCGGATGCAGCAGCAGCCCAGTCTGGATCCACAGGTGTTTCTGGGCGCGCGAGTCACGTCGAAGGAGACGTTCGTCTGCAACTCGACGAAGGGGTGCGGTGGAAGTGGCAATCACTGCCGGATCGACCGGCTGACGACGGTTGTGCAGGGCGTGACGCAGAAGTTCATCTGGGGCGGGAACTGCTCGCTGTATGACAAGGGCGTGGGGCGCAAGAAGCTGCCAGACCTGTCGCCGGATCCATTCCGCGCGCGTGACGAGCTGATTGACGAGGTCGTGGCGAGCACCCGGCGTGACGGTGGTGCACCGGTTGTCGGGATGACCGACGAGTTTGCGCTCAGGGGGCTGGCGCCTTTCTTCCTGACGTTTCTGTACCACCTCGGCATGGACACGAAGATAGTCCGTCATGCGACCGGCAAGACGTTGCGTCGGGGCATCGAGGGCGCGCGGATCCCGTACTGCGCGCCGATGCAGCTCTATCACGGCGTGTTCTTCGATCTGGTGGAGGACAAGCCGGACTACCTGCTTCTGCCGATGCTCGAGGAACTCCCTGCGGTCTCGTCCGAGCAGTACTCGACGCTGTGTCCGATCGTGCAGGCGAGCCCGGACCTGGTGGGCAGCCTGATCGAGAACGACATCGGCAAGGCGCGGATCCTGCGCCCGATCATCCGCTTCGACGGCGTGGGCTACGAGGGCGAGTCGTTCCGGTCCCAGATGCGCAAGCTCGCCGATCACCTGGGGCGCGGGCATCGCTTCGAGTCCGCGTTGCGCCGCGCCATCGATGCGCAGCGCGATTTCGAGGACCGTTGCATGCAGATCGGCCGCGACGCGATCGAGTTCTGTCGGAACAACGACGTGGTGCCCGTGGTGGTCCTGGGCCGTCCATACACGATCCACAACGACGTCTTGAACTCGAACGTGCCGACGATTCTGCGGAGTCTGGGGGCGATGCCGATTCCGGTGGACTGTCTGCCGGTGCCGGACGATGCGCCCGTGTACGATCACCAGTACTGGGCGTACACGCAACGCAATCTGCGCGCGGCGGACTACGTCCGCAGGACGCCCGGGATGTACTCGGTCTTCTGCAGCAACTATGCGTGCGGGCCGGACAGCTTCACGTTGCACTTCTATTCCTACATCATGCAGGGCAAGCCGTTCGCGGTCGTGGAGACCGATGGCCACTCGGGCGACGCGGGCACCAAGACGCGGATGGAAGCGTTCCTGTTCTGCGTCGACAGCGACCTGAAGTCGGACGCATCGAGCCGCAACCGGGCGCGCGACCTGAACGAGACGGAGCAGATGAGCTGGTCACTTCGGCAGGTCAAGGACCGCAACGCGCTGCTGCTAGTGCCGCGCATGGGGCCTGGTGCCGAGGTGGCTGCCGCGGCCCTTCGTGCAGAGGGGATTCGCGCCGAGTGCATGCCCATGCCCGACCGCGACGACGTCCGGATGGGGCGTCGGTATACGTCCGGCAAGGAGTGCGTCCCGATGATGTTGACCGCGGGCGTGATGCTCAACCGCATCGAGAAGGCCCGGAACACCGGCGAGACCTTCGCGCTTGTCATGCCCACCGCGCGAGGCCCATGCCGTTTCGGGGTGTATAACGTGCTGCACAAGATCATCCTCGAGCAGACGGGATGGAAAGACCGTGTCGGCGTGTTCTCCCCTGACGACGGCGACTACTTCCGCGAGACGTCGCCCGAGTTCTCGGCCCGCATGTGGGCGGGCTTCATGGCTCACGACCTGGTCGAGATGATGTTGCTCGACGTGCGCCCGGTGGAGCGCGTGCCCGGTGCAGCCAACCGGATCTACAAGCGCGCGATGGAGGAGATCATCGAGTGCATGGAGCGTCCGCCCAAGGGCTCGAAGAGCGCGATGCTGCGCGAGCTGTTCGGCGGGCTCTGGGGAACCCGCGAGATCGTCCAGCGTGCGGCCAAGGAGATGTCGGCGATCAAGAACCGGATGCGCGACGTGCCGGCGGTGGCAGTGGTCGGGGAGATTTACGTGCGCCTCGATCCGTTCGCCAACGACTTCGTCGTCGAGAAGCTCGAGCAGCGAGGGCTCAAGGTACGGTTCGCACCCTTCATCGAGTGGCTCGAGTACACCTCCTACCTGGCCGAGGAGCGCGTGATCCAGAAGCGGATGCGTTCCGACGACAACCCGATCTCCATCGGGCTG
>Ga0209018_1002070_pt1 | contig 14800 bp, 13 predicted proteins | sample YNPBryBLVA2012_FD_185814 | JGI IMG/M metagenome (GOLD analysis project Ga0209018, IMG submission 185814) | Anoxygenic and chlorotrophic microbial mat microbial communities from Yellowstone National Park, USA - YNP Bryant BLVA 2012 (SPAdes)... ...
CCCACCAGATGAACGAGCAAAGCGCACGTTCTTAGCAACCCCAAGAGTGCCACAGGATCCTCATTTTTTCAAGTTCCACGGTTTACTGGAGTGCTACCCGGGTGGGAGATCCCTCACCAAATCCTCGAGATTCTTCGTCTGTACCATCTTCCCCTATCCTGCACATCTGAAGATTGCTGCGAGCGGAGTTACATCATTATACCACACTTCCCGTCCGCGTAGGGGGAACAGCGCTGTCGTGAACCGGCGGCGCGGGGAACAGGCCCGGCGCCGGGCTTCAGGCCGGCGCGGCTGCCAATTCCTGCGCCATCCGCCCCACGCCGGCCGGGTCGCGCCAGAGGGCGGCGTCCACCTGCACGGCGACGGCCCCTGCCTGCAGGAAGGCGCGCGCGTCGGCGGTGGAGTAGACGCCGCCGCAGCCGATCAACGGCACCTTGACGCTGCCGGCCACCTGGCGCAGCGCGCGCAGGGCCAGCGGGTGGACGAGCGGCCCGTAGAGCCGCCCGGTGACGAAGCGCCCCTCGTGGACAGCGCTCCCGCGCGGCGGCGCGCCGACGGTCAGCGCGTCCGCCCCGCCCTCGACGGCCGCCTCGGCCAGCCAGACGGCGCTGCTCAGCGGCAAACGCACCAGCAGGGGCAGGGTGAGGGCCGAGCGCGCCGCGCCGACCAGCGCGGCGACCTCATCCGGGTCGGCTCCATCGGGCAGGCCCAGCTCGACCGCGACCAGGGCGTCCACGCCGCTCAGCCGCAGGCCGGCGGCGGCGACCTCGCCCGGCGTGGTGGCGGCCAGGTGGAAGATCACTGCCGTCGGGGTGCGCGCCCAGGCGCGGGCGCAGCGGCGCAGGACGACGGACAGGCCGGGGTTGTCCAGCCCGGTGTGCAGGAGCAGCCCGCCGGGGAGCGGCACGGCGCGCGGCGGCGCGGCCCCCGCTCGGGCGCGCATGGTCACCGGGCCGACGACCAGCGCGCCCAACGACTGCACGTCCAGTAGGCCGCGGTACTCCGTCCCCAGGCCGGCGCAGCCGGCAGCGACCAGCAACGGGTTGCGCAGCGACAGGTCGCTCTTGCTGCCGTGCAGGGAAACGCTCATACCGCCTCCAGCTCCAGGAGGTCGAAGAACGGCCCGTCGCTGCAGGCGCGCCGGTAGCCGCTGCCGGCGGGGACGGCGCAGCCGCCGCAGGCTCCTACGCCGCAGACGACGGTCGGCAGGTAGAGCGCCTGGGCGTAGCCGGCGGGCGGACGCAGGCGGGTTGCCCGCACCGCCTGGGCCAGCGCGGGATAGAGCGCCGGGTCGGTCGCCGCCAGCAGCCGGTCGGCCCAGGACAGCAGCGGCGACGGTCCGCCGGTCAGCAGCTCCAGCGGCGAGCCGGCCCGCCCTGCCGACCCATCGGCGGTGACGAGGTGCACCTCCAGCGCCGGCGGCAGGGCGGCGAGCGGGTAGAGCGCGGCAGCGCTGGGCGCGGAGAGCAACAGGGACACCGGGCAACCGGCGGCGAGGGCGCGACGGGCCGCCAGCAGCAGCGCCGGCAGGCGCCTGTCATCGGCCACCAGGAGCAGGCGCGCCGGCGGCGCGGGCATGTCCAGCGGGCGACCCAGCGGGCCCAGCAGGTTCACCACCCCGCCCGGCGGCGGGACAGCGCGACCGTCGGACGGGAGCAGTACGTCCAACTCCTCCGCGTCCGCGTCGCTGGGCAGCCACGGCGCCCGCAGCGCCCCGCCCAGGTCGGCCATGGCGAACTGCCCCGGCCGCAGCCGCGCGGCGATGGGCGGGATGCGCAACCGCACCCGTCGGTAGGGGCCGGCCGCGGCCACTTCGACGACGTGCGCGTCGCCCTGCACCACCGTCATGCATCCGCCTCCACCAGCGCCCTCAGGGCGTAGGTCACCCGGCGTGGGGGCGAGGTCAGCAGCCCCAGCGCCTGCCACTCCTCGGCCAGCCGGCTGAGCGCGCGACGGGAGATACGCCCGGCAAATATCTGTTGCAGCCGCGCCAGTCGGAAATAACCGTCCATCTCCTCCAGCGCGGTGCACACCAGCTCCCGCTCCAACGGGGTCAGGTAGGGGAAGGCAGCCGGCGGCGCGACGTGCGGGGCGATCGCGTTGGCCTGCAGCATCTGCAGCCACTGGGTCGCGTCGGCGATCAGGTGGCCCATCTGGAAGTAGAGCCGGTTCGACCACTCGGCCAGGCCCTGCAGCTCGTGGATGTAGGGCGGGGAGGAAAGGGCCGTGCCGTAGGCAGCGAAGGGGAAATCGGCGGCGTTGTACAGGCCGACGCGCGGACTGGTCGCCTCGGCGCGGATCGTGTCCCAGCGCTCCTCGGTGACCGTGAAGTCCAGCCGGAAGGTGACCAGCGTCCCGCCGGCCAGCCGCCAGTACCAGGCCGCGCCCAGCCGCCCGACGAAGCCGGGGACGTGAGCGGCGATTTCCTCAAAAATCACGTCGGCCAGGTGCAGGCTTTGATACGAAGGGTAGAACAACGGTCCCATACCATCCTCCTCTCGTCAGGGCGGGGCGTATTATAGCATCGGCAAGGGGAATGAGGAAACCCGACCTCCCCAAGTTTGACAAGCGGCCCTCGGAATGATACACTGAAATACCGGAGGTGCAGGATGTTCGTCAGCCGGGAGATGATCGAGGAACGCGAGGCGGCTTCCCTGGCCCCTTACGGCTGCAAGAGCCACGACTCGCGCGGTCGAGAGGTAGCAGAGACGGAACACGAGTACCGCACCGCTTTCCAGCGCGACCGTGACCGCATCCTCCACACCACCGCCTTCCGCCGCCTGGAGTACAAGACCCAGGTCTTCGTCATTCTGGAGGGAGACTACTACCGCACCCGCCTGACGCACACGCTGGAGGTGGCGCAGATCGGGCGGACGCTGGCCCGCGCCCTGGGGGCGAACGAGGACCTGGTCGAGGCGATCTGCCTGGCCCACGACCTAGGCCACCCGGCGTTCGGTCACGCCGGGGAGGCGACGCTGAACCATCTGATGGCCGGGCACGGCGGCTTCGATCACAACCGGCAGAGCCTGCGCATCGTCGAGTTCCTCGAACAGCGCTTTCCCGCCTTCCGCGGCCTCAACCTGACCTGGGAGGTGCGCGAGGGGATCGTCAAGCATGAGACGGAGTACGACGTCGCCGACGCGGCCCGCTTCGAACCGGAGCGGCGGGGGACGCTGGAGACGCAACTGGCCAACCCCGCCGATGAGATCGCCTACAATGCCCACGACCTGGACGATGGCCTCTGCTCCGGGCTGCTGTCCCCGCGCGACCTGGATGGTTTGGCCTGGTGGGAGTGGCTGAAGAAAAGCATCGGTTGGGACGGCGACCACTTCAGCGACCTGGTCCGTCACCGGCTGATCCGCCGGCTGATCGGCACGCTGGTTACCGACCTGATCGCCGAGACGGCGCGGCGGCTGGACGAGGCCGGGGTCACCTGCGTGGAGGACGTGCGCGCCCTGGATGAGAACATCGTCTCGTTCTCCCCCGACGTGCAGCGCATGAACCGCGAGCTGAAGGGCTTTCTCTACGCCAACCTTTACCGTCACCCACGGGTCATGCGGATGCAGAAGAAGGCTGAACGGTTGCTGACCGAACTGTTCACGGCCTACGTCGCCGAACCGGCGCAGTTGCCGAAGGACGTGCAGGCGCGGGCCGCGGCGGGGGAGGACCTCTATACCGTGATCTGTGACTACATCGCCGGGATGACCGACCGCTTCGCCCTGCAGGAGTACGCCCGCATGTTCGATCCTTTCGAGCGGGTGTAGCGGTCTACCAGCCGGCCACGTAGCGCTCCCAGCCGGCGTTCTCCCGCAGGTAGGGGGCGAACAGGTAGCGGGCGGTCGGGTGCGGTTCGTGGGGCTCGTGCAACAGACGCATGGCGGCTTCCTCCAGCGTGCGGCCCCCCTTGCGGCGATTGCAGGCTGGACAGGCAGCAACCAGGTTCTCCCAACAGTGCTCCCCGCCGCGGTAGCGCGGCACGACGTGGTCCACGGTCAGGTTGGACGACTCGCGGCCGCAGTACTGGCAGCGGTATCCGTCCCGCCGCAGGATCTCGCGCTTGTTCAGGCGCACCTGCGGACGGGGGCGGTGGACGACGAAGGACAGGCGGATGACCGAGGGGCGCTCGTAGACAGCCGAAACGGTGCGGACGAAGCCGCGGCCGTTCTCCAACACCGTGGCCTTGCCGGAGAGCAACAGTCCCATCGCCCGCTTGGTTGTGCAGACGTGGAGCGGTTCGTAGTTCCCATTGAGGACGAGCACCGGCTGGTTCATCAACCCCTTCTCGACTCATCAGTATAGCACAGAACGGACGAGCGTCAAATGGCGGCAAAGTGGAGCACACCCACCCGTCGTCACGGTTTGACACCCCTCCGGCTTCGGTGCTATAATTCCACCGCTTCGATGGACCCTCCGCACACAGGAGTCGCGATGCCCAACGATGTGCCAGCGGCCGATTCGACGGACGAGCCGGCCCGACGACGGCCAGCCCGCAGGCGACGGGCCGACCAGGCCCTCCAGGCTTACCTCTTCCTTGCCCCGGCGACGATCATTCTGTTTGCCTTCGGCATTCTCCCCGTGGGCTACGCCTTCTACATCAGTCTGTACAACTGGCGGATCACGCGGGGCGGCTTCATCGGGCTGGGGAATTATGCCCGGCTGCTGGGCGAGCCGGTCAACGTAGTGCTGTTGCTGATCGGGATCGGCCTGCTGATCGGCGCCTACTACGCCTGGCGGGCGGCTGCCATGCAGGAATCGGGCCGGCGGATGGCCTGGCGGCTGGCCGTGGCCGCGCTGCTGATCGTCGGCGGCCTGACGCTGGTGCTGGGCGCCGATGGGATGATCCGGTATGCCGCCGAGGCGCGCGAGCCGCGTGAGTATTTGCTATCGATCCTGCACACGATCTTCTACTCCGCCAGCACCGTCCCCTTCCAACTGATTTTCGCCTTCCTGTTGGCCAACCTCCTGTTCCAGAACATCCGTGGCAAGTCCTTCTTCCGCATCTTGTATTTCCTGCCCTACATCACGCCCACCGTCGCCACGGCGGCGCTGTGGCGGGCAACGGTGTTCGAGCCGCGGCAGGGGCTGATCAATACGCTCCTGCTTGCCCTGGGCGTCTCGCCAGCGCAGCTTCCCCAGTGGGTCTTCGAACCACAGGGCATCACACTGGTGGCGGCGCAGTGGCTGGGCATCCCTCTGCCCGCGTGGGTGGCCAACTCGCCCGTGTTGGCCGGCCCCAGCCTGGCCATGGTCGCCGTCTGCATCTACAATGTGTGGGTCTTCACTGGCTACAACACCGTCATCTACCTGGCCGGGCTGGGGGCGATCCCGCACGAGCTGTACGAGGCGGCGCGCATAGACGGGGCCGGGCGTTGGCAACTGCTGCGCTACATCACCTTGCCGCTGGTCAGCCCGACCACCTACTTCCTCGTTCTGATGGGCATCATCGGCACGTTCAAGGCCATCAACCACATCTACGTCATGACCCAGATGGTCGGCCTGGGCGGGCCGCAGGACACGACGACGACGGCGGCGATTTTCATCTTCAAGCAGTTCCAGCAGGGGAACCGCTGGGGGCTGGCCAGCGCCGCTGCCTTCATCCTGCTCGGCATCATCCTGCTCCTGACCTGGGTGCAGAACCGCGTCGCCGAGGGGAGGGTGCACTATGCGTGAGCGGCCCTCCCGCCGACGCTTCCGCTGGCACCCGGCGCGGCTGCTGATGATGGTGGTCCTCACCGTCGGAGCCATCGTCGCTGTGATCCCGTTCATCTGGATGCTGCTGACTTCGCTGAAGACATACGGGGAGTTTTCCCTGCGCGTCCTCTGGCCGAAGGCGCTGACCGCCGCGCCGTACACAGACCTGCCCGCCAGCGAGGAAGTCGTGATTACCCTGCGGCCAATCGAGGAAGGGACGTGGAGCGGCGCGCCACGCTCGGCCCTGCCGCTGATGGAGGGCCAGTTCGCGATCCGCCAGGTCAGCGCGCCGGTGGCGGAGCAACTGGCCCGCAGCGACGTCACCCTGCCCCTGGAGGTGCTGGTGCTGGCCGCCGATACCGACCCGGCCGTGGAGGGGTACGATACGTTCTACTACTCCGTCGGCGGACGGGTGATCCGCCAGGAGACGACCCGCGCGCACCTGGGCGATACCTGGCATGGCGCCTATGCCATCGCCGCGCCCGACCTGCGACGATGGGGTCCCCAGCTCGCCGTGCTGGATAACGACCCGCACCACTTTGTCATCCGCCAGAGCTGGCGGCCCGCGGTGATGCTGATCTATAACTACATCACGGCCTGGTTCGAGGCCAGCTTCGCCCGCTACACCTGGAACAGCATCCGCCTGACGCTCATCTCCCTGGCCGGCATCCTCTTCTGTTCCGTCCTGGCCGCCTACGCCTTCGCGCGGATGGATTTTCCCGGCCGCCACTTCCTGTTCACCGTCTTCCTGGCGACGCTGATGCTGCCGGAGGTGGTCACGCTCATCCCCAACTACGCCATCGTCATCCAGCTCGACCGCTTCTTCGAGCGCGTGTTGCACATCCACGACGCCTGGCTGAACAACTGGACGGTGCAGACGATCCCCTTCTTTGCCTCGACCTTCAGCATTTTCCTGCTGCGCCAGTTCTTTGCCCAGATTCCCGGCGACCTGTACGACGCGGCGCGCATTGACGGCTGCGGACACCTGCGCTTTCTCCTGCAGGTGGTGCTGCCCCTGTCGAAAGCGCCGCTCATGTCGGTCATCGTCCTCAATGGCATCTGGAGCTGGAACGCCTTCCTCTGGCCGCTCATCGTCACCTCCGACGAGACCTGGCGGCCGATCACTGTCGGTCTGAGCAAGTTCACCTCGGAAGCCGGGGCCGAAGTACAATTGATGATGGCCGGGGCAGCGATCACGATCATCCCCATCCTGATCCTCTACTTCATCGCCCAGAAGCAATTCACCGAGGGGATCGCGACGACGGGCTTGAAGGGATAGCCGGGCTCGAGTCCCAAAGGAGGTGATGCGGGGAAGATCAGTCGCGTTCGAAGGGTCCGATCCGATCGCAGTATCTCATTCCTTGGAGGAGTAAGGAAACATGAAGCGCTTTCTGTTTGTCGCATGGACTGTCGCGTTGGTGGCGGGGCTGCTGCTGACCGGCTGCGGGGGTCCGGAATATGACGAGGCCATCTACGGCGACCTGGAAAACCTGGACCCTAGTGGGCAGACGATCACGGTGTGGTACCAGCACTCTGGTAGCCGCGAGGAAGTCTATCAGGCGATGATTGACGACTTCAACTCGACCAACGAGTGGGGCATCACTGTCCAGGGCGAGTACGCCGGCACCTACAGCGAGATCTACGACCGTATCGTCGCCGGCATTCCCTCCGGTGAGGTGCCGAACATCTCCGTCGCCTACCAGAACCAGGCGGCTACCTACGCCAGCCAGGGCGCGCTGGTCGAACTGACCCCTTACATCGAGAGCGAGAAGTGGGGCTTCAGCGAGGAGGAGATGGCCGACTTCTTCCCCTTCGTGATGCAGGGCGACTACCTGCCCCAGTTCTCCGGCCGCTACGGCTTCCCGCCCAACCGCTCGATGGAGGTGCTCTTCTACAACGTGGACTGGTTGAGCGAACTGGGCTACGACCACCCGCCGCGCACCTGGGAGGAGTTTCACGACATGGCCTGCGCCGCCTCCGACCCTGCCGCCGGCCTCTACGGCTACGAGTTCTCCATTGACACCTCTACCTTCGCCGACTTCGTCTTCAACCGCGGCGGGACGATGCTGAGCGAGGATGCCACTCACTACACCTTCGGCGACGAGGCCGGGCTGGCCTCCCTCCAGTTCATCCGCCAGTTGTTCGACGAGGGCTGCGCGATCCTGGAGACGGAGAACTACGGCGACCAGGCGGACTTCGGGGCGGGCAAGGTGCTGTTCACGATCAGCTCGACCTCCGGCCTGCCCTACTACCGTCAGGCGGTGGCCGAGGGCGCCGGCTTCGAGTGGGACGTCGCGCCCCTGCCGACCACCCTGGAAACGCCGCGGGCGAACATCTACGGCGCCAGTGTGTCTATCTTCCGCACCACGCCCGAGGCGCAGTTGGCCTCCTGGCTGTTCATCCGCTGGTTCTCCGAGCCGGCGCAGCAGGCCCGCTGGGCCAGCGCCTCCGGTTACTTCCCGGTGCGTGCTTCGGCAGCGGAACTGATGACGGACTACATGGCCCAGGATCCGCAGTACCAGAACGCCTTCAGCTTCCTGGGCTATGACCTGGCGATCGAGCCGGGCGTGGCCGGCTACGACGAGTGCCGCGACTCGATCAACGAAATGATGACCGCCGTCGCTGCTGGCGAGGACCCGCAGACGCGGCTGAACCAGGCGGTGGAGGAGTGCAACGCCTTCCTGGCCGAGGCCGCCCCGGGCGAGTAGTCTCCCCTTCAGAAACCGTAGGGGCGCAGCCACGCTGCGCCCCTACGCGTGGATGGCCTCTAACTCCACCCAATCATCAATCTGCCGCCGCCCAACGATGGACAACCCCGCCCGCCCGAGCGCGTCGGTGACCTCGCGCTCCTGTTCGGCCAGCAGGCCGGCGACGATCAGCACCCCGCCAGGGGCCAACCGCTCCGCCAGTCCCCGCCCGGCCATCTCGACGATGACCGGGGCCAGGATATTGACCAGCACCAGGTCGTACACCCCGCTGACCTGCTCCAGCGACCCGGCGATGACCTGGACCTGGTCGCTCACCCCGTTGCGGCGGACGTTCTCCTGCGCTGCCGCCACCGCCTGCGGGTCGTTGTCCACCGCCAGCGCCGACCTGCCGCCCAGCCTGGCCCCGGCGATGGCCAGGATGCCCGAACCGCAGCCCAGGTCGAGCAACCGCATGCCCGGGCGGATGTGCTCTTCCAGCGCCAGCAGGCACATCTGCGTGGTCGGGTGCGAACCGGTGCCGAAGGCCATTCCCGGATCGAGCTCGATCACCACCTGGCGGGGTTGCGGGGTGTGGGCCAGCCAGGAGGGGCGGATGACGATACGCCGGCCGATGGTCAGGACGCGCAGGTGTTGCTTCCAGGCTTCGGCCCAATCGCTGTCGGCAACAGGGCGGAAGGATGGTTCGGGGATGGGCAGGAGCTGGCCCAGGTGCCACAGCGCTTCCTCGACACGGCGGCGGTTCCGGGCGAGCGCCTCATCGGCGGGCAGGTAGGCACGGACAGTCACCGGGCCGGGGCCGATCCCCTCCGGTCCGGCCTCGATCGCCACCCCGTGCAGGGCGTAGCGGGCCAGCGCCTCGGCCACTGCCTCGGCCGCCTCCCCGCTGACGGTGACACTGACCTCAAGCCAATCCATGGGGCAATGGTAACTGCTCAGCACGCACTACGCCACACGCACCACGCAACACGCTACAGCCCCAACGCCTCGCGGACGCGCTCCAGGAAGGTGGGTTCCTTGATCTCCACCACCGACTCGCCGTCCATCGTCGCGGCGAGCTGGCGGAACAGTTCCTTCTGTTCGCGGGTCAGCCGGGACGGCACTTCGACCCGCGTGAGGATCAGCAGGTCGCCCCGCCCGCTGCGTTTCAGGTGCGGCACGCCTCGCCCGCGCAGGCGGAAGATGGTGCCGGCCTGGGTGCCGGGTGGGATGTCGAACTGCTCCTGCTGTTCCAGGGTTGGCACGGCGACCTGGGCGCCCAGCGCCGCCTGGGCGACGTTGATGCGCAGCTCGACGATCAGGTCGTCGCCGCGCCGGCGGAAGAAGGGGTGCGCTTCCACTTCCAGGACCACGTAGAGGTTCCCCGGCGGTCCGCCGCGCTCGCCCAGTTCCCCCTCGCCGGCCAGGCGGATCTGCGTCCCGCTGTCCACGCCGGCGGGGATGTTCACCGTCAGCTTGCGGGTGGCCGGCACCTTGCCGCTGCCGCTGCAGCGTCGGCAGGGGATGGGGATCGTCTCGCCGGCGCCCTGGCAGGTGGGGCAGGTGCTCACGTTGACGAAGGAGCCCAACAGGGAGTGCTGCACTCGCCGCACCTGCCCGCTGCCGTTGCACTCGCTGCAGCGGACGGGATTGGTGCCCGGTTCGGCGCCGCTGCCCCGGCACTCCGGGCATCCCTCCAGGCGGGTGACCTCGATCTCTTTCTGGCAGCCGAAGGCAGCCTCTTCGAAGGTCAGGCGCAGGTCGTAGCGCAGGTCGGCCCCGCGACGCGGGCCGGCCCGCCGCGACGTGCGCATGCCGAACCCCAGGTCGCCGAAGACCTCCTGGAAGATCTCGATCGGGTCGCGGAAACCGAAGTCGAAGCCAAAACCAGCCCCGCCTGGCCCATTGTGGCCGAAACGGTCGTAGGCCATCCGTTTCTGCGGATCCGAGAGCACCTGGTAGGCCTCGTTGATCTCCTTGAAGCGGGCTTCGGCGTCGGCGGCCTCGGAGACGTCGGGGTGGTACTGGCGGGCCAGTTGCCGATAGGCGCGCTTGATCTCGTCCGGACTGGCCGAACGATCCACGCCGAGCACTTCGTAGTAGTCGCGCTTGTTCGCCATCGTGTCTATCGCGGATCGCCTATCGCCTATCGCGCATGGCAGCTAGCCTGACGTGAATTCTCCCTCGATCACCTCCCCTTGCGACCCGCCCTTCGAACCGGGGGGCGGGGTGGGGCCGGGGCCGGCTTCCGGGGCGTCGCTCTGGTACATCCGCGCTCCCACCGCCTGGAACGCCTCGTTCAACTCAGCCGTGCGCTGGCGGATGCGGGCCACGTGGTCGCTGGCGAGCACCTCGCGGAGAGCGTGGACTTTCGTCTCCAGGTCGCGGCGGGTGCCCGCCGGCAGCCGTTCGCCGAACTCGTGGAGGAACTTCTCGGCGGAGTAGGCGGTACTGTCGGCGGCGTTGCGCGCCTCGACCAGTTCCTGCTTCTGCCGGTCCTGCTCGCGGTGCGCCTCGGCCTCGCGCACCATCCGCTCGACCTCGTCTTCCGCCAGTCCACTGGAGGGGATGATCTGCATGGACTGTTCGCGTCCGGTGGCCTTATCGCGGGCCGAGACTTGGAGGATGCCGTCGGCGTCAATATCGAAGGTGACCTCGACCTGCGGCACACCGCGCGGGGCGGGCGGGATGCCGTCGAGGATGAAGCGACCCAGGCTCTTGTTGTCGGCGGCCATCGGCCGCTCACCCTGGACGACGTGGATCTCCACCTGGGTCTGTGCGTCGGTAGCGGTGGAGAAGATCTGGCTCTTGCGGGTGGGGATGGTCGTGTTCCGTTCGATCAGATGGGTAGCCACGCCGCCCAATGTCTCGATGCTCAGCGTCAGCGGGGTGACGTCGAGCAGCAGCACATTCTTCACTTCGCCGCCGAGCACGCCGGCCTGGATCGCCGCGCCAATACCGACCACCTCATCGGGGTTGACCCCCTTGTGTGGTTCGCGGCCGAAGAACTCGGCCACCAGGCGCTGGATCGCCGGCATGCGCGTCTGTCCGCCGACCAGGATGACTTGATGGATGTCGGACGGCTTCAGCCGCGCGTCGGCCAGCGCCTGCTTGCACGGCTCCAGCGTGCGCTGGACCAAATCATCGGTCAGTTGCTCCAGCCGGGCGCGGGTGATCTTCATTTGAAGGTGGCGGGGGCCGGCAGCGTCAGCGGTGATGAAGGGCAGGTTGATCTCGGTCTCCAGCGTCGTCGAGAGCTCGATCTTGGCCTTCTCCGCCGCTTCCTTGAGCCGCTGCAGCGCCTGGCGGTCCTGGCGCAGGTCAATGCCGGATTCTTTCTTGAACTCCTCGGCGACGTAGTCAATAACCCGCCGGTCGAAATCGTCGCCGCCGAGGAAGGTATCGCCGCTAGTTGACTTGACCTCGAAGACTCCATCGCCGACGTCGAGGATAGAGACATCGAAGGTGCCGCCGCCCAGGTCGTAGACGGCGATCACTTCGTCCTTGTGCTCGCCCATCCCGTAGGCCAGGGAGGAAGCGGTCGGTTCGTTGATAATGCGCAGCACCTCCAGGCCGGCGATCTTGCCGGCATCCTTGGTCGCCTGGCGCTGACTGTCGTTGAAGTAGGCCGGCACGGTGATCACCGCCTGGGTGACCGGTTCGCCCAGGTACGCCTCGGCGTCGGCCTTGATCTTCTGCAGAATCATCGCCGAGATCTCCGGCGGCGAGTAGTCCCGTTCCCCCATCCAGACCCGCACGTCGCCGTTGGGGGCGGCGGTGGCGCGGTAGGGGATCACCTGCAGGGCGCGCTGCACCGTCGGGTCTTCGAACTTGCGGCCCATGAAGCGCTTGATCGAGGCGACCGTGTTTTCGGGGTTGACGATCGCCTGTCGCCGGGCGACCTGGCCGACGATGCGCTCGCCGGTCTTCGGGTTGATGGCGACGACCGAGGGGAACAGCCGCCCCCCCTCCGCGCTGGGCACGACAGTTGGCTCCCCACCGATCATCACCGCACAGACGGAGTTGGTCGTGCCCAGGTCAATACCGATGATTTTGGACATCCTGCCTCCCTGGAAGAAATGATCACTGACCGCTGACCACTGACCACTGACCACTGACCACTGACCACTGACCACTGACCACTGATGTTCATTGGTCATGGTTCTGGGCTCGCGCCACGCGCACCAGGGCTGCGCGGATCACTCGCTCGCCCAGCATGTAGCCGCGCTGCACCTCGGCAATCACCTGCCCGTCCTCGTAGCCTGGCGCTTCCTCGTAACTTACCGCTTCGTGGTAGAGCGGGTCGAACATGCATCCCGCCACCTCGATCGGCCTGACGCCCTGCGATTCCAGCACCAGCTCCAGCTTGCGTTTGATGAGGAGAACGCCCTCGATCCAGGTGAGGCTCTGCAGCCCTGGCGGCAGGGTCTGGATCGCCCGCTCCAGATCGTCCAGCACGGGCAGGATACGCCCGATGAGGCCGGCGTTGCTCATCTGGACCTGTTGCTGTCGGTCGGCCTCCTGGCGTTTACGGTAGTTGGAGAACTCCGCCTGTGCCCGCTGCCAGCCGTCCAGGTAGCCGGCGGCCTGGGCGCGGGCCTCGTCCAGCTCCTTCTGCAGGCGCTCCAGCTCCGTTCGCAGTAGCTCCGCCTCGGTCGGCGGGGGCGGTTCGGTCACCGCTGGCGGCGTCGGTTGCCCGGCGACGGCTTCCTGGGCCGGCGGTTCGGCAACCGGGACGGGTTCTTCGGTGACGGGCCTGGCCTTCTTCCTGGTCACGGTAACCTCCTTTGGATTGCGGTCATCGTTCGGCGGGTGGCCGACGGCAGTGGTCGGCTGCACGCGCCCGGTCAGGGCAACTTCTTGGGCGTGGCTGCCGGCAATGCTGCGGCACCGGTGACGAAGGCCTCCTCGACCAGCTCCGAGAGCAGCCCGGCAACGTAGCGAACGGCGGAGATGGCCCGTCCGTAGCCCATGCGCATCGGTCCCAGCACCCCCAGCGCCCCGGCGGCCAGGTCGGCCACGCCGTAGCGGGAGAGCACCAACCCGCAGGCGGCCAGCTCGTCGAAACGGCCCTCGCCGCCGATCATCACCCGCACGCTGCCGACGCTGGGGCCCAGGGCGTCGGCCAGCACGGCCTCCAGGAAACTGCGCTCTTCGATGACCCGCAGCACGCCCTGGGCGCGCCCGCCGCTGAACTCCGGCTCCTGGAGCAGCTCGACCAGTCCCTGGTGGTAGACCTCTTCGGCGACGGTGGTGCCGGCCCGCCGCATCGTCTCCACGGCCAGGCGGGCAATGTCGGCCTCCAGAGGGGGCAGGACGGGGAGGCGCGGCTCGATCTCCTCGGCGACCAGGTCGGCGCAGACCTGATTGAGCCGGTCGGCGGCCTCGGTGAGCACCGCCTGGGGCAGCGGTTCCGGCAGGGTCAGCATCTGCTGGCGGACCATCCCGCTCTGGAGGACCAGCACCAGCAGCACCAGACGGCCCTGGATCGAGATGAGCTGGAGCTGACGGTAGCGGGCCTGGGCAGCCTGCGGGGCCGTGACCAGCGCGGCGCTGTGGGTCGTGCGGGCCAGCACCGAAGCGGCCAGCGGCATCCACTCGTCAATCTCGCGGCGCACCTGCTGGAACTGGTGGGCGATGGTGCGCTGCTCGGCCGCCGGCAGCTCGGTCTCGCGCAATAGCCGCTCGACAAAGTAGCGATATCCTTTGTCGGTCGGCATCCGTCCGGCGGACGTGTGGGGGTGGGTCAGATACCCCAGCTCCTCCAGCCGCGCTAGCTCGTTGCGCACGGTGGCCGAACTGACATCCAGCCCGTACCGCTCCACCAGGACGCGGGAACTGACCGGGGTGGCCGTGTGCACAAACTCGCGCACCACCAGCCCGAGGATCGTCTGTTGTCGAGGGGTCAGGTCCTCCATAACCATCCTGCTCGCTTCCTACCGTCCGCGGCGCTGGGCCCTCACCCCTTCCCCCTACCCGCCCGGGCCAGGGGGTGGGGTGAGGAGCCAGCACCGGCCACGCCAGCGTCAGGCCTGGCAGAGGGTGGGCAGTTACCTACCCTGTGGTGTTAGCACTCTCGTATCGAGAGTGCTAAACCCGCAAGCCCCATGCTACCATGTCGGCAGCAATCTGTCAAGATACCCGACCTGTCACTGCTCACCCTCCCGCAGGTTGGGGCGCAATGGGTAGCCCAAATCGCGCTTCCGTAGCCACTCCGATTCGTTGCTCGGTCACTTCCGAACCTGCGGGAGGGTGAGCAGTGACGTCAGAACGGCCCAGCGGCGCGGTCGGAGCAGCTGAGGGCTCTTGCCCCCTGCTGGCCAAACGTGGTACAATAGTAACTGCCTACCCTTTACCAGGCCTGGTGCTGGCAGGGCCGGTGTGCCGGCCCCTCACCCCCCCCTGGCCCCCCCCCCCCCCCCCCC
>Ga0209018_1002071_pt1 | contig 14797 bp, 11 predicted proteins | sample YNPBryBLVA2012_FD_185814 | JGI IMG/M metagenome (GOLD analysis project Ga0209018, IMG submission 185814) | Anoxygenic and chlorotrophic microbial mat microbial communities from Yellowstone National Park, USA - YNP Bryant BLVA 2012 (SPAdes)... ...
TTCGATCTCTTTGCTGATCCTGTCGAAGATGCCCATCGTCCCGCCTCCTAGTAGAACTCCGGTATGCCGATGGGCTCTGGTTGCGGCCGGCACTCTCCGCACCAGAGGACGTTGGAGACCACCACCGCTTTCGGTGTCTCGTTGCCGCCCAGGTACATAGCCAGCATGATTGGCAGGGTTGTGGTGTGGTGGTCTTTGCACACCCCGCGCCCGCAGAACTGACAGACGCCGATCGCTGGTTCGCCGCACTTGTGGCAGACCATCGCTGGCTCCTACTCCGTGGCCTCGATGGTCGCGGCGATCTCGCGGATCGCGACCGAGAAGGGGTGGTCAGGATAGCGGATGGAGAAGAGATCGGCGGACTGCATACGGGCGACGTCCTCGGAGAGGGGCAGGATGGCGGCCACCTTGCAACTGTACGTCTTCTCTACCTCGGCGCGGAGGGCGGCGAAGTCGTATGACGTGAGAGCCTTGTTGACGACCAGGAACAGGTGCGGGACGTCGAGCTTGCGCGCCACGTCCACCGTCACAGCAGTGCCCTGGAAGTCCTGCTGGTCCGGGCGCAGGATGAGGATGAGCGCGTTGGAGATAGCGATGGACAGGAGCGTCTCCTCATTCAGGCCAGGGTGGGTATCCACGAACAGGTAGTCCAGATTCAGTCGTTCGATCAGGGCGTGGAAGCCGTCGTTGAGCAGGCCGACGTCGTACCCCTCGCGGAGCACGCGGGTGATCTCGCCGGCGCGGATGCTGGAGGGGATGAGGTAGATGCCGCCGCTCATCAGCAACACCTCGCCTTTGCCGATCCGCGCGCCGACGTCGTAGGCGGTCTCCTCGATGGAACAGCGGCCCCACAGGTAGTCGTTGAGGGCGCGGGTGATCATATCCTCATCCATTCCGAAGAGGACGTGGATGCCGGGTGAATTGATGTCGGTGTCAATGACGCCGACGCGGTATCCCTTGATGGCGAATTGGGCCGAGACATTGGCTGTGATGTTCGACTTTCCCGTGCCGCCGCGGAAAGAATGGATCGAGATGATCTTGGACATGCTCCTCTCCTTACAAACAGGATATGTTCATTGTAGCGTGTTTCGCTGTTTCCGCAACCGATTCGACGATAATCCGCAGCAGTTCGACCTCGCTCATGATCTGGTTGGACGATTTCGCCGCTTCGAGGATGCGCTGGATGAGCGCATCGGTTGGCTCGATGCCCAGGCGGAGGAGCGCGTAGCGGGCGCTGCTGCTGCCGCTCAGCGGGCCGATCTCGATCTCCTGGGTCCGACCGACCAGACTGGCGGGCACCGCCGAGTAGACCCGGTCGGCCAGCCAGCGGTCGCCCATATCCAGCGCCTTGACCACCGCCGCGGCGTGGACACCGGAGGCAGTACGGAAGGCGTCGTTGCCGACGATGGGCTGCCGGTCGGGGATCGGCACGCCGCAGGCCCGCGAGACGAGATGGCAGTAGGTGTGTAGTGGGGTCAGGTCGCGCCTGGCGTAGCCCAGCAGGTGCAGGTTGACCAGCACCTGTTCCATCGGTGTGTTGCCACACCGTTCGCCGATGCCCAGGGCGGTGGCGTGGATGCGGTCCGCCCCGGCCTCGATGGCCGCCAGGGCGTTGCCCATCGCCAGCCCACGATCGCGGTGGCCGTGCCAGTCAATCTGGATCTGCGGCCCGGCGAAGCTGCGGACGAAGCGCACCAACTGCGCCGCGCCGTGGGGGGTAGCGTGGCCGACCGTGTCGCCGAGGACGATCTGCTGCGCTCCGTGCTCGATAGCCGTCAGGTAGAGCTGACGCACTGTTTCGGGATCGGTGCGGGTGGTGTCCTCGGTGACGAACATGACGCGGATCTCGTGCCGCACGGCGAAGTCAATCGCGGTGCGGATCAGCTTGAGCAGGTCGGCGACCTCCCATCCTTCCACGTAGCGGCGCAGGGGGCTGGAACCGATGAACAGGCCGGCGCCCAGCGGACCGCCGGCGCGCTGGGAGATCTCGATGATCGGCTCGATGTCGGCGGGGAGGGTGCGTCCGGCGCAGTGGCAGGTGAGCGGCAGCTTTTGGTTGAACACCTCGCTGGCCAGGACGACTCCCTCTTCCACGAAGCGCCGCCCGGAGGCCGGCAGGCCGATGTTCACGTCGTCAATGCCCAGCCGGGCCATCAGGTGAAGCAGTTCCCGCTTTTCCTCGATCCGTGGCTGGAGCACGGAGGGAGATTGCAGGCCGTCGCGCAGTGTCTCGTCCACCAGTCCGATGGAGCGCGTAGGCGGCGCGGGGGCGTCCCCCGCGGTGTTCCAATCGTAGATCAGATCGGGGCGCTCGTTCTCGATCATGGCCCGCGCCCTCCCATGCCGATGTGGTTCAGCAGTCCACCGGCGAGCAGGATGTCCACCTGGCGCGGCGTCAGGGTATAGGTGAGGGTCAGGCGGCGGTTATGCGTGTGGTCGGACACGGTCACCGGCCGACCGCTGTGCAGTGCGGTGCGCAGGTTGATCAGCTCCCACTCGTCACCGATCTGGATCGTCCCGTAGTCCGCCGGATCGCCGAAAACCAGCGGCAGGATGCCGAAGTTGACCAGGTTGGTGTGGTGGATGCGGGCGTAGGAACAGGCGACGATGACGCGGATATCGAGCACCAGGGGGCCGAGGACGGCCTGTTCGCGGGACGATCCCTGGCCATAGTTATGGCCGGCGACAATGAATCCGCCGCTCCAGGATCGGGCGCGGGCGGCGAAATCGGGGTCCAGGCGGGAGAAGACCAGCCCGCCCAGCGCCTGGGTATCGGGCCCGGCGGCGATGGAGGGTTTAGCCGGCATAATGTGGTCGGTGGTGATCTCGTCGCCGACGACGATGAGCACGCGCCCGCGCAGCTCGTTCGGCAGCGGTTCGACCGGCGGCGGGGGAGTGTAGCGGGGGCCGTGGAAGATCGGCGTGGCGCCCCGTCCGGCGGGCGGTGGGATGAGGCCGGGGGTCGGTGGGTAGCGCGCCGGCGGCGTGATCGGCGGAGGGGTGCCTAACTCGCGCGGGTCGCTGATCTGCCCCTTCAGCGCCGAGGCCGCCGCCACGGCTGGGCTGCACAGGTAGACCTGGTCGCCGGCGGTGCCGGAACGGCTGGGGAAGTTGCGGTTGTAGGTGCGCAGGCTCGCCGCGCCGGGGCTGGGACGCATGTCCATGCCGATGCACGGGCCGCAGCATGGTTCCAGGATGCGCGCCCCGGCGGCGATCAGGTCGGCCAGTTCCCCGCTGAGCGCCAGCGCGTGTTGCACCTGCCGCGTGCCGGGCGTTACCGCCAGGGTGACGGACGCGGGCACGCGACGGCCGCGCAGGATCGCCGCGACCAGGGCCAGGTCCTCGTAGGAGGAGTTCGTGCAGGTGCCGATCAGCACCTGCTCCAGCGGCGCGCCGGCGACTTCCTGCACCGGCCGGACGTTATCCGGACTGGAGGGGAGGGCGATCAACGGTTCGAGTTCATCCAGATTGACCACCGCGACGTCGTCGAAGTCCATCGGTTCGTCGGCGGCCAGCGGCGAGAAATCGGCTTCGCGGCCCTGGGCGGTCAGCCAGCGACGCACCGACTCATCGGCAGGGAAGATGGAACTGGTCAGCTCCAGTTCGGCGCCCATCGAGGTGATGGTTGCGCGTTGCGGGACGCTTAGCGCGGCGGCCGCCGGCCCGCAGAACTCGGCCACCTTGCCAACGCCCCAGCGGACGCCGAAGCGGCGCAGCAGTTCCAGGATGATATCCTTGGCCGTGACCCACGGGCGCAGTTGGCCGCGCAGTTCGATGCCCACGATAGCCGGCATGCGCGTGTGGAAGCGACCGGAGACCATCGCCGCCGCCACCTCTAACCCGCCGCTGCCGATGGCCAGCGCGCCGACGGCCCCAGCGGTCGGTGTGTGGCTGTCCGCGCCGATCAGCAGCGCGCGCGGACGGGCGAAGCGTTCCAGGAAGACCTGGTGGCAGATCCCATTGCCCGCCGGCGACTCGAACAGCCCGTAGTGGGCAGCGATGGTGTGCAGGTAGCGATGGTCATCGGCCGTCTCGGCGCTGACCTCATGCGGGTTGTGGTCTATGAACGAGACGGCGACCAGGTCAGGGGCCAGCGCCGCGCCCATCCGTTCCAGGTGCTGATACGTGCTCAGCGCCGTCGCGTCCTCGGTGAGGGTCTGATCCACGCGCAGCACGATCTCCTCGCCGGGCTGCGGGCGGCCCTCCAACAAGTGGCTGGTAATCAGTTTCCGGGTCAGGTTCATGGTAGCCGCTCAGCTCACCCTCCCGCAGGTTCGGCAGTGACCGACAAATTGTGCCCAAACCCGCGGGAGGTTCATGGTGGATCGCTGCTCAACTGGTCGTACAGCTTCTCTAGTTGCCGCGGGCGGACTCTCGTGCGGCTGGCGACCTGCTCGTTCGCCTGGCGCAGGCGCAGGCTGAGCACGCGGATCAGCTCCAACGCCAGGGTCGGGTCGGTCTGCACCAGGGCGACCAGCGGCTCTTTGCGGATGCTCAGCAGGTGGGTGGGTCCGACGGCGATCGCGCTGGCGGAGCGCGGCAGTTCGTCGAAGATGCTCGATTCGCCGAAGTACTGTCGGGCTTCGAGCGTCGCCAGGCGGGCCACCGAACCGCTGCTGCTCTCGGCCTGGTGCTCGATCGCCACGCGCCCGCTGACGATAACGTAGAGCGTCCCGCCTGCTTCTCCCTCGCGGAAGATCACCTGGTCATCCTCGTAGTGCACTTCCTCGGCGATGCCGGCCAGGGCGCGGATCTGACCAATCGTCATCTCGCTGAAGAAGGGCACCTCTTTCAGGAAGATGACCCGCTCGATGGTCGAGAGCATGGAAGCCTCCTTATCGTCGGGGCTGCTGAGCAGCCGGAACTGACGGGCGACGCGGCGGGCAGTTTCGGCGACCAGGCGATCGGGCGCGTCCAGGGCGGAGCGGATCGCCTCCTCGCGGCGGGCGCGGGAGACCAGCCGGGGCGCGTCCAGCAGGGTGAGGGCGGATTGGCCAGCTTCGCCGAGCAGGTGCAACACGACGGCGCTCAGCCAGGCGTCCTGGCCGCCGAGCATCTGCTCCACTGCCGCCTCCGGCGTGACCGGCTGCTGCCCGAACTCCTGTTCCGCCAGGGCGATAGCGTCCCGCGGGACGCGGCCATCGTCGCGCATTTCGACCAGCGGAGCGACGAGCCGGGCGATGGACGGCGAACTGATCGCCTCCAGCGCCTCGATGGCGTTGGCGCGGGTGTGGGGGTCAGCGGAGCGCAGGTTGTGCTGGATCACCTGCACGCAGTCCTGTCCGTGCAGGGCGGCCAGGATGCGGAAGACGTGTTCCAGCAGGTCGCGGTTGCGTTCCTGGAGCGTATCCACTGCCAGTTTGGCCCCGCGATACGGGAAGGGGGACAGCGCGTCGGTCAAGATGAGATGATGGTAGATCCTTTGTAGCGCCTGGTGAATCTCCTCGTCGGCTCGTTTGCGGTATTTCTCGGTGGACAGGTTCAGGAGGGTCAGCACGGCGGCGCCACGGACGCGGTCATCTTCGCTGTCCAACAGGGCGCTCAGTTCGGCGGTCACCGCCGTGCCGGCGCGTTCCAGCGCCTGCCGGGCGCTCTCGCGGAGGCGCGGGCTGTCGTCGCGCAGCGCGTCCACCAGCAGCGGGCGGGCCTCGGCGGCGCCGAGGCGGCCCAGCGCCTGGACGGCGGCCATCCGCACGCCCTCGGTGAGGTCGGCCAGCGCCTTCCGCGCGCTCTCCATGGTGATCTGGCGCACCCAGGTCGGCGCGGTCGCCGAGGCGACGGCAGCGATCGCCTGCATGGCCGCCTGGCGAACGCTCTCGGCTGGGTCGTCCAGGCAGGGGGCAAGGGTGCGCACGACGCGCGGGTCGCCTATCTCTCCCAGCACGGAGGCCGCCAGCGCGCGCAAGGACGGGTCGCCGCCGCTGAGCATCTCATGCAACGCGCCGGCGGCCGTGGTCAGGTAGAAGAGATCGCCGGAGCGGAGCAGCAGTGAGATCGCCCGCGCCCGCACGTCGGGGTCGGGGTCGCGCAGGTGGTCGAGCGCCAGCCCCAGGAGCGGCAGGTCCTCCGAACCGCTGTGTTCTTCGAGCACCGCCAGGGCGGTGCGGCGGACGATGGCCTCGGGGTCGGAGAGGCTTTCGGTGCAGAGTGCGCGCACCCGTGGGTTGGCCAGGCCTTCGTGGCCGATGATCTCCAGGATGCCGGCGCGGATGATTGGACTGCGCCCGGCAGCCAGTTCGAGCAGCGTCGGCAGGGCATCGCTGCCGCCGATCTCGTAGGCCAGCTCGGCCAGGAAGAGGGTGTTGGTCTCGTTGCTGCTTTCGCGCGCCCGCGTCAGCACGTAGCCGAGGGCGGCGCGGTCAGTAGCATCCCATGGGCTGCCAACCAGTTGATGGAGGTCAGTGTCCTCGACGGTCAGTGTCTGCAGCAGTTCCTGGCGATAGGCGGCGCGGGTGCGCCAGGCGACGATCAGGTAGACCAGGCCGACGACGCCGCCCAGGACGAAGAGGTAGGTGGGCAGGCTGCCGCCGCGGGGGATGGGCAGCAGCATCGCGCCGGCCAGAAACGTCGCCAGGGGCACCAGCATCGCGTTGACGAAAGCGCGCGCCCGCCCCTTCACCGTCCGCGACACGGCATTGTAGAGCATGTTGTCCACCGGATTGTTGATCCCCCAGCGGAACGCCGTGCGCACGAACAACCCCAGGATCGCCAGCGGCAGGAAGGGGAAGAAGGTCAGCAGCCCGTAGCTGGTGACCGTCAGCACGGGGTAGGAGAGGTTCGTCCAGCCCACGCCCAGCCGGTTGACAATCCGGGTGAGCAGGAAGAGCTGGAAGGGCAGGGCGATGGCGTTGGCGATGCCGGTCAGCACGCCGAACAGGCTGCCCAGTTCGTCGGCGCTCCGGTAGGTGCGGGAGAAGACGTAGTTGGCCTGGACGTTGATCAGGGCCAGCAGGAGGGTCATCGTCACCGCGCCCAGGGCCAGCAGTTGTAACAGCGAGGAGCTGCGGATCGCCTGCCAGCCGCCACGGAAGTGCTCGACGAGGCCGGTCTTGCGCGGCGCAGCGCTGCTGACAGCGACGTGGCCGACCCAACGGGGGATGCTCAGGCACATCCAGGCGGCGACCGCCAGCACGCCGATCCAGAGGTAGGGGATGTTCTCGGCGTGGACGGTGCGGACGACGAAGGGGAAGGCCATGCCACCCAGGAAACCGGAGACGCGCCCGGCGGAACCGATGAGCGGAAAGAGCCGCCGGGCGGCGCGCGTGTCGTAGTACTCGCCGATGTAGGTCCAGATGTGCACGGTGAAGATCACCCGCGTCGTGCGCCCGATCAGGTAGAAGAGATAGAAGGCGATGGGCAGGCCCGGCGCGAGCAGCAGGCCGGTGATCAGGAGGGAGACGCCGGTGACGACCAGGATCGCCGCCAGCAGGCGGGCGTGGCTGAGGCGGTCGACGAAGGCGGTGTAGAGAACCGTGCAGACCAGCGTGAACACCGCCTCGGTGATGAAGAGGATCGAGAACGAGGAGAGGCCGACGCGTTCGATGAACAGCGCCTCGGAGGCGCTCTCGCCCCACACGGAGCCCATGACCATCAGGAAGTACAGGGCGTAGAGGAGCGCCGTGCGCCGTCCCTCTCCGGCACGCACGTTGAGCAGTTTTCTCAACCAGGCGCCCATACCAATGGCCTCCGGCCCGCTATGGATTGCCTCCCGTGTCCTCTTCCTTGCGCTTCGACCGTTGGCGCAGGCGGTGGGCGCGCATGGCCAGGTCCTGGAAGTAGTCGGTCTCGGTGATCGCGCTGACCTGGCGCTCGCGCTTGGCCTGGTCAATCTCGATGCGCAATTGCTCGATCTGATTGCGCAGCTTCTGCTCGCGCTCGCGCACCTGCTGCGCTTTCTCGATGGCGATGGCGGCCTGCGGGGCGATGGTTTCCAGCAGCCGTTGGTCGTTCACGTCGAACGCGCCGATGCGGCTGCTGACCAGCTCGAGCGTGCCGACCAGCCGGTCGCGGATCAGCAGGGGGACGCCGAGCAGGGAGTGGATCGTCACGCCTTCGGCGAGCTGAGTAGCGACCGGTTTCTGGGCTGAGTCGGCCTGGATATCGGCGACGAGCGTGCTGCGGCGCTCCTGGGCCATTCTGCCGGTGTACCCTTCGCCCAGCCGGTAGGTCTTGCCGGTCGTGTCAATGAAGCCCTCGGCGCCGCTCCAGGCGGTTACGATCAGGGTCTGTTCGTCTGGGGCGTACAGCGTGATCTCGGCGGCGCCGCTGGCGACCACCTGGCGCACGCGGTCGAGGATGGCCCGCAGCGTCTCTTCCACCTCCAGGGCGGCGGTGATGTCCTGGCCGATCTGGTAGACCGTGCGCAGTTCGCTGACGCGCCGTCGCAGGGCCAGCACCATCGCGCTGAAGACGCGTCCCAGATGGGCGATCTCGTCTTGCCCGGCGGTCACGTTGGCGATGTCGGAGGGGTCGAACGGCTGGTCATTCTCCACGGCGATAGCCGCTCTGGTGAGCTGGCTGATCGGGCGGGTGATGCCGCGCGCCAGCAGGATGGAGACGATCAGCGTGATGACGGCCACCGCGCCCACGCTGAGCAGGGCGACGGTGCCCAACCGCTGCATCGGGGCCAGGAACTGCGCTTCGGGGATGTCCACCAACACGGTCCAGGGTTGGGTGTTCAGCCGGGTGTACCCGACCACGTGGGTGCTCTGGCGGAGGGGAGAGTAGTAGCGGATGGAGCCGGAGGGCCGGCCGGCGGCCAGTTCGGCGGCCAGGTCGTCCAACCCCAGGCTCTCCGGGATCAGCGGGGTCTGGGTGTCGGGGAGGAGGCCAAAGCGGACGGTCGAGGAGATGGCCGCCACGGCCTCGGGACTCAGCGCGCCCAGGCTGCGGTACAACAGACTGCGATCTGGATGGGCGATGATGACCCCGTCCTGATCCACCAGGACAGTGATGCCCTCCTCTCCCACGGTCACGTTGTCGGTGATGTTCCAGATGGACTCGCCCATGTAGCGGATGATGTTCATCCCGACGACCTCGCCTTCCGCATTGAAGACGGGGTTGGTGAAGAAGAAGCCGGGGATGTTAGTGTTGCGCCCGACGGAGATGTCCGAGATATAGGGGCGGCCCTGGATCGTGGCAGTGAAGTAGTCACGGAAGGAGTAATCGCGGCCGATCAGGGCGGGATTCGTCGAAGCAACGACGATGCCCTGGGCGTCGATCAGGCCGGGCGCGTTGTAGTCGGGGTGGGTGACGGCGAAGTTCTCCAGGGTGGCGGAGATCACCTGCTGCATGGCTGGGCGTTCCGATTCGGAGACGGACAGGAAAGCGACAATGTTCGGATCGCCGGCCATGGTTGCCGAAACGCGTTGGTTCTCGATCAACAACTGATCGATCTGGCTGGCGACGCTCTGCGAGACGACCCGCAAGTTTTCCTGTGTGACCTGGAGGACTTCGCGTTGGCCCTGGGTGACGTTGTAGTATGCTGTGCCGGCCATGGGCAGGAGGGCGAGGGCCAGGAAGAGGAGGGTCAACTTGCTGCCGATGGAACGACGGACGGGTCGGCTTTGCGAAGCGGTCATGGGACATCTCCTTCGGAAGGCTTCTTTCTGAGCTGGCGGGCCTTCTGGGCCAGGCCCTGGAAGTAGTCGGTCTCGGTGATCTCTGCGACGTGCTGTTTTCTCTTCTCCTCGTCAATCTGGATGCGCAACTGGCTCAACTCGCGGCGCAGGGTTTCCTCACGTTCCTGGACGGCATGGACCATCTGTTGGACAGCGCTGGCGACGGCAGTGAGGGCGCGGTCCGGCACCGGGCCGGTGTCCTCGATGTTGCGCATCGCCTGGACGTATTGTCCCTGGGCGACCAGGCGCGCCCAGTACCCCAATCGCTCGATGTAGTGGGTCATGTGGCGGGCGCGCTGGCTGAGCAGGCCGATCACCACCTTGGACAGCGCCGGGGAGTCCTTGACCGCGTCGAGGAATTCGTCCCGCTGCAGACGGCGCAGCACCGTGGCTCCGACGGCCGAGGCGCTGGCGGAACGGGGGTGGTCGTCCATCAGGGCCAGCTCGCCGAACGCTTCGCCGGCCTTGAGCACGTTGAGGGTCAGTTCCCTTCCCTCGGCATCCACGGTGAAGATGCGCACCTGGCCGGACTCGATGATGTAGAAGGCGTCGCCGGGGTCGCCGTGCTGGAAGACGGTTGCCTTGTCGGGCAGTTCCAGCCTCTCCATCTGCTGGCGGATGTGGGCTGCGTCGTCGGATAGGAGAAGTTGGGCCAGGGTCTCTGTTTCGGTCATCATGGCATTTCTCCAGTAACTGCTCACTCTCCCGTGGGTTTGCTTTCGCACCTGCGGGAGGGTAACCTGATCAGTCACCCTGTGCGGCTGATTTCCTGCTTCATCTCCTTCGCGATCGCTGCGACTGCCCGGCGGTAGCGGGATTTCACTGCCTCGAGCGAGAGGTGCAGCGTCTCGGCGATCTGATCGAAAGGCAGTCCATCCATGAACCGCAACAGGAGGATCTCCTGATAGTGCGTTGGCAGGCGGCGCAGGGCTACCCGGGCAGCGCTCCTTTCTTCCCAGCCGTCCTCGGATGCCGGTTCGATGCCGTCGTCGTCCAGCGACACCGTCGCCGGGTGGCGGTTGCGCTGGCGGTAGAAGTCGGCCACCTTGTTGTGAGTGATGGCCGTGATCCAGGTGCGGACGAGCGCCCGGCCCTGGAAATGGTGCAGGCTGCGCATGGCGGCCACGAATACTTCCTGGGTGACGTCCTCGACCGCTTCTGGCGGCAGAAGCATTCGGCAGCGGTTGTAGACGATGGGTAGGTAGCGCTCGCAGAGCATCTCGAAGGCCGCACGGTCGCCAGACTGAGCCCGCTCCATCAAGCTCTCGTCCGTCACGCTTGCGTCCAACACATGCCTGCTCATGAAATGGTCGCTGTCGGGGTATGGGAATGGTTGTGATCAGCGAGGGGCCCCTGTTGGTCTACTCTGTACTATATCATATCGGTTGGAGGAACGCAAGTGGGAGCGCGAAAGTGCGGTATAGGCCCACACCGGCGCGATACTGATCCCCACGGCGATGAGGTTGATGCCCAGGCAGTTGGCCCAGTTGGCGATGTGGGCAATCCAGAACCAGACGAAGCCGTAGACGATATAGGCGGGCAACACGGTGAAGCTGAACAGGCCGGCCTGGGCGGCTGCCGTGGGACGGGGAGAGAGCGCGGCCAGCGCCACCAGCCAGGTGACGTACCAGGGCTGGAACCACAGCACGGCGAACAACAGCCAGAACAGCAGGAAGTCGAAAGCATGGCGCAGCGTCTCGTTGGGACGCTGCCAGGTCCTGACCGCCTGGATGACGTACCATATCCCCAGCGCCAGCAGTGCGCCGCTGCGGGCCAGCATCTGCGCCCTCCCTTCCTCCAGCCCGGCTAACCGCAGCGCCAGGCTGGCCAGCGTGGGTAGGGAGAAGGTAAAGAGGCCGGAGCGCTCCCACAGGTTCGTCAATGTGGATGGAGCCGACGGCAACGAGAGGTATGCCAGTCCGGTCAGCGCGACCGCCAGCAGCCCGCCGGCGATCAGGGTGGTCCAGAAGCGACGCCCCGCCCGGCGGCGGGCTGCCGAGAGTAGGAACAGCGGCAGGAGGGGCAGCATGGGTACTTTGACCAGGAACGCGGCGGTCAGCGCAATGACCATCGGCAGCGGGCGGTCCATCTGCCAGAAAAGGATGCCCAGGAGCGCGAGGGCCATCATCGCTGCGTCGTTGTGGCCGTTGACGGCGAACTCGTAGAGGACCAGCGGGTTCCAGGCGAAGAACAGTACCCCGGCGGGCGCCCGCGCCGGATCGCGCCGGCGCAGGATGGCGTAGACGAGAAGCCCCTGGGCCAGGTAGGCGAGCACGGCGACCGCCTTGAACCCCAACAGGGCGGGCAGCATGCTGGCGTTGCCCGCCATCCTGACCACGGCGGCGCCGATCCAGGTCCATAGCGGGCCGTAGTTCGAAGTGCTGTAGCGGTAGGCGGAGTAGCCGGCCAACAGCGCGCCCGGCACGTTGGCCGGTGGGACAACGAGGGGGTTGGCGCCGAAGAAGGCCAACGTCTCCCCCTGGGCGACGTAATCCACCACGTCCCCCGCGCCGATCGGGTAGGTGAAGGCCAGTGCCATGGCCATGATCAGCCCGCAGGCCAGGATCGGCGCGACCAGTCCACGGCGGGGAGCGCGCTGACAGGCGCGGTAGGCCAGGATCAGCCAGCCGAAGGTGCTGGCGAACGTCAGCAGGAAGAGCAGGGCGGGGCGATGGCGCTGTTCGGCGATCTGGGTCAGGCTGATGGGGGCGCGGTGGACGTGATCGAACACGTTGTAGGGCAGCACCAGTGTCAGCAGGTAGATGGCGAGCGAGCAGGCGAAGGCCAGGAGGATGATCCCGTAGGGGAACCACAGATTACACGGATTCCACAGATTACACAGGTTGCACAGATTTTTCAGATGAGTCCCTATGAATCTATGCAATCTGTGGAATCCGTATAATCCGTGGAATCCGTGTTTCATCATCGGGTGCGTTCGAGGAGCTGGAGGGCCAGTTCGCGGAGGGCGTTGGTGGCGGGCGTGTCGCTGTTCAATCCATCCAGTGCGGCCAGGGCGCGGGTGGTCTGTTCGGCGGCCCGTTCCTGTGCCCAGTCCCGACAGCCCGCTCTGTCCATCCATTCCGCTGCCTGCGCCGCGTCTTCCGGCGTCAGGTCGGGTCGGGAGAGCAGTTCCCGCAGCGGTTTGCTCTGCTGCAACCCATAGACGACGGGCAGCGTCTTCTTGCGGCGCAGGATGTCCGCGCCCACCGGCTTACCGGTCACGCGCGAATCGCCCCAGATGCCCAGCACGTCATCCTGGATCTGGAAGGCCAGCCCTAGGTGGTGGCCGAAGTCGTGCAGGAACTGTCGCTGCGCTTCTGTCCCGCCGGCTATCAGCGCGCCCATCGCGCACGAGCTGGCCAGCAGGGCGGCGGTCTTGCCGGCCACCATCCGCAGGTACATCTCGGGCTGGACGTCCGCTTGCGATTCGAAGCCCATGTCGAGGAACTGGCCCTCAGTCAAGCGCATGCAGGTGGCGCTGAAGAGGCGGATGGCTTCGATGACGGTCGGCGCAGGGACGCCGCGCCCGGTCAGGTGCAGCAGGGCGGTGTAGGCCAGGGCATACATCGTATCGCCGGCGTTGAGTGCCTGCGGGACGCCCCACAGCGCCCACACCGTCGGGCGGCCGCGGCGAGTGGTGTCGCCGTCCTCGATGTCGTCGTGGATCAGCGAGAAGTTGTGCAGCAGCTCGACGGCGGCTGCGGCGGGGATCGCCTGTTGCCAGTCCCCGCCGCAGGTCTCGCAGGCCAGCAGGCAGAAGATCGGGCGCAGCCGTTTACCGGCCTGCTGATCGAGTGGCTGGAGCTTCTCGTCGGCCCAACCCATGTGGTAACGCAGGTACCCGTACAGGTTGTGTGTCTCGGGCGACGGCGCGGTGAGCAGGTCTTGCAGTTCCTCTTCGAGAGTCGGCCGGTAGCGTTCTATGAAAGTCTGTATGGTCATCGGGTTTGTGCTCCAGAGTGGCTTGGGCCGCAACTTCCCTGGTCAGCCGGTGTTGGAATGAGTAGCATCATACCAGTGAGGAGGGGGTTTGTCAAACTTTGACAAATCCCCTCCGGCGGGTACAATATGCCCAGGCCAAATTCCAGGAGGTGAACGATGTTCGATCGCATCAAGAAGCTCATTGTGGACTTGCTCGGCGTGGAAGAGGAGAAGGTGACTCTGGACGCACGGTTCCGCGAGGACCTGGGGGCGGACTCGCTGGACCTGGTCGAGCTGGTGATGGCGTTCGAGGAGGAGTTCGGGGGGACGATCTCGGACGAGGACGCGCAGCAGATCAAGACTGTCGGGGATGCGCTGCGCTTCATCGAGCGCATGGCGGCTGCCGAGGGATAGCCCGGCGATAGCCATGGAAGAACAGCAACAGCCCGTCAATGCCAAACAGGAGGTCGAGCGCATCATCCGCACGGCGCGGATGATGGGGGTGAATGTCAACGAGACCGACGTGGCCCAGTGGCTGACGGCGATGGCTGCCGCCGAGGCCAGTGAGGGCGATCTGGCGGTGGACGATGCTGCCGGCATCTACGGCCACGAGGTCACTCTGTTGGACTTCGACCGGGCGACGCTGGAGCGCTACCGTCGCATTGCCGACATCGTCCAGTTGCCGGACCTGCCGAACGTGGAGACGGCGATCAGTCTGTCGGGCAGCGCTGCCCAGGGACGCATCCAGCGCTACCCCGGCGACTGTGATTACTTCGAGCGGGTCAACATCAAGGCCCCGACCCGCGAGGAGGCCTGCCGCATTCTGGGCCAGGTGATCCGCGACAAGGCCCTGTCCACCTTCCAGGGGCCAACCTACAATCTGGTCGAGGTGAAGTTCGGCACCTGGAAGAGCGAGGTGGTCAAGGATGGCCAGCGGATCACTGTCGGCTCGCCCATCTCGTGGGCGCCGGCGGAGGTCGCAGCGGGGCGGATGGAGGTCTTCCGCGCCGACGGCCAACCCTGGACGGTGGAGTGGTCGTACGGCGAGCTCGACCCCGGCTGGTGCAAGCTGGACTGGATCATCGCCGAGCCGGAGAGGGGACGGGTGGTCAATGCCAGCAACATGCTCGACGTGACCTGGGAGACGCCGGAGGGGGAGATCGTCCCGCTGGACGGTTTCCTGGACCCCTACTTCCAGGAGGTCTACTTGGAGGCCGATTCGGTGCCGTTGTTCGCCAAGCTCAGCCGGCACATCT
>Ga0209018_1002072_pt1 | contig 14796 bp, 14 predicted proteins | sample YNPBryBLVA2012_FD_185814 | JGI IMG/M metagenome (GOLD analysis project Ga0209018, IMG submission 185814) | Anoxygenic and chlorotrophic microbial mat microbial communities from Yellowstone National Park, USA - YNP Bryant BLVA 2012 (SPAdes)... ...
GCGCAGGACGACTCGCGCTGGGCGCGTTGGTACGCGCCACTCCCGCGCCCCGGCGATTATCAAGTGTCCGTATACATTCCCGCCAATTTAGGCACAACGCGCCGCGCGCGTTATGCCATCGCGCACGCCGGCACATTCGATTGGCGCACTCTCAATCAAACGCTGTACGCGAATCAATGGGTAGTCTTGGGAGTTTACTACTTCAACGCTGGCGGCGATGAATACATTGCGCTCTCCGATGTGACCTTTGAATCGGCGAATGCGACCACGCTAGTTGTAGACGCGGTGCGCTTTTCCGCGCGCTGACGCGTGAAACGTGATACGTGATACGTGATACGCGAAACGTGATACGTGAAATTGATTCACAAGGGGATTGCGTTCACCAGTGTTCGAAGGAAAAGCGGATGATTGAAATCGTCGCCGGTGGGCAGTTGTCGCCGCGCATCCACCTGCGGAGGCAGGCGACCAGCCAACGGCTCGCACGGAGCGGTTTCAATCGCGGCTATTTTCAGGAGGGAACTATGCCAAAGAAAAGTGTGCGTGCCAAACCCAAGCGCGCGTCGCGCAACATCGGTGCGCGGCCGGTGTTCGTTATGGTTCACGGCGGCGGAATATTTCCCGACGACTGGTACAAACCACTCGTCGCCGCCATCGAACGTGAACTGGGCGAGCCATTCGATTATTTGCCCGTCTACTATGCCGATGTGATGGAGCGCGTCAACACGCGCGCGCTGCCCACACCGGAGGAGACCCAATTCAGAGAGATGTTCGAGCGCGAACTCCAGAAATCGTTCGAGACCGCGCGCACCAGTCCCACACTTTCCAAAGAGCGCGCGGTGGATCTGGCGGGCTTGCTCACGCCGCTCCAGCAATTCGGCAGCATCGCGCAAGAAGTGAGCGGCTATCTTTTCGACGCCAACTTGCGCGCCGAAATTCAAAAACGCCTGATTCAAGTTCTCGATCAAGCCAAGAAACAATCAAACCCCATCATCCTCGCCAGTCTTTCGCTTGGCACGGTCGTTTGCTTCGACGTGCTGAAACGTTCCGCATCGCGCTATCGCATCGCTTTGTGGTACACTTGCGGCTCGCCGCTTGCCAAACTGCGTCGCGTGGGACGCTATGACGAAAATCTGGGCGCCATCAAACCACAAACCGTCGCGCAATGGCACAATATCTACGACACCACCGATTGGATTGCGGATGCATTAGGTCCGGCATTTCCCAAGCCGGGCTATCGCTTGCACGACATCTTTGTCAACGTGGCTGGCGATCCACTTGGCTCGCACGATTACTTTAACAATCGCGAGACGATTCGAATGTTCGCTGATGCGATTCGAACCATCACCTAATCCGCCACGAGGAGCTTATGCCCAAAGCCATTCTGTTCGATCTCGACGGTACGTTGATTGACGATTCGATGGAGACGTTTCTGCCACCCTACTTTGCTGCGCTGACCAAAAAGTTGGCGCATCTCATCGCGCCCGAAAAGTTGATCGCGCAATTACACGCCTCGACGCGCGCGATGGTTGCCAACACCGATCCGACGCGCACACTCGCTCAAGTGTTTGCCGACGATTTCTTTCCGCGAGTCGGCGTACCGCGCGAAACATTGCTACCACTCTTCGACGATTTCTACGCGCGCGAGTATCGCGAGCTACGCATCTACGTCAATCCGATTCCCGAAGCGCGCGTCATCGTGCAGCGCGCGTGCGCGCTGCGCCTCCCCGTCGTCATCGCGACGATGCCGGTCTTTCCGCGCGTCGCCGTAGATCAACGATTGGAATGGGGCAAACTGGCGGATTTGGAGTACGCGCTCATCACGTCGTACGAAAATATGAGCACCTCCAAACCCAATCCGGCGTACTATCGAGAGATTGCGGAGAAACTGGGGTGCGCGCCAGCGGATTGCGTGATGGTGGGAAACGAAGCGCAAAACGATATTCTGCCGGCTAAACGCGTGGGGATGAAAACGTTTTGGGTCACCGACTCGGCGTTTATGGCAACGGACGTGCCAAGCGATTGGCGCGGCACCCTGGCAGAATTCGGCGCGCTATTGGAACGCGGGGAATTGGACAAATAAAAAACAGAGGACAGATATCAGACGTTAGACATCAGACATCAGACAACAGACAACAGACATCAGACAACAGACAACAGACATCAGACATCAGACAACAGACATCAGACATCAGACATCAGATGATAGCGGTCTGTCCTCTGCCCTCTGACTTCTGACCTCTGACCTCTGTCCTCTGCCCTCTGACTTCTGACCTCTGACCTCTGTCCTCTGTCCGCTGACTTCTGTCCTCTGTCCTCTGCTCTCATCCTCCCAAGTATTGCAACGCAACTCGGATGCGTTCTTCGAGTGTATGGACAGTTGACGGGACAGCGCGTGCGGCGCGCGTGGCTTCTGCCGCGCTGTAGCCCAAATTGATGAGCGCGTCCATCACATCCTTGTCCATCGGCGTCAACTCGCCCACATCCCCCAAACCACTCACATCCACCTTGCCTTTGAGTTCCAGCACAAGACGCTGCGCGGTTTTCTTGCCAATGCCCGGCAGCGCGGTCAGCACATCGAGATTGCCTTGGGCGATGGCAACGCGCAATGTATCGGCAGACGCCGCCGAGAGAATTCCCAACGCCACTTTGGGACCGATGCCGCTTACCGTCAGCAGCGTTTCGAACAGGCGCAGTTCATCTTCCGTCGCAAAACCATAGAGCGATAGCTCATCCTCGCGCACGTGCAAGTGCGTGAACAACTGCACCTCGCTCCCCACCACGCCAAGATTCGCGAGCGTACCCGTCGGCACGCGCACGCGAAACCCCACTCCGCCGACATTCACCACCAGCGAATCATCGGCGCGCGCTTGAATTTTCCCGTGTAATGAAGCAATCATTTCGGGTTTCACGCCTCACGTTTCACACTTGTCCCGTCACACTCTCGAACCGCGCGCTATGCGCGTGACAAATCGCCAGCGCGAGCGCGTCCGCCGCGTCGTCGGGTTGCGGGACCGCATCGAGTTGCAACAGCAGTTTGACCATCTGCTGAATCTGCCGCTTTTCCGCGCGCCCATATCCCACAACGGCTTGCTTGATTTGCAACGGCGTGTACTCACAGATCGCCAGCCCCGCCTGCGCGGCGGCAAGCAAAGCCACACCGCGTGCCTGACCAACAGACAACGCGGTGCGAACATTCTTGCTGAAAAATAATTTTTCGACGACAGCATCCGTGGGATGATGGTGAGCGATGAGCGCAGTCAGTTCGGCGTAGATGTGTTGCAAGCGACGCGGCAATTGCCAATCGGACGGCGTGGTGATGGCGCCACAAGTCAACATTTCCAACGCCTCGCCATCGCTGACGACAACGCCGTATCCCGTAATCGCCGTGCCCGGATCAATTCCCAGAATAATCATATCAAACCTGCCAAAGATGCCAAATTCTTTGGCACATTTGGCACATTTGGCTCATTTGGCACATTTGATCCTACGCTTTGGCTGTCTCGAACTTTGCCATCACCGCATCAGTAATGTCCAAATTGGTGTACACTTTTTGCACGTCGTCGTGTTCTTCGAGCGACTCCATCAACTTGAGTGTCGAGATGGCTTGCTCGTCATTCACCTGCGCGGGGTTCTTGGCAATCCACGCAAGTTCCGCCGACGTGAAGGCAATCTTGCGTTTCTCCAACCCATCGCGCAAGGTCTTTAAGTTTTCCGGCGCGCAGTACAACTCGAGGAATTTGCCATCCACCTTGTAATCTTCCGCGCCCGCATCAATCAACTCGAGCGCGAGATCGTCAGGGTTCTTGGCATTCTCGATGGTGATGACTCCCTTTTTCTCGAACATCCACGCGACGGCGTTGGCGGCTGCCAGATTGCCGCCCCCGCGCGTAAAGAGGTGACGAATTTCCGCCGCGGTACGATTGCGGTTATCGGTCAACACTTGCACCAAGAGCGCGGCACCTCCCGCGCCATAGCCCTCGTACATCACTTCTTCCAGTTGACCGCCCTCGTCCAACTCGCCCGTGCCGCGTTTGATGGCGCGCTCGATATTTTCCTTGGGCATATTCTGCGCGCGCGCCTTTTCCACCGCCAACCGCAACGCAAAATTTGCGTTCGGATCGCCGCCCCCTTCACGCGCGGCAATCGTGATTTCGCGGCCCAGGCGCGTGAACATTTGCCCCTTTTTCACATCCGCGGCACCCTTTTTGCGTTTGATCTGCGCCCACTTGGAATGTCCAGACATAATTCCTCCAATACGATTGAACGTCGTCGTCCAAACGTATTATACCACGTGAACGTAAAAACGAAAAATGCGAATTTGCGCCCCGCCCGCGCTCGGTATAAAATGGCTGTATGAATATTGCTATGCTAAGTGTCCACACCTGCCCGCTCGCCGCACTGGGCGGCAAAGAGACCGGCGGAATGAATGTGTACGTGCGCGAATTATCGCGTCAGTTAGCCGCGCGCGGTCATCACGTTGATATTTTCACGCGCTCGCAAGACCCCGCCGTACCGCACGAAGTACCGGGGCTGGAGATTGGCGCGCGCGTGTTCCACGTCCCCGCCGGTCCCGAAGCGCCGTATAACAAACATCGTTTGTTCGACTACTTGCCGGAATTTACGCAAGGAGTGCGCGCCGAGATGGCTCGCGCGCAGATTCGCTACGATGTGTATCACGCGCACTATTGGCTTTCGGGTTGGGTGGCGCGCGAGTTGCAACGCGCGCAACCCGCACCGATCGTCCAAATGTTTCACACGCTCGGTGTGATGAAGAATCGCGTCGCGCGGAGCGCGGCAGACCGCGAGACCGAACGCCGCATCACCATCGAACGCGAGATGATGCAATGTGCCGATCGCATCGTCGCGGCAACGCCGCGCGATCGTCAGCAGATGATCGAAGAATACCACGCGCCGTACACCAAAATCTCGATCATTCCGCCCGGCGTGGACTTGGACTTGTTCCATCCGTTGACGATTGCCGATCGGAAGCAGTATTTCAAAGACGAGCATACCGTTCTCTTTGTGGGGCGAATTGATCCGATCAAGGGAATTGACACGTGGTTTCGCGCGATGAAGTTGGTCGTCGAACGCGATCCGTCGCTGCGCGGGCGCGTGTGCATTTGCCTCATCGGCGGGGATGTGGACGAGGACGAACCCGATGACGAGGTGCTGCGTCTCCAAGCGCTGAAGGATGAACTGGGCATTGCCGACATTGTGACGTTCTTGGGAAAACGCTCGCAAGAATCGCTGCCGTACTATTACGCCTCTGCCGATGTCGTCGTGATGCCTTCGCGATACGAATCGTTTGGGATGGTCGCGCTCGAAGCGATGGCGTGCGGCACACCGGTCGTCGCATCCGATGTGGGGGGATTGTCGTTCATCGTCCGCGATGGCGAGACCGGCTTTCTGGTTCCCGAAGGGGACGCGCGCGCGATGGCAGAGTGTTTGAGCTGCATCTTGCACGATGCGGAACTGCGCGCGCAACTGGGGGCGCGCGGCGTGGAGGTCGCGCGCGAGTACGCGTGGACGCGCATTGCGGATCAGATCGAAGCGCTGTATGGCGAGGTGATGGCGGAACATCCCCGCGCCGCCGAATGACACTCGACCGCAACGCATCACGCGACCACGAACAATTGCCCATCCACGCGCGTCACGCGCACAGGAATTCCGTACGTGGCGGTAAGATTCTCCGCCGTGAGCGTCGCCTCCAACGGACCCGCCGCCAGCAACGCGCCTTGTCGCATCAAAATCACGTAATCGGCAATCGTCGCCGTCAAGTTGGGATCGTGCGTTGTGAAGATGATGGTGACGCCGGCGCGTGCCTGCGCGCGCAGCACATTCAAGACGCGGTCGCGGTTACTCAAATCGAGATGCGATGTTGGCTCGTCGAGCAACAACAGACGCGGTTGCTGCACGAGTGCGCGCGCCATCATCGCGAGTTGACGCTCGCCGCCGCTCAACGAGGGCGTGACGCGTTCGCGCAAATGCTCCAAACCGATCGCGCGCAATGCCTCCCGCGCGATCGCGCGATCCGACTCTTGCGGCATATCCAAAGGACCCAAGTACGGCGCGCGTCCTAGCAGCACAAACTCCAACACCGAAAAATCGAACGGGACGTACTCGCTCTGCGGCACAAGCCCAATCAAGCGACTCATCTCGCGGCGCGAGAAACTCTTTTGTGGTTTCCCGGCTAATCGAATCGTTCCGCGCTGCGGCGTGAGCAAACCCAAGATGACGCGCAGCAAGGTGGTCTTGCCCGCGCCATTCGGTCCCAGAATCGCCGTGATGGTGCCCGGCAAAATATCCAGCGAGATGCCGCGCAACACTTGCGCGTGCGGAACGTACCCAAAACACAAATCGGTGAGCGAAAGAATCGGCGGTGTGTTCATTCGCGCGACCTCGGCATGGCGCTCATCATCAAGCCGGCGAACACCAGCGCGCCAAAGAGCGATGTGAGAATGCCGAGCGGAATCTCGGCAACGAACAGCGTGCGTGCCAGATCATCGCAGACGAGCGCGAAAATGCCGCCCAGCAACATCGCGACCGGCAAGGCGTGCTGCGCATCGGTGCCAATCAAACGGCGCGCGATGTGCGGCACGATCAAACCGATCCACCCCACAATGCCAGCGACCGAGACGACTGCCGCCGTTGCCGCGACGGAAGCAACGAGCAGCAACGCGCGCTCGCGCCCCACAGCGACACCCAGCGAGAACGCGGTATCGTCGCTGAGCGAAAGCAAATTCAATCGCCAACGCATCAACCAAAGAATGAAGAGCGCGGGCAGCACCATCGGCACGATGTACAACACCTCACGCCACGTGATTCCCCACAATCCTCCCAGTAACCAAAAGGTGATCTCGGGCAATTGCTTGAGTGGATCGGCGGCATACTTGAGAACACCGATGCCCGAAGAAAAGAGCGCGGACACAGCGATTCCGGCAAGGACCAAGCGCAAGACCCAATTGCCATAGTGCAGGTTGCGCGCGAGCGCGTACGAAAATACCAGCCCCAGCAACGCAAAACTCGCGGCGGACACCGCGACCACGAGCGGCGCGTTGCTGATTTTGATGATCGCGAGCGCCGCGCCAAATCCCGCGCCCTGCGATACGCCCAAAAATCCCGGCTCGACGAGCGGATTGCGAAAGATCATTTGCATCACTGCACCCGCGCCGCCGAGTGCCATTCCCAACAAGAACGCGGTGAGCAGGCGCGGCAGGCGCAGGTTGAACACCAACTGCCGCGCCAACTCGTTTTCTTGCAACAAACTCGGCGGCATCCAATACGGTTGCGGGAATCGCCCGACGAAGACGGAGAGAATCAGCGCGAGCAATCCCAGCGCGAGCAAGAACGCAAAAGGATGTTGGCGCCACACCCTCACGGCAAATCTCCGGTCAGCAGCGGAATCACTTTGGCTTGCACCGCTGTCGCGTCGAGTCCATACAGCGCGTAGAACTTGATGATCTCTTGATTGATGTTCACGTCACGGAAAAGCGTCGGATGGATTTTGGTGGCAAGCCAGACAAGCCCCAATGCCCAGCGCGCATCGGGTTGATCCCACGTATAAAAATCGCCGGGGAATGCATAGACCTTGTTCGCTTGAACGGCTGGGAGCGCCTGCCATTTGGAATCGGCTTTGATCTTGGCGACGATGTCCTTGGAATTGCCACCGTAGAAAACAACAAAGACGATTTCTGGATTCCACGCGGCAATTTGTTCCAGGTTCACAGTGCTCCAACCGCTTTGGTTGGGATTGTCCTTCCACACGGCACGCCCGCCTGCCATCTCGACGAGAAGCGTTTGCATCCAGGCGCGCGGCGGTACGCTGAACGCGGCGGTGCCACCTTTTTCCGAGTATTGCAACAACAAGACGCGCGGCTTGTCGGTCTCTTTCAAATTCTTGATTGGGGCGTTCACGCGTTCCACTTGTGCCTTGTAGTACGCGTCAATCGTCTTGGCGCGTTCGGGCGCGCCCATCACTTGGCCCAGAATTGCCAGATCGCGCGTGTATCGCTCCGGCGTTTCCAGATCAACGTAAACGACCGGAATTTTCAACTGCTCCAGCGCCTGACCGATTTTGAGGTTGGTGGATTTCATCAACACCACATCGGGTTGCGTTGGTGCGATCTGTTCCGGACCCGCATCATTACCTTGAAAGAATTTTTTCTGAGCCAGATAGGTATCCACCAGTGGATAAAAATCGTTCTTGCTCTGGGTAATGTCCGGCATCCCGATGACGCGGCGCGCGGCATCTGGGAAAAAGTAGAGCGCGTCCAACACCATAAAAAACGCGCGTCCTGTGAGGACAATGCGTTGCGGCACTTTGTCAAGTTGAACCGTACGCCCCAACGCATCGGTGATGGCGATGGGACTTGGCGTTGGCGCAGCGGGCGCAGCCGTTGGCGCCGGCGCGGCAGTCGGCGCAGCTGGCGCAGTCGTTGGTGCCGGCGCGGCGGTCGGCGCAGCTGGCGCAGTCGTTGGTGCCGGCGCGGCGGTTGGCGCAGCTGGCACAGTCGTTGGTGCCGGCGCGGCGGTCGGCGCAGCACACGCAACCAACGCGCCAAGCGCCAGCACAAGCGCGATGAGAGTGGATGAATGTTTGAGTGTGAACATGGTTAGTCCTCCGTATTTAGGTGATTGGGTGATTGGGTGATTGAGGTGATGAGGTGGTCGAATATCTCGGCGCGATTGGCGATGGTCAATGTGACGATGCGCGTCTCGGCGTTCACGCGCGCGCAAAAATTTTCGACGAGCGATGGGCGCACAACGACGAGCGCGTGGCGATAGTTTTGCGTTTGCAGTACGTCGAGCGCGACGAGCCAGCCCGCGCCATAAATCAACTCCAGCGGTCCCAGTTCGTCCACAATCAGCACATCGCACGGAGTTGCTGCGCGCAAGATGTGCACGCCGCGCGCGAGCGCCGCATCGTCGAATTTCCATTTCAAATCGGCGGTGCCGGCGCCGCGCGGTGCGCGCTCGGCAAGCGCGATGCGCGCGCCGGTGCGGACATCCGCCACATCCATTCCAATTTTCTCGCCATCCGCAAAACGCGGCAAGGTCAACACACCCGCCACGTCCAGCGCGCGCGCGCGTAATTCTGCCGCGACGCGCGCGCACAACGTCGTCTTGCCGCATCCCGATTCGCCGGTGAGTAGAAGAATCATTTTGGGCGCAACAAAAAAGCCAGTCGCGGAAAGCAGACTGGCAAACGCAAAGCGCCGAGGCGCACCTCGGCTCGTCTCCTTTCCGAACACGGGAGGCGCGCGTGTTTCCACGCGCACCCACGACACGCTCACGCGTGTCCCCAGAGTATTGCTCTGGGTCTGGCGCACACGCCTTGGCTGGATGCTTTAGGCGCGTGCGCTCGGAGAAAACGGTTGTATTCTAGCACACTTGGCTGTTGGAGTCAAAATTAGCTCGCGGCGGACAGTTCCTTCCCAATGAAATCGTAGCGCAAAAAGCAAAGATTTTTTGATCCGCGAATAACGCGAATATCGCTAATCATATTTTTCCATTCGCGTGATTCGCGGATGGCCTGTTCGGCTTGTCCGAGTTAGGAGAATCGTTCTTCCGTCCACGGATCGCCGCGCATGTGGTAGCCGTACCCTTCCCAGAATCCCGCGCGATCCTCTGCCATAAACTCGATGCCGCGCAACCACTTGGCGGACTTCCAAAAGTACAAGTGCGGCACCAACAATCGCAAGGGATAGCCGTGCTCGGGTTCGAGAGGTTGATCGGCGTATCTGTACGCGAGCAAGACGTTTTCGTCTTTTAACATTTCCTCCAGCGGAACATTTGCGGTAAAACCGTACTCGCAATGCGCCATCACGAACCTGGCTTGAGGCGTAGGGCGCGCGCTCTCCATCACCCACGACCACGGCACACCTTCCCACGCCGTATCGAATTTGCTCCAACGCGTTACGCAATGAATGTCCGTAACAATCCGCCGGGTCGGTAATTTCAGGAATTCGTCCCACGTCAGGCGAATTGGATTTTCGACCAAGCCCCAGATTTTGAAATCCCACGTCTTGGGATCGAAGGGCGGCACACTACCGTAATGCAACACGGGGAATTTTTCGGTGAGATATTGCCCCGGCGGCAAACGCCCGGCTTTTGGATCGAAAGGACGTTTGGGCTGCGCGCGTTTCAAGCGCAACACCTTATCGAGTGGATTGTCCATTGAGTTCCTCCTATTTGACCGCACAGCGCGCCTTGTACTCTCCGTCGAGCGCGCACGGCGGCGCGATCTCGTCGGGCTTGAGTTCGGCGAGCGGCGATAGAAATTTGAAATCCGCGCTGCTGGTGTTCGTTACTTGAACCCAGTACAACGATTGCAACAAAAGATGATCTGACGCGCGCACGGCATAAGTTCCTTTGACGCCGTCGAATTTCAATTTCTCCAGCGCGGGCGCCAACGCGTCCGCGCGCGCATCGCCATTCGTCGCTTGGAGCGCGGTGACGATCATTTGCGCGGCAGTGAAACCGGTTTCGGTGTAAAAATCCGGTGGCACAGTAAATTTTGCCTTGTGGCGTTCGACGAGCCAATCGTTCACCTTGTTTTGCGGCAAGGCGTAATGATAATTCGTGACACCAACCACACCCGTCGCAGAAACAAAACCGGCTTTGATCGCTTGCTGATCTGGAATCAGCGTCGCGACGGTTGCCACCTTAAAGACACCCACTTGGCGCATCTGCTCGAATAGATTGACAAAGCCCGCGCCCGCCCACGAGACGATCACCACATCGGCTTTGAATTCCGGTAGCGGCGGCTGGACGATGATTTGAAAATACGGTGGCAGGTCGCGCGCTTGCAATGGAATAAATGTCGCGCCGAATTTGTCGGGCGCATCGTTGATGACAAAGCGTCCGCCGCGCGCTTTGAGCGCGCTGTAAAACGCCGCCGCCGCGCTCCGCCCCGCTGGCTCATCGGAGGCGATTTGGATGAAGCTCTTGCCGCGTTGCGTCAACGCCACCGTCATCGCCAACACATCTTGCGTTGTAGAGCGCGCAGCGCGAAAGGCGTACGGATGAAAATGCTTGCCGGTCACATCGGGACTGGCAGTGGTGTGAATCACGATTTTTTTCGCCTGCCACGCCAAATCGGAAATCGCGCGCGCGATGTTCGCGTTGGGGGGCGCGATCAGAATGTCCACCTGATCTTTTTCGAGCAACTCGCGCGCGGCTTGGATACTCACATCGTCTTTGTCCGCGCTCTCTTTGACGATGATTTGCACTGCGCGTCCAGCAATGTTGCTCTTGCCTTCCATCGCGTATTCGAATCCGAACGTAAAACCGTTTTCTAACATCGCCGCGTAATCGCGCAGCGCGGACGAGCGCTCGCTCAACAATCCAATCTTGATTGGCTTGACTTCGGTCGGTGTTGGTGTGAGCATTGGTGTTGCAGTTGCCGCCAGTGTCTTGGTTGCTTCGGGTGTCATCGTCGCTTGCGGAACACGCGTCTCGGTCGGCGTAGGCACAGCCGCAGGCGTCGTAGCACACGCCACCGCGCCAATCAAAATGATTGCGCTCATCAGAAGAAATTTCGAATAGTTCATCCGCTCCTTGAAAATGCGACCACCAAACGGTCGCGCAGATTTCATTTTCACGCTTGAGTATATTCGGTTTGCCATTGCAAGGCAAGATGCTCCAACGGGTGCTTGACTTTTCTCCCTGTGAATGATAGACTAGAGAAGGACAAAGGATTTGCGATGTCTCGATTTGTGATGTGCGATTGCGCAATCTACAATCGGCAATCAAGCATCAGTTGACGGTCGGCGGTCGCCCGTCGGCGGTCACATCTTCAGGGAGGACCGATGAAACACAAGTTGACGCTCGTTCTGGCACTTGGACTGTTGCTTGGCGCGATCATCACTTTGACGTGGACGAACGCGTTCGCGCAAGGTCCAGTCAACACGCATCCCTCACGCGCTGTGTATCTCGACAACCAGTGGCACGTCATTCCCCCCACCACCAACTTGTGGTACGTGTTCGATTTGAACAACGAACGATTGCCGGTCGAACTCGTACTCTACGATGGGCAAGCCAAACGCTTGGCGTTCAATGTGTACACGCCGGACCAAATTGGCACCGCGAGTATCGGCAATCCGATTGGCCGCGGCAGTGCGCCGACGAACTCGAGCGACTTGGTATGGCGCGGCACGTTCTTCGGCAGCGGCACGTTCTTCGTCGAATTGATCAACTCGACCGAGACGGCGCAACCGTTCCTGTTGAGTATCACCGGCGCCGGCGTCATTTTGCGCGCGCAACCGCCCGCGCCAACGCCATTGCCACCGCGCCCGGTCACGCTACCTTCGCCGACGATAGATGTGCTACAAGCCATCGTGTTCCCCGCGATCGCCACATTGCGCGCGCCGGTCGTCACCACAACGGTCACCGCGACGATCGCAAGCGGTCCAACACTCACCCCAACGATCACACCCACACCGCAATCCATCGTCATCGTCGTTGTGCCGGCAACCGCTACACCTGTCCCCGTGACGCCCGCCGCAACATTCACTCCCGCGCCGCCACCCATCGTCAACGATTGGTGGAGCAGCGCGCTCTACGTGGTGAACGGTCGCACGTACACAATTCCCGGCAACACGGAACGCTGGTTCGCGTTCGATTATGCCGGCGACCGCTCCAAAATCGAGATTCGAATTCCCGGCGGCAGCAAGATGAAATTACAATTCCGGCTCTACACACTCGATCAAGTGTATCGCTACACCGTGGACGGCACACCCATCGGCATTGGCACCGCACCGCGCGATTCGAACGATCTTGTGTGGGCAGGTGATTTTGTAGCCGGCGGAACGTACTTTATCCAAGTCACCAACTTTGAAGCCACGACCAAAAACTATGAATTCATCATCACGGGCGGCGGCGTAACGTTGGGACGATGAATGACGGAGAAAATCATCGAGGGGCAACTCAACCTTGCCCCTCGATTCATTTTCCGGCGTCCGCAACGATCGCGTTTTTGGATTCATCGCGGCCGTTCCACGCCTCGCGCCATTCCGCGCCGCGCGTCATCTTGCCATCGTACGCTTGCTCCGCCGGCACAATCGTCCACCCCGAAAGAACCAGCGGCAACATTTCCGCGCCGATCCATTGTCCGTTGTACAAGCGCGCGAAATGCAAGTGACTCGCTTCCGATTCGCCCCCTTCGCACGATGGATGCCCAATCCGATCGCCCACGTTCAGTTGCGCGCCTACTGCCGCGCGACCTGTCGTAGCGATGTGCAGATAGAGTAGCACCCAGCCCTTGCCTTGAAAATCGTCATTGCTCAACGAGACCATCACGCGCCCACGTTCCGCGCGAATCACTTTGCCCGCCGCCGCGGCAATCGCCCAGCGCCGCGATGCCCAACAACTCCCCGAACCCGCAATGTCGTTCGGCGTAAAATCTACGGCTGACCACGCGGCGAGATCGCCCCAGCCACTGTGCGGTCCTCCCGTGTAGTACCACAACTCACCATCGCTCCACGGCAAACGGAGCGGCGGCTGTTTCAACTCTGGCGGAATCAGCGGCTCGATGGCAAACTGATTGGGGTCGCCGAACAATTTGCGATACGTCGCGATGAAACCGTCGTTGCCGATGTGTTGTTGCCACGCGTCCCAGCCGTACAATTGCGCGAGGACATTTTGAATCGCGATGGTGCCGGGGTTGGCGTTCGCGGCGAGCCGCACGCGCGTTCGATCCTTCAGCCGAAACACGCCAAGGCGTCCGGTGATTTTGCCATAGTACCCCTCGTTCAAACGATTCGCTGCCCAACTCAGATGAAAGAACAAGCCCTGCCGCTCTGTCATCCCAAGCGGATACGTCATCTGATTTTGCGTCAAGGCAGTGTTCGTCACCCAGCCGCTTTGATGCTCCAGCAGCGCGAGCAAGACGCGCGGACCAACGCTGTAGCGCTCTGCCACCAGTTGCACGATTTGCGCGCCACTCATCATCTCGCCTTCGACGCGCTCGCGGTACGTTGCGAGATAGCCATTGAACGATTGGACTGCCGCGTCCACGTCGAACGATGCGTAGGCAGGGCTGTACACCACTTCGGAATCGGGCAACAGTTTTTCGCCGGGCGCGCCGCGCGTGACGACGACCGGAATCTTTAGCACTTGTCCAAGTTGTAGCGCGTTGGGATTCGTCAGTCCGTTGAGCCGCATCAACTCGTCCACCGAAACGTCATAGCGCGCGGAGATGGCGCCCAACGTATCGCCCGAGCGCACGGTGTAGCGTTCGAGAATCGTCGCGGCGAGCGGCGTGGGAGTCCACATCACGGTCGGCGTGACAACGATCGCGATCTTGGTCAGCGCGGGCGGCGCGGGCGTGCCATCGCTCGTCGGCGCAACCGGCGCGGCACACGCGCCCAACGCAAACAGCGCGCACGCAAACATTCCCAGAAAGCCAAAAGACGAAAGACGCAGGATGAATGTTCTCACGGAGTCAGTCGGCGCGTATCGCGCGGGAACAGTGTGGCTTGACGCAAATTCGCCAAACCGCACAGTTGCATCACAAAACGTTCCAGACCGATCGCGAAACCACCGTGCGGCGGCATTCCGTACTTCATCGCCTCGAGATAGTACGCAAACGGTTCGCGCGGATAGCGCGCGCGGTCGAGCGCAGCGAGATAATCGTCGTAGCGATGCAAGCGTTGTCCACCCGTCACCAGTTCGGTGCCGCGAAACAACAAATCGAACGAGTACGAATAGCGCGGGTCGGCGGGGTCCGGGTGCGTGTAGAACGGTCGCTTGCTCATCGGATAGCCCGGCACAAACAGAAAATCCGAGTGGTACGTT